>ERZ1090881.100-NODE-100-length-41998-cov-13.740481_pt1 | contig 41998 bp, 35 predicted proteins | sample MGYA00478470_ERZ1090881 | MGnify/ENA primary metagenome ERZ1090881 (study PRJEB33644, sample SAMEA5815736) | chicken gut metagenome | biome: Chicken; feature: Gastrointestinal Tract; material: Caecum | place: Ireland | collected 2019-01-01 | study: A study of the...
TGTATGTTGTATGTATTTTACCTTGTTTGGATTATTGCTTGATTTGTTTTATGCTGTTACAATTTTCAAAGATAATTTAGCGAGGTAATAAATGATGAAATATTTTACCGGCTCTTATATTGTTACCGCTATTGGACTCTTGCTTGCTTATATTTGGGGTGAGCATGTGCATATAGGTAGCGGATTTGAATGTATTTTTATTGCGCTTGTGTTAAGTATTCTTGAGATAAGCCTTTCTTTTGACAATGCTGTCGTTAATGCGGCGAGGCTTGAGAAGATGTCGCCTAAATGGCAGCACAGGTTTTTAACCTGGGGGATTATTATAGCGGTATTTGGCATGAGATTTTTGTTTCCGATACTTGTGGTTTCAATATTTGCAAATGTGGGGCTTGTTGAAGTTGCCAAAATGGCAATCAGCGACGCAGACAGATATGCTCACTACCTGCATGTATCTCACCCGCCCATAATAACATTCGGCGGTACATTCCTTATGATGCTGTTCTTTTCTTATTTTTTCAATTCACAGAAGGATATTCACTGGATAAAAGTTCTGGAGGAAAAAATTTCGCATTTCGGAGATTTTAAGGGTATACAGGTGGTATTGACCCTTTTTGCCCTTTATGTTATGCAAAATTTCCTGCCTGAAGCAACAAGGCTTGAAGTTGTAATTGCAGGTATCTGGGGCGTTATGGTCTATCTTTTAATAGATGGTTTGACTCATATGCTTGACAAACACGGGCAAAATCTTCCTTCCTCGCATTGCGGCGGGGGGCTTGGCCTTAAAAGCAGCTGCTTTGCCGGATTTTTATATCTTGAATTAATTGACGCCTCATTTTCGCTAGATGGTGTACTGGGTGCGTTTGCTCTGAGTAAAGACATCTTGATTATTACAATCGGACTTTCAATAGGGGCGATGTTTGTGCGCTCGCTTACAATAATGCTCGTTGAGAAGAAAACACTTACGCAGTATATTTACCTTGAGCATGGCGCACACTGGGCTATAGGGGCGCTTTCTGCTATTATGCTGTTTTCGGCGGTGCATGAGGTGCCGGAAGTCGTAACAGGGCTTCTGGGGCTTGGTTTTATCATTGCGGCATTTATATCTTCGCTCATTCACAACAAGCGTCAGTCTATGTTGTAAACCGGGTACTCTCTTTTCAGTTTTCTGACAAGCGTCATATCAAGCTTTTCAAATACGGCGCATTCGTTGTTTTGTGCATTGGAGATTATTTTGCCCAGCGGGTTTACAATCATGGAATTGCCAATAGAGTACAGGTAGGGGTAACTTTTGCCTGTTTGATTTGATGATATAAAGTAGACAAGGTTTTCTGCGGCTCTTGCTACATTTAAGGCCCTCCAGCAGTTTATGAAATCTGCCATTTCATCTTCCGGTGTTGAGGTGAGATTGCACCAGGCAGCAGGAGCCACAATGATTTCCGCACCCATTTTTATGAGATTTTTAAACAGCAGCGGGTATCTTATATCGAAGCATATACTCATTCCGACTGCGGCAAAGTCAAAATTTACAACAGAAGGCGCGCTTCCGGGGGTGATTTTTTTGCCCTCATTTCCGCCGAGATAGTTATAGAGATGGATTTTTCTGTATTTGCCGACAATTGCACCGTTCCTGTCGAGCGCATAGCTTGTATTAAAAAGCTTCCCTTCCGGATCTTTTTCAATAATTGTTCCGCATATAATATTTGTGCGAAACTGTCGTGCAAGTTCTCCGAAATACAAAAGGGTGGGGGAGTTCTTTTCTTCTTCAGGGTAGTTAATAAAAGAATTATCATCAATGCCTGTCGAGAAAAACTCCGGCATAATGACAAGATCCAGCCCTTCTTTTGAATTGTCGGAGATAAATTCTCCTATTTTGTTGCAGTTATACATCTTATCCCCGATTTTGGGGTTAATTTGTATGTTTAAAATCTTTGCACCTGTATTAATATCCATCTTTACCTCATGTGTATAAAATTATAATACTACACAAATTAAAGTCTTGTATATTTTTTAAGGTGTATAATTAAATCAACAGACAGGAGAGAATATGACTATACTGACCGACGAGCTTGTACAAAAAGATTTAAAACACATATGGCACCCCTGTTCCCAGATGATGGATTATGAGGAACTAAAGCCTATAATTATAAAAAGCGGCGAGGGTGTAAATTTGTATTCTTACGACGGCAAAAAATACCTTGACGTTGTGAGTTCGTGGTGGTGCAATCTTCTGGGACACTGTAATAAGAGAATAAGTGCGGCGGTCAAACAACAGCTCGACACATTAGAGCATGTTATATTTGCAAATTTTTCTCATATTAAAGCAATAGAGCTGTGTGAAGAGCTGGTTAAAGTTTTGCCGCGCGGTTTGGAAAAATTTTGTTTTACGGACAACGGCTCATCGGCGATTGAAGCTGCGATGAAGATGAGTTTTCAGTACCACTATCAAACTGGCAATCCTCAAAAGACGCGTTTTATGGCATTATCGGATGCATATCATGGTGAAACCATAGGCGCTCTTTCAATAGGCGGGGTTGATTTGTATTCTCAAATATATAAGCCTGTTTTGCTTGATATAATAAGGATTCAAGCTCCTGACTGCTACAGATGCCCGTTTGGTCAAAACTGTAAAAACTGTGATGCACAGTGTATCAAATATGCACAGCAGGAATTTGAAAAACACGGCAGAGAAACCTGTGCGATTGTTATTGAACCGCTTGTTCAGGCGGCTGCAGGCATGAAAATTTATCCTCCGGTTTACCTTAAGAAGCTGCGCGAACTCTGTGACAGTTATAACGTTCACCTGATAGCCGACGAGATAGCAACGGGTTACGGCAGAACTGGAAAAATGTTTGCCTGCGACCATGCGGGAATTTCGCCTGATATTATGTGTCTTTCAAAAGGCCTTACCGGCGGCTATATGCCCATGGCTCTGGCGGTTACGACAAATGAAATTTACGATGCTTTCTATGCGCCTTATCTTGAAGGAAAAGCATTTATGCATTCGCACACCTACAGCGGCAACCCTCTTGCCTGTGCTGCAGCATGCGAGGTTTTGAAAATTTTAAAAGAGGAAAAAATTCTCGAACATGCCGCGCAAAAGGCTCTCTACTTTAATGCGCTGCTAAAGGAAAAATTCTCTTCACACAAGAATGCGGGTGATATAAGGTCAATCGGTCTTATTAACGCTATAGAGCTTGTTGAAAACAAAGATACCAAAGAGCCGCTGGATTCACGCAAAAGAACAGGATATCAGATATATAAAGAAGCGCTTAAAAAAGGTGTAATATTGCGCCCTCTCGGTGATGTAATCTACTTTAATCCTCCGCTTATAATTGAAAAAGAAGATATGGATTATGCTGCAGATACTGCTTATAAGTGTATGGTAAAAATCCTCGGTTAATTTGCGGCAAATTTTTTTCTTCAGGGGTTTTGTATTTTTTGTCACAAATTACCAAAAACAGCGACAGAGGAATTTTTATGCATATTAATCCGATTCAAATTAACGTAAATTATAATTTTAAGAAACAAAATGTGCAAACCGGCACAAAAGGAGTCTTGCAAGCTCAGCCCACGCCGCATATTATGCCGACATACGCTCATTATCTGAGCTTTATGGGCGGCAGCAGTTTGAATTTAAAAGAGAGTATAAAAAATCTTGACAGATTGTCGGACACAAAAGGGGGAAATTTCCCGCCGGATATAAGGGAAGCTGCGCTTGAAGTGCTAAAAGACGGTAACCCTGCCGATAAAACACTTATTGATATTCATAAAGATAAATATGCGCTTCTTAAGGACTGCTATGACCTTGATGACGTAAAAAGTATTTTTGATGAATTCTCAGAGGTAATTTCTGACAGAGAAGCTGATTACACGCCCGATTCTTTTGTTGCAAAAGTTAAAAACGGCGAAATTGAAAACTTTAATAAAGATGAGGACCTCGCCTTCCAGCTTTTGAAATTATACTGGGCAGAGGGCTTTTCACTTAACGATCTCAGGGAATACAGCGGTACAAACCTGTATCACACGTTATCCAAGTTCAATATACCTACAATGGACAGAAATTATGCCCACATACTAAAGTTTTCGGATAAGGATTACAATGAACGCCTGACGCAGCAAATGGCTCAAAAAAGGATGGAGAGCATGGACAGGCGTGTTCAAAAAAACGAAGGTGAGCCTGTTTATATCCCGCGCGGCCCCTTAAGCGAAGCACATAAAAAACATATATCACAAGGGCTGATAAAGCACTATGCCGAACACCCGGAGAAATTATCCCTTATGTCGCAAAGGCAGAAGGAGTATTTTGAAAATAACCCCGAACAAAAAATAATCATGCAAAAAGTCATGGATTTTGCCTGGAACAAAACACAGGAAGGCAGAAGCGTAAAAAAATATATGGTTAAATTTTTCAAAAAGCAAAGAGTGGCGCTTGATGAAAATGTTTTTAGTTCCGATTCTTCAAAAATGACAAAACCGCAGCAAGAGGCGTTAAAGGAATTCTGGAAGAGAAACCCCTGGGCAAAGGGACATTTTTCAAAAGCAGTTATAAAAGGCTGGGAAAATGTTAAAAGTGCAAAACCGGAAGCTCAAAAAGAGTCTGCCGGCATAAAAACTCCGCTTAATCTTGTTCCTGCGGGTTATGTTGACGATGTTAAAAAATGGATTACTAAAAACGCTAAAGCTGCCGACTTTTCCGAAGTATTTGACAGTGTAAAATCGGGTGCTGCGGATGCTGATACTTTTGCCGCTTTTACGGTTATAAGTGACGGTTATCTAAAAGACAATCCTGAGGTTGCCGATGTTTTAACGAGTGCTCTCGGGGGTGCGCTTATGTCTGTCAGAAATGAAATCAGAAAAGGAAAACTGCCTGAGGGTATTTCAAATAATAAAGATTTCCTTGACGCCGTGGCGCTGAATATCGAAGATTTATTTTATCCTAATGGTTTTAAAACATACAAATGCGACGGAATTGATGTGCCGAGAATGATTTCCTATGATGAAGCGGTAGAAAAAATGAGTATTATAACTCAAATTTCTGCGCTGCATAATCAGGAAAATTTCTGCCCTTATCTAGAGAAGAAAATTAATCAATCGTACGAAATTATGCGCCGCGGCACAAATGCTTCGTCAAAACTTGCCTTTCTTAAGTTTTTGGGTGAGGACACAGCCGATATTTTTAAGCCGCAAAAATGATGTAGATGATGTATATGTTTATTACTATAATTGACACCGCTATGTAAAATATTTTACAATATCGTCAGGATTTTTTGTTGCGTATGCAACACTTTATTGCGAGGAGAATGAGTGATGAAAATTAATATGACAAGGAAACAGTGGGCGGCGGTAATCCTGCTTGTGATTATTGTTCCTATCATATACAATAAAACGGCGGGTTTTATAGGCGGCATGATTCAAAAGCGCGCCATGATGATGCCCAAAGAAGTCGAGGTTGATAATCCGCACATAGAAGAGGTAAATGTTTCGGCCGAATCAACAGGCAGAGTTGAGGCTCAGTATTCGGTTAATGTTATAGCCAGGGTTTCAGGTTTTCTTTTGAAAAAATATTTTAAAGAAGGTGATTTTGTTAAACGGGGACAGCTTCTTTTTCAAATAGACCCCAGGGAATTTCAAATTGAAGTCAACAACGCAAGAGCTACCGTTAATCAATACAGTGCACTTTTAAAAAACGCACAGCAGGAACTAAACCGTGCAAATGCCCTTATAAAAGAAGATTTAATAAGCAGATCTGATGTTGACCAGAGCCTTGCGGTCAGAAACCAAAACAAGGCACTCTATGACGCTGCCCGCCAGCAGCTTGAGCTTGCAAGAGTGAATCTGAGTTACACTACAATCAAATCCCCTATAGACGGCAGAATAGGCAAAGTCAATATTACCGAGGGCAACTATGTTACTCCCACATCGGGTTCTCTGGTTAATATTGCAAGTATCAGCCCCGTGTTTGTAACTTTTAGTCTTAAAAGTGATGATTTCGTCAAATTATTGCGGGCAAGCGACAGATTTAAAGACGTAATCGTTCGTGTACAGTTTGCCGACGGCGGCTGGTATAACAAAACGGGTAAAATTAACTTTGTGGACAATAAAGTGGATAAGGACTCCGGTTCTGTTACCATGCGAGCCACTTTTGATAATGAAAAAAGCTGGCTTATGCCGGGCGACTATTTAAAAGTAGAGCTTGTTGCGCCCAAAAAAGTTCAATTCGTGACAATCCCGCAGGCATGCACCAAGGGGGATGCCATGAGCGGCTATTACGTCTGGACTGTTAAGGACAATAAAGCCGTTAAAACCAATATCAAGGTTTCGGACGATATAAATAACAACTGGGTTGTCGACAGCGGTCTGAATCTTAATGATGTTGTTGTGGTTTCGGGCACCCAAAATATAGCCGCGGAAGGCCAGAAATTGAAAGTTATACAAAAAGTTAACACAGAAGAAAAACAAACGGAAAAGACTGATGAAGCAGATATTTGATAAAGAAAAACTGTTCTTTTTTATACAAAAGCCCAGATTTGCACTTGTAATTTCCGTGTGTATAGTTATTCTCGGCGTAATTTCCATGCTGAGTCTTAAACAGGAGAGCTACCCCGATGTTACTCCGCCGCAGGTCAGAGTAAGCGCTTCTTATCAGGGGGCAAGCGCCGAGGTAATAGAGTCCTCTGTTGCTACGGTGCTTGAAAACAAATTAAACGGCGTTGAAGATTTAACGTATATGACCTCAACTTCAAATGACGGCAGTTACTCTCTGACACTGTATTTTAAAGTAGGTTCCGACAAGAACATAAATCTTATGAATGTCCAGAACAGAATTCAGCAGGTGCAATCCCAGCTGCCCGAGGACGTTCAAAGAACGGGTGTTACCGCGATAAGCCGCTCTTCCGGCTCCGGTGCCGTTATATTGACTCTGTATCCCGAATCGGGTGAGTGGTCACAGCTTGATTTAACAAACTATGGCTCTATTTATATTAAAGATGAATTAAAACGTGTAGAAGGAGTTGCAGATGTCAGTGTTTTCGGGGGTGGAAATTATTCCATGAGAATATGGCTCGACCCTCAAAAAATGGCGGGCTTAAATATATCTACAAGTGAAGTTCAGAGCGCTATTACATCGCAAAACACCCAGGTTACGGCAGGCGCCCTGGGTCAGCTGCCTACAGATTCCAAACGCGCGCTTCAAATTACACTTAAAACCGAGGGCAGGCTGGATGATGTTAAAGAATTTGAAAATATAATCATACGCTCTGATTCTGACGGTTCAAACGTAAAGATTAAAGATATAGCACGCGTGGAGCTGGGCGCTGAGTCTTATTCAAACCTTGGCCTTGTAAACGGAAAACCGTCTGCCGTTGTTGTTATTTCACAGCTTCCTGACGCCAACATTATAAATCTTTCAAAAGCTGTTAAGGCAAAAGTCGATGAATTAAACTCCAGGCTTACAAACGGGATAAAGATTTTATATGTAAAAGATGACGCTGATTTTATTCATGAGTCTATGAAAGAGGTAGAATTTACAATTCTGCTTACTGCGGTTATTGTTGTTATTATAATATTCCTTTTCCTCGGGGACGCTATGGCAACTCTTGTTCCATGTGTTACTATCCCCGTTTCGCTTATAGGTACCTTTTTTGCTCTGAAGGCGTTTGGTATGTCTATAAACCTGCTTTCGCTTTTTGCACTTGTGCTTGCTGTAGGTGTGGTTGTGGATGACGCTATTGTTGTAATCGAAAACGTTAACCGCCACATTGAAGAGGGCAAATCTGCAATAATTGCAACGCAGCTTACAATGCAGGAGGTTGGCTCCTCCCTTGTTGCAATGGCAATGGTTCTGATGGCAGTTTTTGTGCCTATTATTTTTATGGGCGGTATGACAGGTGTTATGTATAAACAGTTTGCCGTTTGCATTGCTGTTTCGATTGCAATTTCCGCCATTTGCGCACTTTCTCTTTCGCCCGCCATGTGTTCTCATTTCCTGGGCAGACACAGTGATGATGAAAATAAAAGCGACAAGGGTTTTGGTATCACTAAACATCCTCAATTCAGACAGATTAAGGAAACTCTTGCGGGTAAGACAAAACTACTTGTAGAAAAATTCAATAAAGTTTTCTCAAAAATAGAAGACTTTTATATGGAATATGTGAAAAAATTTGTATATAACAAAAAACTTGTAATAATATTCTATCTTTCAATAGTTGCACTTACGCTCTTTAGCTTCAGGGTTATATCAACAGGCTTTATTCCGGATGAGGATCAGGGTATGCTTCTGGCCAGTATTACCCTGCCTGACGGTGCCTCGCTTCAACGTACCGAGGATGTCTCAAGAAAATTCACCGAGCAGATTAAAAATATTGAGGGTATAAACGCTGATAAACTTACTGTTTTCGGCGGTGACGGTGCCACAAACCAATCTACGGTTATCATTCAGCTTAAAGAATACAAAGAAAGACGCGTAAGCCCTGTTGATTGGGTTATAAGAAAATTTCAGGGCCGTCCGACTGACCTGTCGCATGTTGCAATATTGAATCAGATTCGTGCTGTTGCGGCCAATACAAAAGAGGCTTCAATTGTGGCATTTTCTCCTCCGGCTATTATGGGGATGAGTATGATGGGCGGATTTGAGTTTCAAATGCTCTCTCAGGGTGAATATACGGCGCAGGAGCTTGAAAGCTGGGCAGGCAAGCTTGTAGCCGCAGCAAATCAAGACCCTTCTCTTTCGAGCGTCTATACGTCCTTTCAGGCTAATGTGCCTCAGTATATAGTAGATATTGATTATGAAAAAGCAATGGCGCAAAATGTTGACTTGCAGGAGTTATATACGACGCTTTCTTCTACTCTGGGCACCAGATATGTTAATGACTTTAACAAATACGGCCGTGTATTTAAAGTTCAAATGCAGGCGGAAAGTAAATTCAGGGACAAAGCTTCTGATTTGTCGGGAATTTATGTAAAGAACAAAAACGGCGTTATGGTGCCTATTTTATCTATTGTAAAATTAAGACAGACCGTAGGCACGGCTTCAATTTCAAGATACAACCAGTATGAGTCGGTGCAAATTCAAGGTCAGCAGGCTCCGGGTAAAAGCTCGGGCGATGCCATGAATGCAATGGAGGAAGTTGCTAAAAATACCCTTCCTTCCGATATGACTTTTGACTGGTCGGGTACTTCGGCTCAGGAAAGAGAGGCATCGGGTCAAACAGCAATGGTTGTAGGCATGGCGCTTGTGTTTGTTTACTTGTTTCTTGTTGCTCTCTACGAAAGTTATACAATACCGGTCGCCGTACTTTTGATTTCACCCATTGCTGCGCTGGGTGCTTTGATATTTCAGATGATGATTAACCAGTCTTTTGATATTTACTCGCAGGTTGGTATGATTACACTCATCGGTCTTGCTGCAAAACAGTCTATTCTTATCGTAGAGTTTGCAAAAGAAGAGCACGAAAAACACGGTCTGGGTGTTAAAGAGGCTGCCATAAAAGCTGCAAAACTCAGATTTAGGGCGATTATGATGACGGAGCTTGCGTTTATTATCGGTGTGCTTCCGATGATTTTTGCACAGGGTGCAGGTGCTAATTCAAGAATTTCGGTTGGCTCTACCGTGTTTGGCGGTATGATTGCAGCAGCAACACTCGGTGCTGTTCTGACGCCGGCGTTTTATGTCATTGTTCAGGAATTTGTCGATAAATTCCCTAAAAGAGAGATTACCCGGAAAGACTTGGAGATGTAGATTTCTGATGAAAAAAATTATATGCTCAATTCTAATATGTTTTTTATTTGCAAACAGTGCAGGTGCTTTTAGTTTCTTTAAATCAAAGGATACAGTAAGCCATGCCGGTGAAAATTACGCAAGTGAGAGTGATTTAATTGACAGTGATATTGAGGCTGCCGAGTTTTTCATTTATGACAATGAGGACTATATTGCACAGGAGCCCGATGTTATAGAGGGCAAAAAAAAGAAATGGTTTAACTTTAAATCCCGCAATAAAAAAGTGCAAAAAGAGGAAGAAGTTTATATTATAGAGCCCGAGAAGAAAAAAAACCGCTTTAAAAAGATGTCTAAAAAAGATATAAGAAAAGAGGAAAAGAAAAGGGCTAAAAGTGAACAAACAAAAAAAGACTCTTCTAAAGAGGCTCAGGGAATGTATGAAACCAAGTTCCCCGAGATAACTTCAAAGATTGAATATAATGATATGAACGGCGAGGTAACACTTGTCGACTGCATTAAACTTGCGCTTTCAAATCACCCCGCGATAGTTTCCGCAATAAGTAACGCGCAGATTTACGAATCGCGTATCGGACAGGCCTGGGCCAATTATTTTCCGACAATAAGCGCAGGCGCCAGTTATTCCCGAAATGACATGCTGAACACAATGGGCAACAATGCTTATATGAGGATGATGCAGCAGAGGTACAATATGTTTTATGTGCCTACAATTACCGCTAATATGTTGTTGTTTGATTTCGGCAAAACAAAAGCAAATGCCGACATGGCACACAGGAATTATGAGTCTTCAAGATTTGACGCAGAAACAAGCATAGAAAGTGTTATTTATAATGTAAAAGTTGCCTACTATAATATGGTTTTTGCCCAGGCTCAAAAAATCGTTTATGAAGATACCGTAAAAGACTATGAATTGCAGTTAAAACAGGCTGATGCTTATTATAAAATAGGTAAAAAAGCAAAAATTGATGTTACAACTGCTCAGTATAACCTTGGAAATGCAAAGGTAAATCTCATTAAGGCAAAAAATACCCTTGAACTTGCAGCAGTCGAACTTGCAAATGCTGTCGGTATTCCGCAGCTGGAAAATGTGATATTGAAGGATAAATTAAATACCAAGATGTATGATGTTAATTTTCCGGATTTGATAAAAACCGCCGAAGAATCAAGACCCTCCCTGCTTTCTGCGAAAAAGAAAATGGATGCGGCAGAGCTGAATATAAGAAGTGCAAAAAGAGCATTTGCACCGGATTTAAGCGCTTTTGGTTCATATGACCATGGCGGAAGGCAAATTGACAGCGACTACGGCTATCAGTTCGGTGTTCAGTTTAACTATACTTCCTTAAATTTAATGTCTCTTAAAAAACAGCTGGATGAAGCAAATGCAACATACAAAAAATACGCTGCCGACTACGAACAGGCAAAACAAAATGTTTATCTTGAAGTAAAAAGCGCCTATATAAGTCTTTTAAATTCCCATGACAGCCTTGGCGTGGCAAAACTTGCCCTGCAGCAGGCAAAAGAACAACAGTATCAGGCTTTTAGAAGATATCAGGTAGGTCTTGGAAATGCAATCGAATTTAAAGATGCGGAAAATACATATCTTAACGCCCAGCTGAGTTATTATTCCAATTTGCTTGATTACAATGTAAATGCTGCCGAGCTTGAAAGAGTAATAGGCGCCCCCATTAAAGAAACAAATATTGATTTGTAATACATAATGCAGGCGCCAAGATGGGTTGTTAATGAAAGTTAAATCCGTTATTTACGCTGCTATGTTCTAAAAGAAAGCCTTATAGCCTTTATTTTAGGGATGACATATAAGGCTGTTTTTAGAATGTAAGCATTCAAGGTAGTTCTCCAAATGTTAGGTTCAACTAACATTATTATAAAATTAATTTTTGTTGCGGTCAAGCTTTTTTTAAAAAATAACCCCCGCTTTTTAAGAGGGGGTTATTGGAATATTTAGTTGCTAAGCCATTCGTTCATTTTGACCCAGCCTGAAATCTTATTGTATCCGCTTGAGCCGGGAGCATATGTGCATCTTTGAACTTTGTCTGATGAGTTGCCCTCAATTGTGTGTATTGTGCCGTCAGGATCAACACTTGTTACCATACCGACATGGGATGCATTGTTTTGTTGAATCATAAGGTCGCCCGCCTGCGGCGTGTAGCTTCCTTTTTGTGCATAATAACCTGCGCTTTCGGCTTTGTTTCTGATTCCTGCCACACTTGCGTCATAGCCGAACGTTGCTGCGTTATCCGAGTTTTGCCCTGCACCGTATATCCAGGATACAAAACTTGCGCACCATGGTTGTCCGTTTGCGGCGCCGTTTCTGTATTTGTCGATTTCAGGGTTGTCATTGTTGCCGGTAAATTCATAAACTCCTTTTGCAAGTTCTTCTTCTGCGAGTCTTAGTGCGTCCTGAACCATTTTTGAACCTGTCATGGATTCCGCTTCACCGGTTTTTTGCCCGATTTCTTTTTGAAGTTCATTGGCTTCAGTTCTCTTGGCTTGAATTTTTTCGTCAATCTCCGCTACATCTTTATTTTTTGTTTCTTCTATGTTTTGAATCTCTTCTTGAATTTCACTCATTTTTTGAGCTATTTCGGGATTTTTTTCGGCAATTTGTGCTTGAATTTCTTCAAGTTCGCTTCTGTTTTGTGTTTTTAGTTTGTTTTCCTGTTCTTTTTTATCTTCAAGTTCACTAATTTCTTCTTCAAGTTTTTTGTTTTTGTCTTTTAATTCTTTTATTTGCTTTTCAAGTTCACTTTTTCTTTCGGTGTTGCTTTTATTGATTTCATCATCGTCTGTATCTGTTTTTATTGCACCCAGTTCCGCTTCAAGATTAGACAGCGTGCCTTCGTTTTTGCCGATTTCGGATTGCTTCTTCGAAATTTGCGAATCATACTCGTTTATATTTTTGTCATTTTCCTGGATTTCTTTTTGTTTGTCGCTGTATTTTTCGCCAAGCTCACCGAGTTTTTCTTCGTTTTCTTTTATAAGGTTATCGAGCTCCGAGTTTTTCTTCTCAATGTCTTCATTTGCCTTGTTTATAATTTCTTCTTTTTGCTTTTCAAGCTCGGGTATTTCCTTGTTTTCTATAGTTTCTAATTTTTCCTTATCGGAGTATTGCTTTTCGCTTGATATGGTTGAACCGTTTTGTGTTTGTGAGCCGTAGTTTTGATAGTTGCTTCCGCCTATGTTTGACGTGTAGTTTTGCATAGCTTCATTATTTGCCTGTTGTGCATCTATTTTGCCCGCCTTTACCTGTCCGTCAAATGAGTCCATAATGCTTTCGTATGCCATGGAATTTATTGCATAGTTTAAATCATACCCTGATATAGTACCTTCTTCGCCGTCAACAGAGGATACTTCGTTAAGCTCTTCTTCGTCAATTATGCCGTCGGAGTTTTTGTCAAAATAATCAAACATATCTTCGACGCCTGCCTCATTTACATTCTGGTAAAATATGCTGTCGTCGCTGCTTAAGTTCATGCCTTTTGCTATAGTGTCTTTAAACGTGTCAATGTCAGCGCCTGCAAAGATACTTGCATCTATTGTGCCCTTAAAAGGATTTGACACCTGCGAGGTAGCGTCTATTTGTTTTTCTTGAAATTGGGCTTTAATCATTCCGCCGAGTTTTGTTAAAAATGAGTTTAAAGACATAACTCTCTCCGTTGTTACTATATATTTATATAAAAAGTATATACTTATTATATGTGCTATTATGGAGAGTTAAAATTTACAAAACTTCACAATTGTTATTCATATCTCAGCGCGTCTATGGGGTTAAGCATGGACGCTTTGTATGCCGGATAATAGCCAAATGCCATCCCTACAATTCCTGAAAAGCCAAATGAAAGAAGTATGGGCATAAGTGTAATTGCAACTTTCATATCGGTAAAAGTTCCAATGAGTTTTGCAATTATTATGCCGCTTAAAATTCCTATTATTCCGCCTATAAGCGAGAGTACGAGGGCTTCTACAAGAAACTGCACCTGTATGTCCATAGCTTTTGCGCCTATTGCCATTCTGATACCTATTTCTTTTGTCCGCTCGGTTACAGATACAAGCATAATATTCATAATGCCTATGCCGCCGACAAGCAGCGATACGGAGGCGATTGCACCCAGAAGTATTGCCATTGTGTTTGAGGCTTGTTTTACGGTTTCAAGCATTTGGGTAAAGTTCCTTATGGTAAAATCATCGTCTTCGCCTTTGCCTATTCTGTGGCGTTCGCGAAGCAGTTCCTTTATTTCTTCTTCTGCTGATGTGAGCGAATCGGCATCTTTTGCCTGTATATTTATAAATTTAACCGTTCCGGGAAAAGATGTGCCAAATAATTTTTTCTGCGCGGTTGTAACCGGCACAAGAACGGTGTCATCCTTATCTTGTCCCATGCCGTTTTGCCCTTTTTCTCCAAGGAGTCCGACAACTTTAAAGGGCATGCCGCCTATTCTTATAACTTTATTTACGGGATTTACGTCGCCAAAGAGGTTTTGCGCTACGGTTGCGCCTATAAGGGCGGATTTTGTATTGTTTTTGATATCATCTCGCGTAAGTCCTCTGCCGCTTTCAACTTCCCAGAGCTGTACTTGCATATACTCGGGTGTTATACCATAAACCGAAGTTGACCAGTTCTGGTTGGAATATATTATCTGCTGTACTCCATTCACGGTTGGTGCTGCAATTTTAACTGAGGGGCAGTTTTTAACAATCGCCTCCGCGTCTTTAAGGGTAAGTGTAGGCTGAGAGCCTGACCCCATTCTGACTCCTCCGGATGTAGTTGAACCGGACATTACCATAAGGATATTTGAACCCATGGATTCTATATCTTTTGTTATGCGCTGCTTTGCCCCTTCTCCGATTGAGAGCATTATAATTACCGCCGCGACACCTATAATTATGCCGAGGCTTGTAAGCACGGAGCGCATTTTATTTACCTTGAGTGAGCGCATTGATATTTTAAATGTTGAGGAAAAATCTATCATACGGCAAATGCTTCCTCTCTGGGTTTATCACTTACAATCTTTCCGTCTTTAAAGCGCACAATCCTTTTTGAATATTGTGCAATGTCGGGTTCGTGTGTAACGAGGATGATTGTTTTCCCTGCTTTTTCATTCAGGCTGACAAAAAATTCCATAACTTCAATGCTTGTTTTTGTGTCAAGGTTTCCGGTAGGCTCATCGGCAAGTATTATAGGTGCGTCATTTACAATGGCACGTGCAATTGCCACTCTTTGCTGCTGTCCGCCTGACATTTGATTGGGCAGGTGATGTTCTCTGTGTTCAAGACCTACAATTTTTAAGGCGTGCCGTGCTTTTTCAATTCGCTCGGATGCGGGTATGCCTTTGTATATCATAGGCATTTCGACATTTTCAAGTGCGCTTGTACGGGGGATAAGATTAAAGCCCTGAAATACAAAGCCGAGCTTGAGATTTCTAATCTCAGAGAGTTTGTCGGCACTAAGGCTTAATATATCTGTACCGTCCAGATAATAGCTTCCCGATGTCGGCTTGTCAAGACAGCCTAAAGTGTTCATAAAGGTGGATTTACCGGAGCCGGATGTTCCCATTATAGCGACAAATTCACCCCTTTCAACGCTTAAGGATACATCATCCAGCGCATTAAAAGAACTGTCGCCCGTTTCATATGTTTTTATAAGATTTTTTATGTCTATCAAACTCACTAGAATAACCTCATTGGGCGTTTTCTTGCATTTGCCGCCTTTCCTGTGGAAGAGTCGGTTATTACCCTGTCGCCTTCTTTTATTTCACCTTCTTTTATTTCGGTATAATCGCCGTCAGACGCTCCTGATTGCACCTCTATTCTTTGCGGGCGTTTGTTTTTGCCTACAATCCATACCCCTTGTTTCTCAAATTTCTTCCCGCCTGTTATTTCTTTGGGCGTAAATCTGAAAGCGGCAACCGGCACTGATATTACATCCTCTGCTCTGTTTGTAATTATGGATACATTTGCCGTCATACCCGGTATGAGTTTATTGTCGGTATTTGTAACATCAACAACAACGGTATATGTAACAACATTGGATACCGTTGTGGGGGAGATTCTTACCTGCGAGACTTTCCCGTGAAACTCTTCATTTGCATAGCCGTCAAGCGCGTATTTGACTTCCTGGCCTGTTTTTATTCTTCCTATGTCTGCTTCGGACACATTCACCTCTATTTGCATCTGGGTTAAGTCCTGTGCCACCATAAAAAGCGTAGGGGTCTGAAAACTTGCCGCAACCGTCTGGCCTACGTCAACACTTCTTGATACAACAACTCCGTCTACCGGGGAGATGATTTTTGTGTATCTTAAATTTGTAAGATTATTCTCAAGTGTTGCGCTTGCCTGGTTTATTTGCGCCCTCTGGGCGTTTAGTTCCGCAAGATTAGATTTATAATTTGCCTCGGCCAGGTCAAGGTCGTTTTTGGAAACATAGTTTTTGGTATAAAGTCTTGCGTAGCGTTCATAGTTTTTCTTTTCGTAGTTCAGCATGGTTTTTGTTTTTTCGTAGTTTGCTTTTGCGGCATACAGGTCGCTCCTGGCTTTATCAACCTGCGCCTGAAAAAGTGCAGGGTCAATTTGTGCCAGAAGCTGTCCTTTTTTAACTTTGGAGTTGTAATCAACGTAAATGTCTTTTATGGTTCCGGACACCTGCGTGCCTATATCCACCGTCTGTACCGGATTTATTGTACCCGAGGCTTCAACACACTCCACGATTGTTCTTTTTTTAACGGGAACGCTTTTGTAGTGTGTGCTTTTTTTAGAAACTGTCTGCTTGATTCCCGAAAGCAGAAGGATAACGATTAACACGGCTGCTGCAATTATTATTATGCGTTTTTTCATCTTACCCCCATGGATTTTTTGAATTCTTCGCGTGCTACGTTGTAGTCAAATACTGACTGCACAAACGCCAGCTGTGCGTTATTGTAGTTTGTCTGTGCGTCTTGAAGTTCAATAAAATTATTGAGTCCGACTGCGTATCTTCCGTCTGCAAGCTCAAAGTTTTCAAGAGTCTGCCGCACCTTGTCAGCCATTAGCGGTATGGTTTTTTCAAGTCTGCGCATTGCAATATAGTATTTTTGAACTTCAAAATTTATATTCTTTGTTGACAGGTCGACATTGTCTTTTGCAATATCAAGATATGATTTACCCTCATCAATTCTGTATTTTATATCCATAATGTTTACCATTGGAAAATCAAGATTGGCGCTTGCGGTAAAGCCTGTGTTTGACTGTCCGTCCATACGTCTTAAGTTATACCCTGCGCCTGCCGAAATCTCTGGCGCCCAGGCTCTTTTTGTCTGCTTGAGCGATTCCTCCTGTGCTCGTACAATCATCTTAAGTGATTTTAAATCGGGTCTGTTTTCATAAGCGTTTTGTATCGCTTCTTTTAAATCGATTATATACGGGTCAAATTTGTAGTTTTGCAGTATATCCTGCTTTTGTATACCCGAAGTTAAAAGTACGACGGAATGCTCAAAATCGTCATCTTCCCCGTTTTTCTTGATACTGCCTATGTCAATGGTTTGCATTTTGTAGTTGTTTCTTAAAAAATCAAAATTTTCGGTGTTCTCAACGCTAAAATCATTATCTTCCATATAAAACATGGCATTTTTTAAGTTGACCATAGCATTGTCATACTGATACTGGGCATCAATAAGCTGAGTTTTCGCGTCAGTCAGATATACTTCCGCATTTACGACGTCAATTCTTGATTTCAAGCCTTCTTCAAACATAGACTTTGTGCGCTCGTAGTTAAGTGTGTTTATTCTGACGGAACGCTCGTATATATCCACATTTGCAAGTGAAGCAAGAACGGCAAAATATGCCACTCTTACATTGTACACGGTTTGAAGAATGCTGTAATCAAGGTCATAGCCTGCGGATTCGCGGTTAAATTTTTGCATATTAATTCCGGCGGTTGTCTTGCCGAAATTCCAAATAAGCTGATTTACGCTTGCATTCAGCTGATAATATCCGCTAGAGTTGCTTCTGCTTGCATTTCTCCACATGCTGCTTGATGTAAAGCCTGATGAGTTGCTGTATTGATAGTTGTAACCCGTACCAAAGCCGAGCATGGGGAAATAGTCAGACTTTGCCTGCCCGACACGGCTTTTCTGGATTTGCAGATTGTTGGCGGAAATTCTGATATTTGGATCATTGTTTATGGCATATTCGACGCATTCATCGACAGATAGAGTTTTTTTGCCGTTTTTATCATTTTCTGAGGCTGTTATTACATCGGTGTTTGTTTTTTCGGAGGGCTTTTTTTTCTTAAAAATATTGAAATTAAGGGCATATGAACTCTGGGTGCATATTATAAGCACAAGCACAGGTATCAGAATGCTTTTTATTATTTTACACCGCATCTAAAATATAATGCCCCCCATATAATAATATTTTAGTTTTAGAGATTTTACTGTCAACCATGCTGACGGAGGATTTCAGGTTAAAGTTTTGTTGTTAAACTGTGTTAAGTTGATTATATAATTAAGGGGTTGTTATGAAAAAACTTTTTGCATTAATCGCAGTACTCTTTGCTTTTGCTCTAATAACAGATGCCAAAGCTCCTGTTGATTCCGATGCAGCAAAATATACAAGAGTCCATGCGGCACATATCCTTGTCGCAAGCGAGTCAAAGGCAAAAGCGCTTATAAACAGAATCGAGAACGGAGAGTCTTTTGGTTCTGTTGCAAGAAAATACTCTTCCTGTCCCTCGGGTGAATTTGGCGGAGATTTAGGTTATTTCGGGCGCGGACAAATGGTAAAAGAATTTGAAGAAGCGGCTTTTTCGCTGCCTGTCGGCGTTGTATCAGACCCTGTTCAGACTGATTTTGGCTGGCATATTATAAAAGTCTATGATAAAGAATAGCTAAGAGCTTATTTTTTGCAGTTTTCTTATTTTTCTGATAAGAATTGTTGAGGATATAACACAGGCACAGAACAATGCTACGGCAAGACCTGTCCAGAAGCCCATAAGGACTATGTTGTATTTAAAGGCAAGCAGACTGCCAAGCGGAATGCCTACAATAACATAAGCTATTGCCATGGTTATCATAATGGGTTTTGTATCTTTAAGTCCTTTAAGCGAGCCTACACAGGCGCATTGTATACCGTCAAAGAACAGATAGCACAGTACTATATGTATAACAGGAAGCGATGCGGCAATTACGTTTTTATCCTGCGTAAAAAGTGAAAGCAAAAGTTCCGGCCAGAGAAAATAAACTATCGCATTTAATCCCATAAAAATAACGGAAAGATAAACACCTGCAAGCGAGTATCTTTTTACGTTTAATATATTTTTTTCACCGTTTGCAAATCCGACTTTAATGCCTATGGCATTTGATACAGACATAGGGAACATATAGGTAAGGCTTGTTACCGTTATAATTACGTTATGTGCGGCAGCAAGGGTCGAGGAGAATTTTCCGACAAGAACCGCAGTTGTGTTGAAACCGAGAAATTCAAAAAACAGGGCAAAAGATATGGGCCACCCTGTTTTAAGAAGCTCTTTAATATATGTTTTAACGCGTCTAGAGCGGCCTTTTAAAAACGGCAGACAGTATAAAAATATTACTATTCCTCCGGCTGTTCTTACTATAAGACTTGCAATCGCAAGCCCTTTTACCCCCAGCTCGGGAAAGCCCCACATGCCAAAGACAAATGCTACATTTAAGAAAAGGTTTAAGAATATCTGAAAAACGGTGATTAAATTCGGAAAAACTACGATTTCATATGCCTGCAGAAATTCTTTAAGAGCCATAAACATAAGCCCTCCGAACATGCCCCAGCTGCTTATGTCGAGATATTCAACGACAAGCGGGTACAGGTCGGGTGTCAGACCTATAACATCTACATGTTTTATTATGTAGCGTATCAGAAAACAGAAAATAAGCCCTATTATAAGCGAATATTTTACCGTCGCGCGAAAGAGCGTTTTTGTGGTTTTTCTTTCGCCGCGAAGATTTGAAACAACGGGCGAAATGCTTGCCATAAGCCCTATTGCCGCTATCATAAATGTCATAAAAATAGCCGAAGCAACGCTTATGGCGCCGAGTGTTACGGTAGAGTGTCTGCCTGCAACAATAACATCTCCTACGTTAATAAGCATGTTTGCCATATTACCCGCCAGAATAGGTGCGGATAATTTGATTAAGTCTATTGAATAGTCTTTATATATTTTGAATTTTGCTGCCAATGCTTCCATAAGAATAACAATAACATAAACAAGATTTAAAACATTTTATACGGGTTTATAATATTTTGCGGGTCAAATAGTTTTTTAATTTTTTCCATATACTCTATTGCACCGTTGTCCAGCGCGTCTTTGAGGTATTTTTTCTTTTCGGAGCCTATACCGTGCTCGCCTGACAGGCAGCCGCCGAGGCTTATTGCAAGAGAAAAAAGTTTGTCTTTTACAATGTTAAAATTCTCTCTTTCCTCTTTGTTGTTCAGGTCGAGTGCAAAATTCGGGTGTATGTTGCCATCTCCCGCATGGCCCATAATGCAGACAACGATATTGTGTTTTTTGCACATATCTTCTATGCCCCGCACAAGAGCGACGATTTTTGAGCGCGGTACAACTACATCTTCGGTTATTACATTGGGGCGCAGTTTTGTAACCGCTGCAAATGCGCTTCTTCTTGTGCGCCAGATTTTTTCGTTTTCTTCTTCATTTTGAGCCTGTGTAATTTGTGCGGCATTTGAAGATTTTAGTATTTCAAAAATTTTCTTTTTCTCAATTTGAAGGCTTTCCCTGAAGCCGTCAAGCTCTATTAACAGTGCCGCCTCTTTGTCGCATAAAAGACCGCAGGGGTTGAATTTTTCAATAGTATTGAGTGTGTTTTTGTCAAGCAAGTCCAAAGTGGCGGGAGTAAATCCCGAATTGATAATGTTATTTACCGCGCCTGCAGCTTCAATCAAACTGTCAAAATATGCCATTGTAACCATACGTGCTTCGGGTTTCGGTATAAGTCTTAAGGTGAGTTCGGTTATTATCCCGAGTGTTCCCTCGCTGCCGATAAAGAGTGATGTCAGGTTGTATCCCGTGACATTTTTTGCGACATTTGAACCTGTTTTAATTATTCTGCCATCCGAGAGTACAACTTCAAGATTTATTATGTAATCTTTGGCTGAACCGTATTTAAAGGTTCTCGGGCCGCCCGAGCTTAAAGCGGCGGCGCCCCCTATTGTGGATACGGCAAGGTTTGAGGGGTCGGGCGGGAAAAAGAGGTTTAATTTTTCCGCCTCTTCGTTAATTTTTTTTATTACGGCGTTTGGCTGTACGCGTGCAGTCAGGTCTTCTTTTTTTATTTCAAGGATTTTATCCATTTTTGAAAAATGCAGTACAACCGCCCTGTTTTTTACACGGCAGCTGCCGCAGTGGCATGTGCCCGCACCGCGCGCTATTACGGATACTTTATGTTTTGCGCAGAGTAAAATTGTTTGCGACACCTGTTTTGAATTTAGCGGATAAACCACAAACTCGGGAAGTATTATATCGTCGGGATTCGGCGAAGTGTCGTAAGCATAAGGGTATAAGTCCTCTTTTTTGTAGAGAATATCGTTTCCGTATATTTTTTTAAGCCCGGCAAATAAAATTTTATCCATAAAATAATTATACATCGGGGAACTTAAAAATAAATATTGCGTCAAATAAAGTAATGCCGTATTTGCTACTGGGCTCAAAGGAAGGTTATAGGTAAGTTTATAAAGTACTTTGAGCCTTTTTTTATTTTAAAAGATTTAAGATGTAGGTATAATAGTCGTTATTTTTATAGCGAGATATATTTTGCCTGATTACATCTTTTGTGAGGTACCCCATTTTGTATGCAATTTCTTCAAGACAAGCTATCTTTATACCCTGATTGTCTTCTATTGTTTTAATATATTGTCCCGCCTGCATAAGAGAAGCGTGTGTTCCCGTGTCAAGCCAGCTGAAGCCTCTGCCGAAGATTTTAACGTCAAGAGATGAGTTTTTAAGATAAATATTGTTTAAATCGGTAATCTCAAGCTCGCCCCTTTTGGACGGCTTAAGCGTTTTTGCATATTCTGCAACATTACCGTCGTAAAAATACAAGCCCGTCACGGCGTAGTCTGATTTTGGATTCTCGGGTTTTTCTGTAATGCATTTTACTTTGTTTTGTTTGTCAAACTCAACAATTCCATACCTTGAGGCGTCTTTTACTTTATATGCAAATATTGTTGCTCCGCCTTCGCTGCTTACCTTTTGTGACGCCTCTTCAAGCATTTTTGAAAAAGATTGTCCGTAGAAGATGTTATCGCCCAGAATAAGTGCTACGGGTTCATTTGATATAAAATCTTCACCTATAATAAAGGCCTGTGCAAGTCCGTCAGGTGAGGGCTGGATGGCATATGTAAAATTAACCCCGAAACCGGAGCCGTCTTTTAAAAGTTTTTTAAAGTTATCTATATCCTCAGGTGTTGAAATGATTAAAATATCCTTTATACCAGCAAGCATCAGTACGGATATGGGGTAGTAAATCATTGGTTTATCATAAACAGGCAGGAGTTGTTTTGAAACAGATATAGTGGAAGGATAAAGCCTTGTGCCTGCGCCTCCTGCAAGAACTATGCCTTTTTTTACGGATGTATTAAAGTTCATAGTGCAGCCGCCTTTTTATTCTCGATTGATTTTATCCACTCGATATTGTTTAAATACCAGTTTATGGTGAGCTTTATACCCTCTTCAAAAGTTAAAGACGGCTCCCAGCCAAGCTCTGTTGTGATTTTTGTATTGTCTATGGCATATCTTCTGTCATGACCTAATCTGTCCTTGACGTATTCTATTGAATTTTCATCCCTGCCCATTTCTTTAAGGATGATTTTTGTTATCTCAATGTTTGATTTTTCATTATGTCCGCCGACATTGTAAACTTCACCCTCGCGGCCTTTGTGCAGAACGGTATCAATCGCGCGGCAGTGGTCATAGACATAGAGCCAGTCTCTGACATTAAGTCCGTCGCCGTAGAGCGGAACTTTTTCACCTTTTAAAAGCTTTGAAATAAAAAACGGGATGAGTTTTTCAGGGTATTGATAAGGGCCGTAATTATTTGAACACCTTGTTATTAAAACCGGTGTTTTATAGGTTTCAAAATAAGAACGCACAAGCATATCAGCCCCTGCTTTTGAAGCACTGTAGGGCGAGTTTGGCGCAAGCGGAGTGTTTTCGGTAAAATACCCGTCTTTTCCGAGTGTTCCGTATACTTCATCGGTTGAAACCTGCAGGTATCTTTGTATCCCGCGTTTTTTTGCGCAATCAAGGAGATTAAGTGTTCCTTTTATATTTGTTTCTATAAATATTTCAGGGTTTAAAATAGATCTGTCAACGTGGCTTTCCGCGGCAAAGTTTATAACGCAGTCGACTTCGCTCACTGCTCTATCTACGGCTTTTTTGTCGCAGATATCCGCTTTTACAAAAGAATAATTGGGATTATCCTTTATATCATCAAGATTTTCGATGTTGCCCGCGTATGTCAGGCAGTCAAAGTTTATTATTTTATAATCGGGGTGACTCTTTAGCATGTGCCTTATAAAACAGCTTCCTATAAAACCTGCACCGCCTGTTACCAGTATTTTCATAATAAATCTTCCTCTTTTACGTCTTTTAGATACGGCTGAACCCTGTCTTTTTGGCTGAGCTGCGGTTTAAAGTTTTTTATGTATTTTTCCCAGTCTATACCTATATCTGGGTCGCTCCAGAGAATCCCCCTGTCATTTTGCGCCGAGTATTCTCCGCTTGCCTTGTATAAAAGCTCTGCCGTATCGGAGAGGGTTAAAAACCCGTGTGCAAAGCCTTCGGGAATATAGAGCATGTTTTTATTTTCTTCGCTCAAAATTACTCCGAGCCATTTGCCGAAAGTTTTGGAATTTTTCCTTATATCTACCGCAACGTCAAAGATTTTACCCCTTATACAGCGCACGAGTTTTGCCTGCATTTTGGGTTTTGTCTGGTAATGCAGTCCGCGAAGCACGCCAAAGGAGGATTTTGAGTGGTTATCCTGATTAAAGTCATCTGTTATGCCTGCGTTAATAAAGTCTGATTTCTTATACCCTTCAAGGAAAAACCCTCTGTCATCTTCAAAGACTTTCGGTATTACAAGCATTACATCTTCAAGCTCTGTTTTTCTAAATTCAAAAGGCATAATTCTCTTTCCCTGTGTAAATTAATTATACCTTAAAAAATACATTGTTAAAAGTCCGCATTTATTCAATGCGGACTTTTTAAACTTCCCTATCCTTATTTATTTTCTATTTGTTATGATAACTTAATTGCGCTGTTCTTAATGCTGTCATCCATTGCCTGGTCTAATTGTTCAAGTTCTGCCTGAGCCGCTTGAAGCTGTGTTTCAACCTGGGTTTGTTCCGCTTCTAATTGCTGGTCGCGTCTGTTTACATCGCCCATCAGTGCGTCTTCATAACCCTGGAATATGGAGTCTGCTGCCATTTGTTGTCTTGATTGTACTAACGAGGCTTGGTCGAGAGCAGTTTGATAAGCAGTCCATTCTTTGGATGTCGGGTCAAGGTTGGCACTTTCATTTTGCAGCTGTTGTACTGCATCCATATAGCTTGTTGTAATGCCGCTGTACTGTTGATTTTTCATGGCATTGAGGTATCGCTGTGTATATTGCGATTGATTAGCAAGTGATTGTCTTTCCTGCGAGATTTGTAACAATCTGTACTGCAGGTTGGACGTCCTTTGCTTTAATGCCATTTTTCTGAGTGAAATTGTAACCCAGCCCATGACTGTCTCTCCTTAAATTAATTCCTCGTGAATTTGTTTTTGCTCTCTTTACTCTTAAATAAAAAAATATTTGTTTTGATAATTGCCTTTTTAATTGCCAAATATTAACTTTTGTAACAAAAGTATATACTCTTTGAAATTTTTGCCCGTAAAATGTTTTGATTTATATATAGAGTATATACTCTAAACCAAAAATGATAAAAGCTGAAATAATATATAAAGCCAAAAGGCTATTAGGCTTGAATAGAGGATGAGTGCAGTTCCGCAAAGTTATTTGCGGAATTTTTGCATGTAATGATATAATTTTTTTATGAAAAAAATTATTGTGATATCAGGCAAACAATACAGCGGAAAAGATACCCTGGCAAAGCTTTTGCTTGAAGATTTGCCGGATTTTAAGCGTGTCGGCATAGGGGATGCAATAAAACTCGCGTACGGCAGGGAGTACAATCTTTCTTTTGAAGAAATTGAAAAAAATAAACATCTTTATCGCGAAGATTTAATAAAACTCGGCAATAAAGGGCGCTCAATTGACCCTGATTACTGGCTTAAGAGTATTATTGATATGGAAAATAATGTCATAGTGCCCGATGTGAGAGTGGAACATGAAGCGGAACTCTTTAGAAACAGCGGTGCATTTTTAATAAGAGTTGAGGCAAGTTATGAAAACCGCTCTAAGCGTGCCGTTATAACAAACGCTGATGATCCTACCGAAACAGCGCTTGATGAGTATAAAAACTGGAATGCCGTAATAGATAATAATTCTGATTACGCGCGCTTAAAGCTTCAGGAGCAGGCGCTTCTGCCAAAAATAAAAGAGTTTTTTAACTAAACTTCGCAGAAGTTGTTTGTTATAAGATTAATATATTCAAGAAGCTGGGTAAAATACTCTAAATCGCATTCACCGTTTGCAATAATGTCGCAGTTGTCTTTTGCGGGCACTATATACTTCCTGCCCGCTTCGCAGACATAATCCCAGTGTTTAAGGGCGTTATTATGGTCTTGATTTCTTATCTTTGCCCTGTCTAAAAAGCGTTTTTTTCTTGTTTTATTGTCAAGGTCGATATAGATTTTAATATCAAACATATCGTGGACTTCTTTATATGTTGCTGCCATGCCCTCAACTATTATTATTTTCTTGCTCTCTATTTTAATTGCACGCGGAACACTCACGCCTGTGCCGTTTACAAGATACTCGGGAATCATAACATCCTTACCCGAGGCAAGGTCTTCAATGTCGCTTCTTAAAAGGTCAAGCTGAAAATTGCGGGGTGAGTCAACATCGTATCCGGCATCTCTCAGCGCGTCGAAGGTGCCATGCTGTTTGATTAAATCCGATATATCGTTAAAATAATTATCAGTATTAACAATTGAGATGGGGAGATTATTTTGTTCTATATATTTTTTAATATTGGCGCAGATTGTTGATTTGCCGCTTGCAGATTCGCCTGTAATGGAGATTAAAATCTTTCTTTTGGGCTGGTTAATGAGCCTGTCCAGAAAATTTTCAAGAAAGTCTGATTTAACATTTAAAAACAGTCTTTTTGCGGCTTTTTTGTCGTAGTTTATAATCTGGCGGAATTTTGTCTTTAAATAAAACGCAAGAAACTCTCTGCCGATTCTTGTGTCGAAGTTCGGCTTCTGTATTTTTTCTGTTTCTTTACTTTCAACTAAATCTCTGATTAATGCGTTCATGTGAATATTATAATAACTCTAAAAATAATTTGTTGCCAAAAGTGCGACTAAATTCTTAACACTTGAACACATTTGAGTGTAATTTTTCTCAAGCGCGCCGTCTTTTGCAATAAAAATAAGACTTGTATAGCCCTGGGAGCAGGGAATTTCGCCGCTTTTTAATAAATTTGCATAACTTTCTCTCAAAAGTCTTTTTATCCTGTTTCTTTTAACGGCACGTTTGTGTATTTTTTTACTCACAACAAAACCTACCCTTGTGGGGTAGTTTTGTTCTTCTTTATTTTTCCCGCCGTATAATATTATGTTTTCATCCGAAACCACTCTTTTTTGGCGGTATGTGGCTATAAAAGCGCTGTAGCTTCTAAGCCTTTGATTTTTACTAAGCACGGTTCTTTGCTGTAATTGCTAACTTATGGCGGCCTTTAGCGCGGCGTCTGTTGATAACGCTTCTGCCTCCGGGGGTTGCCATTCTTGCGCGAAAACCGCTGACATTTTGTCTTTTTCTCTTAGTACCTTCCAATGTTCGGCGCATTATTTTCTCCTTGACATTTTATTTTGTTATCAGTATTAACTATACTAAGTAAAACAAAGAGGAGTGTCAACTTATGGGTGTTAATATTTGTAATACGGATAAAAAAATAGGTTTTATCGGTGCGGGTAAAATGGCAAGCGCCATTATGGGCGGAATTGTAAAAAGCGGTTTTATTGATTCAAAAAATGTTTTCGCATTTGATGTCAGCCCCGAAGCGCTTAAGGGTGCAAAAGAAAATTTCAATGTTAACACCGCAGACTCTATTGCACTTCTTGCGGATAGTGTTGATGTTGTGGTTATTGCCACAAAGCCTTTTGTTGCACAGGATGTTTTAAAAGAGCTGGGCGGACATACTGCGGGTAAACTTGTAATATCCGTTATGGCAGGTGTTACGACATCAAAAATTGAAGCCGTGCTTAAAGAAGCACGCGTTATTCGCGTTATGCCCAATACTCCGGCTTTTGTAAAAGAAGGTATGTGTGCCCTTTGCGCGGGAAGTGCCGCAAAAGAAGAGGACATGAATTTTGTTGATTCCATGCTCTCAAATATAGGCAGAACGGCAAGGGTTGATGAAGCGGATATTGACATAGTTACGGCAATTTCAGGCTCGGGGCCTGCGTTTTATTATTATATAATTGATAAAATCGCACGTGCAGGCGAAAAACTGGGGCTTGATTATAAAACATGCCTTACACTCTCGGCACAGACTGCACTGGGCTCCGCCAAAATGCTTCTTGAAAACAATCAGACACCCGGGGAGCTTATAACCGCGGTTACAACACCGGGCGGCTGCACTGCCGTCGGAAACGATGTTCTTAAAAATTCCGACATTGAAAATATTCTCGACAGAACAATTAAAGATACAATGGATAAAGCACGCGCTTTAGGGTAAGCGGTTTATCTTTTTGAGCGTGATAACAGGAAGTCGACTTTATCAAGTTCGACTTTTTTGTTGCCGAGCATCATATCTTCCGCCATTTCAAGGATTTTTGTAATCATAAAACCGTTTTCGCCGTCAGAGCGCGGTTTTTTGCCTGTTTCAATACTTTTTATAAAGTGCTGACACTCAAGCTTTAAGGGTTCTATTTCAAGGTAATCAAAAATCTCTATGCTCTGCTGTGCAGGTGTTTTGTTGTCAAAAATCTGCAGTTTGTTTTCAAGCAGGGTATCATCAAGAATGGCTGTTGCCTTATCACCCCTTACAAGAAGCGTGACGCGTTTTTGCGGATGAATCCAGCTGTCGCTGACATGTGCTATTATGCCTTTTTCAAATTCTATCGTAAGGTGCGTGATATCAAAAATATTTTCATATTCCGCACAGCAGCCCGTCGCATTTAATACTTTAATCGGGTCAAGCCCGAGGACATGGGCTATCATTGATACATCATGCGGTGCCAAGTCCCACATAACGCTTCTGTCGTTTTTAAAATAGTTGATATTTAATCTGTCGCTCTGCACATATTTGATATTTCCGAGAACACCGTCAGAGATAAGCATTTTAAGCCTGTTTACGGCAGGGTGATATAAAAGAAGATGCCCAACCATTAGAATCAATCCTTTTTCATCCGCCAGCTCTTTTAATTTACGCGCTTCTTCCGCTACGGTTGAAATAGGTTTTTCAACATAAACATGTTTTCCTGCTTCAAGTGCTTTTTTAACCAGATTAAAGTGTGTGTGGCTCGGTGTAACAACGCACACGGCTTTGATTTCGGGGTTATTTAAGACTTCGTTAAAATCCTTTGTGGTATGTGTTCCGTCATACTGCGCTTCAACCATTTTAAGATTTTCATCGTCTATATCGCAGACTGTATGCAGGGCTCCGAGATTGTAAAAATTTCTAACAATATTTCTGCCCCATATTCCGCAACCCGTAACTGCTACAAATTTTTCCCTGAAATCCTTATTTTGCATTTATTCCACCTGTTTAATTCTTTTAAATTTATTCTATTTAAAACCGCTCAATTATTCAAGTTAAAATTATATAAACGTTTTTCTATCGTTTGTGTTATTATAAAATCTATGACAAAGAGAGTTTACTTGCAGGGTTTTCCTGTGGATATTTTAACTTATAATCAGGCATTGGAGTGCGCAAAAAGCGCAATTGACAATGGTGAGAATATGCAGGTTGTGACCATAAATCCCGAGATGGTGGAACTTGCGAAAAAAGATAAAGATTTTGCAAATGTACTAAAGCACAGTGAACTTGTAGTAGCTGACGGTGTGGGTATAAAAATTGCTCTCAAATTAAAAGGAGTTAATCAGGAAAGAATCGGCGGTGTCGACTATTCCCGCTCGCTGATTGAAATGTGCGCCCGCAATAATCTGCGCCTTGCTCTTTTAGGAGCAAAAGAAGAAGTGATAAATACAGTATGCCAAAAATTAAAATGCGAGTTTGAAAACCTTAACATTGTTTTTTCGCATAACGGTTACTTTAATGATGAGAATGCAATTCTTAACGAAATCAAAAAAGCCTGCCCTCAGGTGCTTTTGTGTGCTCTTGGCGCACCTAAGCAGGAATTTATTATTTACAGATTAAAAGAAATGTTACAAGGATGTACAATGGTCGGTGTCGGCGGGAGTTTTGACGTTTTTGCGGGCTGTGTTCAGCGTGCACCGATTATGTGGCAAAAACTCGGTCTGGAGTGGCTTTATCGTACAATAAAACAGCCGGAAAGGTTCAGGCGTATATTTCCGACTTTGCCAATATTCTTGTTTGAGAGTATAATAGATAGTATTAAGAAGTAATTCACAGTTTATTGAGGCCGCGAAAGTATTGAAAAAATTTAACAACGTCGTAAGGTGTGATATTTTAAAGATGATACATAGCGCAAAATCCGGCCACCCCGGAGGATCGCTCTCGTGTGTAGAGATTTTAAGTGTGCTTTATAACAAAATTATGTTTGTTCCGCATGAATGGAAGCAATCTCCCGACTTTGACAAGCGCGACCGATTTATTCTGTCAAAAGGTCATGCCAGTGCAGCCCTTTATTCCGTGCTTGCAAGGAAAGGCTTCTTTGCGCCGGATGAACTAATGACCTTTCGTAAGCTGGGTACAAGGCTGCAGGGGCACCCTTCCACAAGAACAAAGCTGGAGGGTGTGGAAGTTTGTACGGGTTCACTGGGGCAGGGGCTTTCAATGGCGGTTGGTGTCGCTCTTGCTCTGAAACTTAACAATAATCCTGCGCATGTTTATGTTCTTGTCGGTGATGGCGAAATGCAGGAGGGCAGTGTGTGGGAGGCTCTTATGAGTGCTTCGCACAAAAATCTTGACAATTTGACTTTAATTATAGATAAAAACAACCTTCAAATTGACGGAGATACGGATGAAGTCAAGTCTCTTGAGCCGCTTGATAAAAAACTGGAGGCATTTGGCTGGATGGTAAAAACCGTTGACGGACATAATGAAGCCGAACTTGAAACTGCCCTCAAAGAGGCGCGTGATTCTAAAAAACCGTGTGCCGTTGTTGCAAACACAATAAAGGGCAAGGGTGTTTCATTTATGGAAGATAATGCCGGCTGGCACGGCAAGGCGCCAAACGATGATGAGTTGAAACGTGCACTGGAGGAACTAAATGCTTAAAAAAGAAACTGAAATTAAATCTCCAAGAGTGGCATACGGCGAAACCCTCGTTGAACTCGGCGCGAACAATCAAAACATTGTTGTTCTTGATGCTGATTTATCCTGCTCAACTCAGACATGTAAGTTTCAAAAAGCTTATCCTGGACGCTTTTTTAACTCCGGTATTGCAGAACAGGATATGATGTGTACTGCGGCAGGGCTGGCTAATGAAGGCAAGATTCCTTTTGTCAGCACTTTTGCAATGTTTGCCACGGCAAGATGTCTGGATCAGATAAGAAATTCAATCTGTTATCCGAATTTAAACGTAAAAATAGTTGCAACGCATGGCGGTGTTACGGTCGGAGAGGACGGTGCGTCGCACCAGGCACTTGAAGATATTTCATATATGCGCTCGCTGCCTGATATGACCGTTATAGTGCCTGCTGATTATAACGAAGTAAAACAGGTTATAAGATATGCCGCGCAAATGCATGGCCCTGTATATGTTCGCCTTGCAAGGACAAATCTGAAAACGGTTTTTGATGAAAATGATTATGTTTTTAACCCGAAAAAAGCGGTTAAAATTAAAGAGGGCAAGGATATTACGATAATTACAAACGGCGAGACTCTTTGGGAGGTTATAAGCTGCACCGATATGCTGAAACAAAAAGGTATTGACGCCGAAGTCCTGCATGTGCCTGTTGTTAAACCGTTCTTTGCGGCAGGTGACATTATCGAAAGTGTTAAGAAAACAGGTATTGCGGTAACGGTAGAAAATCACAGCATAATCGGCGGTCTTGGCAGTGCAGTTTGTGAAACGCTCTGTGAAAAACTCCCCGCAAGAGTATACAGAATAGGCACTCCCGACTGTTTCGGACAGAGCGGCGAACAGCGTGAATTGATGGAGTTTTTCGGTTTAACTGATACAAGATTGTGTGAAACAATTAGCGGATATTTAGGTAAAAAATGATTGTAGTCAGAGATTTAATTAAACAGTATAAAAATAAATTTGCACTCTATAATGTAAATTTGCACATTCGTCCGGGCGAGTTTGTTTTTCTTGTGGGCTCCTCGGGCGCCGGTAAATCCACACTTATGAAAATGCTCTATCTTGAAGAGCGTCCGACGCGCGGCAGTGTTCTTGTCGGGGGTATTAACATAGGAAATCTTGCCCCCAATAAAATTCCAAACCTCAGACGTTGCATGGGGATTGTTTTTCAGGATTATAAACTGCTTCAAAACCATACGGTGTATGATAATATTGCCTATGTTATAAGAACCATGGGGGTTTCATCCAGAGAAATAGAGGCGAGGGTTTACGGTGCGCTTAAGGTTGTAGGACTTGAAGATAAGTATAAATCAAAACCCTGTGAACTCTCCGGAGGCGAGCAGCAGCGTGTGAGCATAGCGCGCGCCATAGTAAATGGCCCTCCGCTTTTGATTGCGGATGAACCTACGGGAAATCTTGACCCTAAAAATTCAATGGAAGTTATGCAGATTTTAGAGCAGGTTAACCAAAGGGGAATCACTATTCTTGTTTCAACCCATGACCATGCGATAGTAAATCATTTCAGAAAAAGAGTAATTACACTCGAAAAAGGACAAATTGTAAGGGACGTTCAGGCAGGTACTTATGACTAACGGCACAAGAAGAAACAGATTAAAACAGAAGGTAAAATCCCATTTGCCCAAAGATTGGCTTACCGAGCTGCGTATAGCCTACCGTATCGGCATTGAAACCGTAAAAGGCGTTGCCCAGGCGGGGCTTATAAATATTGCTATTATTACGACAATGGCTGCTATTTTGACAATCTTTGGCGCGATTTTCCGCACCACACTCAGTGTTTCAAGCATGGTATCAGCTATGGGCAACGTTCTTGAAATTTCCGCATACCTTAAACCCGACGCGGATATCAATGCAACAGTGGGATTAATTCGTGATATTGAGCATGTCAAAGGTGTAAAATATATCTCCCGCGAGGCTTCATGGGCAGAATTAAAGCGCGAGATAGATGTTCCGGATGTTAAAAACCCGCTCCCTGACACTCTTCATATTAAGGTTGATGACCCTGATAACATAGAGTTTGTAATGAACAGGGTAAAAGTTATTCCGGGAGTTGCAGATTTGAGCTATGCGAAAGATCTGGTGGCAAAGTTCCAGATGATAAATAAGATAAGTCATACGATTACACTTGTTGTAGTAATTATTGCTTGTATTTTGACAATTACTATTATAAATAATACAATTGAACTGGTCATTCAATCGAGGAAAGAGGAAATTGAAATTATGCGCTTGATGGGTGTATCTAACTGGTACATTAAGTCTCCGCTTGTACTGCAGGGAGCCATATACGGCTTTATGGGTGCTCTTGTGGCGATTATTCCCATAAATATCGTACAGGGATATTTGCAGAAAATGCATGAATTTTTTATGATGCCTGCATATTCATACTCGCAGGGCCTTGTCGTTTTCTCGATTTTACTTATCGGCGTGCTCTTTTCTGCGGGCGGAAGTTTTATGAGTATTAAAAAACATCTTCAGGTATAATATAGTAAAATGGACAATAACAGAATAAACCCTCAACAATATGTAGATGAATTTAAAGACATACCCCCTATGCCTAATGTTATGGTGCGTGCACTCGAGGTTATAAAAAATCCACAAACCGGGATTCGCGAGCTTGCAAATATTATGTCTGTCGACCAGTCTATTTCTACTAAGACTTTAAGCCTTGTAAACTCTGCATATTACGGTTTTCATCAGCAGATTACATCAATAAATAAAGCACTTGTAATTCTTGGCATGATGAAGGCAAAAAATATTATTATGAGTCTTGCGCTCAAACAAATGATGACGGCACAGGGTTCGCGCGAGCTCTGGGAGCACTCCACTAAGTGTGCAATAGCTTCAGAAATGCTTGCCGAAGAATATAAAGTTATAAACCCTGATGACGCTTTTGTAATCGGATTTTTGCATGATGTCGGAAAGATTCTTCTTAATGCTAAAAACCCGATTAAATATTCAAAAGTAAGATATATAGCTCAGCAAAATCAGACTGACCTTGTAGAGATTGAAGATTCGTTTTTTGGCACCAATCACTGCGTTTTAGGGGCACTTGTTTCTAAAAAGTGGCAGTTGCCGGTAATTTTAACTAACTGTATCAGGTATCACCATAATCCCGTACAGTCCTCGCTGCCTGTTGCCTGCGGTATTGTTTATATTGCCGACAGACTTGTGCAGCCTAAGATTCCGACCCCCATACTTGATCCCAAAATTATGGACAGACTGGATATACAAATAAATGACCCCATGGCACTCCGCGAAAGTATTCTTGCAAGGGCTTCGATATTCCTTAAAGAAATGCAAAACCCTATGTAATGTTTATAAGCTATTAGTCTTAGTCAAAAAGTCCTATCTGGCCGTTTTTGTCGAAGTATTTAATGCCAAGATGCCTGTAGGCTTCTTTTGTAACACAGCGCCCTCTGTTTGTGCGTGCAAGCAAGCCTTTTTGTAATAAATACGGCTCGTAAACATCTTCAATTGTCCTTGTGTCTTCTCCAAGGGCGACCGAAAGCGTTTCAATGCCTACAGGGCCGCCGTCATAGCTTTTTATAATAAGTTCAAGCAAGGCTCTGTCTGTATTGTCCAGTCCCAAATCATCTATACAAAGTGAATCAAGCGCCTCTTTTGCTATTTGTTTTGTAATTTTGCCGTCATATTTTACAAGCGCATAATCGGCACTTCTTTTTATAAGCCTGTTTGCAATCCTCGGGGTAGCACGCGAGCGCGAAGCTATTTCAAGCGCCCCTTCATCATCTATTTCAATATTTAAAATTTTGGCACTTCTTTTTATGACCTGTGCAAGTTCTTTTATTGTGTAAAATTCAAGTCTGTGAATTATGCCGAACCTGTCACGAAGCGGGCCCGATAGTGCCCCTGCTTTTGTTGTCGCGCCAATTAGCGTAAACTTCGGAACAGGCACGCGCATGGTTTTGACACTCTGGCTTTTGCCTGTGGTAAGGTCAATAAAGAAATCCTCCATTGCGGGATATAAGATTTCTTCCGCAATTTTATTCAGCCTGTGGATTTCATCAATAAAGAGAATCTCGCCTCCCTTAAGCGACATCAGGATTCCTATGATGTCTCTTGGGCGCTCAAGAGCAGGTGCTGAGGTTATTTTAATATTTACGCCGATTTCATTTGCTATGACTCCTGCAAGTGTTGTTTTGCCAAGTCCCGGCGGGCCGTAAAACAGAAGGTGGTCAAGCGGTATGTTTCTTTTTTTGCTTGCCTCAATTGTTATCTTAAGAGTTTCTTTAAGCGTACTCTGCCCTATGTACTCATCAAAGGTTTTGGGGCGGATGTTTTTTTCGTAGGTTTTGTCAAAGTCAAGTTCCTTGGCGTCAAGGTCTTGAGATTTGCACGCAGGCGCATCATTTTTTGATGCGCCTTGCGGTTTTTTATTTTTACTGTTTTTATTGTCGTCAGATATTATCATCTTATCTTAAGAATCTTAAATATATGTAAAGCGTGCTCATAAGCAGTGCAACAATTGTTGTGAGCGCACCGTATTTCAGATAGTACATAAATGAAATGGGATGGCCATGTTTTGCAGAGTTTTCGCTTACAATAACGTTTGCTGCAGCGCCTATGATTGTCAGGTTGCCGCCAAGGCAGGCGCCAAGCGACAGACACCACCACAGCGGATGAGTATATTCCGCACCCATTGCCTGTGAGATTGTAGCAAGCATGGGTGCCATTGTGGCTGTGTATGGAATATTGTCGATAATACCCGATAAAATACCTGAAGCCCAGAGAATAATCATTGAAGTTGCACTCTGTGAGCCGTTTGTGACTTCAAGAAGCCAGTTAGCCATAAGTCTGATACCGCCTGAAGCTTCAAGGCCGCCAATGATTATAAACAGACCGATAAAGAAGAAGATTGTATTCCACTCAACTTCTACAAGTATTTTTGCAGGTTTTTCAAATATTAAAAGCACGCTTGCACCTATCATTGCAATTAAGAACGTAGGAATGTGCGTAATGTCATGAGCCATAAAGCCCAGTATCACAAGTAAAAGCACAATACCCGAGCGCCAGGCAAGGATTTTGTCGGTAATTGTATTTGAGTTATCAATTTCCGTAACGGAAGCCATTTTCTCAGGTGTGCTTATAAGCTGTTTTCTGAACATAAAGATAAGCAGCCCGACGGTAACAAGAAAAATACAAAATACAATGCCTGTAAGTTCTTTTATAAAGTCCATAAAGCTGAAACCTGCGGCAGAGCCGATAATGATATTCGGCGGGTCGCCGATAAGAGTTGCTGTTCCGCCGATATTTGAACAGATGATTTCAGTAATTAAAAAAGGAACGGGATTAAGATCCAGTTTTTTGCAAGCTGCAAAAGTAATGGGCATTACAAGAATAACCGTTGTTACGTTATCAAGAAAAGCACTTGCAAATGCAGTAAAGAAAGCAAGTGAAAATAAAACAAGTTTGGGTTTGCCTTTTGTATGTTTTAAAATTTCATTTGCCATCCAGGTAAACATGCCTGATTTTGCCGCAATGTGAACAATAATCATCATTGAAACAAGCAGGAATATTACATTGAAGTCAATAAAGTTTGTAAAGTATTCACCCAGCGCCTGAGGCGTTTTTTCGGTGTGTAAAAGTCCTAAGAATAATGTTAAGCATGCGCCTAAAAGTGCAATTGTTACTTTGGAAATTTTTTCCCAAGCAATGAATATATAAGCGACAATAAGAATTGAAGCAGATACAATCACAGCATTTTGGCTTGCCAGTGTGTGTAAGTGTTCCAAAATTTTCTCCTCTCAAAAAGTACGATCTTGTTTAATTCTATACGATAAAAAATATTAGTCAAAGCAGTAATAAATATTTTTTCTTTTTTTGTGATAGTATAATTTTAAAGGGAGAAAAATCAGGAGAGTTTATGAGTCTAGTCGATTTACTTTTAAAAATATTTAAAGACCCCAATGAGCGCAAGATAAATAAAATCATGCCGGTGGTCGAACACATAAATGCTCTTGAAGAGGAATTTTCAAAACTCTCCGATGATGAACTGCGCGCCAAGACGGATGAATTTAAAGAAATTTTATCCAAAAGAGAAACTTCTTCCGATTTTAAGAAAGACCGCGAACTTGAAAAAGCGGCGCTAGATGCCATTTTGCCCGAGGCTTTTGCAACGGTTAGAGAGGCAGGCAAGAGAGTTCTTAACATGCGCCATTTTGACGTACAGCTAATAGGCGGTATTTTCCTTCATAACGGACACATTGCACAGATGAGAACAGGCGAGGGTAAAACACTTGTAGCAACACTTCCCGCTTACCTTAACGCACTTACGGGAAAGGGCGTTCACATAATTACGGTAAATGATTATCTTGCAAAGCGTGACCGTGACTGGATGGGTAAAATCTATGAGTTTCTGGGGCTTTCCGTGGGGGTTATTCTCTCTCAGGGCTCCGGACATAATGATTTTAATGCAAAAAAAGAAGCTTACGCGTGCGATATTACATACGGTACAAATAACGAATTCGGCTTTGATTACCTTCGCGACAACATGTCCTCATCTCTTGATGCACTTGTTCAAAGACCTTATAACTATGCAATTATCGATGAAGTTGACAGTATTTTAATTGACGAAGCCCGCACCCCGCTCATTATCTCGGGAAGGCTGGAGAAGTCTGCCGAAACATACAGAATAATGGCAAAAATTGCCCCGCTCCTGCAGAAGATTGAACACTACGAGGTGGATGAAAAGAATAAGAATATTATTTTAACAGAGGACGGCATAGATAAAGCATGTGAATTTCTGAATGTTGAGGACCTGTTTGATATTCACACCCAGTATGCACATCATCTCCTGCAGGCGCTTAAAGCCAAGGAATTGTTTATAAAAGATACCGATTATGTTGTTAAAAACAATGAAGTAATGATAGTTGACGAGTTCACGGGCCGCATTATGGAAGGCAGGCGCTGGTCTGAGGGGCTTCATCAGGCAATAGAGGCTAAAGAAGGCGTGCCCATTCAGGATGAAACACAAACTCTTGCAAGTATAACTTTTCAAAATCTTTTCAGGCTGTACCCCAAGCTTTCGGGCATGACGGGTACCGCTATGACGGAAGAGGCAGAGTTTGGAAAGATTTACAATTTGCCATGTACGGAAATTCCCACCAATAAGCCCGATATCAGGATTAATTACCCGGATGTTATTTATAAAACTCGTGAGATGAAATACTTAAAAGTGGCTGATGAAATAGAGAAGATGGCTAAAATGGGGCGTCCGACTCTTGTGGGCACCATAAGTATTGAAAAATCGGAATATCTCTCGGCCATCCTTAAAAAACGCGGCATTAAGCATAATGTTCTTAATGCCAAGGCACACGAGAGAGAAGCATATATCATTGCTCAGGCGGGCAGGGTAAATGCAGTTACAATTGCAACAAATATGGCAGGCCGCGGTACGGATATTCTTCTTGGCGGCAACCCTGAATATCTTGCAAAAGAAGATTTGGATTCAAAAGGAATTACACCTGACGTTCCCGATTATGAAGCGCAAAAAGAAGCGGCTCTTGAGCGCGCAAGGAAAATCACCGAAGAAGAACACGCAAAAGTTGTGGCTCTCGGCGGGCTGCATGTGATTGGCACGGAGCGCCACGAATCAAGGCGTATTGATAATCAGCTCCGCGGTCGTGCGGCGCGTCAGGGCGACCCGGGGTCTACAAGGTTTTTCCTCTCGCTTGAAGACGATTTAATGAGAATTTTTGGCGGCGAGAAAATCTCCGCTCTTATGAGCATGTTGAATATTGAAGAAGATATGGCGATTGAAAACCCTCTTATAACGCGTCAGATAGAGTCCGCACAGAAGAAGGTGGAAACTTATCACTTTGATATAAGAAAAAGCGTGCTTGAATATGACGATGTTATTAATATTCAAAGGGAAAAATTTTATATCCAAAGACGAAAAGTTCTCGCTTCAAAAAATTTGAGTTCCGATATTAACTATATGATAAACCTTGAAGTGGATAAAATTCTTAAACAATATATCTCTCCCGATATGCCTCCTGCGGAATACGTAAAAGATGATATAAAAATGCTGGTAAATGAAATACACCTTGTATTCCCGCAATTGAGCGGCGTTATACTTGATGACCTTATGGAAAAAAGATATCAGGAAATGTCTGATTACTTAAAGGGTCTTGTAAATGCTGCATATCGTGAAATGGAAGAAACCTCGGTTCAGGGCTTTAATGATGTAATGTCGCGTTATGGCTCGCCCGATACAAAAAAACAGGAGCCTTTTTCCGATGACAACGTTATGCGGACACTCGAGCGCGATATATTGCTTCAGGTTATTGATTCCAAATGGATTGACCACCTGAATAATATCGATGCCCTTAAAGACTCCATAGGTCTTGTTGCATACGGTCAAAAAGACCCGCTGATTGAATATAAAAAAGAGGCATTTAATCTTTTTAACTCCATGATGTCTGATATTCAATCCGAAACTGTGCGCCACTTATTCAGAGCAAGATTTGGCATACAAATAATAGATGAGAATGAAAATCCGCTTGAAGATATACCATTCTCCGACGGCGTTGCTGAAACGGAAACGGAGCTAACAAGGGCGCTTAAAAATTCAACATCAAACTATGTTGATGAACAGCCAAAAGAAGATATGCCTAAAATCGGCAGAAATGACCCCTGTCCGTGCGGCAGCGGCTTAAAATACAAAAAATGCTGCGGCAAGGGTAAGGTATAAAGTTCTGCGTCAAATTTGTACATAACAATTTTTTCTCTTGAGGTGTTTTTATATTTGTATATAAAGTCTTAAAAGGGAAGAAAATGGAATCCGCCAAGATTTATTCATCGTTTAAAATGCCTGATAATGCATCTTTAAGGCATACTGAGTCAAATACGCCGGTTTCAAATGCCATAGACAGGTCTGATAAGGATGTTAAAACTAAATATGCCGCAAGCGCGGCTGCTGCTATAGGTATAGCTGCACTTGCAATTGCGGCAATTAAACTCGGCCCCAAGGTATTAAAAGGCAGAAAAATTATGCCAACCGGGGCTTCGGGTGTACAGAATAATTTACCACGGCAGATAAATAATCCGGCAGATGTTTTGCCAAATGATAAAGGCACTGGGTTTAATGCCGTAGAATTTTTAAAAGACAGATTGTCTTTAATGTATAAAGATAAAGCCGAGTTAAATTTTGATAATCTTGCGCAAGCTGAGGTTTTAAAAAGCGGTTCAAAAAGATATGCTTATGAGTTCAAAGACAACAATGGTGCCCTGCACTCTTTTAAACTTCTGTCGGATAAAGACGGTGAGTTTTTATCGCTGTTTGAAAAAACTGTCGACACAGACGGTTCGATTATACGTGCAAAATATTCAAAAGACAGTGTTATTCCTATTTTTTCAACAAATGCAAATAAAGAGGGTACATGTATTATAAATTCGTACAATATTGACGGAATATCTTATCATAAAACAATAAAAAGGCACCCCGACGGCACGGTTGAAGAAGCACTGGGCAAGGGTATACTGGGCAATATTCCGATTAGCAAAACAAAAACAGTTAAAAACGCAAATGGCGAAAAGATTAAGTTTGTTACCGATTTGACAGGTGATAGCCCGGTTGAATATATACGCATACCGGGTGCCGGCCATCCTCAATACGCGGTATTACCTTCAGGACAGCACGGGAAAATAACTGTGTATAAACTGGATAATAAAGGCCGAATCCTGTCGCAATCAACGGAAAAAATGCAGGATTATATCTGGGATGTTAAGGCGCCGCGTTTAAATGTTTCCGATACGCCTGATATGGTGCCGGCATATTCATACGGCGGCAATCTCGACAGGGATTTTAAAAGAATACCGCGCGATAAAAACGAAACAAGAAAATTTGTAAGCGAAAGCGCTAAGATGGACTATAATACAGACTTGTTCGGGGATTTTTCGGATAGGTATTATGATGTGCCCGAGCGCTTTGCTATAATTGCAAATAATATTGCCGATAAAAACGGAAGCGCACTTGTCTGTGATAATATCCCCGCAATATTTAAGGGTATTGATACATCCGAAATTCAAAAAGCACTGGATAATTTTTCCGCTCTCAAAGACTATAAAGTTCCTGTCTATGAATTTGAGATTGCAGGTAAAAAATTCAGGGCTGCTTATGTGGGCGGAGGACAGATTGGGAATGTATACAAACTGCAAGACGAGGCAGGAAATACGGCTGCTCTGAAAATATTCAGAGATCAATTTCTGCTCGGCGCGCAATCAGGATATTCAGAAATTCCTCTTTCCAGACAAATGAGCAAGGAAGGGGTAAAAGACGTGCCGAAATTCTTTATGGCAAATCCCGTAGGAAAACCGGTATGTGTTAACGGCGACTGTGCCTACACGGGGCACGGCGGCTGGATGCTTAGTGAATTTATAGAAAGCTCAACACCTCAAAAACAGGAAGGAATTACATTTTCACAGTGGCTTAAAAAACATAATCTTGTTTTCGGCGATTATAACGCAGGTACAAAGGCCGGTGATTATATTGTGGATATAGGCGGTGTTACAAGTAAAAAATCTATTGACAGTGAAACATATTCCGTGCTGGACGAACTTGATAACAGGCTGCTTACTACAATACATAACGGTACAAGTGTAGAAAAACTTTTAAGCATTTAAGAAAAAGAGCCCGTGCGCGAGGCTCTTTTTGTTTTTCGTATCTTAATCGGCGCACTCCAAGTAAAAACCTGACCCCTGTTGCGTTTTTCTTTTTATGAAAATGTCATCTATAAGGTTAAGTGTTTCAAATTTGTTGTTTATCCACTTCGGAGCAATAAGTGTTTTTGAATATCCGCTTCCGGCAAGGCGGTGGATAGTGGTGTTAGGGGGCAGTATTTCAAGAAAGTCGCAGACAATTTCACAATATTGCTCCATGGTAAAAAGCTCAAAGGGCTCTTTTTTGTAAATTTTTGCAAGAGGGGCATCTTCAAGTACTGTAAGCATATGTAGTTTTATTCCGTCAATACCCAGTTTTGCAAGTCTTTTTGCACTCTGCCTTATTAAGTCTTTATTCTCTCCGGGCAGTCCGAGAACCATATGGACACAGACTTTTATTCCTCTTTCTTTTGCCAGTTTGTATGAATGTAAAAAACATTCATAATCGTGCCCGCGGTTAATTTTTTTAAGTGTTTCATTGTGAGTGCTTTGAAGTCCCAGCTCAAGCCAGGGGTTTTTATATTGTGCTATAAGGTTAAGTTTTTCTTCATCAATGCAGTCGGGTCTTGTGCCTATTGAAATTCCGACAATTTTCTCATTGCAGAACGCGCTGTCATAAATTTCTTTTAATTTTTCAACAGGTGCATAGGTGTTTGTATATGCTTGAAAATAAGCGATAAATTTATTTGCTCCGAATCTTTGCGATAGTGTATCTATGCCTGTTTTTACCTGGCTTCTGATATCAAGTGCGCTTGAGTGTGCCTTTGAAAAGCTGCCTGACTCATCGCAAAAAATGCATCCTCCGCTTGAGATTGTTCCGTCGCGGTTCGGGCATGAAAAACCGGCATCCAGAGTTATTTTATAGACTTTTTCTCCGAATTTTTCCTTAAGATAATCACTAAAGGAATAATATGCTTTTTGCATTAATCCACCATCTGTTATAATAAAATATTATATTC
>ERZ1090881.102-NODE-102-length-41289-cov-287.278314_pt1 | contig 41289 bp, 67 predicted proteins | sample MGYA00478470_ERZ1090881 | MGnify/ENA primary metagenome ERZ1090881 (study PRJEB33644, sample SAMEA5815736) | chicken gut metagenome | biome: Chicken; feature: Gastrointestinal Tract; material: Caecum | place: Ireland | collected 2019-01-01 | study: A study of...
CGCCAAAGCTGCAAACCTCGCCAAAGCTGCAACCTACGCCAAATCTGCAATGCGCGCCAAAGCTGCAATGCGCGCCAAAGCTGCAAACCTCGCCAAAGCTGCAACCTACGCCAAATCTGCAATGCGCGCCAAAGCTGCAACCTGCGCCAAAGTGGCAATACGCGCCAAAGTGGCAATACGCGCCAAATCGGCTGATTGCTGTGTAATCGCCGGTCGGGCAACGCTTGATTCCGAGTCCATCTACCGGAATCGCGTCGAATTCTGCCTGTGTGTATTTTTTTAATTCCATCTTGACATCCTCCCAACATATCTTTAAACTGCAAGTAGTGTATTTTTCTGTGCCGCCCGTCCTCGCGCCAACGGGGAGGGCGGTTTTTTACTGTCCGCTGCAATCAGCAGGGCTTGCCATAGCTCCATGCGTAACACCTCCTTACAGTTTATCAAGTGGAACGCCGAACAGCTTTGCAAGTTCGGCCGCCTTGCTGTATTTCGGTTCTGTTACTCCGTCCTCCCATTTGTCAATCGTCGCCCGGCTAACATTAAGCACCCGTGCAACTTGCTCTTGGGACATGTTTTTCTTGGTTCTCAGCTCTTTCAGCTGCATTTGCTCACCTCCTTGCTGTGATTATATGATACCACAGACTGAATGGGATGTCAACATTTATTTGCAAATTTTTATTTACAATCAGGGCAAAAGAAAACCGCCCCCATTTCTGAGGGCGGTGTGATTACTTCTTGTACATTTCGTGCTTTTCTTTCACGTCGGTAATCATGCGTGCCTGCGTCGACTTGTCGCGGCTGATGACCTTGGAAAGAATCGAATGCGATCTTGCATCGGACTCTTTGAGCTTGGCCATCATGCGGTCAATGTTGCCTTGCAGTACACCGGCGTGTTGCAACTCCTGAGCAGACAGGGAAACCATGTTGTCTGCCGCCTGCTTGTCATGGGGTTTATGTAGCAGGGCCTTATCAATGTATTCATCTGCGCCGTTGATCTCGTGGTATACAGAATCGCGGGTGTCGAGGATGTCATTGATAATATCGTAGTCATCCATGTGCATCGTCTCGTAGTTCATTGGCTGTCCCATTTAATCACCGTCCTTTATGCCGAGCTTGTCCATGATTTTGCGTATCATGGAGTTTTGCTCGTCAAATTTTGCGTTAATGTCATCCAGGATATATGCCGCCTGTTTGTCGTTTGCTGCGGTTATATCGTTCTGCCGTAGGATTTTGAGTTGTGCATCTGACTGCTGTTCGTTCTCAAGCAGGCTTCGTGTGCCGAGATAGATAGAGTATATGGCGAGCAGGTCAGTAAACTCTAACGGTTTTCCACCATTCACAGCTTCCAAGCCAGCGTTTCAACGCCGCCGATGATGACATTACCTGCGGTCGTGGTTGCAACCAGAGTGATGATGCTAGAGCCGTTGCATGCGACTCTCGGGCCGAGGTTGAGAGTGACGGGTGCTGGGTCGTTTGCTGCCGCAATGGTGACAGCCTGCGGAACGCCGAATGCTACGCCGTCCTGATATGCCTGTAAGGTGATAGTAGCGGGTGCAGAAGCGGTCACGGTTGCAGAAATAACAATGCCATACATACCGCTGTCACGAAGGGTCAGAGTGTTGCCGGATACGTCGATAGACTTCTGGCAACAGGTCTGACCAAAACCGTGTACAGGGTTGCCAAGATCGACGGAACCGCCGCCGGTAAGGGTCTGCTGGGTGCTGTTGATTGCATAGAGTGCAGATTTAGACATTTTTGATTACTCCTTTCAAATAAAAAAGGGAGACCCGCCGGGGTCTCCCATAATTCCCGGCTCAGTTAGCCTTAAAATGCGCCGTTGCATCCACAGCTGTTGAAGCCGAAGCAGGTGCTCGGCACAGCGTAGGTAGTGGCAGTGGGATAACGGATTACGCCGCAAAGAGCCTGCTGGAGTTCCAGAGACTGGATGCGTGCAGCCATAGCAGCCTTTTCGTTCTCGCACATCTTGTCCAGAATCTTCTGGGTGCCTGCGGTGATAGCAGCATTCGTCGAAGCCGAATAGTTAGCCATATCAAACCTGACAGAATCAATGCCGCGCTGAGTAGTACAGCAGCAGTCTGCAATCTGCGAGGAAAGCGTGTTAGTGTTCTGCAAATTCTGATAGCCAAGCTGGCAAATCGCATTGTCAGTCTGACGGGCAATAGCAGCTTGCTGATCGTTCATGCGGCCTACACTGTTTTTCAGTTCGCTAAAGCTGTTAGCGTTGCAAAGGTCAGCTTCTGTTACGAAGTTGCCTTCACGATTGCCCCAGCCGCCAAAGCCGCCAAAGCCGCCGCCCAGCAGAGCAAAAATCAGAATCCAAGACAGCCAACCGCCGCCCATTCCGCAGCCATAGCCATCGCCGTAGCCGCAGTTGCTACCGTCAACAGCGGCCCGGATATCGGACAAACTGTAGGAAGAATCCATAATTATGTTTCCTTTCAAAAGTTTATTTATAAACGCGTGTGCACCCGCGCTTACATCATGTTTTTTAACTGAGACAGGTCAATTCCGTTTTCCTTTGCCACCTGTTCGGGACTTTTCCCCTTGTTCCGCTCCATGAACTGTCTAAACTGCGGATTGCTCTGCATCATCTGTTGTGCAATCAGTTCCGGGTTTCCAGATTTAAGCATCTGCATTACGCCTGCAATCTGCTGCATTCTCCCCATGTTGCCGCCTGTCATTGCCTGAAATAACGGGTTCATTTTTTGTCCTCCTCAACCTTTTTGGGTGCCATTACATCAAGGATTTGCTGAACAACCTGTTGCAACTGGTTAAGCTCTGTTTTTGTGGCGTATTCCGTGGAGGGTTGCGCCATCTGGTCAGCCGTCACAGGCTCGATTTTGTACAGGCTGGTTTGTACCATACCCATAGCGTCCGCAGCTTTAAATGCAATGTACGGCTCGTTCTGTGCCATCAGCAGCGCACGCCGTCCGGGCTGGATAGTAACGGTATCGAATTCTTTGACCGATGCAACCGGCAGGACATACGTTGCTTCGTTCTGAGGCGCGTTCTGTTGCATTTGCGTGGGTTGGGGCATGAAATTGTACCCCATCTGGTTAAACTGAGGGTTAGAGGGCATCTGAGGGGGAATGCCAATAGTATACGGGTTGTACATTATCCGAGCACCTCCGCAACGCATTCTTTAGTGCTGATGTAATTTTCAAGCCCGGCGTATTCGTCACGCTTGAGAAATTCATCGACCGTGCGCTCTGCGCAACATTTGAGCATGCCGATATCTGTCAGGCGCTTTACATATTCACTTCTGCTCATTTAATCACGCCCTTTCTATGAGATAATCATAGGACGTTTCGACCAAATACACCACCAACTGAGGACATAAAAAAGCCGCCCTATTCGGACGGCTGTACATTGAATTTTCAGTTTTTAAGAAGTGCTTTACTTTCCAGTTTTGCCTTGTACCACTCTAACCGGCGTTTACGATCTTCGTAATCAGGGGTGGAAATGAGAAGCCCGATATCTGCTTTCTGTAAGGCGTTCATCATTCGGATTTGTTTATCAGTCAGATGTGGTCTGATCGTCTCGCCTCTTTTGAGTCCGTGGGATTCTCTAAACTGCTTCGCAGTCATACCGGTTACAAGTCGGTTAATCATGTCGCATTCGTTAGAGAAGTGGTAAGGCTTCGGGTTATCGTGCAACAGTTTGATGTTTTCCGTGAGTTCCGGGAAGTCTCTGCGGGTTTCTACGAGGGTTCGGATGAACTCTTCCATTTCGTTGAAACGCTTGATGTACGCTTCTTTGAATTGAGCCGCTTTCTTTCCTCTGTATCCCATGACAAGGAAAACGAATCCGTCTCTTGTCATGTTCACGCAAGGCTGTTTCTTCCCTTGATCGTTTGTATACTTGGACTCCTCAAAATTGAGGTGTCGGAAATCATCCGAACAATCAAGATTCTGAATGTCTCTCAGTACGTTGTCGTGTCTTTTGTTAAACACCATGGCCACCATCAAACTGTTTACCCGTGCGGTGTCTTTCTTGTCAATGAATAGGCCGTATCCATCGGTTTGTAATAACTGGCTCATTAGTTCGCCTCGCTTTCCTTTCTGTTCATTTCGCTGGCAATGATTGCATTTACCACACTGGACACGGTGCATCCCTCTTGATCTGCGATTCCTTTTAGGTAATCCCAAACATCCTCAGACGTTCGGAATGCTACCGAATGAGTGCGGTTTCTTCTGATGTACTGTTTCATCATTTTGAATCACTCCTTTATATTATTATAGCATATTTGTGTAAACGTTGCAATGTTAAAATAAAAGCTACCCATTACTGAGTAGCTTTCAAAATTTCCTGTATGAACAGCAGTTTGTCCCATGCCTCTGCGCATGTTTTCAGCGCCGCATATTCGCGCTTTTGCAGTCCGTTGACGCTTAACCGCAATTCCTCTGCGGCTTCTTCCTGCGTGTGTCCGCGCATGTAGCGCAGAATCAACAGGTTTATGTCTCGGTCTGATAGGTTGACATAGGATAGGGCGCACAGCGCTAGGGGCTTGTACGGGGTTCTGAGGATGGTTTTAACGTCATCACGGGTCATGCAAACCTACCATTCGGGGCGCGTTTCTGGGCTTTCGCCTGCGCCTGTTTCTGCTGATTCTTTTTTGCTTCCTGTGCCTTTCTCTGCGCTACAAGCTCGGCCTTTGGTCTTACAGTGAGTTTGGTAATGGTGGTCGACTCTGTTCTTTTCTTGACCGTCTGTTTCGCCATTAGTCAGCACCACCTTCGTTGTATGTGGTTTGGTCACCGTCTAAATAGACGTTGTTTCCACTTCCCTCTCCGGTGTCTTGTGTTACTTCGGTAGTGGTCGTAGTGGTAGTCTCGGAAACCACTTCCATTTCAGATACGGCAATAAGGGCATCAATCATGGCGTTGTTTGCAATTGTCTGAGCGTTTACAACAGCCCAGATGCAGCAGCCGACCATAATGAAAAAACCGAACGCAAGCGCGATAACCGCCCGGCATAAAATCCGGTATTTCTGCGCGACTTCCGCCGCCGCTTTGATGGCCGTGGTTTCTTCTACAATATCCGTTTTGATGTTGCTATTCATGACATCGCCTCCTTGACTATGTTATACTGTGATTTACGGTTATTGCAATCCTAATTTCACGGCAATATAAGTCAGGAGGATGGTCACAACCAGCTTTGCCGCTTGATCTACCAGAGAGTCCCAGCGTTTACCGGGCTTCTCTGACAGCGCGCGCATGGCCTCTGTGTTTGCGTTCACGCTCGCGGTTAGGTCCCTGATGTCGCGACGAATCAGTTCAAAAGAGGTGTTCCCTTCCGCAAGCCGGGTTTCGTGCGCTTCCAGTTTCGCGTCGTGCTTCTCGACCAGCTCTTTCAACTGTTCAACCGCCGCACAGGGGCAGGCGTCACGTTCTGCCATCTGCCACCTCAGTCATACAGTCCGGCGCGGTCGTTGATGACAAGCACCTTGAGGGTATCTTCGGTGAGGTTGAGCACTCCACTGCCCTCGCCCTTGAGATAGCCTTTCTTGACGAGCTTGGACACTGTAGGCTGTGCCCAGTCGGGCATGTCGTCATAATACTTGTATCTCATGTTGTCGTCGTCCTCCTGTTCCATGAATTCCTTGACATCATAGCGGAAATCATCCATCGTTTTTCCGTGCTTGGTGAACCAGTAGGTCACATCACCATGATTCGATGCAATGCCCTGCTTGTAGCCCTCAGCGTGACAGATAATGTTTTTCAGCGGGTCAAGGTTGAATTCCTTGCACAGCATTGCAAACAGCTCTACGGCTTCCTGATAGACCGCGCGGAAGTATGTGCCGTCGGTCAAACCGTCCTCGCAAATCTCAACGCCGATGTGCGTATTATTTGCCGCGCCGCCCGCGTGCCATCCACGCATATTCCAAGGCAATGTCTGATAGGTCGCAATGCTTCCATCTTTCAGTTTGCCGATGAATCCATGCACGCAAACCTGTCTGCCGTCCGGCCTGAACTGGTTCCAATGGTTTCCGTACTGGTTCGCGCCTAACAGGCCGTCATCGGGACCGACATAGCGGGAAAGTTTCGTGTTAGGTGCGCCGGTGCTGTGGAGCATCAGCCCCTTGACCGTGATGTACTTACCGAGCTGATAGCATTCGTTTTTGGTCAAAAACAGCTTATGCAGATTCACTTTTTCACCTCGCTGTCAGTCAATCCCGGCGTGTTAGGGTTGATAAAAACCGCAAGTACAGCCAGGGCCATAGTAACCAGCTGGACCGGGTTAGACAGCACAGACATAATACCGTCAAGCACAGCCGCCCAGCTCGTGAACGTCTGAGGGTCGACGCCGATTGCCGTGAGTGCAACCGACACAACGCCAACCCAAAACCACGGGTTCTTAAATCGTTCGGTTTTCATTTTATCACCTACTTTTGTTTATTATACCGCGTTTTGCGGTGGATTTCAAGGGGAAGCTATCGCCTCCTATTAAATGCTGGTTTTATGCAATAAATTTTACCCATAAATATAGGCGTATTCCACGTCGGATAATAATGACTCATTCACTTTAATTTTTACTTTGTTATTGGAAACCGTTTGTGTATAGGTTTCAAGTTCAATTTGTCCACCCAATTCTACTATCGCTTTTACTTGTCCTCCATTGGTTATAGGCGTAACACCAAGGGTATGGGTATATGCAGTAAGAATCAATACTGGATACGGTTCTCCATAATCTCCGCCACCTACAGTTGGGATGCGAACAAATACGTATATAGGATTCCCTGCGATTGGCAAATCAACATCGACTTGTGTCGTTACAGGGGGTGCTAATGTCTGAACAGCATTTAGTTTTATCCATTTAAGTTTACCTGTGCTACCGCTCTGAATCTCCCCCACCTTATCTGCCAGATTATAGAAATTCTCCTCCGATGTAACATCAACGCCTTTTTCGGTCAGGCGGGTTTTCAATAAAGCCTTGGTTTCATTAAGACGCGCCAGTTTATCTGCTGTAGTTCCCATTAAATCACCTCGCCGTTGATTGTGTCGAGAAGAGTGTTGATGTTGCCGACCAAGCTATCAGTATACGCCTTTGCATCCGTCAGTGCGCTCGCCGCGCTTCCTGTGGGGTCTGCACCAACGTCTGCGGCAGCCAGAGACACGTTGCCGGAAAGCGGTTTGCCGTTTACAGTGGTGGTTTTCGGTACAAGCCCCGAGCCGTCAATCGTGTATGTATCGCCGATCTGTTGACCTTTCAGACCGCCGGTGGGTTCGATGGTTAGTGCGTTTACGCCGTTGATCGTTGCGGGTGCACCCCGTTCGCCTTGTGCGCCCGGTGCGCCATCCTGTCCGGGGTCGCCCTTGTCACCCTTTGCGCCGTCTGCACCCTTTTTGCCCGGTTCACCTTTCAATCCAGAAAACGAAAACGCGAAGTTTTTCGCCGTGTTGTCGCCGGTTGCAGTGACAGTTACCGACGGCGTGCCGCTTGTGTCGCTGATGGTTGCGGTGACTTCGCCAAATCCGGCAGGGGTTCCGGGTTTTCCCTGTGCGCCGTCCGCGCCTGCGGGACCCTGCGGACCCTGTGCGCCATCTGCACCGGCAGGACCCTGTGGCCCTTGTTCGCCTGTGTCGCCCTTTTCTCCGGTGTCACCCTTGGGGCCTTTAATGTTTACAGGGGAGGGGTTCGGTAAGCTCCCATTATTCGACCACGACAGTTTACCGTCAGCGGATACAGACGGGGTAAACGTTGCGCCGTTCTTTCCATCTGCGCCAGCGGGTCCGGTTTCACCGGGGATTCCCTGTGGACCCTGCGGACCTTGTTCGCCCCGCGGGCCTGCGGGACCTTGTTCTCCTGTATCACCTTTTTCACCTTGGGGGCCGGGATCACCTTTCGCGCCCTGAATAGGTCCGTTGTTCACCCACGCATTTTTTACGCCGTCCCAAATGTATATATCATACGGTTCTGCCGTTCCCACTCCGTAAGCGTCACCAGGCGTAGCAGTTGGGTGTGCGCCCTGCAAGGCTCCAAGACTATCATAGTATCCCATGATAACAAAACCGCGTCCCTGCTCGCCTTGCGGTCCCTGCGGGCCTGTATCGCCGGTATCACCTTTGTCGCCCTTGTCACCTTTTTCTCCTTTCGGGCCAACTTCACCCTGTGGGCCAATCTCACCCCGTGGGCCAGTGTCACCCTTGTCACCCTTGGGGCCTGTTGCACCGGTATCTCCCTTGGGGCCTTGCGCACCAGTGTCTCCCTTTTCACCCCGAGGTCCGGTTGCACCTACGGGGCCTTGGATTCCCTGCGGGCCTCTCAGTGCTTCGAGTTGCTCCGAGGTAAAGTCTGAATAAACAAACGGGTCGCCCTTTTCGCCTTGAGGACCTACAGGGCCTGTCTCGCCTTGAATACCCTGCGGGCCCTGTGCGCCGGTATCTCCTTTGGGGCCAGTTGCGCCGGTTGCGCCGGTATCTCCCTTGGGGCCTTGCGGACCTACGGGGCCAACTTCGCCCTGTGGTCCCTGCGGTCCGGTTGCGCCTGTGTCTCCCTTTGCCTGAAGCCCGGTATCAACATACGCGCTTTGTTCAAAGTCGTATACCCACCAAGTTCCGTTTTGGATTTTCGGGGGATTTACTACGGCGTTTTCCGCGCGTTCTGCTGCATCGTCGGCTCTGTCTGCCGCTGCAACGGTGTCCGCCTTAATCTGTGTAAGGTTCTGTTCCATCTGCTCGAACTCATTCGGGGGGAGCGGATCAAGCTCGTCTGTCGCGCCTACGCTGTCGCCAATGCACAGATGGAAGATGTTCGACTTCTTTTCCGTCTCGCCTTTCAACGCTCTAACCTGAGCGTCTACAACGCCGGGAACGGCAAGGTGTGCGCGTTCGAGGGTTGCAACAATGTCGTTTCCGTCTGCCATCATGTCAAACGTGAACTTCTCTTTGGTGCTGACTCGTTCAAGGTCAAGTTTGTACTGCCAGCCGTCAATCTCGTCAACATGGATGACAATTTCGCGGGATTCGTTTTCGCCCTCGTATCCAATCAGCTCGTCGCGCTGGCTGGGGACTCGGACTTGGAAGTCTCGCATTTCAATCAAGGTGTATCACTCCTTTTTATTGAATGGGCAGAATGGTTACTGCCCATATTTATTATACATCTCTTGGTACTCAGATTTCACCTTTTCCGGGGACATTTCTCTCACTTCTTTTCCTACGTCCAGAACATCGTACATGTAAGAACGCTGAGAGGGTGTAAGAGAAGTTTCAGTGATGAGATAGTTTGCCTTGCGAACTCCGGAAGAGTTACGGACAGATTTTCCGGTTTTTTTGTTTGTCCATCCTCCGATATCTCCCTCTCTCTTGATGATTACAAAATCGTAAGCCTTAATGCCGATATCAACCGCGCCTTTTGCCTTTTCCATCCAGCCTTCAAGCTGATAGTCGGATACCTCCGACTTTGCAAGAGCGTTAGACAGCTCGATAACGTCAGATATTGCGCTCGCCTTGTCTGTGTCATCAAGTTCTTTATACAAGCTGCTCTCTACAAGTCCAGAAAGATTGGAATACATGATAGAGCCGCGAGTGTACGAGAACTTTTCATACTCTTCTGCGGTTAGGTCTTTGCGCTCTCCGTTGACGTTGAAATACTTTGTGGGCATACTCGGCAGAACGCTGGATTCGTTGGTATTCTGATAAACGCGAATCAGTTCAGATTCCATTGATCCAATCTTTTCCTCGCTGAAATAACCGGGGCTGATGAAGTTTTTCAGCGCGCGTGACAACATGCTTGTGTCCTTTTCAGCGCGACCGAATACATCACGATAAGCGATAGACTGTTGAGAAAGTCCGGGGATCTTGTTCTGGTTCTTCTGCAATGCTTTCTGAACAGAATCAGGCAATCCGCCGTTCTTTTCAATGTACGTTGTTCTGGCTGTATCATCAAGCGTTCTTGCGACTTGGCCAAACAGAGTGGGAATAGCCTGACCAATGTAGCTGATTACCGCATTTATCGGAATATCTGCGGTCGGGTTATCTCCGTATCTAACGGATTTGATTGTGGTGTTAATTCCGTCCAGCATACTCATTTTGGTCATCGGCTCGGCAAGGTTGAGAATCGAATCATAAACCACACGCCCGTCAATTCCGTCAAAGGTGTCTGCAAGATTCTGAATCTCAGCTCCTACAAACAACGGCATAGAGGCAGGCGCAAGCCAGTCGATTGTGTAGGTAGTATCACCCAGTTTGATTGCGTAGGTTTGTGCGCCCAAGGAGTCCCTAAACTGAGATTCCTTTTCATCATCTCCCGGGCCGCCAACAAGCAAGCCGGACTTAAACAGAAGCATTCCAAGATAGGAAATGCCTATTCCTGTCATTCCTGCCGATAGACGGTCAATGAACTCGTTTGCGCTGATATTTCCCTTTCTTAGCTGGTTTGTGCCGATCGTGATAGCTTGAAGCAAACCGGCTGGGCTGTATTCAATTCCGCGCTTTACCACATTGATCGGGGTTTTCTTGAACGGCAAATTGCCTTCGATCAAAAGATTAGCCACGGTTCCTGAATTTCTGGAAGCGTTGCTGATTGCCTGTGCCACTCTAGAAAAATCTCGGTAAGTTGCCTTTTGCGCTTCCTTGATTGCATAGTCTCTCGCCTTTTGCAATGTCATTGCGTCTTTCTGGTTTCCGTCAGGGTTAAAAGAATCAAGGTCGATTTTGTTAGCCTGTAAATACTGAACCATAGAGCGAGTATAGTGATACTTTAAGAACATTCCGTCCTCGGCTTCCAGCAAGTTAAAGTTCAATTTTCGAAGCCATTCCAAAGGCTTAAATTTGAAGACCCTCTGCTTTTCACGGATGATATCAGACGGATTCATTTTACCGCCGCCCTTGATGATATCTTGGACTTCTGAAAAATCATCAATGGCAAATGCTCTCGCTTTTCCTCCGGTAAAAGGAAGTGTCCCTCGTATTGTTTTTGTTCGTTCAATTCCTTGTTTTCCGGCGATTCTCTGAACGTTATAAACCCCTGATTCAATCACAGCGCCGAACACATCTTTAATGCCAACAACGGGAGCAAAGAACAAGTTTCCAAACACGTTCCTGATGTGTGTTCTTGGGGTTCCGAGCATTGCAAGATATCGCCATGCGTTCCACTTGTCAGACCATCTTGTGGGCATCTGTTGTGCAAGGTTTTCAAGAATTTCGTCCATTGCGGCATCTACTTGTTCCTTGCCCTTTGCCTTGATAAGATTTTCTCTCAAATTGTCAGGAACTTTGAGGAATACGCCGGATTTTCCTCTGTCCAAGTCTCCTTGCATCTTTTTCAGCATTGCGTCAAGGGCGATTGACTGACCAACACCGTCAAGGCGTTTCAGCATGCTCATAGCCTGCACGATCTGACCGGCTCTTGTTCCCTCTGCCGCAATCTGTGCAGTCAGTTCAACGACTCTTTGCGTATCCCCTGCTTCTGCTGCTTGCTTCAACAAGTATTCGCCAACTGCGATATCATTCTTGGATGCAGGGCGAGTGTTATTGACCACTCTATCCCATGCGTCCTGCGCGTATTGTTCGCCGCGTGAAAGGATATCCTCTGCATGTGCTCTCGCAGCATTATTCGGGATAGGTTCATAGTTAAATCTACCTTCTGCGACAGCCTTTCCGATCTCACCGGCCTGCTCGTCTGTCAAGATAGAAGATTCTGCGGCGGTTCGTGCAAACCGTCTGACACGGGTTGTATCATCCATCTGTGTCGGTAACTGAACGTCGCGCGCTGGCATTTCTCCACGTTCGATTGTTCCATATCTGTTCGACGCTCTGAGAAGCGCGTCGGCTTCCTGAGTGTATCCGGCATCACGCAACAGTTTGTCGAAACTGGAACCGGACGAAAGCTGTGTTCCCTGAGAAGATACCGGCTGACTGATACCGGAAAGCGCTCTCTGGTATTTCTTCTCAGCTTCCAGAAGTGCCTTTTCCTGCCGAGTTCCCTTAAACTTGACAACCATGCCATGAATCCAATCCTTGATTCTCTGTGCAAGACTGCGGTTCTGATTCGCCAATCTTTGAATAGATGATTCGTCAGTAAACAAATAACTTTCTGCATACTTTGCCACAAGCTCACGGTTTGCGCCGTCATCGTCAAGCTCTACGCCGCGTTCAGAATACTCGGATTTGATTTGGTCTTTCAAAGACTGCGTATCAATTCCGTCAGTTCTCAAATTCTTTTCAATCACGCTGACAAGGTCGCTGTATCCCTTAGACTGCTCCAAGTGGTGCGTCAGCTCATGCACGAAAATTTGCTGTACAGGATTATCGGAATTTGCATTGATCCGGATAACGCCGTCACGATATTCACCGGATGCAGAAACATTGTTGGAAATCTCAACCGAAACGCCGACTTTCTTCGCAATGGAGTCGATAGATTTTGCCGTGCTTTCGTTCACAGATGCCGTGTAATTGTTTTGAACGAGTCCGGGGGTATAGGTTGTAGTCTGCTCAGATTGCGAAGGTGTAGCGGCTTTCTGCGAGGAAGATTCTGCAACCGTATGAGCCATTACTTCTGTTTCGGCGGATTGTTCTGATGAAAGAGATTCGGAAGGTGCGGTATCCTTTCTGAGTCGTTCCGCTTGCCAGTTCCATACGGTTTCCCTTGCTTTCGCATAGCTTTCCGGGAGAGTCTTACCAATAGCTTTTTCAAGCATTTTTCTTGACTCTTCCACATCAAGAGCGCGGTCGATGGTTTCAGACTGTGCGGTTTCTCCATCGATGATTGACTGCGCGGAGTTAACAGCATTTGCGCGGTAATCGTTCATACCAGCCGCATGTGCCGCATAAGCCCTAGACATCCCGATTCCTGTTGTATCTGCATTCACTTGGTCAAAAGGGATTCCGGATCTTCCAGCGTCATTATACTGTTTCCACTGTTTTTCAAATCCTCTTGTCGTGCCGCCGTCTCTCTCCATCTGTGCAATGTAATTCTTTCGGCTGTTCTCTCCAAGAGAATTTACATCAATTCCCTGTCCGGCGGAACGGTTTGCGATACGTCCAGCAATACCTGAGCCGCCCTGCATGATTCCAGACAGCGCAACACCGGAAATGAAGTTTTCTAGAAGTTCGTCGTTGCTCGCAAGCTCTGCCTGCTCATTGTACGTCAGCCTTTGCAGATACGGGGTGACATAACCGGAAATAACTTCCTCTACGCCCTCACCCAAGATATCAGCAACCTTGCTGACCGCCGGACTTTTCGTAGCCTTTGCAATGATATTCTGAAGCGCCTGTGATACTCTGCCGCCTGAAATTCCGGGGATACCAGCAAACAAGGATTCGGTTGCAGTTTCAAGCCCGCCGGAAAGTGCGCCATAAGCGAGTGCACTGTCTACGTTCGCTCCCTCTTGGATGGCCTGTCTTGTGCTCGATCCCGCGACCTGTGGGAACATAGTAGCAAGCCCGACGCCTCTGGAAATGTCTTGTGCGGCTCTTGCGCCTGCCGCAGTCATGGACGCGCCTTTTCCGATTGCAGCAGCATTAGATAATCCGCCGGTGGCAATAGAGGCCGCAATGGAAGGAAGCATTGCGCCTGCTGCTTCGTTTAATTCTCCAAGTTTCTGTTGGAATTCTGTGGGCTGGTATCTTTCATCAATGCTCTGTCTCCATCGGTCTACATAGCTACCGGACAGCGTGTTTTCTGCGGTCTGTGCAAGGGAATCAGAAAGGGGATTGTCTGCCAGCCCACCAAGGGAGGTAATGCCAGACAAGAGCTTGTTTCCGTAGCCGGATGCAAAACGTAAAGCGTCCTCAACCGCACCCGCCGCACCTGCAAGGGTTTTTTCCGTGCCGTATGCCAAACTTTTCGCAAAGTCCTGCGCGGCGGTGGATTCGTATTTTCCGGTAGTGAGATCAAGGGCGGCAGAATAAACCGGGTCGTTCTGACGAGCAGCCGCGTAGGGAATAGACGGGGTGGGGAGAGAGCCGAGAAGATACGACGACGCAGGGGTAGAAATAGTTCTATTGTTTGAAAAGGAATTGGAAAGATTTACCAGTTGAGGGATGGACGGGGTTTTCTTTTCTTCCTGCTCTCTTTTAGAACCTTCTGATTTTCTGTTTTCATCTGCTGCCTTTTTAATGCTCGGAGATTGTCGCTCGACTTGATCGAAGATTTCCTTGATTTCCTCGTCTTTTGTTGCCGAATTTATTTTTTTAATAATGTCGGTATAATATCCCATCAATAATCACCGCTTGCAAGAATTTTAGCTAAAGCCTGTTGCAATGCCTTTTGCCTTTCGGCTTCACTACTAAATGTCTTTCCGGCAATCTGCTGTAAAGCTTTTTGAGCTGCCCTGTCAGCCGGAGACATAGAAACAATGGAGTCATTTGCAGGGGAAAGGAATCTATTAGCCTGATTTTGCGGGGTGTCGATCATATGACTATAAATTCCCTCATATTTTTCGGTTATCGGTTTTGAAGATGTACCGGACGATTTTTTAGAAGATTTTTTGGAAGAACCGCTTTTTGAACTGCTCTTAGAGCTTCTGGAAGAACCTCCAGAAGAGCCGCCTCCGGACGACTGCTCCATCTGCATAAGGTATTGCTGCTTATACCAGTTAGCGAGCGCGGCTGCATCCTGATCGTTCCATCCCATATTCACAATCGTATTATGACTTGGGGTAATACCAGCCTGAATCATTGCAAGGCCGAGTTGCTGTGCTCTTTCCTGTGCCGCAAGTCTTAATTGAGATTCTTGCATTCCTCTGTTCCACAAATCACTTCCGACCGTGAAATCAGACTGCCACTTGTTATAGTCTCTATTATACAACGTATCCGAGGCATTGCGCAATGCGTCATACTGAGATTGAGTAAGTCCAAGGTTTGCACTCCACTGGTTCAGTGCGTCGCTTGCCGCTCCACGGATTGCGCCAAGGTCGTTGATGTTCTGTGCGGCGTTGCTCATGTACATGTCAAACGCCTGCTGATACAGCGCGGGGATAACGTCTGCCATCTGTGCATTATAGTAGTTCTGCGCCTGCTCTGCCGCCGCAGTAGCCGCAGTAGACGGCATTCCACCAGTCATAGCCGCATAACTTCCAAGCGTATCCTCTCGCGCTCTGTTACCTTCTCTGAGATACGTTTCTCGATAGTTCTGGTAGATAGGGTCTGTGTCCGGGTCGTAGGAGAACTCCTCTCGACCGGAAATCTTGCCAACAAGGTTATCGATTTCCTCTTGATACGGATTTTCAAATTTACCATACCCAAGTAGTTCGTCTAGCTTGTCGTTGAGCGCGTCTGCATACGGGTCTGTAAAGTTGAAGTATGTGTTATCCTTGATAAATTCGGAACCGTCCTTGCCTCCAAGATAACTGCCGTACTGCTGGCGAATCGCGTTTGCCTGCTTGTTTGCGGCTGTGCGTTCTTCGTCAGTCTTTGCATTCAGGTATCGGTCTTTCGCGGTGAAGATGGATAAGCCCGCGTCAGGATCATTCTTTGCGAGTTCCTTGTCGTAGTCTGACCAATACTGCCCGGACTCCTGAACACGTTTCATCAGTTCATCATATGTCGTGTATGCCATTATTTACACCCCCAATTCATTCAGTTTCTTTTCCAAGTATGTCATTCTGGCAAGATTGATATAGATGAAATCTTTCTTTTCTCCGGTGTACTCGTCCGACCGCTGCCGAATCTCAAAGGTGGAAACGATGGAATAATCAGTGTAAATCTTCACTGTGGAATTATTTTCCAGAATTTCCATCTTCGAGGTGTTTGAAGGGATGAAAGAATCATACACCGTGTTAATGTCGTTTCCTTCTCGCGGGATGGTCAGCATGACAGCTTCTCTTGTGGAGCCGGACACGGTGGCGCGGGATTCTCTGGAATCGTACAACGTATATTCTGTTCCGTTCAACAGCTTAACCGTAGTCAATCGATCACCTCCAAAAATTCAAGCGCAAACATCATTTCCTCTACGGTGAGTTCCGGAGCGTTTTCCGGGATGTGGATTTTGATTTTCTCCACGGGAAAGTCGATATCCTGATTCAGCATGGATTCGATTTCCTTTACTGCCGCTGCCTTTGCTTCCGGATCACCGGTGAACGTGGTTCCGTTTTCGCTTGTCAGCCCGTGAGACATGACAATTTTGCGTTGTTCCTCTGATGCCTCGTTTACCACAATAGAGAGTTCTTTCAACAGTCGCGCAAGAGAAAGAGTCTCAGAGAAACCAGACAGACGGCACGATTTGATTTTAGATAGAGCCTTGTAAGCTCCAACGAGAATATAAAGTTTCATTGTTCCTCCTTATTTGTCAAGCACGCATTTGTTTACAAGATCGCCGCTGTCATTATAAAAGTATATGCCACCGGTTCCAAAAGTCCAGTAAAGGCGAGAGCTTACCCAAATTCGTGTTGATTCATCTCCTGCATCGATGTCGATGTAGTCTCTTGCATTGATATATACATAATCTCCGGCATCTAGGGTAATGTCGGTTCCGGAATCAATTCTAACCTCGTAGTCTCTAGACTCGATATACACGTTATCGTATGCATAGATATTTACGTCGTAAGAGGTATTTATTTCTACGCCATCGTTTCCAGAAACCTCAGTAACTCCGGCGCATCCAACATGCATCTTGTTAGCCGCCCATACTTCCAGAAGACTGGAATCAACAGCTGAAATGTGACCAATTTTGCTGTCATCGTAAACAAAATTGATTGATGCAAAGCCATCTTGCAAGATTGCGTTGACTTCACCTGCAATATCAATAGAATCAACAGTTTGTTTGATGCTAGTATACTTACCATCCAGATCGGATACTGTACTTTCAAGCCCGTCTGCCGTCTGCGTAAGGGATGAAATATCTCCCTCTGCGTTTGATACTCTGGTGGTAAGTCTGCTTGCGGTCTGCTCAAGGGATGAAATATCACCTTGCGCATTGCTAATCTGTGAGCTAAGACTACTTGCAGTTTGTTGAAGTGTGGAGATATTAGCGTTTGCGTCTCCGATCTGGCTTGTAAGGCTGCTTGCGGTTTGCTGCAAAGTGGAGATATCTCCCTTCGCGTTCATAATCTGCGTGGTGAGGGATTGCGCCGTGAGTTCCAGCGTGGAGATATCTCCCTCTGCCGTAGTGATACGAGCTGCAAGTCCTTGTGCCGTAAGTTGCAAAGAAGCAATGTTGTCCTCGTTGTCCTTGACCTGTGCGGCGATTCCCGTTGCGTCAATGACAATGTTTGTAATATTGCCCTCTGCATCGGTCAAACGTTTCTTGATTTCTGCCAGCTCCGGCACGTTGTCCTCGTCCAGATTGGAGAAAAGAAACATCATCTGTTCAGACAGATTGAACGTGTAGTTCCGCAAATCCTTTACCGTTTTCGGAATGTCGTTTTCTCTGTACTTAGGAACAGCGTCATTTTGAAACGTCGCCATTAAAGGTCACTTCCTTCTCTGGTTTTGCGCACGATGGAGCGGATGACCACTTTACCGTGCCCGGACAGCCTAATGGAAAAATACATGCACCTTACGGGGATGATAGGAATTCTTCTGTGCCCCGGCTCCCTATGATGGGAAACGGCTTTCCACTCCCCGCCGTCTGTCTGAATCTCTACCAGAATATCAGAATCAGGCTCCATGTCTGCAAGGACATACAAGCGGGAAATGATTTTCTTTTCGCCGTAAATCTCCTCAAACTTTCCAAGCTGAACCGACCATTCTACCGGCTCAGTGCCGCCAGTAGCCGCCCATACTTCATTGCCAGACAGCCAGTATAGTTCGCCAAGATACGGTGAGAACTCCTTTACCAGTGTGTCGTCTTCTCGCATCCATACGCCAATGGACGTATCATAGACGAAAATGTTTGCAATCCCGTCTTTCTTTGCACTCAGGTATAGACGGTCTCCAATGTACCCGGCTGCGGCATCAGAAAGGCCACCACCAAGCGGCTCTGAAATCATATCAGGGATACCGCCTTGATACGCCATAACGCCGGAGCGTGACAAATAGAACAGGGTTTCGTTGAGATTTACGATGGACTTTTCACAGCCGGTTTGCACACCGTCAAGGTTCACCGTCTGAATCTGGAAGTTTGTCGGCTTCTGGCCGTATACCTTGTGCATGGTGTGCTCCTTGAAAGCCACAATGTGACTACCATACGCCGCAATACCAGTCCACGCGCCATCAGTACCGACGGCAGACTCCCAGCTATCCGTCGAAAGCTGCGCAAACACATTCCAGTTGAGGGGGTCTCCCAACTTTGTGCAGGCGATTGCATTGTCGTACACGCCCCAAAGCCTATTATCCTTTTGGCATACGAATTCAAGTTCGGGTGCCTTTCTTTCAAGTGTAATATTGGTTTCTTCCCAGCCGTCCTCCGGCTGTTCGTCTCCCGGTTCGCCGTATTGGAACGTGTCACGCAGTACGGTAATCTTGTTTCCATCTACTTCCTCGATAACTACGAATCGGTTGTTTTGTTCCTCTTTGCAGCCGGTAATTTGTACGCCGTCGCCTTTCTTAAACTTGACTTCACTGTCAAGCGTCAACGTGGAGTTGGTGAAAGTAGCAGTCGCAGAGGTTTGTGTGATATCCATTTCAAGAAATTCATCAGACGCGGTATCATAGTACACCTTGTCAGGCCATACCAGCACCTTTGTCTGCATTGCGACCATCTGCTTCTTCCCGGCTGTGACTGTGCCCTTTTGGACTCCATCCACCAGAAAACTTGTACCGTCCACGACAATCATCTTGTCTCCCTTGTGGAATAGGGCAGTCGGAGAAGTGAAAGACTTTACCAGTTTTCGTGGCTGTCTCGGAGTGATACACGGGAAGGCATCATGCGAAAGATTCAGCATTTCACGGGAAGCGCCGTCCGAGATACGCGCCCTGCTGTCATATCCCGTAAACTGATAAATAGCTTGTCGTTCCTGCGCATACGGCGTGAGATATGGCATATCAAACAATGTTCCATCCCTCCAAGCCGTTCACTTGGTCGCCCTGCGGCGGAAGATTGTTCCGGCGATACCAAGCCGCGTATTCTGTATACTGCGAATTGTAGACAATAACATCCGTGTTGTATCGGTCAATCTCTCCGTCTGCGAGGTCGATTTGAGACATAAGCCATTGTTCATACAGCGCGGCGTACTGAATCGGGACGGACAGCTCCGAATCCATTGTCAACTCCATAGGCGGCTCTGTGTGCTGTACTTCGTCGCAGATCATGGTTTCCAGTCTCAACAGGCTATTGAGAAGCCATGTTTCGTCGTACTGATGAGGGCGTACCTCGTTTACCCTCTGAAAAATGTCGTACGGGGTCATTTATTGCCCTCCTTAAAAAATAAAGGAGGTGGGGACTTCCCACCCCCCTTGGGGTTTACTGTGCGTTCTCAGCGTCAAACGCGGCCGCGCGTTCGAGCATGCGGCTTCTGTGTTCCAGAACTTCCGCAACAGACTTGGGAACGCTCACGCGCTGATTTACCGGTACAAGGTAACGGTATCCATTGATAGTTACCGGAATTGGCGTCTTGTCCTTCATGTCGTTACCCGGCACGAATACATCAACCATTTCCTTTACGTCACTTACCTTTGCAGGCATTGTGTGTCCTCCTTAATTTGCTACATGGTCGTTGAACGTGGACGCGGTTTCAATGCGCACCATTGCGTCCTGATTCAGAATAACTGCGGTCTGGGTGGCCTTCCAACCTACGGTAGAACGCTGGTCGAGCGGGTCAGCAGTACCAGCAGAACCCTTCTGTTTAACAATGATTTCCATTCCGCCGCCTTCTACGTCTACAACGCCGTAGGCACCAGCGCCCAGAACAAGAGTGGAATATACATCGATGGAAGAGCCGCTTCCCTTGTTTACGAACTTCGGTGCCTCGGTGGACTCAACAAACCGAACACCAGCAATTCGGCCAATCTCTCCGCGATACCAGTCTTCGGGGTCGTAAACCTTGACGGCCTCCCACGCCGGGTCATTCATCAGGTCGTACGCTACATCAGGGTGAATGATTGCGACAAAATAGCCGTCGTCTCGCGGGTCGGTGTTTGCGTTTTTGAGGGTACGAACAGCGCGCCGGATGCAGTCAACAGTCATCTTGTTGTCTGCGGTGATATTAGCGCGGCCAGTGATAGAACCATCTGCATACTGTACATTGGTTCCGGCGTGCACGATATCACGGACAACTGTATCCATCGTCATGCCGCCCTGCTTGCCGATCTTGCGGGTTGCCTCTACGATTACATTGTCGATTGCGGACAGCTCCAGAACATCAGTCAGGGTGACGTAATCACCATACTGGTTTACAGTTGCCTCGATGTTCTTGACGGTCATTTTCTTTCCGTCAGGGGTAACGCCCTCGGTCAGCGCGGTCAGGTTCTTGGGCAGATCATCGAACTTACGGAACTCGATCTTTCTGCCGCCGTTCTTCGGAATGGGGTACATCTCGCCGAACTGATGATGAACGAGATTCGGCTCTGCAGTCTGCAAGAGCGTCTTCTCGTAATAGGTCTTCATTTCGATCGTCAGGTCAGTAGTGGTAGTGACCTGCTGCGCGAACATCTGAAGGTTGGTCTTATTGATATAGAACATCTGTTTTCCTCCGATTAAGTGAACGTGATTCGCTCACCCCGTTTTGCTCGGTCTGCGTATTCGCGAATCTGCTTCGGGGTCAGCTTGCTTACATCGATCTTACCCGGATTATCAACGCCTTCACCAGCGCCGCCGCTCTCTCTCGGGCGGCTGCCATTAGCTCGCACAGTCGATGCAACGCGCTCCGACTCTCTCTGTGCTGCCTGCTGGGCTGCTCTAGAGATAAGCTCCTGCGCGTGTACTGCTTGGTATGCAGCTTTAAGGGACATCCTGGGCAGGCCATTTTTGCCAACGGACACCAGCGAACGAAAATTGTCGTCAGCCATTTCCGTTTCAAGGTCAAAGTCGGGATATTCTCCTTTGAGCTGCTCGGCTTCTTCTCTCCATGCCTGCACCTGTCTCTGTGCCTGCATGTGCGCCTCATATTCCGCTGCCTGTCGCTGGAACTGGCGCTGACGCATGATGAGGTTCTGCCGCTCTTGATACTGCTGTACAGTCAGCCCTTCACGGTCTGCCGCCTGCTCCCAATATTCCGTGTCGCTGTCAATCGCGTTGCGGAGTGCGCCGTAGTCCCCATCGTTGATGCCATAACGGGCAAACAGCGGGGCGACTGCCTCCTGAATGGCCGAAATATGGTTTGTCATGCGGGTTTCGTTTGCCTTGGCCGACTTCAAGCGCTTTTTTACAATGTCCTGTACTCTCTGGTCGTCCAAGTCCTTGTACTTGGCGAGCATTTCATGGTATTCTGCGTTTCTGTCCGGGGTCTGCTCAGTGGCGGTCTGAGCCGTTTCGCCATTGTTTTCCTGCTGGCCGGGGGCAGGGGTTGCGGCCTGTGCGCCCTCTCCGGCTGCCGGTGCGCCACTTGCGCCGCCGTCACCGTCGAAAAGGTGCAGATTTGTTTTGAAGATTTCGAACATTTCTGTTCCTTTCTGCGGTCTACCGCGATCTTTGTATTTATGATAAGGCGTGCGCCCTGTCATCAAATTGAACGTGATGGGGATATGTCTTTGCGAGCTGTGCCAAACCTACCGCAACAATACGCAAATAGTCTCGCTCAGTCTCGCTATATTTGGAAAATGCAATCACAGCACCGCCGGGGCGGGTCTTGCGTCTGTTGCCAGGGATGAGATTGCAAACTGCACTTGTGAGAATCGACACGGCAGAACACACGATATCCTGCCCGTTAGGTGCATAGTTCGCATGGCCGTCCAATCTCAGGACAATAAGCCGACCGGATTCCTTTGTGCTTGCTTTAATCACTTACGCTTGCCCTCGCTCTCTCCTGCGCTTTCTGTGCGTAGGGTGTCATGGCTTCTGTTGCCGCGTCCTGTGCGGCCTTACCAATGGTTCTGCCGCCGCCTTCCCCGGGCTGTCCGCTCTCTGCTCCTGCCGCTACTCCTTGCACCAGTGCCATCAGGTCTTGCCCTGTCTGCTGCTGCACAACAAGCGCCATTTTTTGCATAAGTGCCTGCATCTGCTGTACCTGCTGATACAGTGTGCCGTTTTGCTGTACGGTCTGTACTACCTGCTGCTTGCCTTCAAACTCCATCATTTGAAGCATTGCAAGCGCCTGATCCGAATTCTGAGGCAGGAATGCACCCAGCTGATACAATTCTTTTGCTGTCTCGTTCTGGCTGAGCTGGCTGTACGGGTTGCTCTTCTGTGCCTTGACTCGTACATCAAAAATGGGCTTTCTGTATGCTTGCCGGTAGTCCTCGAGCATTTCCTGTTGCGGGAAGGACGGGGGAATTGCTTGCGGGGCGATATTCGCATTGGAGTATTTGACAAACTCCGTCATCCCGTTGGGCTGTGTAATGCGGAACTCTCTTTCGATTGTGTAGAACTGCCGCATAAGCTCAATGCACAGTTCAGCGTCTTTTCGGTACGCCCGGTAACTGCCTTTCAGCATATCGCGGGACAGTTTGTTGCCTGCCTCCTGCAATGCAGCGATAGCAGCCGCCGCCGTTACGCCGGAAGTTGTGCCGCCCTGCGCAAAGTCTCGGTTTCCGCTTGTCTCTTTCAGCTCGTCGATCTTTGCAAGCTGGTGGGACTGGACAAACGACGGAATTTGTTGTACCTCAATCTGCCGGATATCTTCATCTGTGAGCCTGCCGGTGACGTGCACAAAATCGTTGTCCCAATTTGCAAACTCTGACTGATTGATTCCTGCCGCGTCTCTCACAAACCAGCGCGGCTTGCTTGCAAACTTGGCATTCTCTAGGATGTATTTGTCCAGTTTATCAATGTACAGCTGGGGGGACTTCATAATGTCCAGATATCCGAAGCCACACGGGCTTTCCTCAATGGGAAATAACGCGTCAAATACGAACGGATATTTGCCGTGGTCGTAGAATCCAGTCTCTGCAAGTTCCGGGTCGTTCTCCGAACTGTACAGGATGGTTTCGCCACAGTATTTGCAGTAGTGCAGGATCTTCCGTCCCTCTGCGTTCGCGGTCTTGTAATACCAATCTACGACTTCGCTTTTGTTCTGCTCGTCCACTTGGTCGTCCGTCTGATAACTGTTAAGCGTGTGACCTCCGCTGCGGGGTTTGAGGTCTGGATACGCTCTGTCGAGCGCGTCATTGTCCACCATAGACAGCGCGAAAAAGTTGGGGCTGTCTTGGATATCCTCCACGCCCGGCTCCCAAAACAGATTGAGGAGGTTAGACCGCCTGATGGAAATATCACCAAGACCATTTTCTGCCGCGCCATCCCACGACACGAAATGAACAGCGGTGCCGTTCTTGATCTTGTCCCACATGGATTCCGACCACACGTGTTCAAAATCATTGTACTCGAATATTACAGGGAGAATCTGAGACAGAATCTTTGCATCCTCGCTATCTGACTGCTCACGGGGCAATACAACAGGTTCCGGGGTGTTGTCCATTGCATCACCGTGTTTGTTTGCCAGGGAGTTAAACAGCCATGCAGACGCGGGTGCAGGGTCGTTTGTGCCTACCACGTCCCAGTGCCGCAATCTGTACCACTGGTCATTATCGATAATGCGTTTATCGAGCGACTGTTTTCCTCGTGCGTATTTCTGCAAAGTCTCCTGCGCGGTTGTGATATGTGATTTATCAATCATGGGCATCACCTCCTGAAATATCTAACAGTGCTGTCCGGGTTGTCGTAGTGTTCGAGCGGGCTATACGGTTTAGGCGGTTCGGTTACACGTTCCGGCGGGTTTATTGGGTATTCCATGCAAATATAACGGCACTCATCATAAACATGATCTTCCGTGTCCGTGTCAATGTCCTCTACATTGGTTTCATCATACACCAGCGCAGGGATTGTGCGGATAAAGTGCTTGCATGTGTCGAATACATACAGCATCGGGAAGCCGTTTGCATCGAATGCAAGCCGGTTGTGCAGCTGCATCTTGCCCGGTATACGCTTATTATCGGCCTTATCGAAATACACGCCCTCACGCTCCATCATGGCCGCTACACTCTCTCCTCGGCTCTCGTCATAGATTGACGGGTCTGCAATGCCGTGTACTGTGCGCCCTACAAGGTTTGGGTCATCCTGTTCTATCGCTGCAATCTCTCTTGCGATTCGAGCGGGTTCCCACTTTACTCCCTCATTGGGTGTGCCTGTACATCCGTACAACTCGCGGATACGATACAAGCGGTTATCATGGTCTACGGCATACCAGCCAACAGAGAACGGGCGAGAATAACCGAAGTCGAAACCACGGTATATGCGCCAGCTTTTGGGGATGGCGAACGGCTCTATAACATGTGTGTATGTCCTATCTGGGTTTGAATTGTTTCGCCACTCGGTGAACACCTGCCCGCTAAAGCTGTCCCAATCGCCATACAGTAAGGCGCGCTTGTCTGCCTCTGGTAGAGACGCCAGGCGTGCCGCGTACTGCGGATCGTTTTGCATTAGGATTTTGTTATCAAATACCGCAGCAGGGACAAATATGCGCGTCTGTGTGGCCGTTACAATATCACCCTCCGGCGTTTTGTACTGCACGTCCTCCCTGATCGGTGTCATAGGTGGAGCCGGTACAATAAACCGCTCTTTGACCCATCCATGACCAACGCCGCCCGGGTTTGCCGTAGCTCTCATATACACCCGCGTGCCCGGGCCATTTGGTCTGTTACGGCTCTTTAAATACCTGTACTGCTCATAGGTAAAATGGGTCAACTCGTCGAATGCGATAAAATCAAACGCTCGACCCTGATACTTGTACATGTCAGCCGTGTTTTGCAGCTGTCCAAACGTTACCCTTGCGCCGCTCGGAAATGTCCATGCGTGTTTGCTCTCGTTGTATCGCGCTGTCGGGTATGCTCTCGGATAATACAGGCGGCTTTTGTCTATTAGCTCTGTAAGTTCGGGGTAGGTTTTGCGCAAGATGAGTGCTCGGTAATGCGGAATATGTACCTGCCGCAGTGCCTCAATTACAAGCGCCTCGGATTTTCCCCCACCTAGCCTGCTGCACCACCGTAAAGTGCTTCATCCTCCGGTCTGCTCATAAATGCTACCTGCCGTGGTTGTGGTGACCATACAATATTACGGGTTCGCAGCTTCATCACCCCCAATTTCCGGCATCATAATAACGCCGCTGTTTCCATCAGACTTTTCACCCGCTCCAATCTTATCATAGCGCCGCATTAGGTTTTCGCCGGCTTTCAGACGATCGGACAACGACGCCTCAATGCCGAACTGGTCTCTGACCTCTCCACGCATGACAGCCGTATAGAATGCGATTACCTCGTCGGCACTTGCGACACGTTCACGATCCTGGTTGTTCATGCGCTCTGATATATAATCCTTTATGGCACGTTTTGCCAAGTTTTGTTGTCCGATTGTTCTCGCTGTTTTCTCGCTGTATCCGGCTCTCCTTGCCGCTTCTGAGGCGTTCCCCGTCTCTATGTAATAATCGCAAAATTTCTTCTGCTTTGGTGTTAGCGTCATTCGCTTTCACCTCTATATGCAGCCGCGAGGCAGTTTACAACCTCATACAGTTTATAGGTCTCTAACACAGTGGTGTTTTTGTTCCTGTCCCCGACTCTCTCCGTATGAATCACAATGTACTTTGTAACCATGCGGTTTGTTTTGGGGGAATACGTTTGTCTGTGATCTACCTTGTATTGTTTACCCTGATTGCAGAGGGCAATTTGCAGTTTTTTTACCATTCCTCTTAGGTTCACTCGTTGCCCTCCTTTCTGGTTTTACAGTGCGTTCGCTTCTTCCCACGCCTTATAGATTTTCGCGCCTTGAAATGCAAACCAATCCACCATTTCTTCATTGGTTGCCCATGGTTCTTCACAGTGCAAAGAATTCCCGTGTAAACCACTCTCAAAGAAGAACGCGTGCACGATCTCATGCCGTGTAACCTTGCGCATGTATGCTTCCAAGTCCTTGACGGAATCATCCGTCGGTTCTGCCTTGATTACCACAATTCTACGGGTGGTAAAGTCTGCGTATCCGTCGGCGTGTTTTAGTCCGGGGTCTTCATCCTGTTTCAGTCTTACGACTTCCCATTCAGACCCAAGGATATTTACTTTCATTCGTTACCTCTTGATATGGCTTTAGCCGGGATTCCTCCCGGCCTCTGCCCTCAGTTAAAGTCTCACCCGCACGAACGGGTTGAAAGCCCCGGGAGTCGAACCCAGCGCGGCCCTGTCGCAGCTCTCATATGTAAAAATATACAATTATTCGCCTTCGAATTTATGCATGTTTTACTTGAATATGTATTTACAAATACATAAAATATGTTATAATAAATACATAAACAAGAGAGGAGCGAGAGATATGTATAACAGACACGAGATTATGGTAAACGCTTGGCGCATCCGCCGCGAGAATAACGTCAGCATGAGCGTAGCGCTCAAGGCTGCATGGGCACTGGCCAAGGCCATCAAGGCTGCAGAAGCTCTGGCTGCTGATATCGACTGGAACACCAAAATCCGCGTCAATGATTGGATTAAAGCTGGTCGCTCTCGCACCTACGTTGAGGTTGCCGTCTACACCAATGCGTGGAATCGCAAGCGCACCGAAAAGATCGGTTATGTTAACAACCTGACCGGCGAGTTTATTGCCGCATAAAGGAAGGAGATTGACATGGCAAACATGACTATGCAACAGATTGAGCAGTGGACAAACCCAAAGTATTATCAGATCATCCGTGATCGCCGCACCGCAAACTCGGACACCCCGGAGTCTGCCCCCCTCACAGGTTACGACATTTTGATCAATGGTTGTGACCTCATGTGTAATCCAGACTTTTGGGTCCGCATCATCTACGCAAACCACGGGATGCTGGGTCACGAGTACGAACCCGTATACACTGATACCCCTGCAGTGGAGTCTGGCATGTATGACGAGCTGTCGGTGTCTCTCCCCACTGGGTGGGATTGGGGCGAATCTGTGGACGGAAGATTGCTCATCTGCTCTCCGGATGATGTGCGGTATTACGTTGATGAGATTATCATGCATGTAGACGGTCAACCGTGTCTGTGCTGGTATGATGATACTGGCCGCCACATCACCGCACTTTGAAAGGAGATATAACCATGACAACCCGCGAATCTTATATTTTTGGATGGGTATTTGGCCGTATCAATGCCGAGTCCCCCAAAAATCCTGTTGGTGGAGACACCACTCTGGCAGCCCAGCGTCCCTACTCTGCGCTTGCCAAGGTCATGCAGCAAGGCTTTGCTCGTGGCTTAATGGCTGCCATTGAGCCGGAGATCGGTCGCGCACTGTGTGAGATCGACAATATAGACTACCAGACTGCTGGGGGTTCCGAGGCCGTCCAGCCGCTCGATATGCAGGCATCTTGGCAACTCGGCTATTACGCCGGACTGTACAAGCGTCCCATCTCCTCGCAAAGTTTTGACATCGGTGCAGCTCGCAAGGCTAAAAAGATGACCCAAACACAGCTTGCTGAGTTGATGGGCGTCGATCAGGCTCATATCTCCCGCTGGGAGCGTGGAGAGGTTAAGCCCACCCCGGAAAACCTGACAGCTCTCAAAAAAATATTACTTGATTGATTCCCAACCCGGCCCTAGAGGCCGGGTTTTTTGTCACCCTTTGCCCTCCTGCAGGCATTGAGGTGATATACCTCTTGCGAGGTATGCGCCGTTTTCGCCCGGCATACGCCCGGCTGGATACGGGCGGGTCTCCCCGGCATGGGCGGCAGTGCATTCCAATCCGGCACGCTAGGAGGAATCCCCTCCCTCCCTTCTGTGTTAGATTTTCTCGCCGTCCATCATGTCACCAGCGGCAGGCCCCGCCCCTGCATCTCACCACCGCACATGAGGTGTACGGCAGATCAAACGCCCGTCGCTATGCGTCGGCTCGCTGGCATGTGCCGGGGTCTGACGGTGCCCCGGCGTTATAAAATTGGAGATATGCCCCCGTCTGGGGTTGGAGCGGATAGCGGGAATTGAACCCACGCGTTCGGCTTGGAAAGCCGACGTTCTGCCGTTGAACTACATCCGCATATCGGCGCGGGCGGCTGGGCTCGAACCAGCACCTTGCAAAGACTTTGCTTTTAGGTGGTTAATCTAAAAGTTTGTACAATCAAGTATCACCAATGTCGACACGGCTTAACTAGCCGCCGCTCTACCTGTTGAGCTACGCCCGCGTGTGCCCCCGAAGGGGCTATGTGAAAGGAGAGTGTATGCCGCCGGTCTTTCCCGGCTGTCAGGTAACAAAATATAGCATCAATGGAGCGTTTCGCTCTCATTGGATTTTTGCCCTTCCCCGTTCACGCGCGGTTTGGGGCGTATCGGGCCGCCGAGCGGCCCATAGACATAAGGAGGAGGTATGAAAAGAGAAAACCATCTGCACCGCCCGCGCAGGCTCGTGCACCGTTGCGGGCTATATATCCCCGCCCCACGTCAGCAGGGCGGGTAATAGGGGGATTTCGGAGAGCAGGGACGGCAGAAAGTGAGGTGTTTTGTGGTGGTATCCCTGCTCTCTAGGTATAGTGTAGCAAATCTCAGTGGATAAAAAGTGCCAACTTTACAAAAGCTGCATCTTTTCCGCCATTGTTCTCATAACTGCATCATTCCATCTTTTTGCCTGTCGCTCGCTAATCGGGATGGTCATTGCGGCCCCGTAGAGCGTGTGTGACCGGTCAAAATATGTCAGGCGTATAAGGTCTACCCTGTGCCGTCCGTCGCGCATACGCTCGATCTCAGCCAGCGTATCGTCCACAATCTCCACTAGTCTGTTTTCTCGGCTCGTTCGGTCTCCGGCGGGCTTCTTTTTGGTTCTTGGATACTCTCTCAGGATTTCCCGCATGTACGCCCGTCGTCCTGGCATTGACATTGCTCATACCTCCATTCCGGATATCGCCTGATTTCCTCGCTGTATGTCATGTGGTCTCCCCTTCCATCTCAATCAAAAACGCCGCATTGCACGCCAGATGCCACAGGTGCGGCAGGCCGCTCTCTGGGTCGCACGCCTCGGGGTTTTTGAGGTAGGCCAGCCAGTGGCGGTAGAGCGCGTCCCGGTAGCGCTGTGGCTCTACGCGCCGCCAGTTGTCCGGGTCGTGGTATTTGCTGCACCCGTATTCCCGCACAGCCGCGACGGCCTCAATGAGCGCAGGCGGCACCAGCGTGGGGCGGATTTTTCCCGCGTCAGTTTTGGCAGATTGGTCGGCCCGGTCAAACGCCACGTCCTGTGGACCGCATCCTTGCGCCGGGTCGTCGTCCTCAATCGCCTCGTAACCCATCAGGCGGGCGGCTTCCAGCTTCATTTCTTCGCGGCGCGCGGCCTGCTCTTCTTCGTCGTCCTCTCTGGGGATAGATACCGAAATTTCAGATTTCAGATAGCAAAGCGGGCGAACGCCCCTGTCGCCGTTGTACGCACTGACCCAGCGCAAAGCGCTGGAGGAATCGACGTAGCGGACGATGCAAGAGCTGGACGCGTCGCACGTCCACGGGGTCAGGTTCCAGCAGCACGCGTCAACGTGCGGGGTGATGTCCCGATACTTTCGGCACAGCGCGTCGGACCGCAAGGCGATCTTGTCTGTGGCAGTCCCGTAGTCGGTCATTCCGTCGTCGGCGGTCAGGTCGCTTTCCCAATCAAGGAACGCGGCTCGGTTCGCACCCTCCGAAACCAGCGCGTCAAGAAACACTCCGTTCAGTTCCCGGCGCAAAGAGGATTTCCGCCAGTCGTTGCAGTTCTCTTCATCGAATGCCCGGAGAAAAACAGGCTCCGCCGCCAGACAAAGCGTTCCTGCGCCGATGTCCTCAAATTTGACCCATTCAACGCCTCCGTACATGAAGTGTGCACCCAGTTTCAGCTCAGCAAGTTTTTTCATGGTCAGTCCTCCAAATCCATTTTCGCGCCGCAATTGGGGCAATATCGCGACTTTACTTGTCTGTAATCTCCTTCGGTAAATGCATCTGCCCCGCAAACGGAGCACTGTATGTCTACATCCTCACCGTAAACCCACCGCCCATGCACCACCGGTGCAACGTCAGCGGCTTCTAAATCTCTCGCGACATCTTCCGCCTCCATTTTTAATATCATGTGATTGGTCGATGGACTATCCTGGAAAAGCCCGCTATATTCTCTGATAGCCTGAATCATTGTTTCTCTCTCGATATACTCAGCCATTCTCGTTTTTCTCCATTTCTTCCAGAGCCTTTTCGGCGGATTCGCGGGTCAGCTGCACGCTCCCATCTTCCAGGCTTCCATAGGTCCCGTGATTCCCTGTGTAATTTTGGGCCTTAATTTGCAGTTTTCCGGTCCTGTCGATAAAAAATCCGTCGCAAATGTCCTCTTCATAGCCGGTGATCCTAGATCTTCCGGTCGCCATGTATACCGGGTCCCCGACTTTGCACGGCAGCACCACGCACCGCCCCTCCCGGTCGGCCTGAGCAAGTTCCCGCAGGCGGTCAAGGTCGTACTCGTCGCCCAGGATGTCCTCGATGGTGACGAGGCGATGGATAGCAGCTTCATGCTGGCTTGCATATTTGACATTGATTACCCCGTTTTCCAGTCTTTCGGTCAGCCGTTTCATGTCAGCCCTCCTTCTGGCCGCGCCACTTGAAGTTCTTGCAATGGTATTTTTCACACTCTGCGTAGCATAAGCGGCCATTGTTGGCGCAATACGTTTCGCACAATTCCGCAAAAGCGCCGTCAGCGTCTGCGTTGTCCACGCCGTATCCTCGGCGGATTTCTTCAACGTCTCCTATGATTGCGGCCACATCCTCCACCGCCGCATTCCTTTCCGCCCGGACGGACTCCAGCTCGCCCCGCAGCTTCTCGTTTTCGGCCTGGAGCGTGGAGAGGGCGGTGGCGGCTTCGCGCAAATATTTTTTCTCAATGATTGCCGCAAAGCTCGCTACAATGGGGTAATCCTCAAAATCTGCGGATTTCCTTAACTGCTCAATCAACTTCTCAATGTCCATCATGTGTCCTCCTCCGTTGACTGCTGGAGCCACTTCAAAATGGTTTGCTGTGTGTCTGGATATTTGCTTTCAACTCCATGGTGTTTTGAGACTGCCTCACAACGCCATACCATCAATTCCCACGCCAGTTCCTCATCACTCATGGCCCGGATTTTATCTCCGTTTGTCATTTGTCCTCCTCTCCCTCCGGCGGGCGGCGGTAGTAGTAATCGCCAAGATACGATGCTCTTTTGCAATAATTACAATTCTCATGCTCGTTATGCTCATGGATACACCCCTCGCAGGTCAACGCCTCGTTCGGCTGGGTGAGGGTGGGTATATGTTGGATGTCATAGAGCACTTGTTCCAACAAATTGAGCGCTACTTTGTCTTGCCTGACAATATCTGTATCAAGCAGCTTTTCAATTCGATACAGCTCGTTCGCATCAATCGCCCGCATCTTTCAGCGCCTCCAATCTCTCCATTACCATGTCCACGGCCTCGTCCGTCATGGCCCTTCCGCACTCTGGGCAAAATTGCGGCTTTCTTACATCTTCTCCGTCCGGCAAATACTCTCCGCACTTTGAACATTTATGCCCAAACTCGTCTACTGTCCACTCTGCCGTCCAAGCCTTCTCCACCTGCTGCCGGCTGACGGGGCGGAGGGCATTCCCAACAATACACATAGCCTTTGCTATCCTTTCTGTATCCTGCTTACCGATATGCTCACTAATAACATTGAGCCAGTCACCATAGCATAGCAGTTCAACCGCTTCTTCCAGCGTCATCATGGCTGGGCCTCCCTTCGGTTCCACTTCTCCACAATCTCGTCGACCGCTTTACCCATGTCAAAACAGCAATTAGAGTTTGGGTTGACCGTCATCTTGGTTTCCAACCCACACCCGGGGCAAACGATAGAAAACTCATAGGCCACATAGGTCAAACCGTTCAACTTGCACAGGATAACATCACTCCCGCAATGCGGACATTTTTCAAGTTTAATCATTTCATCCCCTCCAGCATCTCCATCTCCTCCGTGCTCGGAATCGGTGCGCGGGTGTTCCAGGCGAGGCGGGCCATCTCCGCTGAAAAACATAGTCCAGACGTTGCACAGCAGGTTCCGCAGACAACTGTGTACGTCCATTTTCGCCCCATACTGTCTGGCTCGCACTCAGGGTCAACCGATATGTAAGCCGCTTTCCCGCAGTGTGGGCACCCCAGCAGCACCCCCTTCTCCGTCAGCCGCCTCGCCGCCGCTTTATCGCCCAACAGCGCGCGTTCAATCTCATTCATCATTCCTGCTTCCTCCCAATATCGTCCTCCACAGCCTCCGTGCCGCCCGCCAGTGCATGCGGAACCATCCGCGCCACCGCTCGCACTCTCGCCAGCGGTATCCGCCTTTCTCGCGCGTCTCGCGCTCGGCGCAGGTCTCACAAGGGGATCTAGTCATCCTGTTCCACTCCTCTCTGTGCTCTCCGGCGCTGGACCTCTGCCAGCCAATCCTGTTCCCACTGTTCAAGCGGGCGGTCGGCGTCTGTCGGCGGGGCGGACGGCCATCCACGTTCTCGGTTATTCATTCCTCATCACCTCATCAAAATCCATCTGCCCGGGCAGCACGTCGTACTCCATCCACCAGTTAAACGCATCTATTCCGGTTTGCCATTCAGTAGCAAGGCCTCGTGCTTTTCGTTCCTCGATCATCCGGTCGAATGCCCTGATATATGCGCCCTTGTATGTCGGCCATCTTGCAAACTCCAATTCGCGTCCTTTGCGTCCAGCAATGGGGCAACCGATACAACCGACTCGGTGTTGTCCCTCGCAGTACAGTGGGTTCATCCGGATTCTCTCCGCCTCGATATACCGCCACACATCCTCGTCAGTCCAGTCGATGATCGGATTAACAACTCGTTTTGCTTTTAACTGGCAGTTCTCAAATAATTGCCGTTTGTCGTCGTTGTCCGATAGTAACATGCGCTTTTCTCTGTCTCTGTGCAAGCGTTCAAACGCCGCGCGGTTGTTTTTTCTCGCCGTGCTCTCTGCCCAACGAACGCCGGTGCAGATCATCCGGTTTTTACCACCCTGTTCTTTGAGCACATCGCAACAATAACGGACTAACCGAGTAGGCGGCATGAGCTTTTGAGGAATCAGCGACCACATCGTCACGGGCTGTCCTTTGTACGTCGGCCAGTTGATCGTGCACTTGATTCCCTTTTCCTCGAGCCTCCGGAATGTCTCACGCACATGACGCACGGTTTCCGGCGCGTCTGCCGTCGTGTGGTTGTGCTGTACCTCGTAGTTAATACCCGCAGCCTGTGCCAGATGCAGGCAAACGTCTGAATCTTTTCCTCCGCTGGTGGCGATAATCAACGGCTGTTCGTAGTACGTTTCACTCATTTCTGCGGCCAGTCTCAGACGTTCAATTGCGGCGCATTCCTTATCCATCATTCCTGCTTCCTCCCAATATCGTCTTCCACAGCCTCCGCGCCGCCTGCCAGTGCATGCGGAACCACATGCGCCAACGTTCGCAGCTGTTCCAACGGCATTTACTGTTTGTGCAATCATCACACGGTGATTTTATCATCATCGTCGCCTCTCTCGTCTATTACAGAGTATATGAGTTTTGTCTGCATTCCTCTCAGATACCGGCTATACTGGGCTGATATACGGTCTGTCTGCACTCCAATCGCAGCCGCGCATTCATCCCTCCTTCCATGCGCCAATAACCGTCCCTGATCATCCCAGATCGTATACGCCCGGTATTCCTCGCACCCGGGTTTTGGCTGTTGTGCAATCCATTCCCGCGCTCGTGATATGGGCATGTTGGACACGGATTTCAGGCGTTGCGCAACCTCCATAAATCGCACAATCATTTCGTCTGTTACTGGTCGCATCGTCCCGCCTCCCATTCCCGATAGAGCGTAAACCAGTCATCCGCCCGCATTGTCACCAGCCATTCACGCCGGTTCCGTTTGTGCGCCACAATCGGTATCTCTCCCGGCCGTGCGTCTCTTCTCGCCTGATCTACCGCGTCCACGATATTCAGACGTTCGACCCGTTTCACCTCCTGATGGATTCCCGGCAGTCCTACAACGTCGGAAGCCTCACCGGTTTTACCGCAATACTGAGCGGTGCGGCGGCATTCATAGCCCTGCTGACTGCAAAACGCCGCCCACGCCCTTTCTCCCCTCTTCCCCTTTTCTCTGCTCATTTTACCCATGTTCATTCCTCCATGATCCTGATTCTTGCAATATACGAAATATTTATCAGATCATTTCCGACCATTGCGAATTTTCGATCCATCATTTCATTTGCAAATGCAAGTGCGTTTTCTCTTGTTCCGAAATTGTAGTCTTTGAACGTCTCTTTGCTTCCGTCAAAATATGTAAATTCAAAATAGTACATCGTTCAACCCTCCTTCGGCGGTTCAGGCAACGGCATCCAGTGGGTAACGTATTGTCCAAACCATTGCATTGGCCCGGATTGCGCGTACCATTTGTATGGAACCGCATTGTTACCCCATTCATCCGCACCCTTGATCGAATCGCTTCTTTTTACTGTGAAAAAAGGTCTTCCTGGAATATATGCAAATTCTTCTTTGCCTGGCAATTCCCCTGACTTCATCTTTTCTCTCTGCTCTTTCGATATTCCTTTTTCGATTCTGGCCACTTCTATTTTACCGCCCATAAAAACCAGAACGCTTTCTCCTTCTTCCGGCAATCTATCCTTAACGCTGATCCATTCCATTCTCGTTTTCTCCTTTCATTGCGGCTTCTGCTGCTTCACGGCTCATGAATACGGTTTTGCCGAAATCTTCAAAATCTGCGCTGCCAGAATAATCAAATGTCACGCCGTCCTGTACATAATCTATGTAAATACCGGTCACGACATCCTCAAAAATCGCAGGAGTATTTTTGTGCTTTTCGCAATCAAAACTCCCATCATAATCGCACGGGAATGGGCAATTCTCCGCAAGCTCGCACGGGCAATACATTCCTGTTGCCGTACCAGGCCCGCCGTCATCCCCGTACATCGTTCCATCCAACACTTGGTGAAAATTCTTGCATGTAGTTATGAGATACACGATGTCACCGATTTTCACTGGTGGTATAATGCACCTTTCGTCCCGGTCGGCCTGTACCAGTTCACGCAGGCGGTCTAGGTCATATTCGTCTCCAAATAATCCCTTAAAAATTTTATCCAGAGTTTCTCCTTTAACTCCTCCTTCACCGTCGCAAAAATCGCATCGTGCGCACGTTTCCTCTTCACAAATTCCCTGCTTACCAAAGCAAAAATACCTTTCAGACATGTTTATTCCTCCCTCTCAAATCACGTTGCATCGATCAATCTTAACCGTGCATATGTGTTTTGTATTTACTAGCATGCTTTCGCACTCGATGAATCCTGTATTCATCATGTATTTTGCAATTTCGATTGCGGATTCCCCGTTTTCCGCGTCCATCAAAAAGCGGTCTTCTTCCCCGTTATCCAAACAAACCCTTGCAATAAATTTCATGTTTATTCCTCCTTGCTTTCACCTAAAATCTTTGCGGCGTATTCGTCCCGCTCTGCTCAGACGCTATTTCAATCTCCAATTCTTACCGCCGCCGGAAATTTCAATGCGGTATCCCTTGGTCATTTCGTAGATTCTGCTACCGACCGCCGCGTCAATGTCGATCATTTCCAGCACTGTCCTTTCCGTTGATATGATCGTAATAAGCCCGCGGTTGCAATACCTGTAATCAAGCAAATCAAATGCCAACTTTACGTCTGCCGGTGTCGGCATCTGACCCTTTTGGGTTTTCCAAAAATCGTCAATATAAAGCACCTTGCACGTTTTCAGCTTGTTCATTCGCTTGTTATACGTGTATTCATCGTTCACACACGCTTTTAACGCCGTGCTTTCATCCACCCAGCGCATATACATGGTATTTGCTCCGGCCTTCAAAAACCGTCCTGCCGCAGCCGTACACAGGTGGCTTTTACCGCTTCCCGGTTCTCCGGACATCAACAGCCATTTTCTGTCCTTGTCCTTCAAGAACCGGATCACAATACTTTTTGCGGTCTGCTGCCATTCCTCCGACGTTTCGTAGCTTTCAAACGTGCAGCGTTCAAGCTGTTCAGACAGTCCGCTTTCACGGATGCGCTTGATATTGTCTCTCTTGGCCTTACAAGCGCACTCCTGCGCGATTCGCTCCCCGTCAATGACTTTCCACGTGTATTCGTGATTCTTGCATACAGGGCATTCTACGCCCTCTCTCGGGTCTATGCGTTCTTGCGCATTGTTCAGGGCTTTCTCGTATTCTTCATCAGAGACGGATAACGTCGAGTTCATATTCACAAGACCCTGAAACGTCATTCTTTCCATTTGGCTGTTCCTCCTGTTCGTCTTCCCAACGTCTGCCGTTTATATACGTGGCGGGGTTAGGGATATACTGCCCGCCTTCGGCTTTCCATTGCTTCGTCTCTCTTTGCCATTCCAACGCCTTTAAGATGTCCTGTAAAAGAGATTCGTCAACCTTTGCCTTTTTAAACGCCTTTGCTGCTGTACCCTTTGCGACTTTCTTAGGATATGCTTTCCAGAATCTTTCAAAGAGTGCAGAATATTCAGCACGGTTTCTTTTCGGCTTGGCCGAAATAGGTTTTTTCTCTATCTCTGTATCTAACTCTGTATCTGTCTCTATCTCTATCTCTGGTGTACATTTGTACAACATTTGTACGCCAGTCTTTTCTGACTCAATTTTATTCCGGTAACTGCGGATCCTGTCGGCCTCAGTCGTTGACTTCCCGATGAAATTCTGAATGTCGGAAAGATAAATTGCTCCATTGTCCAGAATCTCAACCAACCCAAGCTCTTGAAATATCTGCATAGCCTTTTCGATCACGCCGACGTTGTGCCGCGTGACCTGCGCAAGCATGGTGGAGTTGAACGGGATTCGATCATTGAACATCAGGCGTCCATTGTATTTCAGGCTTCGCAGATACAGTTTCAAAAGAATGTTTGAATACAGATACCCGTCCGGCATACTCTCGAGCACAATCATTTCGTCAGTATCGAAAAAATTGTCTTTGAGTTTGAGATAATAATACTTCTGGTTGTCTGCCAAAATTTCACCCCCATTGTGAAGCCATTGCATCAGCAACTCCGGGAAAAGTTTTTGCGCGGTTCCTGGCGCGGTCTTTCGTGAACATTCCTCGGTGCTTATCTTGGTGTTTTCCTGAATAGCTGCCGCTTGGGCACCATGTTCTTTCAGGATACACCACGTTTGTTGGTTCTAGAGGATAAAGACCGAGCAGCCACAGTAAAGTTTTTTTGGTGTACGGATGTCCGAACATATAAGGCTGAATCGCCTGTGTCGGTTCCGGGAAATCGAAAACTTTGCTAGGGGTCGGGTTCTCTACCGCGATTCGCTCACAGTCTGCCATCAGGAAACACATGAAAAACGCCTTGCCGCACATGCCGTCATAATACCGCTGGATATTGAGCTGTCCGCCTTTGTATAGGTGTCGTGCTCCTGCATTGCTGGTTTTAGTACACGGTGGAAACGCGATCAGCATGTCCCAACGTCCTGCGATCTCGTGTTCTGCGCCGTCCATCGTCTGGAACTTGCACCGACCGTTAATCAGCGGCAGCACGTCACCCAAGATGTGCCACTCAGGATGACCGCCGGACGGTTCTAGAATATCCGCGCTGTATGCCTCGTGACCTCGTGCGCGGAATGCTTTGCAAACCGTCTGCGATTCCTCACAAGCAACAAGAATTTTCACAATCACTCACCTTTCTTCAAACGCTCGATTTCTTCTTCCGGGATTCTCCATTCAGACATGATCTTAACGGCCTTAATCTTTCCGTCTACAATCCACTGCCTTACGGTTCTTTCCTTGAATCCGAGAATCTTTGCAACCTCTGCGATACGATACATCATAAAATCACCTCCGTTGTTTATATACATATTATACCACCGGTTTACATATGTGTCAATACCCGGATAAAAGAAAACCGCCCATATTTCAGGGCGGTGGTTGCACGGACATTTATACCCCTGTCAAAAAGGAACGCCAGACATATCATCCAGTTCTGTGAAATCGTCATCACTGACAGGGAGATCAAAGAGAGGTGTATCCGGTTCAGACTTCCGCGCAGCCTTGTCTTTCTTGGGCCCTGCAAAGTGAGCTTCGTCTACCTTGACCTCTACCGAAACGCGGTTGTTTCCGTTCCTGTCCGTCCACTTGCGCGTCTGGATAGCACCGACGATTGCGATAAGCTGACCCTTACACATGTAAGAGCGCATAAATTCTGCCGTCTTATTCCATGCGACACAGTCCAAAAAATCAGTAACCTTGTTGCCGTTCGCGTCCTTGCGGTCACGATCTACGGCCAGAGAGAACGCGCATACGGGCGTGTTGTTTGGGGTGTATTTCAGTTCGAGGTCTTTGCAGATTCGACCCATCAAAATTACCTTGTTCAGCATTGTGAATCACTCCATTTGTTATAGATTAGTTTTGATTCATCCCAGTCGGGATATTGCTTTTTCAGATATTCGCGCAGCTCTTCTCGGATTTCCTGCCGGTGGTAGCCTTGGTCATACTCTCGGTGACAGTTGGGGCAGAGGGTGACAATATTTTCCTCAATCCCAAGGCCGCTTTGTGCTCTACTGATATAATGGCATACTGGGAGGCCGCGGGGAGAGCCGCACAGGACACAGCAACCGCAGTCGCGGGCGTATACGGCATCCTTAACCGCTTTGCTGATTGCTAGTGCTTTTGTCCGTTTGTGCATTCGTCCATTCCTCCATCATTGCCGCGATCTTTTGGGGTTGTAACACTTCGATGCCCTGTGCAATGCAATCCTGTACCACCAGATCAATCAACCGGGACATTTGTGCGGTGTCGTATGTGGATGAACCGTAATACAAAATTACATTGCGGCATCCAGGTATTTTTGATGTCATTTCATCCGTCACCCAGCCAAGGCCGTTGTGCTCCCATCCCTTGCGCAGTTTTTCAACGGCCTTGTCTACCACGCACACGGTTTCACAGTTCCCGCCGATCTCTTTAATGTACTGCCGGTAGATATCAGTTTTCGGGATTCGGGTAACCTCTGCCAGTTTGCCGCATAAAGCCCAGAAATACGCGTTAGCGTCAAGGCTACGGCGTTCCCTGTGTAATTTAATGTCTGCGTCGTAAAATGCAGCACGCGCCGTCTGAGCGAAATTACGAGCCATCGGGCGGGATTCGGTGGGAATCCGCAGGCAGAGCCAAAATTGACCGTCTTTGAATTCCCACCGGGGCGCGTCAAACTTGATTTTCACCGCTTCTCACCCTGTTGTATTCCTTTTGGATGGTTTCAAAATGCCATTTCAGGCGTTCGAGGTCGTCTGCATCCGGCTTTACATCCTTGTCGTATCGAGTGGAAGCGGAAGTCTTATCCTTACCGGAGATAACGAACAACATACGCTTGATTGCGTCACGGTACTTCTCACGCTCTTTTTCGTCCAGTTCTGCGCTGGATACCTTGTCTGGATCTTCACCCGTGGGGATGGAGAACGAGCGAAGCATCATGTACTTATAAGCGTATGTCATTGCCTTTCCTGCGCCCTTGTCCTGACTGTCTGCGCCGTCACCGGAAGAAACCACGATTACAAAATCATCAGGGTCTTCGATATTCTGGATACGGTACTTGGTGTCAACGGATGTGATTTGACCGATTCTTTCCCGGTGCTGCTCGACCGGTAGGATAACCAGACCGACTTCCACCATAGCGGTACGGACAGCCGTTGTAACTTTTTCCTCGCTGATTGCGCGGTAATTGGTGGACTTAAATTCCACTTTATCGTCCTTGCTGAGATATTGCACACGCTTCATAACCTCTGCGATCTTCTGGTATACGTTCATGATTCACACCTCACTTGATTTGAAGATTCATTTTAGTTTCAAGTTCTGCGCCGGGTACAGATCCGCCGGACTTCAACAGTTTGCCGATCTCGGTCTTGTTCGGCTCCTTCTTTACGGTAACCTTAAACAGTTCATCCGGGATGGATTCGTCATCGGTGATCTTGACAGATACCGACTTGCGGAAGCTCAGCGCGGCGCGTGCGGTTTCGATCTTGGTCTTACCAACAGCCGCCATACTCTGCGACAGGTGCTCTTTCAGCTTGTCAGCTTTCGCCTTTGCCGCCTTTGCTCTTGCGTTCATGTTGTCGGCCTCTGTCTTTGCGCTGTCAGCGAACGCAAGCAGGTTTTTGATTGCAAGGGCATATCCCTCTGCCTTATCATCAAACGCGATATCAAGCGCGTCTACAGCCTCGAATCCGGTAGCTTCTCCGGTTTCCGGGTCAATCACGATGTTTTCCATTGCGTTCTGCAACTCTGTGGTCAGTTCAAACAAATTCATTTTCATATCTCCTATCTGCATAAAGTTGATAAATTTCGTCGTCCCAGTCGTAGGAATCCGGCGGGTCTAAATTCTCGGGCGGCTCCAATGCCCGTTCGGGGCATCCGGTGTAGGGGTCAGTCATGGGGTTCGCCCCCTCCCGGCAGATTTAGGTCGATGCTCGTGACCGTTATCCCGCGGACCGTGGCCGTATAATGTACATCGCCATTGAACAGCTCTCCCGACGCGCGCGGGAACAACATGCGGAATGTGTCTAGGTCTACCAGCACGCGTCCAGGCTCAATGCTGTACACGCGAACCTGTCCCATCAAATCCCGCGCCATCTCCACGGCCGGGCCGAGCGATTGCAGAATTTTTTTCCGCTGCTGCTCCTGCGCCTTGTGTTCGATGGCTCTATCCTGAGCCAGCATGTGGACTGCGCCCCAGGTCGCCGCGTGGGCGGTAGATTTGCGTTTTGCCATGCTTATCGCCCCTTTCTCGCAAGTTGCGTGCCGATGTACGCCGCAGCCCCTACCGCAAGCAGGGCCGTGCGCGTGTCCTGTGGGAGGCTCCACAGCACGACCTCCCCGGCCACCACCGCCGCCGTCAGGAATCCCAACGCCGTCCAGCGCAGGGAGAGTCTGGTCATTTTATCCATTGCAAAATCCTCCCATCTCAAATTGTGTTTTGACTGCTGGAATTAATAGCAGATACGCTCTCGCAATGTAGCTGTCCCCGTGCGTTCGCTTGACTTGAGCCGCCCACTCGTCGAGCGTGCCCGCAAAACATCCGCATCTGACGCATATACGGCCATCCGACAGCAGGAAAAAATACGTTGTGCGGCCGCAAGAACCGAATCCACCAACAGATAGCATACTCACAAATTGGCCGAATTCGCAAATGCAATCTACGCCAAATCTGCAATGCGCGCCAAAGCTGCAATGCGCGCCAAAGCTGCAAACCTCGCCAAAGCTGCAAACCTCGCCAAAGCTGCAACCTACGCCAAATCTGCAATGCGCGCCAAAGCTGCAA
>ERZ1090881.103-NODE-103-length-41276-cov-26.584605_pt1 | contig 41276 bp, 67 predicted proteins | sample MGYA00478470_ERZ1090881 | MGnify/ENA primary metagenome ERZ1090881 (study PRJEB33644, sample SAMEA5815736) | chicken gut metagenome | biome: Chicken; feature: Gastrointestinal Tract; material: Caecum | place: Ireland | collected 2019-01-01 | study: A study of the...
CCCCCAGACGCCCCCAAACCCTTGATATCACTTGCTTTTTGGCATATAAGCGCTTTCCCATCCCCCAAAAAATAAAACTCACTTAAATGGTCTACAATCTGTAGACCAACAAACGCAACCAAACGATTAAACACTCGTTTAATCATCCAGAAACAAAACGCCCCGGCCTTGCATTACAGCGAAGCCAGGGCAAAAGAAAGAAAGTAACCAAAGAAAGAAAAGGGACAAGTTATATATAGCTCCTAGTAAAGCTCTTGTATAAGCTCTAAGTATATATAATATATATTATATTATACTCAGGTAGATCTATAAGAAAGAGAGTAAAGAGAAAAGGGATATACTACGTATATCCCCAAAAGAGAAAGAGAGAAAGCCAAGGACAAGGACAAGAAAGCGACCGCCCCCGAATGCTAAGCGAACGGGGGCGAACGCCCCCGAACGCTTGAAAACGAGACGCCCCGGAGCCGGTAAAGCTCTAGGGCGTCTCTTGCTTATCTCGCCGCATCCGCTCGCGCACCGCTTGGAGTATATACGAGCTTACGGACTGCCCGGCGGCGGCTGCTGCCGCGCGTATCTCTACGCCCTCGGCCTTGCTCGGCAATATACTCATGCGGTCATAGGCCTGGCGAGTATAGTCATTGCGGTACTGCTCGCCCTGCCGCACATCCTTGTAGGCCATATAATCACCTCAACCGTATCATATCACATATTGAGCGGGAGCACAATGTAGCATCTTGCACAAGACGCCAAGTAGAATCTTGTGCAAGATTCCGGTATTGACGCATCTTACACAAGATGCTAAGATATAGCCACAACAAAAAAACAATAACCCGAAAGGAGCCAACACCATGATAAATACGCACGGACTGAAGATGCACGGCCTAAAGAAAGCAAGCGGCCAAACCATCAACTGGAGATCTCGCGGCTGGCACACTCAAATAAGCTATGACACCGAGACCGGCGACATCTACACCAACGACCACTGCGGCGAGAACTGGAGCGTGTACCCGCCAGAAGTAATTACGGTGTGCCACACAGGCAGGCACATGACCATGCAGCAGATAGCAGACGCCATAGCCGAGAGCATGGCGAGAATGTAAGGCCACAGGCCGGGAGGGAAAGAAAATGAAGAGCTACGCAGAGGAAAGAGGATATCCGGGCTTGACCCGCCCGCCGGATGGAGGTAACAGCATGGACATAATTGACATTCTGGCCCTTGCGCAATTGCAATGGCTGATATATAATGCAAGCAAGGACGCAGACAACAAAAGCCGAAAGGAGATAAAGCAATGATAAAAATGGTTGTTATCACAGACGTAACCCCCGTCGGCGATCTGTATTTGTGCCGCGGTGAAAAGACTAAGTATCTTCGGCAACACGGGCCCGACGGGTATGTAACCTGGTCTGCCGCTCGGCAATGTGCGGGGGCGTGGGAGGTTGATGAACCCCTCCCGGCAGGCACCGAAATACATATTGTTAACCGCAGCAACGAATTGCTATATTCCGAAACGCTGGAGGCAATTCCCAGCATTGACGCGCCGGTGGCCGAGCAGCGCGCGCCATTTGCCCGTGAAGCTGTCAAAGCTATGTATGACGAGTATAAAGAAAAATACGGCCTTGTAGACCACGACGTTTTGCGAGATTGGCTTATGCCCTACGCCGAACAAAGTGGCTTTGAGGGGAGCGAGGACACCTGGATGCACGCCCCAAAGTATTTGGATGTTGATTATTCGGAACCCGAAAGCCGCGAGCTACTTGGCCACACGCTAAAAGTGGCGCGTTGGGACTATGTTCACCGCGTATGCAACAAGAAGTACAGCGCGTTTGAGGTGCAAACGAACATTGGGTCTTTTGCATGGCCAAGCGGGTATATGATTCAGAAAGACACTTGAATTTAAAGCCGCCCAGCACTACGCCGGGCGGCTTCTTTTTGCAAAACGCTAATAGTTTTGCTAACGTCATTAAAAAGTGACATAATTACAAGGGTTTTTACCGCTATACCGGGGGGTTCGATTCCCCCCGCCTCCACCAAAAAGTGAAAAACCAGCAACCCGCATGGTTGCTGGTTTTTCTTTTATTTATGCGGCTTTGCGGGATTTTTGTTAATCCGCGCCAGTCTCGTTTTTCGAACTTTTTGCTGCACATTGAAACAAACGAATCAAAGCAAAAATTCAAAAATGCTAACTGTTTTTGCTAACGAAAAAGCCGCCGAGCGCGTCCCTGTACCTGCTTATATCCGACTTGGCTAAATGCGTATAAATCCGGTGGACAGTGTTTATGTCAGACCAGCCGCCGATCTCCATTGTTATGCGCTCTGGGACGTTCAGATGATAGCACAGCGACGCGAACGAATGCCGGAGTCCGTGGACACCGACGAGCGGCAGCCCGCTTTGCTCGCACACGCGGTTGATACCATCGCGCAATCGCCCGCCGGAAACAGACACAGAGCCGGTCTCTTTGCGGTCACGTTCCAACACCTCGCGCAGCTCAGGAATGTACACGGGTATATTGCGCATGGACGCCTCTGTCTTGTTATCGTCTTTTTTGACCATCTTGTTATCGCGCCCCTGAACCACTGCGCCGCGAACCGGTATGAAGTCCGGGCTGACCGGCACGTCCACCCAATCAATCGCTAATATCTCCGAGAGCCGTGCCGAACACAGTGCCAGCAGAGCCCCGACGGCGTACTTTGTGGGCGCAATAGCTTTGACGAATACAGGTATCTGCTCAGGCTCTAGAAATACTATCTCTTTGGAGCGCCGTTTCTTCGGCAGAGTCACCGGCGGTATTTTGTAGCCGACTGCGCTCGCCGCCTCTTTGAGCAGTCCCCAGGCATTGTGTAGCGTCTTAGGAGCCCACAATGCGGCTTCGGCATCTATGATGCCTTGCCACTCATCCGGCTTAATGGCGAATAACTTGCGCCCCGCTATGCGCTGCCAACGGTGCGCCGCTATAATGTCATATCCGCGTAGCGTGGCCGGGCTGGTCTCCGCCGGGCGAGTGGATATATAATGCTTCATCGCCTGGTCGACGGTGAAATCCTTGTAGTCGCTTTTAAGCGGCTTTTTTTGTTCTCGCATTCCCGCCCGATACTCGGCCTTAATCCTCATCGCTTCCCGCGTGACGGCCTTTTCGGTTGCGCCGCTTACGGGTATACTCTCGCCGCCGAGCCGGAGCTGGATGAACCACGTCCCGGAAGCTAATTTTCTTGCTTTTGGTACGTTCACATGAACCCCTCCTATGAGTTATTCATGTAAGTCTCCCCTTTCTTTGTCAGCAATTCCACCCTGCCTGTCTCAGCTTATCCAGCATTTGCGGCGACGCCTGGGCAACAATGTACTCCATGAGCTGATCGCCGTTGTCAAATAGCGGGATTTCCTTGCCGTTGTGCATGATATACTTCTGCGCGGGCTTCTCCTTGAGTTCCACCCATGCAAAGTCTTTGCCGAACCGGACGCCTTTGCCGTTGTCGGCCTCGTCCTCTATTTCCTCTATAGGCTTGTCCTCAGCCCACATATGGTTAAACGCCAAGTGCCGCAGCTCATGCTTTATGGCTCGGAGCTGCCGTATCTCGCTGGCCTTTGAATTGATGTGTATGCAAGCCGTCCCATCTGGCAGTATTTTAATGTACCCTATCCAGTCGAACGGCATTTCTCTAAAATACAGAAAATAGTCTACGTCCCTGTAATACCTCATTTTTCGCTCTGCTCGTCCGTAAAAATAATAAAATTGACAATCTGCTTTATCTGCTCCGGCGTAAAGTCTTTGGCTTCCGCATCCAGCAGCACCCTTATACCGCGCTGCCTCAATATCTCGCGCGCTTCTTCAAGCGTGTTCGGCCCGTCGTCCTCGACGGGCTTTTCTTTTTGGTCATCCTTACCGGTCAGGTAATCTACAGTGACACCCAAATATTCCGCTATCTTCTCAAGCGCGTCAAGCTTTGGCTTAGTTTCCCCGCGCCGCCATTTCGTCACGTTACTTCTACTCATACCCAAAGCAAGCATTACCGCCGTCGGCGTTGTCCCTCGAGCTTTGCAGGCTTCTTCAAACCGCCCAAAATCCACAATGCATCCCTCCTTTATGATATGCAATGTGACGAAAGTACACAAAAGCGAATTACAGCGTTGACAAATTCCCAAAAGTGTACTATCATGTACATGTAGTTTCCGAAAGCGAATTATTTAATTTGCTTTTCGGTACTCATACAATATCATAGATTTCAATGTAAATCAAGGAAAATCGTATAAAGGAGGGCAGAAAATGAACGTTCAGTTTGACACCAGCCGCGTGGACAAAGACCCGGAGTTTCAGCGCTTGATGAAAGAGTATGCTGACGCTTACATGGCTTTGTCAAGTTACTTCAACAGGAACATTCTAGACCTCAGGCTCGTGCCTGCCGCCGAAACTGAAACAGAAAAGGAAGGGTAAATCACCCTTCCTTGTGCCGGGATATTACGACATCAAGCGCATCAGTTACGATGTGGGCTGCCTTTTGTAGCTCGTCTTCGTGCGCCCCGGCCTCAACCGCCCATCTCGCGATTTCCTGCTTGAGTTCTTCCAGAACTTCAAGAATCTCGTTCATGTGGTATACCCCCTTTAAATCACAGTATCACAGCTTGAGTGAGAAATCAAGGACTTTCATCTTTAGAATGGTAGAACCCTTTTGATTCAGTTTTGCTGTAGAGCAGCCAGAGGCCGAAAAACGTAGCGAGAAACCAAGCGCTGCCTGCGTCGTTTTGCAGCCACTTCCAATTTGAAATCCACCAGAACAACGCCGCCAGCCACCAGTTGTGGCACATATATTTAAACCTCGTATGCGGAGCCATCGCCGCAATAACCCCAGCGTAGAAACCAATGACACCGAAGTCGTAAAAAGCATCTTTTGTTTCTTCCCAAGACGTCTCGCCTCCGAGTGTACTCAGATAGCTCACAAACAGACCGACGAGCGTCCAGAAAAGCAAATAACCCACAGGATTTTTATAAAACCGAATAATTGTATTTTTCATCCCTCTACCCCTTTCAGGAAGTGATTCAATGAAGAAACTCAAACAACAGGTGTATGAGTTCCGTGACTACTACTCCGAGAACAAAAAAGAATGCACTTGCTACTTTCTTCTTGGTGCGCTCTTTTCGCTCGGCCTTCACCTTTGCCTCGGCTTCTAACCGGGCTTCCATTTGCCGAACGTCGTTTTCGAGTATCTTGTCCCACTCACTTCTCGTTGGCACAACGGCACACCCCCTATCCTCAAATCATACCACACCCCAACACACAAGTACACACAAAAATTTCCGCCCATGGAGCTTTTGACCGGTGCGGCGTCCTGTTGTGCTTCCACTGCCTCTACCGCCTTGCTTTCTTACCTCCACGCCGCATCCGTCAAGAGCTTCAGCCAAAAGGAGTTGATACAAAATGCCAAAAGCCAGACGCCCCAACCCGTATGACAAACTCACGGCTCTGATAGCCGGAGCCAAGGCCGTGCAGCGCATGACTATGGACGACGTGTCCGCGTCAACCGGTATATCCCGCTCGCGGCTCTTTTACCGGCAGAACAGCCCGCAGGATTACACGCTCGACGAGCTGGGCAGCATTGCCCGGGCGCTGCACATCCCGCGAGAACAGCTGCTAGAGGCCATGCCGTGGTAGATAAGTACGGCGTCGAGCTGGTGGACGAGCATTGCCAGGGCTGCGACTACCTCGAAAACTATCGCGGGCTGTATTGGGAGTATGTCGAGTATTGTTCGTACTACGCAGACACCGGTCTACATCGGAATTGCCCGCCCGGTGCCGGGTGTATCCGCTATAAGCCACGCGACGTTGCAGTTCCGGGCACTGAATACAAAAAGAAGCTCACAGAGTATTACGAGCTGGAGAAGGAGAGGAAGCGCCATGTCAAAGGGGCGGATTAACCGGCCAAAGCAGATACGGACGTTCCGGTGCCCAGAGTGCGGCGCGGTTATGAGCGCCCCCAAGTACAAAGCCCGGACAAACGCCGGGCACGTCAAGACCATGTATTGCTACCGCTGCAAGGCGGATAGAGATTTCATCCAAGTTGACAGATTGGAGGATGCAAAATGTACCTCACAGCAAACGATAGATTCTGCCTCGCAGAACGTGACCGCTGGTTGACCCAGCCCGACGACACGGAACCCGAACCCGACGAAGATTCAATCTTCGCCCCGCCCTATGCCGGCTATGAGACATACGACTAAGTTTGACGAGAACACCCACACCTATTACATAGACGGCGTGGCCGTCCCAAGCGTGACGCAGATTTGCGGCATCCTCACCGCCGGTAAGTACAGCGGCGGGCGGGGCGTCATAGACGCCGCCAGAGCGCGCGGCACTGCCGTCCACGAGCTGTGCGAGGCTTACGACTACGGGACATTAGAGGAAGTCCCCGCCGAGCTTGCGGGCTACGTCAAGGCATATTCAGACTTTTGCCGTGACTACCGTCCCGAATGGCTCTACATTGAACACCAGATGTACAGCCGCCGGTTGAAATACGCCGGGACGTGCGACCGCGTGGGCATGATTGACGGCAAGTGGACGGTGGTTGACCTCAAGACGACCGCGAACATGGACAGGGCAAGCAAGCTTTCTCTGCTCGCCCAGCTCGCGGCCTATCAAGAACTCGCGTACACCATTGGTGAGGCTCCAGACATGACAAACGGCCTCGGCGTCCAGCTCAAGCGCGACGGCAGCTACACGGTGCATACGCAGTACGACATCATGCGCCGGTACGACGTGGACGGCTTCACACTGTTCCGTCACTGCCAGCGGATACATTACGCATTGGAGGGTATGCCCAAATGGAACAGCAGCAAGTAACCATCTACGAGCCGCAGAAAGCCGTTGCCGTGGCGCACCGCGGCAATTACCTGGTCAATATTGGCAACCGCGACCTCGAGCTCAAGCGCGGCGTGGACTTCGATAACCCGGACACGAGAAACGGCAAAAAGGCTTTCAATCAGCCGATTCTGCTCAAGGCGGGTGCGGAAAAATTGGCCTTCGGCTTCGGCCTGTGCCAGCGTTACACCATTGAGAGCAAGATAGAGCAGCACGACGAGAACGGCATGTTCTTCTATTACCTCGTCCGTTGTGACCTCGTTAAGCCCAACGAGTGGGGCGAGACTGTTCTCTCGAATAGCTATGGCAGCGCCAACACCGCCGAGAAGCGCAACGGCTTCAATAGCGCCGCCGACGCCGCCAACAGCACATTGAAAATGGCGCAGAAGCGCGCCCTTGTCGGCGCAGCGCTCGCAATCTCCGGCCTCTCAGACATGTTCACGCAGGATATAGAGAACGAGACGTTCATGCGGAGTGCCGACGATATTGTCAAGGAGATGCCCGAGAGCCCCGTCACCACTAAGCAAATACGCCGCCTGTACGCCATCGCCTCAGAGCACGGCATGAACCAGCAGCAGGCTAAACAAAAGCTGGCGGCGATGGGTTACACCAGCACCAAGGACATAAAGCAGAAAGACTATGACAGCGTGTGTGACGCGCTCGCCAAGGAGGATAAATGAAGATACAGACCAAGACCGGCGCGGTCATCGCCGCCGGGCGGCTCAAGAAGAACGACCCCGTAGAGTATCGGGAAGTTGGGCAGAACGGAACCCCGCTCGCCTCCTTCGGCCTGATGGTGGAGCGCGGCGACCAGCAGCGCGGCACTCAACCCGTCTGGCTCAACTGCAAAGCGTGGCGTGACCTCGCCAAGAAGATAGCCGTCTGCCCCGGCGGCGCTGACGTGCTCGTCGCCGGCCACGTGGAAACCGAGACGTGGACAGGCAGAGACGGCCAGCAGCACAGCAGCGAGGTGTGTACCTGCGAATTTATCGCTATGGCCTCATTTGCCACGGCGAGTAAAACACCCTACGAGAAGCCGCACCCCACCGACGTGTCCGCCCCTGAATGGAGCGACGAACCTGACGACACCGGCGGCGACCTGCCGTTTTAACGCACTATGGCTCTTAACAGCTTCAATGCCTATCACAGCTACTTGAAGTCGATAGAGCCGCTCAATGACGCGGAGCGTGGGCGTTTGTTCACGGCGCTGCTGGAATACAGCAGCACGGGCGCAGAGCCTGAGCTCCGCGGGAATGAGCGATATATCTTCCCGACGATGAAAGAGCAGATAGATAGGGACAAGGCCAGTTATGCGGCCAAATGTGCCAAAAACAGGGAGAACGGTGCCAAAGGTGGCCAAGCGACCGCTAACCGTTCGCTACCGAACGCCCCCCGTTCGGGGGCGAACGCCCCCCAAGGACAAGGACAAAGACAAGGACAAAGACAAGGACAGACCCTTTCGGGTAATAGCGCGCGAGGCGCGCAGGAACCCCCAAAAGTCTCCGACTACGGTTTTTCCCCTGAGTTAGAGGCTGCGGTCACCGATTGGCTTGCCTACAAACAGGAGCGCCGCGAGGCGTATAAACCGACCGGCTTGAAGTCCTTGCTGACGCAGATAAAAAAAGCCGCCGCTGAATACGGCGACGCGGCGGTTATTGAAATCATCCGGCAAAGCATGAGCGCGAACTACATGGGCATTGTCTTTGACCGCTTGAAGAAAGGAGGCGCAGCCGTTGGAGCTCGCGGAACTGCTACAGAGGGCGCAAAGCCTAAGCGAAACTGGGGCATCACCTACGACGTTTGACCGCGCCGCTGTCGTGAATGGACTTGACGGCGATCTTGGAGAGCTGGATTGCCTCAAGTGCAGGAACAAGGGCTGGGTTGCCTACAACGACGGCGACGGCATTGTGTATGAGAAGTGCGACTGCATGCCGCGCCGGGCAGCTCTCAAGCGCATCCGGGAGAGCGGCCTATCCGCCCTGCTGGAGGATTACCGGCTCGACAACTACGAGACGCCGGAGCCGTGGCAGCAATCTGCACTGAGTAAGGCGCGGCAATATGCAGAAAACCCCGGCGCGCACTGGCTGTATATCTTTGGCCCGCCGGGGACTGGCAAGAGCCACCTGTGTACCGCCGTCTGTGGCGCGCTGCTGGACGCTGGGCAGGCTGTACGCTACATGCTGTGGCGCGATGAAAGCCGCGACCTCAAGGCTCTTGTGAACGATTCTGCGGCCTACAACAGGGCCATGCACGAGCTCAAGGGCGCAGACATCCTGTACATAGACGATTTTTTGAAAGGCGGTACGGGCGACGCGGACAAGCGCCTCGCCTTCGAGCTGCTGAACTCCCGCTACAACTCCCGCCGCCCTACGCTGGTTTCCAGCGAGTTAAGCATAGACACCGTGCTCGACTGGGACGAGGCCATAGGCAGCAGAATCTACGAACGGGCCAAAGGCTATGTGATACACGCCAATGGTCGGAATTGGAGGCTAAGATGACGAACGGAAACATGAAGGGCCGCTGCAAGTACAGTCTCGGCGTGCTCTGCGACAATCTGGAGTGCAACAAAAGCTGTGGCTGGAACCCCGTCGAAAAACTACGCCGCCACACGCAGCTCAAGCGCAACGGCCTGACGAACATTGGAAACGAGACCTACAGCCTCGTTATGGAGCGGGAGGCCATAGCCGCAGAATGAATATTACCGCTGAAGTTTGGGCACCTGTTCGCGGATACGAAGGGCTTTATGAGGCGTCGGACGCGGGCGGCAAGCTCGGGGAAATGATACGGCGCGTATGTGCCGGAGAAAGAAGCCATTACCGCGGTCTGCATTATGCCTTTTATTCTGATTACATCAACGATACGATACCAGAATTTAAGGGCAGGGGAAGAAGAAAGCCGAGCGTGACTTTATGGCGATAAACTCCCGCGAAAAAGGGCGTAGGGGAGAAATCGAACTCGCACACAAGCTCCGGGAACATGGTTACAGCACCCGCCGCGGGCAGCAGTACAGCGGCACGGAGACCAGTGCCGACGTTGTCGGTCTCCCCGGAATCCATATTGAGTGCAAGCGTGTGGAAGCTTTGAATATCTATACTGCCATTATGCAAGCTGTACACGATACCGGAGAAAGTGGCGACTTGCCCGCCGTGTTTCATCGAAAAAATAACCAGCCATGGCTTGTGACCATGCGGCTGGAAGAATGGCTCGCGCTGTATAGGAGGTGGGCTGATGCAGGGGATGCTGCCGGACAGCACGGTGCCGATGATTGATAAGGCGGGCAAGGACATTTGTCTTAATTGTCCCTACCCTTACTGCTATGGCGGCATTCCCGGAGCGTGCTCTCCAAAACGCTCCAGGAGGCCGTCATATGAAAGGCAGCTATACGAGGACGGAAAGATAGGAGACGACGATGTATACGACGATCAATAAACCCGACGTACCAAGGTTTGAGGGGTACACCGGTAAAAAGCAGTATGTGGTGCGGCATCCGAGCCACGGTATGATAATCATTTGCGCGCCTGACGAATACGGCGCTCTGCGCGTCGCCGCTGAGGAATGGGGCGAGCGCTTTCAGGATTTCAGCTTTTATGGCCCGGCGAGGGTCGCCAAAATTGGGAGGTAAAAACATGACCGTAGTAACGATAGTTATAGGAGTGCTTATGCTCGTGGCCGGGTTCTGTTTTGGCTGGTCGCTCGCCGATTTGACGGCGGCAGACTGGCAGGAGGTGCAGGACGATGATTGATCACATACCGCAGATGCTTTTAATCGTGGCCAGCTACCTCGCTGTCGCCGCTCTCGCTGCATGGTTTGGCTTCAAGGCCGGCGCCGAACTCATGCGCCGCTACTGGGAGGGCAAATGATGAGGTGGAAGAAGGATTCGCCGATGGAACCTGCGCTCAGACAGGGCGCGCATATTTATATCCCATTCAAGGACGGCTGCGCGGTGCTTGATATGAGCTGCAAGCCGCGCATGTTCAAGTCCGCCAAGCGTTTTGCGCAGTGCTATCCAGAACAAACGGACGGGGTGACCATTGTAGAGTACGCGCCCGTCCGCGAGGTGCCAGCGAATGAGAATGTATGATATCAAGCTCGCCCTCCTGGGCGACCACGAGGCGGCGAAGCTGACACATCTCTCCCTGTTTTCTGGCATTGGTGGCCTCGACCTGGCGGCGGAAATGGCTGGGTTTCGAACGGTGGGGCAGTGCGAGTGGGCGGACTACCCGACAAAAGTACTTGAAAAGCACTGGCCGGATGTGCCACGCTGGCGGGATATTCGGACGCTGACAGGAGATGATTTTTACGAACAAACAGGCTTGCGAACAGTTAACGTTATTTCCGGCGGATTCCCCTGCCAGCCGTTCAGCGTTGCCGGGAAGCGACGAGGCAAGGCGGATGACCGTTATCTCTGGCCTGAAATGTTTAGAGTTATATCAGAGATCAGGCCCGCTTGGGTTGTTGGTGAGAACGTTGCTGGAATCATCAATATGGCGCTCGACCAGGCGTACGATGACTTGGAAAACGAAGGTTACTCAGTCCAGGCGTTTGTTATTCCGGCTTGTTCCGTCGACGCACCGCATAGAAGAGACAGATGCGCAATTGTTGCCTACCGTGACGAGATTCGATGCGACTTGCGGCGATCTTCCGGGCAAAGAATTTACGGGGACGCGCCATGCGATGAAACTGATCCAGGCGGCAAAGATGTGGCCAACACCGATTGCAACAGACTGGAAAAACCGTGGATGCAAGGACTACAGGAAAAATCGGCAATTTCAGTTACAGACAATGGTTGGAGGACAACTGAACCCAGACTGGGTGGAGTGGTTGATGGGTTTTCCGATTGGATGGACAGAGGTATGAGCAAACCGGGATTTTGGATGAATGAGCCTGATGTTCCGAGAATTACTAACAAAAAAGAGCACAGAAAAGATCGAATACAATGTCTTGGAAACGCTGTAGTGCCACAGCAGTTTTATCCGGTGTTTCAGGCCATAGCGGACATAGAGAGGGGAATTGTACATGGATGACATCAAATTAGCCATGCTTGGATCGAAAGAGGCAGCTAAGCGTCTGACGCATGCGGGGGTGCTGGTGCCGTGTCCATGCTGTGGCGGTAATGCAAGGGTTAGATATATAGGGAACGGAAGCGGTCCGCTTGGATATGTTAGCAATGTGTATATGCGTAGCAAGCCTGGTTTTGTTATGTGCGATAAATGCGAACTTCAAACAAGCCGAAATATGAGGGCGTGCAGGGCCGTCAGCAAATGGAACACCCGCGCACCGATTCTGAGCGCGGAGGAGATGGAGATGCTGGAGGGGATGGAATGAAAATCGGCTATATTCAAGAAATCGACCTAAGTCTAAATCCGCATTTGACTGAACGGTTCAAATTTAGAGAAGCCTCGTTCACCAGACGGATTTCAAGTCGAGGAGATAGAGTTTACTCAAAGATGCTTTTATATCCTGTTGACTATGAAGAAATCGTAGAAAATGCAAGGATGATGAAAGGAAATAGCTCTTTAATTTTGGTGTGTGAGCCGTTTCTCCTTGATGATGAATTGAAGGAAAAAGTTACACGTTGGGTAGATTGGGCAAACAAAGCAGACCCAAGTGAATATGAACTATTTTGTATGGAGAAGGAGGCCCGGCCATGATGACGCGGGAAGAAGCGATTCAATAAAATAAACATATCCGGCCTTCTGCCGGGCGGGGTTTGATCTTCCCACCCGCACCTTTCTGCCGTTGGTTGTTACGGGTCGGAACAATCCATAGCTGGAGGTGGTACCAGCACCGTTGATAGCTGTGGATTGCGTCCGGCAGAGGGCCGGAAGAAAGGAACAGAAATGAAAGTTATCCATAGTTATGAGAAGAAGAACCTTCGGAAGTTGAGAAGGAACGAGGAGGCAGATTGCACTAAATGCTCTTTCGCTGAAAAGACGCCGGATATTGAGGGCGGCTATGCGTGGATGTGTCATGCCGCCCTGTATGACGTTAAGACACTCTCCTGCTTTGTGCCGAGGAACACCCGGGCGGCGGTGGAGGTGGAGGGGATGGAATGAGCCTGCAAATGACATGCCCATACTGCAAACGGGAGTTCCCTTATGACAATGGGAAACTTGATCGCGAAATCTCTGATATAGGGCAGCGAATAAATGCCATCGACAGGGAGCTTGCAACGATTAAAGCCTCATCCCCCAGCGCCAGGAGAGCAGCAGAAGGCAGAAGGAAAGTGCTTACACTGGAAGTCACGGGATTGAGGGAGAGGTTGTCAGGGCTCAAGGCAGTACGAAAGGCGGCTGACCAGCAGATTAAAGCTTTTGAGTATCAAACATTCAAGGACATTGTGAAAGACCGGTACGGAGATGCGGAATACAAAAAGATACTTGCGATGGTACAGGAGGAACTCAAGTCATACAAGGCCAGCGGTCTAATGCGCCATGAGTATACCCGTAGCAACGCGAAAGCTAACGTAACAAGCATCAACAAATTATGAGATGGAGGGGATGAAATGAAAGAACAGTGGAAACCGGTAAAGGGCTTCGAGGGAAAGTACATCGTCAGCAATTTTGGGAATGTAATGTCTATCCCGAGGACTTATACCAATAAGTTGGGGCGAGAATATACAGTCGATGGTTTTACGCTTGTAAAGCATGACGATACGAACGGATATGACAAAGTACGGAGTAAGTCATGGATATGTATGGAAATTGATAAACGATGCAAAGAACAAAGAGGGAAACACAAGATGAGCATGACACGGGAGGAAGCGCGCATTGAACTACAAGCCATGAAAGATACCTTTGAGGAATATGAACCCGGAGGGTCGAGAAGTCAAATGGCCCTTGACTTTGCCCTCTCCGCGCTCCGCCCCGTCAGCCGGGAGCAGGTGGAGAAGGTGTGGAGGGGTGGGTGGGAACACTACCTCCCGCCGCTCGGGGCCGGAGACGTACAGTGCCGCTGCACTCGCTGTGGGCGGACACCGGATGTTGAAACACCGTTCTGCGCGTGGTGCGGCGCTCCCATGACGGACGAGGCCGTGGAGATGGTGATGGAGAGATTGGAGGCGTTGTATGAGAGGAACGATGATTGAAAAATGCAGTGAATGCCCACACAAAAAGGATCACCCGATATTAGGAGGATATTTTTGTACCCTTATGAAGCTGTCGTTTTGCGGGTTGGAGCCAGATTCGTTTTTAGACTGTGAGAAGGAGGCGCTGAAAGATGGCAAGGGCGATTGATGCAGACATTTTACTGCAAAACTTTGATGACATGGAGCCTTATGAGGAATACGAAAGCGAACATGATTTATGGCTTGATATGCGGATGGAAGTCATCCATGCACCCACCCTCACCCCGCCGAACGAGTGGGTGAGGGTGGAGGATGCCATGCCGCCAGAACATGAGCCGGTGTTGTGTATTGTGGACGGGAAGCCGAAGCCGAACATCACGCTGAAGGACGCATATCAGATTGGATCGTGGAATAAGGCTGACGGCTGGATCATTGATGAATACCTGGACTGGGAAGATGCTGATGTCTCGTGGTGGATGCCCCTTCCCGCACCGCCTGACCGCCGCCCGCCGGAGGGAGAGGAGGACACCTGATGATTCAGTGGATAAAAGAACTTTTTTGTAAGCACGATTGGAAAATCTGTAAGAAAAAAGAAATGTTTGCCAGCATTAGCGGGGAGCAGCTATACAAGGTGTGCCAGAAGTGCGGAAAGGTAGAGCCGTACATTTATCGGGAGTTTGAGGGTGGTGGATATAGGTGATGGACATTGAGAAGCTGATTGAGCAGCTGAGCGCAAGGGGGCTGGGCAACGGTACCTCGCTGGGTTATCATTCCGGACTGCTTGACGACGCCGCCACCGCCCTCTCCACGCTCCAGGCCGAAAACGAGAAGCTGCGGGTAGAGCTGGAAAACTACCGTAAAGGCCATTGCTCCGAGGGTGGATGTGCCGCAGAGAAAGACCGGGATGCTGTATTGGCCGAGCTGGAGCAGGTGAAACAGGAGAGCGATGCGGCGGTAAGCGATATGGAAACCATTATGGCATATGGCGGAGGCAATCTGGATACTTGCCAATACTGCAAAAATGGGCAGTGCTATGTAAGGGGCGGGACAAAACTGTGTTTACCGAAGTGGCGCGGCCCGCAGAAGGAGGAGTGACATGGAACGGTTGACACATGAAGCCGATTTTGGTCTGGAGGACTGGGAGGAAACTCTTTTCTTTGTGAAAAGCGACCCTAACGGTGCTTATAACATCATTGACATTGCAAAGTATCAGGGAGAACCGGAGTTTGATGAAATATTAAAAAATGTCGCTTTGCGCCTCGCCGCCTACGAGAACACAGGGCTGGAGCCGGAGGAAATTTTCGAGCTGAAAGCCAGAATGGAGGGGCTTGAGAAGTGAAACGCCTTACAGACAAACGCCTCGCAATCCCGCCGGGGCAGTGGCAAGAGGTTACACGCGAAAAAGCGCGAGAGCTGAAAGAAATTCCAGTACCGTCCATGCAAGACTTGTATTATCGTTTGAGCCAAATTGAGGACATCCTCTGCGACGGCGGCGATGAGTACGACCTTGACCGCCTGAGTTTGCTGTGCAACCAGCGCATGACCATGCGCGACGAGGTGTCGCAGCGGTTCAGTTTGACAGCAAAGATTCCGCTGGACAGGCTCAGGGAAATAACTATAGCTGAACAGGAGGGGCGGTGCGTGGTGCTGCCGAGGTTGGAGCCGGGGCAGGGCGATAACCCCGGAGCGCCGGGTGTGCCGGGGCCACCGGGAATTGCAACCGAAGCCGCCCTGAAAGCGAGGGAGCAGGATGGATGAGTACATAAGCCGCCGCGAACTGCTGGCGCGGTATGATGCTGAACACGAAGGCACGCCGGGACGAGCGCGCGAGCTGATAAAACAAGCGCCCGCCGCCGACGTTGCCCCGGTGATACGGTGCGAAGAATGCCGATATTACCAGAACGCAAAGATAAACAAGAAGGGTTTTTTGATTTGCCCTGCGTCCGGCATGGAAATTACTGAGGACGACTATTGCAGCTACGGTGAGCGAAAGGAGGACGACACATGAGCGAAAACAAGAAGCCCCGGATTGCTGAAATACTGGGGGTTGAGGTAGGAGAGCGGTTTAGCCTGATGGGTTTTCAGCCGCATTATGTCGAGTTCTGGATTAAGAGCGACGGAACCTTTGAAACTAATCCGCCACGCGTTCCCAATTCGTCGGTGGCGTTGCTGAGAGCGGTTGAACAGCCGTGCTTTGTCATCCGCAAGCCCTGGACGAAGAATGAGATAAGGATGGCAAAGGCAATTAAGGCGATTTGGCCTGAGGCAGAGGATATAAGAGCAAGAAACGGCACAACCAGCGCGATTGAATATCGCGTCTGTGCGGGCCGCGTGGTGCTTGGCGTAATTTATGCTGGCTATTTCCCCACGATGCGGTGTGGAGAGAACTATGCCATTGACGAGATTATAGGAGGTGCAGAATGACCGGCAACAAATATCAGCAGTATGCGCTTCGCACGTCCAGTCGCGGGAGCAACGGCGACATGGTGCTCAACGGCGTCATGGGCTTAAATGGCGAAGCCGGGGAGTGCATCGATATCGTCAAAAAGCACCTGTTCCAAGGCCACCCGCTCGACACCGACAAGCTTGTTGACGAGCTCGGCGATGTGCTTTGGTATGTGGCAATCACCGCTGACGGCATTGGTGTTCAGCTCGAGGACATCATGCAGCACAACATAGACAAGCTCCGCCGCCGTTACCCCGAGGGCTTCGACGCGGAGCGCAGTATACACAGGGAGGACAACGAATGAGCGACCTCACCGCCTACGAGCGCGAGACTATCATCAACTACAACCAAGGAGACCAAACCGCGAGCATCTACACACATGACCCGAAGCTCATACGCCAGCTCGACGAGCTTGCCCAAAATCGCCAAGGAATTACAACGGTTAGACGAGGCGAACAGGTTGCCGAGTATAATCTCCCTAAGAAGTGGATTAAGGTGCGCCCTCCCAAAGTAATTACAGAGGAAACAAGGGCAAAAATGGCCGCTGACGCAAGAGTGCGTTTCGGGCACGGTAAAAAGGAGGACAGCGAATGAACAGAGAACAGACGCTCAAGAAGGCAATCGAAATGGTCACCGGCCACCGAGAGGAAGATTACGGCTCCCCGGAGGAGAGCTTCGACCTGATAGCCCGGTTGTGGGGTGACTATCTCAACCGCCGCATAACTGCCGTTGACGTATCGGCAATGATGGGGCTGCTCAAGATAGCGCGCATAGGCACGGGTCGGGCAACCGAGGACAGTTTCATAGACCTCGCGGGCTACGCCGCCTGCGGCTGCGAGATCGCCACGCGCGGCAGGATGGACTATGACATAGCCGCCGAGGAAGCCAAAGCCGACGCCGAGGCCAAACAAAAGGCTGTAGAGGACGCCATGCTCAAGGAGGCGCACAAAGCCTACGACCTGCTGCACGGGCTGAGATAACAATTAAAGGCTCGTTTAATCGAAAAGAAAAGGACGGGATTTCTCCCGTCCTTTTTTCATTTAGTGCCACGGCGTATCTTCAAGGCCGGTATAGGTCGTAAACTCGTTAAAGAGTATGTCCTTTTCTGCCGGAGTGAGGTTGAGTGCGTCAATAAACGCTATGACCTTTGCCTTTTTGCTGCCGGAAATGGACTTGCCGTTCTCGTCCTTGTCGGCCTTAAAGGTATTCATCTCGCCGATGGCTTCATACAGATCGTACGATTCCTGCGGGCTAAAACCAAAGCCGCGCAGCTCGTCGTATCGCTCAGCACTGCCGCGTATCATGGAATAATACGCAAGCTGGTCTTGGAGAAGATTGCTTTCGTTCTCGCTGTAACCGCCCTTGGTTTCCAGCCATTGAGCAAATTGCGTTGCCTTGTCTGTCGCCGAGCCTTCGCCGCCGTCAATGGCTCTCCACTCGTCGTAAGCGTCATACCACCGCTCAGGGTCAATCCCGGCCTCGTAGGCGTCCACCACGTCGTCAAAGCGCGAGTTCTCGCCCAGCGCGTCCATGAGCGCGTTTTGTTTCTGCGTGCTCATTCGCTCGTAGTCCTGCATCACGGCCTCAAACGCCGCCGTATTCGCGCCCTTGCTGTCCTCAACACTGCTCCACGCCCGGTCAAACGCGAGGTATTCAGCTATGTCGCCATATTCAGCCGCCTTTTCATACCGGCTGTCAACCTCGTAGCTCGGGTCAATAGCGTGCTTCGCGGTCTGCAAGGCGTAGTCATACACCTCTTGAATCGCGCGCGCCTTTTCGGCGTCACTCATGGCTTTGTATGCGTCGGTCTCCATGAGCGCCGACACCTCGGCAAGCCTCGTCTGCCCGAGCGTCGTAGCGTACTCCGTGTACTGCTCCGGCGTCAGGCGCTCACCGTTGATTGTGGTGTTGCCCATGGTTGCCCGGTCGGGGAACACGTTGTACTCGCCGCCCGTCGCGTCATAGACGCGCTGTAGCTCGTCCTCAACCTCGCTCTCGCTCAGTCTGGAGTAATAGCCCGGGCTGACAAAGTTGCTTGCCGCGCGCCCGGCCAGACTGCCGGTGCTCTCCGTGCGCCCCCATGCGTCGATGTAGTCCACCTGGTTATACTCGCCGGGCAAACGGTTCATGGCCTGAGAAATGGGATATTGCAGGTCGTCCGGTATAATGCTCGTCGGGTCGGTATAAGAGCTTTGCCGTGTGTCCTCTATTGTGCGCTCGATAGCGCCAAACACAGAGGGGAAGAACTGGCTTATGTAGTTGGTCACAGACGAAGAAAGCACCGGCCAAATGCTGTTGCTGCCCTGATAGTATGCCACACTGTCCAGCAAATCACTGATACCCGAGAGCATAGACATTTCCAGCATCGGGTCTGTCATGTGGCCTATGCCTTGCAGAACGGCTTCAAGGGCGTTTGTTTCCTCGTCCTCGCTGCCGCTGCCCGCCAGCTGATTCCAAATCTCCGCGCCAGTGAAAAACGGGAGCGCTGCCGGAGCCAACCAGTCAAGCGTATAGCTGTTGCCGCCTATTTGCAGGGCGTAGGGCTGGAACCCGCGCAGCTCGTCAAACGCCGCTTGTTCCTCGTCGTCACTGCCGCCGCCGGTTATTACGCCCTGCGAGGCCAGCAGCGCGCCCAGACCGACAAGCGCCGTGCCGATAAGACCGCTAGAAATCTGGTCTATCGCCTCGCCCGCCGTCATATTCCCGCGCTTCACATTGACGCCAAGATTGTACAGCCCGCGCGCCAAACCAATAGGCGAATACTCGACGCCGCGTACAACGATGTTCGCGGGCGTCCGGGTGAATGGTATGTTTGCTCCAACGATGGTTTGCCACACACGCCCTGCTGCGCTGTCTCCGCCTAGATTGGCGATGCGCTGCACAAAATTAGAGAACGTATTGAAGTCGCGGAAAGTGAGCCGTTGCGCCTCTCGTATGGCGTATGCCTGCGCCTCCGCTATAACCTCCTGCCCCGCGTTACCGGACACATAGTCCTCTGCGGTTATGCCGCGTGCTCTCAGAAATTGCGCAAGGTTACTTGCGTATGCCTTCTGCGAGAAGAATATGTCCTCAGCCTCTAGGGTGTTGGAAGCAAAGTCCACTGCTTTACCGAGAACACCGTTGAAAGGAGCTCTCATGTGGCGGCGGATGCGGTTAAGCTCGTTGGTGTACTTGCCCGCATCGCCTAGCATGTCGTTTATGCGCTTGTACTCCTGCATGCCTACCTGATACCGTGCCACATCCTCCGCGCTGTTGCGGCGGGAAATAGTCTCGCGTGTCCTCTGGCTCCGGTCGCTCACAAACCGGCGCTGTAGGCCGCTGCTTATCCTGTTGCGGATGGAAGTAAGCCCTGCCATTGCCGAGTTGCCGAGCACGTTTTTGACGTGCGTTCTCGGGTTCGCCAGCATTGCAAAGTAGCGCCAGGCGTTGAGCTTGTCGTACCAGTTTTGTGGTACTTGGTTTGCTATGTCCTGATATATCTGGTCGAGGATTTCAAAGCGCGTCTGCTCGTCGGTGGCGTTGAGGTAGTCTCCGGCCAGGCTGTCGTCTATGTGGAGGTTGGGCGCAAGGTCTCCGTACTTGGTGTTCAACTCGTCTTGCAGATTGGCTATGCTGCGCTGTACTCCGTACAAACGCCCCTCGGGCGTGAGCTTGTTCAGTATGCTCATGGCTTGCGTGGCTTGCGCCGCCGTGCGCGCGTTGTCCACAATGTCCGTAAGTATCTGTATGCCGGTCTGCGTGTCGCCGGAGTTGATGGCGTTGTTATACAGCGTCAGGCCGAGCGTCGTTGTGTCCTTGGAGACGCGCCCGCTGCGCACCGTCGCCGTCCAGTCAACAAGCGCCTGCTGGAACCCCTTGTCCGTAATAGTCTGTTCCGCTCGCCCAAGAGACGCGCGGTCTGTAATGACGGCACGATTGAAGCCGCCTTGTTCCAGCAAGCGGGTGATGTCCGTGTAGGTCGTTTCGGGTGTCGCCCCGGCGTTTGCGAAGGTCTGAACGGTTTGCGGAACAACGCTGTCGTCGTTCATCGCGCGGGGAATAGACACTTCTCTCGCGCCCGTGCCTCTCTCCGGCATTTCACCGTAACGCTCTAGGGCAGCGCTGTATGTGTCGAAGCCAGCCGGAGCCGCGCCCAAGCTGTCCGTAGCAGAAACTTCGCCGTTTTGAGAAGTTTGTGCTGCGGGCTGATTCAGCGCCGCGTACTGCTCACGTATGCGCTGCTGCTCCAGTGCGAGCTGTTCGTCGGTCATGGAATCCGCAAGAGCGTTGACATTTGCGCCAGCAGGTGATATACTAGAATTACCAGCAGGAGACGATACGGTGTCGACAGTGCCCGTTTGGGAGGCCCGCCCGTCAGAAGTCGTTTCCTGCTGGTTTTCATTTGCAGAAATTAAACTTCCATCCTCGGACGCCGTGTTGTTCGGGGTCTGTGCGTCTATGCCCGCCTCCGCCGGGTTTGCACCTGCAGACGTGTCAACACCCGTCTGCGTCGCCGTGCCCGCTGTAGGGGCTTCTGCGGCGTTCTGAGAGGCACGTCTGTTGGCGCGGTTCTCTATTACCTGCCCTGCGCCACCAAGCACACCGCCTATTGTAGCGCCCACAAGCGCATCATACGCGGCATCCGCCCACATCTGCGGGTCTCCATACTCGGCAAGCGCGTTCTCGTCAAAAATGCGCCGTAGCACGGGATTTGCCGCGCTGGATACAAATTCCTCAAAGCCTTCGCCCGCCGCGTTCGCTGCGAGATTGAGCACGGCGCGGCCTGCCGTAGAAGAAGTGAGCCGGTTCACAAGACTGGACACGGCGCGGTCTGCCACGCCGCCGCCGAACACCCGGCGCAGCGGCCCCGCAAGGTTGCTTATTTTCTCGGTCGCTGCCTCAATCGCACCGACGCCGAGACCGTAGGCAAGCTGTTCCAGCGTGCTTGCGCCGCTCTGCTGTGCTTCCAGTATGCCGGAGCCAGCCCCGCGCAAGCCAGCGCTTGCAAGGCCGGAGCCGGGCACCAGCATGTTTATGAGGGCGTCGTAGCCCAACTGTACGCCGCCAACACCGGCGTCAAAAAGGAGCTGTGCAAACGCACCGCTGTCGCCTACAGTATACTCGCGTATGCGCGCCGCTTCCGCCTGAGAGTTGGCAGCTTCCTCAAACAGCCGTTCAATGTCCACGCCGGTGTCCAGCTCATTCCGGCGCTGCGTGAGGTAATCCGTGGCCTGTTGCTGGCGCTCGCGCCCCTGCTCTTGGCTTTCCTCAGTTCTGCCGAAGCGCTCTTGTACAGCGCCGGAGGCAGCAGACGCCGCCGCACGCGCCGCGTCTTGATCTACGTCCACAAGGGATATGTTTTCCTTAACAGCGTCAGGGGTGACGTCTGCGAGCCAGCCCGCGAGCGCTTCATTCGCCGAGCGAATACCAGCAAGAGCGCTTTCACCAACGCCGCGCAGAGTACCAAATAGGCCATCGTAATCATCTGCGCGCTCGTCATACCCCAACAGCAACGGCGTCTTGGCTTCGGAGAATTGCTCCTTGCTCACGCCGCCAATGCTCGAAGCGGGTTTCATACCGGCAATGATTTGCTCACTCCGCTTACCTATTGTGGACAAGCGGTTAAGCCTTTCTTGTATGCTGGAACCAGACGACGTTTGCGGCAACACGCCTGTTGAGCCGGAAACAATGCGCTCGCTCTGCGCTCCTATTTCATTCAAGCGATTAAGCCGCTCTTGAATCGTTGGCATATCCAGCCTCCTTAAACTCCCAGTAGTGTGAGAAGATAATCTGCGTCCGCTTCACTTATGCTGCCGCTATTCAATGCATTGGCGATCCTGTTGGAAAAGTCTTGGGCCACGTTCCCGTATGTAGATGCCGCCGGGGTAATCCGTCTGTAAGCATCGTATATGGCCCTTGCTGCATCGGAAAGGCCGCTGACACTCGTAATCGGTGTGTAGCTCGGCGTGTCAACCCGCTCAATCGTGGGGTTTCCACCCCCGCCTCCGCCGCCCGTAGAGCCGCCGGAACTGCCATACCCGGCAAGCTCGGCCTCAAGAAGCTGCTGCTCGCGCTGGTCAGCCGCCGCCGCAAGCTGCATCTGCTGCCGCGTGGCCTCCATGCTGAGCTGGTTCATCTGGTACTGCTGCTGTTGCAAGGCGTCCTCAAGGTAGCTGCGGTAGCTGTTGTCCACGCGCTGCGCCTCCTGGTAGAGCGCCTGTGCGCGCTGCATATCGTTGTCGGCAATGGCCTGTGCAACCGCGCTCTCGTACTGTGCACGAGCCTGATTGCGCTGTAGCGTTATCTCGTCTATAGCCGCCTGCTGCTGCCTGTTCAGCGCTGCCATGGCGTTCTGCTCGGCAATGCCCATAGCGAGCCGCGCTTGGCCGGAGGTGCCGGTATTCAGCCCGGAAGCGGCAAGCTGCTCGTTCATGTTGGCGCGCTGCACGGCGGCGTCGGCGCTCGTCTGGTTCCGCGCCGCCCGGTACTGCTCCGGTATCTGCGCTTCGGCGTGGTCAAAGCCGAGTACGGCTTCATTGTACGCGCCCTCAAGCGCCGCCTGTGCGCTTTTCACAGCGGCGTCATAGAGCTGGTTTATGTACTCGCTTTGGTCGCGGGCTGTGTAATATCCGCCGCTTGGCACACTGCCGCCGGAACCGCCCACGCCGCCAGAGCCGTTTATGCTGACGGAACCGTTTCCGCCCGTGCCGCCTACTGCATCGCTCGCGCCCCAGCCCGAACCGGCGGGGCGCGTGGTGTAGTCGTAGGTTTTTGCGTAGGGCAAGCCCTCGGCATCTATCTTGGCGTTGCGCTGGCTCTCATACTGCGCCAGCAAGTCCCGGTTGGCTCCCGCCCCCTTCGCCGCCTCCTGTGCTATGAGGTCGGAGTAGTCCACGTTAGTGCTGTATGTCGGCATGGTGCTCTATTCCCTCCTTCGTCTCAAGCACAGTTATGCGCTGCTCGTGGTCGTCAAGTTTGTCGTACATCTTCTCATGGCTCTCGTGGCTCTTTCTCAGGAAGCCGTCGTAGTCTTTCGCCAGGTTGTCCACCACAACGGTTAGCCGGGTTATAGTGTTGTTCAACTTGATAATAGCTGAAACGAACGTGACTATGAGAGCAACCAGAGCTATAATGACGCCAGCGGCTTCCCATCCCATAGACGTTAATCCTCCTTGGGCTTAGTATAAGTAAGAGCTTGATTACTGTCGCTCACGCCGGAGGTAGTCGGGTCAGTCACAACGCCGACAAGCGCCAGAATGCCAAATATGGCGGTCACCAGCGCCACAAGCGCACTCTGCCAGCCGTTCACAACTTCGGCTATGTCCACGCCCAGCAGCTGAGCCACGCTGATAGCCAGCGTCGCCAGAACACCTATAAGTCCAGTCCAAAACGCCGGGTTCTTGAGACGTACTTTCCAGTTAATCATTTTCGTTAACCTCCTATGTTCTCGATAAGCCTATACAGCGTTACCCACATTTCCTCGCGGGTAACGCCGTCTCCGCCGCGCTCGCCGTCAGATATGCCCAGCTCCTTTACCCACTCGCGGGCAAGGGCTTTTTCGGTTTCATAGTCCACAGGCTTGTCCACCTCCGGTTCGTCCTCCGGCTCGTCAACGCTCGGCCTAAAGCCCGTCAAAGCCGGGTAGTCGTAGTAGGCGTAGTTCATGTCCACACGCCCGTTTATGCCGTCAACCGCACCGCTGGACGTGTACTGCCACATGCCGCCGCACTGTTCGGGCTTCGGCGTGTCCGGGCCGGGAACGGTATACGGCCACTTGGCGAGCCATATGTCATAGCGCTTGGGCAAATCTGCGTCGAAATATTGCGCAAGGTAGTTGGGATTGGCGTACAATGCGCCATAGTATCCAGCTTCCTCGACCTTGTTCAGGAACGCCCGCGCCATCGCGCTTATAAGCGTCTTGGTCGGCACAACACCATTTTCCACGCCGTGGTCATAGCTGTCGTACTCGTAGTCAAAGGCCACGGGGTACGAGAGCTTGTACGGCTTAATGACTTCCAGGCAGTGTTCAGCCTCGCGCCGGGCCATGGCCTCGGTGTAGGCATAGGAGAACCAGTATACACCAAAGGGTATCCCAAGCCGCGTACACTCGTCGGCATTGCGATAAAACTGCTCGTCAACATTGCCCTGCCCATAACCGGCCCGCAGCATTGCAAACTCCACGCCGCCAGCCTTGGCCCTCTCCCAGTCAATCTCCGCCTGCCACTTGGAGACGTCTATGCCTTTATATGTAGTGCTCATTTATCCTCCTTCCTCCCACACCGCACGCACGCCGGTGTAGGGGTATGTACTGTCGTCATACAGCTCCACGTATAGGAGCTTGCCTGTGTAGAGCATCGCTGCCTCCTTATCCGTCCAACGGCCCTTTTTATGCGGGAATGTAACCTACAGTGATGTTGAAATGGCCTATGCCCATGTACGAGCCGCCAGACCAGCTCAGAGTTATCTCATTACCTGACACAACAACATTCGCCTGCTGCGGCCCGCTGTCTGGATATATCATGGCACTGTTTGAAACTACGGAATTGTTCAACGAATACGGGTATAACATCATTCTTGCGGATGACGTTGTATTTTGTATGTCCGTCATGAACACCAGCTCTTTTATGGGTTTGCTGGTTGAAATGGTCCACGGACTGTAGTGCACGACGCTTTGCTCGTAGAATGTTTCAATCTCCATGTCCACGCCGCCGCCCGCGGCATTTGTCCGCCCGTTCATGCGGGCACCTCCGCGGTCAGCCAAAAGCTACGTAGTATGCTCCGCTCGTGAGCGCTCGGTAAGTTATCGTCAATCCATCTTGAGAGAGGCGATATTCTCCCCTTCCATCGTTTGGCATCATGATGTAATCGGGAAAAAAACGTCCTCCCCGAACTATGACCGCCGAATTTCCCACGTCTTCTGCGCTGTGGGCACACACAATTACAAGTTGTGCCGGTTGCGGAAGAGTAACCTCCGTTGCAGAAGATGCCCCAGCTAATTGCCCACTTGCTATGACCTTCAGCCCGCCCGCGGCGGGTACCGCGTTCGTCGTGCCTCTCATACGCGGCACCCCGCTTGTGCAAGGTGCCGAGCTTTAGCTCTCGACGCCCCCCCCCGCTTTAGTTGAGTAAAGTTTGTGCATCCTGCTGTACCTCCTTAAAACGAACTGACTCTAATGACCATATCCTGTGCTGCTATACCACAGGCGCTTCGTGAATATGCGCCGAATATAAATGAACCAGACTCTAAATACCAGCCATATCCTGAATCAAGTCCAGTGCATCCAAACAAACTCCCGCGCGCGGCGGTTACATCTCGGGTCTGGCTGGCAGATACCTCCTGTACGCTTCCCTCCGCGTCCGTGTAATAAACCGTGCCGCCATACGAGCTGCGTAGAATATGTAATACCACAGTCTCCATACTTCCGCCGCTCACGGCGTTACTCCGTCCGTCCATTGACTGCACCTCCCTGTCAGGTTGCTGCGCGGATGAAGCTCGCGCTTACGATGTTGACCGTCGCGCCCGGCTGCTCGCTGGCGTATATGTACACGCCGCCCGCGTAAGTCCCACATATCGGCGCGAGCTTGCCGAAGTCCGCATCGTTGGGGTTGAACACTATGTCCGGGAAGTAGTCTGCCGTCACACCAGCATAAGCCACACTCGCCCGGAACGGATACGCCGTGTAGGTACCGGCGTTACTCCATGCACTGGTTGCCACAGTCACGTTATTTGAGAACGTCAGCGCACTGGGGGCCGTGGCGTTAATCGTCAACGTACTACCGCTTTGATTAAGGCTGACATTTGTACCCGCTTCCAGCGTAAGCGCATTAACGCCGTTGATGGTAGCAGCAGCGCCCGGTGCTCCATCGGCTCCGGCAGGGCCCGTGTCTCCCGGGTCGCCCTTATCGCCTTTGGCTCCGGGAGCGCCAGCGTCGCCGGTATCTCCCTTGGGGCCCTTGATGTTTACGCCCGACACAGCGGGCATCCCGCTCTTGCTCGGTGTCCACGTCAAATCCCCCGCCGCGCTCACAGCCGGGGTGTAATACCCGCCGTCGGCACCGGGAGCGCCCTGTGCACCATCCTCACCGGGGTCGCCCTTGGCTCCGGGTGCACCGTCAGCACCGGCAGGGCCTTGTATGCCCTGGGGTCCCTTGATGTTAACAGTGGCAGGGTTGGCCTTGCCGCCGTCGTTCGTCCAGCTGAGATTACCGTCGGCGTCTACGCTCGGCGTAAAGGTTGTGCCGTCCTGACCGTCAGCGCCGGGGGCACCGTCAGCACCAGCCGCGCCGGTGTTGCCGGTGTCGCCTTTGGGACCCTTTATATTAGCCCCGCCGACAGCGGGCATACCCGCTTTGCTTCCTGCCCATGTCAGATTACCGGACGTGTCTACCGTTGGCGTATAATAGCCGCCATCCGCGCCAGCGGGTCCCTGCGTTCCCGGCGCACCGTCTGCGCCCGTGTCTCCTTTGTCGCCTTTAGCGCCCTTGATGTTCGCGCTTGCAACCGGGGGCATACCACCGGCGCTTGCCGCCCATGTAAGGTTACCGCTTGCGTCAACGCTCGGCGTGTAGTAGCCGCCGTTCTCGCCGGGGTCGCCCTTAGCGCCCTGTAGCTTGCCGCCGTCTACCCACTGGGGCGTACCGCCCACGTCAGTCCATGTGTATATATTGTAGGGGGCGGCGGTGCCAACATAGTAGTTGTCGCCAATGGACGGAGAGGGGACGCCAGACTGTAGCGCTTTCAGCGTGTCGTACTGCCCGAGGATGTCAAGACCCGTGCCGGGGTCGCCCTTGGGTCCCTGTGGTCCCTGAGGTCCCTGTATGCCTTGCTCACCCTGAGCGCCGTTCTGCCCGGGGTCGCCCCGGTCGCCTTTGGGACCCTTGATGTTTGCGCCGGTGACATCCGGCATCCCGGCCTTGCTCGCAGCCCACGTCAGGTTACCGGAGCTGTCGACGCTGGGGGAGTAGTAGCCTCCATCCTCGCCGTCGGCGCCATCAGCGCCGGGAGCGCCCGTCTCGCCCCGTGGCCCCTGTTCGCCCGGAGGACCCTGTATACCCTGTATGCCCTGGCCGCCGGGGTCGCCTTTGTCTCCTTTGGGTCCCTGGGGTCCCGTCTCGCCCTGCAAGCCGCGCTCGCCCTGTGGTCCCTGGTCTCCGGTGTCACCCTTGACGCCTTGCGGACCGCGAACGCTGACCGGCTCGGGGTTGGGCAGCCCGCCGTTATTCGTCCACGACACAACGCCCTCGGAATTGATGGACGGCGTGAACACATAGCCGACGTCGCCCTTGTCGCCCTTATCTCCCTTGGGACCCTGAGCGCCGGTCGCGCCGGTTGCGCCTTGGGGACCCGTCGCCCCCTGGGGTCCCGTAGCGCCGGTGTCACCTTTGTCGCCCTTATCGCCTTTGGGACCCTGTGGACCCGTGTCGCCCTTGACGCTCACTGGGTCGGGGTTCTCAAGCCCGCCGTTGTTAGTCCAGCTCACCACGCCGTCGGCGGATATGCTTGGCGTGAATACGGGTCCTGCGGGTCCCTGGGGTCCCTGCACCAGCTTTGCCCCGCCGAGGTCTACGGTTATAGTGTCCGGCATTACAGTACCACCTCCGAAGTAGCGTCAGCCACAGCCGCCGAATCCATACGCTGAGCGCCTATTACGTTCCCGCCAACGAATTTGACGCGGGTGTCCAGCGTCACGGAACCATTGGCCGGAAACTCAAATGTTTCAGCTTGAGTAAGCGGAAGATAGAAGCAGTTATCTGCGCTGTTGTACTGTACTTCCTGCGGGAACATCTTGCGCAGCCCGTTCCCAAAGGTGAATTCCACTTCCGCTATGTCGTTTATGTCTATGTCCTCGCCATTGAGCTTCAGCGCAATCGGTATGCTGTACTGGTCGCCCTGCTTGATTCGTATGACTGCCACTGCGCGCCTCCTTATCTCACATATCCCGTGCCGCGCACCCGGATATCCACGGATACGACGGTCGCGGTCTTGTCTGCGGTGTTGTTGGCAAGTATGAGGTTGTAATACGTAAACTTCTTCGCCTTGAGCTTTATCCTGTTCATCTCCGGCACCTGCGCCGCGTCCGCCGTCGAAAAGCTGTACACGGCGAAGTCCGTTTTCCTGTCCGTCTTGGCCGAGACTTCCAGATATCCGTTGTCGTCCGGCCTTATGCCCACCCAGAGCATGGCAGAATACTTGCGCTGGAAGTCTGCCGCGAAAGGCATGGAGCCGGATTCCCAGTAGGCGTCAATCGCCTCACCCTCGTCCGAGAAATACTGCGTCGAGAAGTGCCTGAGATACCCGTCCGCCGTGCCGAAATACAGCTCGTCCATGTAGTTTATGAGGCACTTGGCCGCGAAGTTGGTGTACACATACCAGGCGTCCGCGTCTATGCCGTGCACCAGCGCCGTGCCGTCCGCACCGATGACGTAGTATTCGTGCGCGTACTTGTCATAGAAGGTCTTGGCGGTTTCGAGGTCAAACGTCCTGATGGTCTCGTCCACGCGCTGAGAAACGCGCTCGGCGTTCCTCTCGTCGCCGTTTATGTTGCCGCTGGAACTGGTGGACTTCCACTCCACGACCGAGCGCCCGTCAAGCGTCCTCGGCCTGTTCTCCACCAGCACCGCCTGACCGGGGGCGCAGTTGCCCACGCTGCGGTTGATTGGAGCCACATAGAACCCGGCTGTGATTGTGCCGTCGGCCAGCGTCACCTGCGAATAGCCTATTGCCCACGCGCTGTCCAGCTTGAAGCACAGCAGCCGGTCGTAGTGCCTTATCATGGCAGTTATGGCCGTGTTCGCATCGCCCACGTGAGCCACGTTCAAATCCGGGAAGTAGTCCGCCCTCGGCAGGCCGTCGTAGTCTATACCTGAGTAGAAGCACCTGTTCGTCCCGTCCCCGTAGACGAACACGCGGGTGTCCTGCGAGCCGTTGTACAGCTCCGCATACCTCATGGCGCGTATCTCCGCCGCCGTATCCTCGGTCACCGAATAGCCTATTTCTATGCTGTTCGTACCCTCGGCGGGAGCCGGCGCAATAGTCACCGTTCCGTCCGTCAGGTCTACGTCGTAGCTGGTTATGTCCGTACCGGAGGCCACATACTGCACATAGTCTACGCTCGCAAGGTTCTGCTCCGGCAGATGGAACACCGTGGCCGTGCCGTCCGGCGAGACGCGCACACGCCTTGCACCGGTCATTTTGTTTATCTGTTCAAGCGTCGTGCCGCCGCCCTCCGGCGGGACGCTCACAGCAACCATAGGCCTGTAGCCGCCCACGTCCGTCAGCGCCGTGCCGTTCCACACCCGGTACTGCGAGCCGTTGAGCAGATACAGACTGCCCGAAAAGCCGAACATATACACGTCCTCGTCGGTGTCTATCGTGCCGCACGCCGTCTTGCTCCACGTGCCATCGTCGGCAAGGGAGAGCTGCCACAGATAGCCGTTGCAGGCCGCGCAAAGCACCTCCTGCCCGGCCACGAAGCCCGACCAGAGCCCGCGCACAATCGTGTCACTGCTGTTGGACGACGCCGTCACCGCGCAGAAACTCCACTCGTAGTGGTTGTCCGACTGCGCCGCCAGCTCGCATGTGCCCTGACATCCCAGCTGGCACGAGCTCTGACAGGCGCTCTCGCACGTGTCCTGGCACGCGCTCTCGCACGACGTTTGGCAAGTCTGGCAACTGACCCCCTGACAGTTCTGGCAGGCGCGTTCACAGGTGGTTTGACATCCATCTTCGCACGCATTCTGGCAATAGGATTCGCAGTACGATTCACAAGCGTATTCACAGGACGAACCCTCACAGTTTTGACAGTACGCTTGGCATCCGCTTTCACACGAGCCCTCACAGTTCTGGCAGATCATCTCGCACATGCTTGTGCAGCCGCCGCCCGCCACATAGCTGACGGACATGTTACCGGAGGCATAGAGGTCTATGTACGCGCTGTCACTGGTGATGTAGACATAGTATGTTCCGGCGGTAAAAGAGCCGTTGAAAGTGAAGCTCGCCGTGCTGTTCGCCGCCGGTGCACTGAATGTGGTGTCAGACCCAACAGCCGAGGGGCGCGGGTTGCTCAGCTCGCTTGTGCGTATCTCGGCGCGCATCGTACCGGAGGAAAGCCGCCTGTACACGCTGGAGCTTATCGTGATGCTCGACGCCGACTGGCTTATGCTGAACCTCACGGCACCGACGTAACCCGAAGAACCACAGGCTATGGTGTTTGGGTTAGCCCACGAAGAACTGTTTATAGGCGAGCCGTTGCGCCAGCTCTTAAATCCGCTTACGCTTCCGCTCGGCATTGCTCAACCTCCTTTACCCTCATAGCCTCGTGCAAAACTGTGCGCCGCCACCAGCAGTACATTTCAGGCATCCCGCCCAGCTTACCGGTGACCATATAATTGTTTGCAACGCACCCGCCGTCGCATATCCTATCATATTCACACTCGCCGCAATATTCGCCCCACGCGGGCACACTGTCAAAAGCTTCTGCAAGTGCGCGCCGCCTGTTATTGTCCACGCCGCCATATATCGAGCCTATGTAAAAGGCGCTGTCCTCGCCCTCGTTGCTCGTCATCTCCTGACAGGCATACAGGTTCCCGTTCGGATGTATGGACGCAAACCGCGACGTGCCCAGCCCGCACTTGCCCTCGCTGCGGCACTTGGGCATAGCCCTGTAAACGCCCTTTGCCTCCGCGTCGGCTATGGCTTTGATGTCCCAAAACGCCTGCTCAAAGGTTGAGAACGTGATAGGCTTCACGCCCCGAGCCTTACAGTCGGCGTAGTAGTCTGCATACTTGTGCAGCTCACCGGCCAGCACGTCCCGAGCCGCCTCGTCCCAGGCTTCAAACACATTCGGCGTCACGAAGAAGTTCGTAAACCCCTGCGCCGCCGCCCACATAATGCTCTCAAACAGGTGCGAACACGTCTCAGGTATCGCCGTCATGCGGAACGTCGTACCCGGCCACGCCGCGAGCACCTTCGGCACAATGGTCTTCAGTATAGTGAACGAACCCTTCCCGTCGGCATACGGCCTGTTGTAGTCCTGAACAGACTTGTTCCCGTCCATGCTCAGCAGCAAACCAAACCTGTGCCGCTGCATGAAATGTATCCGCTCGTCCGTCAGCAGCGTCCCGTTTGTCGTAATGGAAAACCTGAACGGCTCCCCCAGATCGTCATGCACCCACTCAACCAAAGGCTTTATTATGCTCTCATACATTAGCATCGGCTCGCCGCCGAAGAAATTTATCCCCGGGCGTTGCTTGCCGCCCTCGGCCTTGGCGTTATTTATAAGGAATGTCGCTGCGTCCTTGGCCGTCTCCAACGTCATGCGCGACGGCTCTTTCTGCACGAAACAATACCGGCAGCGCAGGTTACAGGCGTGGGTAACTACCAGCATCGCCGACGTGATTTTAGGCAGTTCCCTCATACCCTCGACCTCGCAACGCCCTCAAACCGATATACATTCCCGTTTGAGTGCTTGTAATAATACCCTTCGTAGTCGTCGGCGTTGTCCTCGATAACCGTGACCGGCGTCCCCGTCAGTTCCAAAACGCCCATATCGTTTGCGGAAACACCCGGGTACATGGTAAGGATGAGCGTGCTGCTTCCGTTTTCGGTAAACAACACCTGCGGGTTGTCCTCATCCACCTCGACGGTGTAGCTGTTCAGCAGGCCCGCCACGTTGACCGAACCACCCCGCTTTTGCAGCGCGCCGCCCGCCGTAACCTTGAAGTTACGCATAACCGCCGCCTCGCCCATCTCCAGCGAGGCCTCGCCCTCCTGAGCCTCGTTGACGCCTTTCCACTGCTTGATCTGGTAGACGGATTCACTTACGTTGGTATTTACAGTTGCCATGTATACCTCCAAATACGCGCTTTGAAACTAAAGCCCCAGGGCAAATGATTCCCCAAAGCCTTTACAAACTCCGGCGCATAGTTTTCCTGCCATCCGAAAACAACAGGGGCAATTCTTGGCTCCGCCGGGTGGGGTCGAACCACCGCTATCAGGGTCAAAGCCTGATGTGCTGCCCTTACACTACAGCGGCATATAACCGGCGAGCCTTACCATCGGGAGAACTCGCCGTAAGGAATCCCGCCGTACAAGTCTGTAATGTCCCCCACATCGGCCTGCTGACGAGCAAGGTAGTACGCCCTCAGTTCCTCGTACCTCTGCTGGTAGAAGCTTGCAGCAGTCGGGTTCTCGTCTATCAGCAAGTTAGCCGCAAGGCCGTAGGGCAGGGCGCTCAGCGCATAATTGGTGTCAGCGGTCGGCACCATGTCGTCAAGGGACGTTACCGGCAGCCAGTTGTCCCGGTTGCCCAGCAGCATATGCAGCTCGCCGACGAGCATGTTAATAATGGCCGGGGTGCGGTACTCATACTCCTGCGTGTCGCTGGTCTGAGCCTGCCCGGTCTGCCCCAGCTCGTCCATGATACCCATCGCAGCGTCAAACACGTCGCTCACATATGCCATGCTTGTGTCTCCTTTCAAATAAGGGCGGGAGTGTTAATCCCGCCCTATTGTCTTGTCTATCAGGCGCTGAGTTCCTTGGTAAGTATGTCGGAGGTGTACTTACCAGCCGCACCATAGGCGACAGCTTTCAGCGTGAGGCCAGCAGAACCGCCAGTGATAGCGCTGCCGGTCGCAATGGAAACAGCAGTGTTGCTGTAGCGCGGGTCGGTACCGTCAAGCGTGTACTTGATAGTAGACGCATTGGCGCTGGTAAGCGTCGGGTTGACGCCAGTTCCGGCACTAGGAGTAGCTTGCTTTGCGGCAGTAGCCACAGCGACATATACGCCGGGAGACTTTTCGCTAAGCACGCCCGCCCAATAGCGCACGCGACCCTCAATGACGTTGCCGTCTATGCCGAGCGGGTCTTTCTGAATCTTATACTTCGCCAGCTTTTGCGCAAACGGGCAGGCGTCCTTGTGCTGAAGAATAAAGTACACGTTTGCGGGCATATCGCCGTCAGGCACAACACGCACGTCAAAACCAGCGACGCGCGGAAGCTTGTTCTCGGTGAGAGCCTGAGAGCCCAGGCGCTCCAGATAAGTGAGGTTGGAGAGGTTCGGCAGCATGGCGGCGTATTTCTCGGCTATGAAGATGCTACGGCCACGCTTGGGAACGTGAGCGTTGTTCATAACACTTGCACCGGCCTGAATCATACCGAGAAGCGTCTCTGCGGTAGGCTCGGCGACGCCTGCAATGGTGCCGCCATCGGTAGCCCACTTGGTCAAAACATATGTCTCGACCTCGGGTATGACCACTTCACGAATCTGTACATGCAGGCGCTGGGACGCGCCCTTGATGTTGTACTGGTCTTGGGCGTTGCCCTCGTCGATAGAGCCGGTGAAGCTCCTGTCCTTCTCAATCTTGAAGGTCTGCACACGGTCGCCAATTTCCTCGATAGTGCCATATCGGGAGGTGCCGGTGCGCTGGTAGTCGTTCATCTTCATCTTGTCGACGGAGTAGACGCTTACCTCGTTGACGCCGGTGAAATCGACCTTGTTGTTAGTAGCGCCAGTCAGCAGAGATTCGCGGGTGAAAGCCTCGTCAACCCAGCGCTCAAATTTACTTGCGAGATTTATGGTTCCATCAGCCATTTATATATTTCCGTCCTTTCTAACACTCAGAAGGACGGCTAGTCCTTCTGGTTATACGCTGTTCCAGCCCGCGGCTATCAGGTCAACGGAGGGGTCGTCCCCGTCAGACTTTGCACTGCCGGTGCTGCGTTCAGCGTTTTTTGTGTTCTGCTTTTCCTGTTCCTTTGCCTTCACTTGCGCCTCAAGCTCCTTGATGCGCTGCTCAAGCGCCTTTGTAGCCTCTGCGGCCTGATGCTTCTCGTAGGCGTCAACAAGCCTTTCGCCCTTGCCAACGGCGTCCCACACGGATTGAGGGATAACGTTCTTGTCCGTGGTCAACTTTGCCGCCACTTCCGGGAAACGCTCGGAAAAGAGACGGACGTCCTCGGCGGCGCGCTGACGCTGCGCCTCCTTCTCGCCGTCGGCCTTGGCGGCGTTCTGCCTGTCTGCCTCAAGAGCCTTGCGTTCGCGGTCAAGCTTGATGCGCTCAAGCGCAGTCGCTTTGTCTATGCCGCGCTGCTGCGCGAGACGGGCAGCTTCAACATCGTCGCGGAACGTGTTGAAGTCCTTGCCGCTGGTGTACTCGGAAAACCAGTCGTCAATTTCTTTGAGACGGGCGCTTACATCGTCATACTTGCCGCGCATACGGTCGTAGTCCATGCCCTTTTGAGCAAGGGCGACAACCTCGTCGCGGCTAACAGTGCGCGTCTCGTCAAGGTGCTTGAGTGTGAAGGTTTCAGGCTCCGGCTCCTTTGCCTCGGGTTCTCCCTCGGGTTCGGCTCCGGTATCTTCGGCAGCGGCTTCCTCACCGGCTCCGGCTTCGACCTCGGCGTCCTTGGTCTGGGGCGCTTCATCCTCTGTGGAGCTGGGTTCGGCGTCACTGTCGTCGCCCTGGACTTCAGCGATAATGTCGCTGACGTCATCAGGCCAATAGCTGTCTGCGCTTTCAACCGCCGTGGTCTCGGTGGTTTCGGTGCTGACGGTGTTTTCATCCATGATAAAATCCTTTCTCTGACTGGTCTGTCAGGCTCAAATTTCCCCGTTGGTCTACCGGATTGATAAGTCAAATATGTAGTCGGGCGTCAACCCGCTAACATCTCCTGGTTGGCAATAGCCCGTTGCAGTTCGCCGTTGCCCTGCCCGCCGACAACCGGCATGGACGATATGTCCTCTCCGGTCGCGGGAGTGGCAGCGTCACCCTGTCCGCCCTGCTGTGCCATCGCTTGAACTGCCGCCTGTTGCGCCCCGAGACGAGCGCGCACGGCGTTGAGCAGCCCTTGCTTGTCGTTGACGTAGTCGTCCGGCAGGCGTTCAAGGTACTCAACTATGGTTATCTGACCGCTGGCGAGCAGATTGTCAAGCGTGGTAGTGGAGGCTATCTCGCTCCAATAGGCACTCGCGCCGACATCCAGCTTGAGGCTCATGGGCACGTCTTTGAGCGTGGAGAAGTCGAACGGCACGGCCATCTTGCCATCTCGTGTCATGAGCGGAGTGTTTTCAATAAACTGCATCATCTCCGGCGGCACTTCCTGAGATATGTCTATATCCACTGTGCGCTCGCCGTAATACTCGCTCATGAAGTCAACGTAGATGGAACCCAGTTCCTCTATGCTCTGGTAGAGGTTTTGCTTGGTCAGCTCGTTCGGCGTCGAGGCCGCGCGCTGCAATGCGATTATGGCCGACGTGTTGTCCGGCCTCGTATCGCCGAGGGCGACGCTGGTCGCGCCAAGGTTGTTCTGCGTCATCTCCTGCGTAAGCTGGATGAACTGTGCAATCTGCGGCGACACCTGCGCCGGGTCGAGTATCCGCGCAACCCCGTTGACGTCGCCGCCGTTTACGCCTATAGCCTTGCCGATGCCGTTGTCCCATTTGGGGACGCGGGTGCGGTCATAGACTATCTTGGGATAGGCCGTCGTCATGAGCGAAATCATGGTCATGGCGAACAGCTTGTTTATATATATCTGGTTGGGGATGAGGCCGGTTATCATGGCCTGCCCGTGGTAGTTGTCCTGGATGTAGTCCCAGCACAGCCAGGTCACGGGATAGAGCTTCAAGCCCAAATCCCAGGGCTTACGGAGCATTATGCCCCGGCAGCACTCACACGCCCAAACCGTCTTAGTCTTGTCGTCCTTCCAGAGCCGGAGAATGACCGTCGTTCGGTCGCCGGTGTCCTTGTACCAGTCCTGCGTGAAATCCTCGCTGTCGGGCTGAATTTCATCCCACTGAGCGCAGCCCAGCTCCTTTGCCCGCTTCTTGAGCATGGAGGTCAGCTCGCGCTTTTTGATGAGGATATAGGGCTGAGACTGAACGTGCCTGTCCGCCGTGTTGCCGAAGCCGACGCGGGTGTTCTGCACAATCTCGGTGACTATGCCGCCCTTGACGCCGTTACCGGCGTCTATGCTGTCGTCCCAGTAGGTGTAGGTGGCCGCGTCGCCGTCCACGGCAGCGTTGCGCATGTACTCCCGCATGAGCTGCGGTATCCGGTTGTGCTCGAACAGCGCTTCAAACTGTGCCGTAATGACATCAGCGGCACGAATTACCTCGTCGGAGGAAGCGGCAGCAGACAGCGGCGAGGCCTTGAGCTTGATGTTGTCGCTGGTGTTCGACGCCACGGTGAACAGCACCACGCGCTTGAGGAAGTTGAAAACCGGCGTCGGCAGGCCGTTAGACTGAACGCCCTCCCATTGTTTCATGTGTTATCCCGTCGGCTTTTTATCCGGCGGTTCTCACGGTTTCCCGTGAGGTCAGCATATCTTTTCACCGTAAAGGTGTCCCGGCCTCGTGGAGGGGTTATATCTTTTCACCCTCTATGCGTTGCGGCTGGGTACGGTTTCCGCACCCTTCACCTCTGATTAGCTTGCGCGACTTTGCTTTGACCTTGCTTTGTTTGCAGCTATAACGGCGTCTCTGGCGTAAGCCTTGTTCTCGGCGGGCGTAACCCAACGGAGGTTTTCCGCCCGGTTATCGTCTCTGACAGCGTTTATGTGGTCAACTTCGGCTCCATCAAAGTGCCCTGGCACAAAATTCAACGCAACAATTCGATGGACGGGCTTTTGCTTAAACCGAACGTATCCCTTGTTGTCTTTGCGCTGCGCCAGTTTCCCGCTTGGCCCGTATATTTCGCCGTCATCCGAAACTATGTAGCAATAACCGTCCGCATAGAATTTTGCGTGGTGTTCGTCAACCATGCTGTCCGCCCATTCCTCGCGGCGCTTGTTTGCCGCTTCCGCGCGGTCAAGCGCAGCTTTGCGCATAGACTCTCTCCGAGCGCATCCGCAGCTTATTACTTTGCCGCGGATAACCGCTGTAACAGGTTCTACAACCTCGTTGCCGCAATCACAGCGGAAACGCCAAAGCCTGTCCTTGCGGGCGTTACTCCCTACGTCCTCTATGCCCGTCAGCCGTCCAAACCTCTTGCCAGTCAGGTCAATAGCTCTGCTCAAATGTTCTCCTTTCTGCGGTGCCGCTGTACGACAATGTTTCCCGCCTTGAGCTCGCGTTTAGCTTTCCAGTTTTTCTCCGGGATTTTACGTCGGCAAACAGTTTCAGCTACCGACGAAGAAGTTTTCGTTTACTTGTACTGTGTCTTCAAGATTAACGCTCTCGTTATAGCTGAGCATTTTTTCATACTCACGCCACACACTTTGCGGAGTTATGTCTTTCATTTCAACCTCCTTCAATTCCCGTCACCCCTGTTACGCATCTGCTCCATGCCGTAGTTGAGGATGTTCTGTATGCCTTCCTCGTACAGGCTCTGCTTCCTGTCCTCTGGCGCTTCGCCTGTAGCCCCGGCAGCAGGCCCGCCCTCGCACAGCTTGTCGGCTATGCGCTGCAAATCCTTTTGCATGAGCACTATCGCCATGGCAGTAGAAGCCGTCCAGTTTATGTACTCGTCAAGCGCCGAATCAAGCGTGTCCGCGTCAAGCTCTATCTCGGCTTCCTGCCTGTCCTTCCAGTCGCGCCAGATCAGATAGCCGAACACGGCGACGAGAAATAGAAACGCGAATATGTAAAACCAGTAATTTTCAGGCATAATTAACCTCCGTAGCTGATATACGAGGCGTCGGCGCTGCCGCCCGCCATGAACTCGTCATAGCCTTCCTCGGTGTCGTCCTCGTCGTAGTCATAGTCGTTTTGTGCTGCTTGCAGCTCCGCCGCGACTGTGCGGCTTATAGCGTAGTACCTCACGGCGTCCACCCGGTGGGTGACATCGTGGGGTTCCTTGGCGCAGTCATTCGGGTTCGTCTCGTCGGCCTGAATGTCCTTCAGATCGTCTATTGTCTTTTTGCAGTTCTTGAAGAACAGCAGAGACGGCTTGCCGTCGGGCCGCTTTGCCAGCATTTCCTTGACAAGCATGTGGCCCTGAACACGGTTGTTGTTTGCCTTGACAATGGGCACACCACTTTGCATGAACACCTCGGCCATGGTCTTGCCGCTGTCTTTCTGCCTTGACCACATGTCCGGCGGCGCAAAGGTGACTTCTATCTTCTCGCCAGGCATAGTCATATCCAGCATAGCCTTGGCCGCGTCCTGAACTATCAGATTCGGTTCGGAGTATTCCCGGTACATCCAGCTACGCCCGTCCTCATCCACGGCAAACCAGCCGCAGGCGAACATATCAAGGCCGTAGTCAAAAGCCCTGTAGCGCTTCCAGTGCTCGGGTATCTTGAACGGCTCCACAACGTGAACGGCGTCGCTCAGTTCGGGGAAGTAGTTGCCGCCGAGCGAATCCCAGTCGCCGTAACGGTAAGCCCGGCGCAGATTTTCCGGCATCTGCGCCAGATTGCGGACGTAGGCCGGAGAGGACTTCATCAGCGCCGTGTTGTCCTCGACCGTGGCCGGGATGAACAGATAGTCGTTCGGATCTTCATTTTCCTCGGGGTTGTCGCTGTTGGTGATATACTGCTTATCGATGAACAGCCGCTTCACCCACCTGTGACCGACGCCGCCGGGGTTGCAAGTGATGTAAAACCGCTTGGGTATGTCGTTGACGCCACGGAGCAGACCGCCGAGGAATTGAAACGACCTGAATGTGAACTGCGTCGCCTCGTCCATGAAAATCCAGTCGTATTCCTGACCGTTGTACTCCTGCTCGGAGTTGTCGCCCGCCCAGTGGCCGAAGTGAATCAAACTGCCGTTGGCGAAGTATATCGAGTGCAGCGAGCCGTTGTAGCTCGCTATCCCCGGTATAATCATCTTTATCATCGGCTCGATGTGGTTCGACTGTAGCTCGGGGTAAGTCTTACGCATTATCAGGATGCGGATGCCCGGATAGTTATAAGCGCCGAGCATGGCCTTGACCCTGACCGCCCACGTCTTGCCGCCGCCCTTCGCCCCGCCGTAGCCCGTGTAAAGCTTACGGGAAGCGAAGAACTGCTTCTGTTTAGGGTTCGCCTCGCCGGGGTTCCAGACATATTCTGTTTGCGACGATTGAATCTGCCCCGGCATTTTTCCTCCTGTAGCAACCACATGTTGACAATTCCGCTCTCATGTGGTACAAAGATATCAGTACGCCGGTCTCCTGTTATCCCGCAGGAGCGCTCTTCATTCCGGCGTGGCTCCTTTTGGGCCGCCCTGCGGAAGGCGGCCCTTTTAGTTTTCAGAGAGTTGCAGTGAAATGCTTCCTGCCGCTTGTCAGATGTATTACGGGGTGCCGCTTCCCGGCGGGCTTGAAGCCCCCGGCATCGGCATAGCCGCCGTAGCTGAGTGAAGCACCGCCGTTCACAAACAGGTGCTCTACCAACACTGGCTGGCGGTGGCCGTAATCTATCCGATAGGAGCATGTCGGAAAGATGGCTGGCAGGTGCGTGTGGTTGTGGCAGTAGATGTCGCAGTCAATTATGTTCTGTAAATCAGCTAAGCGCTGTAGCTTGCCGCCCTCTTTTCTGCCACTACCGGCCCCGTGCGTCACATACACTGTGTACTGCATCAGTCCGCCGTGCTTGATATCATGACCGAACTGTACAAACATCAGCGCCGACGTGTCGGAATACCGCTCGCTCAGGCCGAGCTCGGAAGCGGCGAAAGCCAGTGGGTCTATGCCGGTGCTCTTGTAGACGCGGTTTTCGTGGTTGCCGCGCACCATGCAGAGCACCTTTTCCCGTACCGGCTTTATGAGCGAAACTACCCGCTCCACCTGACCCATGGGGGATAGCCTGGCTCCGTGCACGTCGCCTATGCTGTCTCGCAGCGCCATGTCGCACAGATCGCCACCGAGTATGCAATATGCGCTCGGGTTATCACGTATCTCGTCCAGCTTCTCGGCCACTGACACGAGGTCGCACAACGGGTCGCCTATGTGCCAATCGCCCAGCAGATGGATGTCCATGCGCTCCAAACTTTCAGGGAGTTCAAGTACCACAGGCTTCACAGTGCCGCCCCTTTTCCGCCTACCCCGTCAAGCTTGATGTTCAGGGACTTGGGCTTGTTGTCAGTTACCGTCCTGTCCACATATCCTCCGTTCTTCTCCTGTTTCAAAGCGTTCATACAGCCGGTCGCACACTTGGGGTCAGTTACCATCTTGTTTTCCAGCCAGTCAATCCGTACCTGCTGCGCCCACAGCCAGACGTTCTTGTACTCAGGTTTCGCAAGATACCGCTGCATCTTGTCCCCAACAAGCCCGAGGTGTATCATCATCCCGCTCTCTGTTGGGAACCGGCCAACTTCCTCGCACTTGTCTATGTACTCCTGTATGCTCACCTTGAGCTCATCCACAGTGGGGTCTCTCGGCCTGCCACCGGGCGCCCGCTCTTGATTTGGTCTCTTTGCTCTCGGCAACAGCCGCACCCCCTTTTTCGTTAAATCGGGAATATAGCGAATCCGCGCGAACTTTACAAGAGTATTTCCAGAAGGGCTTATTAGAAATATATAAATACTCAGGATAAGTCAGGGATGGGACGAGAGTGTGTGTCACATATCCTGTATAGGCCGTCGTCGGAGAGCGCCCCCGTTTTTCTGCCGGGGGGTGCCTCGATTACTCGCCGGGCTGTAAACGTCCCTCCGCTCAGCAGCCCCCAGGCCGCGCCCCGTGGTACTCAATCGCCCCGCGCAGCAGCCGCGCAGCCGCAGCATGATATTCATTGATATTCATAGTCCCGCCCGCCTCCAGGCCAAAACCAGCCGAAATAATTAAACATAATACCTATTTTGTTCAATTCACTCAACTAAAGTCCGTATGCTATTTGTGCTAATAACGCGTATTTCACGAACAAATAAGCGAATTGAATATTATACACCAACATACGCCGCGCAACTGTACATTGTGCCGAGAGTAATTATTCGCCCGCCAGCCACGCCCACAACCTCCCCGGCACCCTCCAATACCCGCCAGCCCACGCCACCCAGCCCCAGCCCACCAGCAGCCACAC
>ERZ1090881.108-NODE-108-length-40709-cov-7.129483_pt1 | contig 40709 bp, 39 predicted proteins | sample MGYA00478470_ERZ1090881 | MGnify/ENA primary metagenome ERZ1090881 (study PRJEB33644, sample SAMEA5815736) | chicken gut metagenome | biome: Chicken; feature: Gastrointestinal Tract; material: Caecum | place: Ireland | collected 2019-01-01 | study: A study of the...
AGATCGTCGGCAGCGTCAGATGTGTATAAGAGACAGTATATTATCTATTTGGATATTGACAGAAATTCTGACAAGACCTTAATGAGGAAGGAGATGACAAAATGTTAGACAAAGTAGTTGTGCAGAAAAGTAAGTTTATCCATAAATGGATAGAGGATAACGTCCTCTATTTCAAAATGTTATATCCTCAGGCAAAGGAGGAAGATTTACGAGAGATCTTAGTTGAGATTGCAGAAAAGTATGGGTTTAACCCCAAGGCAGTGATTGTCAATGACTATAACGATGATACCCAGATCAACACAGACTTATTGACCCTCTATGACTGGGTTCAGAATACCAAACCGATCTGTGCTGGGAATGGGACATTCTTTAAAAATCAGGATAAGAAGACGTCCCCGATTGCAAAAGTGATCACAGGAAGAATCTCAACTAGAAAAGCATATCAGAGAAAACGCGATGAGTTTGATCAGTCTTCCTATGAGTATCAGTATTATGACATGATGCAGAAGGAAGCAAAAATTAAGATTAATTCGATCTATGGTTCCTTTGGAGCCACGACATTCCAGTTGTACAACTTGTACACAGCAGCAGCAACCACAGGTACTGCTCAGTCATTAATCTCAACAACGGCAATTGCGTTTGAAGGATTCCTATCAGACAATGCAAAATTCCGTTCCATTGATGAATTTATGATCTACGTTGGAGATGTAATTCATAAGACTGATTACGTCTTCAACTATAATATTCTCCCGGTTATCCGGGACAAGGAACTGGTCTATGAGCGAATGATTCACCATTTCTTAGAGGATGATATGGTAACCGACCAGGTGTGTGAGATCATTTGGAGGGTGTTGGAAAATTGTAATGAAGAGCAGTTGACGAGATTGTACTATAAGAATAATCTCTATAGTTTCATTGATACTCCACTTATCCATGACTTGATGTTAGAAATCTTTAACACGGCAACCTCATTTCGTAACCCGAATGCGGTTCCGGAAGAATTGAAAGGGATGCTCGATGATGTATGGGCTTACGCAAATGAATTTGTATTCTATAACCATGCCTATACGGAACGAATCAATCGACTGGTTCATTATAAGAGACGTTCGGTTATTATTATCGATACCGACTCGAATATGATTAACATTGAACCATGGGTCAACCATTTACAGGAGACTGTGTGGGAACAGTCTGGAACATCGATGGATTATGACAATAAACTATTCGCCAGTGTGAACGTTTTGGCATTCTTAGTAACTAAGATGGTACAGACTCTGCTTGCAAAGTATTGTAAAGATTGCAACGTCCTCGATGAGTACGCAAAGCGTGTGAATATGAAGAATGAGTTCTATTATGCAAGGATGCTTCTTGCGAATGTAAAGAAGCGTTATGCGGCAAGAACGAGACTTCAAGAGGGTGTTGAGATTAAAGTTGGTGGGAAGAAGGAGCTGGATGTAAAAGGCTACGACTTCCGAAAAGCTGGGGTAAATGAAGATATTTCAAAGAAACTCTACAGTATCCTTCTGGAATGTATCATGCGGCCAGAGCATATTGACGTATCCAGGATTTTATCTAAGTTGGATTTCATTGAAAAAGATATTCGTTCTTCCTTAAAGGATGGAAAACGAACGTATCTTCTTCGAATGAACTGTAAAAATCCGAAAGCATATTCCAATCCGGATACGCAAGGTGCTGTACTTGCACCAACTCTGTGGAATGTGACATTCCCAGAGAATGAAATTGAGATACCAGATAAACTGGATATCGTAATCTTAAATGGAGTGAAGTTAGAAGAGTTAGAAAAGTATGAAGACAAGTTTCCAAATGAAGTAGATCGAATCCGGAGGTTTATCTTTAACGGACCTCAGAAGGAGCATTTTGCATCAAAGGGACTTGTATACTTAGCGCTTCCGAATGATGGAAGTGACATCCCGGAATTATTTATTCCATTTATCAATGTCGATAAGATTATTACAAGAAATATTGGTACCTTTGAGCCGGTTATGGATGCACTTGGTATTCCGATGACATCTGGTAGTAAGGACTATAAGTATTTCGGTAATATCTTGAATATTTAAAAAGAGAAGGAGAAGAAAAATGAAGGTGACATTATTGAAGGTGACCGATGGATATGATGAGTTGGTTCGTGGTTGCGTTGCAGCGAACGCAGAGCATCGGTGTAAGGCCAAACTGAATGACGATCGATGTTTGATCGGAAATTTATTTGAAGTTGAAAAGTTCCAACTCAATCTGGAACCACGTGTGGTTAACCATGAGCAGGTTAGTAGAGACTGGGGCACAAGGATGCGGCGCGATCGAGATCGGCGGGGAACCATATGGACAGAAACCTGTAGAGTCGTCAAGGAACTTTATGACGAAACAGGAGTCGCAGTGCAGGAAAATGACATCATTATATTTGAATACAAGGATGGTGCAATGGCTACGATGTTCACATCGTCCGTATACTTTGATGGAATGGTTCCTATGTTCATGAGGGATTTTCCTCGTAAGGAATGTGATACATTTGTAGATACTGTACTGGATAACCCGGAGAACTGTCATCTTGTGATTAGAGTCAACGAATTGACAAATATTGCAGATGTTCGTGGGATTTATTGAATGTGACTACATTAAAATAACAAATTTTGAAGTAGCTGTGTTTTGATTTTAGAAGGATGACAAGTATAGAAGAATTTCATAAGTGATTTAGATGAGAAAATTTAATAAATGAAATTATGGGTATCGTGCGAGTCATCGACTCCGCGATACCCTTTTATTTATCAACAAAGGAGGATATGCGAGAGATGAAACGGAAAGTGGATATGAAAACCAGGATTCTTAGAAGAAATCACTGGTTCATAACACTAAATGGAGCACGGGTATACCCTTATTACATTAAAGAGGGGTTCGGTGTGGAAACTATCTGGATCAATATGGAGCTGGTGGGTACAGATTCGCAGGAGCGACCAAGAAAAGCATTTGAAGAAGTAAAGCGAATGATTCTTGCTGCTAAGATTAAACCACTCAAGATGGGAGACCTTATTGTAACTCCCCATGATGGATTGGATTATCCAGACATTATCGCGTGTCCAACAGTGATCTGTGGGTCATGTAAATACACACCTCCCATGGTCACATGCCCGGATATTTCCACTGGGAATTTTGTCCGAAGTGAAAACCGCTACATTGATTATTATTTCACGTCCTGCGGCACCAATGAAGTAAGGATTGAGGATATATCCATATACTATAAGGAGGAAAATGATGGCAAACGTGTTAGTATGTCTCTTTGATCGGAGGCGATTCGAGGATACGGATTTATTGATCCGAAGAACGTTTGATGAACGTGTTAATTCGTTTCGGATGTTAACCAATGATTTCTATCAGACGGATATCTTAAAGGATGTCCCGTTTGAAGAGACGGATGACATTCAGAAAACAGCAAAGAATATCGCCGATGCATTGTATCAAAATGAAGCATTGGAACTGGAAAGTTATGATGTGATTGCCTGGGATAGTGACGATGGACTTGTATTTGTGATGATGAAGTCCTACGGAATGATTTCCAGCGTAGTCAGTTGGATGTCTCTTGATTGTATCCAACCGCAGGAATTGATCTTTGGGTACACGAAAACAGGAGGCGTTGAGAAATTAATTGTTAAAAACAGTTTTCCCTACAGACATTCTGTAGAAAGACATTGTTAATCAAAGGAGGAAAGAAACATGGAAAACCAGAACACAAACAGAGACAGACAGGCAGTGACTACAAGGTCAATGACACTCAGAAACTCCTACGCAAAGATTCCTTGCGCGTTGGAGATCACCTTTTATAACGATATGGTTCGGCTCGGATTTGTACCACCACTCCCGGAGGGACAGAGAGGCGAGAATAAGCTCTATGATTACAATAACTCCGTAATCACATTCTTATCCAGAGCAAAGTGCCATGAGCTGTACCTCAAGTATCAGGCGTGTATTAAGCCGGCTATCGAAGCAAAGAAACAGATGTTCATCTCCGTGGAGGTTGGAGATGCAAAGAATCACATCGGGATTTCTACTGGAGTTAATAACTCTACTGATGGGGAAGCGCACCCCTGCTTAATTCTGATTCGAGGAATTGACCCGCAGACAAAGAAGTCCAATGATGTGATTCTCTATGAGTTCCGGAAAGGAACGGTTTATGAGGACTATAATCCGATCACTGGAGAGACTGCGAAGATTGTTCAGACGGACAGTGAGCTGGATATGTTTATGGAAGATCTGGAAACCGCAAGAGCGGCAGTAAGTAAAGCGTATGTGCACTCCAGCCGGGTTGTGGATAAAGCTTATAAAGATATGGTGCTGGAAGCAATTGATCTCGTTGCAGGTAAACTTGGAGTTCAGCGGGCTACCAAAAATGGAAACCGGACCGGCGGAAGATCCTATAATGCTTCTGGTTTAGGTTATGGTTCTATCTTCAATCAGCCCCAGGGGGAAGCTGCTGAGGAAGAGACGGTAACAGATCCGGATCAGTTGGCAAGCTTATTAGACTAAGCAAAAGTTTGGGAGAATTGGTGAAAACTGATTCTCCCTCTATTAATAAAAGAGGAGGAAAGATATGAAACCAGAAATTGCAAGCGTTGATGTAACGAAATATCTCTCAGAAGAGATAAGAAAGGATGTTATCCCAGAGATCGTTTCATCCGATGATGGGTTACTTAAGATCTTCATGCATCAGGTCATTGGAACCTGTGCATCTTTTGGGGTGATTTTGCGAGATCTCCCAAAAGAAAGACAGGTAGCCTGTGTCGATTTTAATATATATGGTGATAATTCGGATGACGATAGTACAAAATTTATCATCACACTCGATGATATCAAATCGTTATACCAGAATATCTGTGCCTATCGGGCAACTAAGCACACCACCAATGAATACATCACGTATACAGACATCATCGATGCAGTGAAGAGAGTTGATGATCGAATCAGTGACATCAAATTCAATGAAACGAAGAATGACACATCAAGGATTGGTGGAATCGTGTCCGATGAGTTAACAAAGGAAGAAATCACATCTGCAAAGACGGAGAGGAGTGGAAAGTATAATAAGAGCGTGACGCAGTGGATCATCGCAACTAGCGTGTTCGATGCACCGATTAATGTTATCGTTGATTTTGTATCGAAATCAAGTGACGGTAATGATGAATATACTTGCCGGGTTCATGTAGATGGGATCCCAGAAGGACTCCAGATGACTTGTGCGATTCGGGCACACTTCATCGCATGGAACCTGGTGACGTTTATGGTGAATCTGTACCGGGAGAAATATCTCACGGCGATCCAGACGACAAAGAAGATGGTATCCACAACCCTGAATCATCAGTTCTATAATATCTTAGCATCCCAGTATGCGGATATTCAGAAGACAGGATTATTCAGAGATCTGGATATGAAGGAAACCGATATGGTTGCACTCTCTGTGAATAAAGAGACACAGGAGCAGTCCTACGGTGAGTTCCGTTTAAAGGATAAGGATGGTACTCCGGTATACTCTCTGGTATTCAATCATGGAGAAGGAAAGAATGATTTTCATCTCTTCACCATTGATGGGATGACCGGAGGAAAAAATCCGATCGATACGAATGATGACCAGACCAATGCGATCATGAAGCTTTTGGTTACATACTGGAATCGGTCGGACGATTTGGTGAAGTATGCGATGGGATCTCTGTCACGGGAATATGAGCGTGTGGAGAAGCAGCTTAAAACTGCACCCTGGATGAAAGACGATAGTAAAAGGGAGGAAGTAATCGATGGCAAAGAAAACACTGGTGATCCCGGACAATAAGGTATTCAGAAGGTTACAGAATGAAATCTTATCGGATGAGATGAAGGAATGGTTGTATCAGACCTACCAGAATTCTCAAACACTCGGAAATGTGATCATGGATGCGATGGAGTCATCCTGGTTAGCAGTCAATCGAAGATATCTGAATGGGGAAATTCCACTATCTTATGGATGGGATCAACATCGGGTGACGGATATTGATGTATTGGAGAAAACGATCCCGAATAATCTGGTGGATTATATGCGCCGGTTTGGATACGATGAGTTCTTCTCACTTCCGGAAGACTTTAAGATGGGACTGGTGATTACCTTTGAGTTTGCTTACCGGGCAGATTTCCCGATGATGTCGGTAAAGGATAAGAATATCACCTTGTCTAAGTTCTATGTATCCGAATTCTACATCTTTACCTTAGATGGGAATATGTATTTCTTCCGGTGCATGACCAGACAGATGGCTTAATGAATCCGGGTGGGCGTTTGCTCACCCGATTCTTTTTTGTTTGAAGGGAGGATACCGATGACAGAAATAATTCAAAAAGAATTCCGACCAGTGAACCTAATGAAACCAACAGCAGTCTTTGTTGAAGTCCCCAATATCTGCTTCTATGCAGATGCCCAGGTAATTGCAAAGTTGATGATTGTAATGGAGCAGGCAGAAGACATCCGACAGATGTTTGCTCCGATGTTTCAAACCTTTAAGGATAAGAACTTTACAAAGATCGTCAATGCCCTAGAGGAGAAACGAGATTCTACTAATATTCTCCATGACTACGTCGACTGGGGAGTTGCAAAAGAAGAGACAGATGATGTGATTCGGTATTGCAATGATGTCTATAAATCTGCTTTATACTTTATGCCCCAAATTGAAGTTCCATTTGTACCGACGGTTCTCGGAAATGCAATCCGAGTAATTTCCAAAGATAAGAGTTTAACGAAACTCTATCTTTACATGGAACATAAGTGCTCACCAATTGAGCAGGAAATGAGTAAACTATTCTGGATGGGTGGAAGTTTGTGTGAGTGGATTATTGGGGGAGATATTCGAACCGCAATCGCCCAGGCCAACGCTGACATTTATTTTTTGTATAACTTCCAGTCTATCGAAGGAATCTTTAGTATCAAGGAGATTCGTCACCGGGAAGTGTTTACTCCTGCTTATCCATTTAATATGAATCTCTATTCTCCATTTATTAAGAAAGACTCACCCGATGCTGAAGTTGGTCTCTATTCGAAGTTTGATATCGATGTGAACTTTATAAAAACACCGATATAGCGGTCAATAATAAAGTGATTTCTAACAAAGACTTAACAGCCCTTAAAATAAAAGGAGGTATTTGTAAATCATGAATGATGAAAAGTACAAAGAAAACGAGGGACAGGAAAGCCCATTCGTAAGACAGACAAGGGAGGCAGTACAACAGGCAGCGGTCAGTATCAAGGAAGGAATTGCAAATATGAATACCGAAGTTGCGGAAGAGATTCGGGGACTCGATCGTCTTAAGAAAGATTCCTCTGGAATCACGATTCCGGTACGGGTCATTAAGCAGGACCGGCTGAGAGAGATCATTGGAGAAATCTGCGGGGTTTATGTGGATGTCGTTGGGCAGACATACGGGCCTGGTGGTAAGGATGCGATTATCCAGTTTCCCAATGGAGTATTTACCACAAAGGATGGTTGGACCGTTGCAAAGAATTTAAGTTTAGGTCTGGATGCAGACTTAAATGCATTGGGAAGAATGATTCTGGATGTAGCTGCCAATGTAAACTTAAAGGTAGGAGATTGTACAACAACAGCCATTCTGGCAGCTTCCTATTTAACCGTACAGGTTATGGATTATCTGGAAAATCACAATGAAATTCCGATGTTCGTGACCAAACGGTTATTGGTAGATACCATTAACTTAATCTGCGATGAGCTGATGGAAACGGCAACTCCAATTAATACAGAAGGCCGCAATTTGAAAGAAATTGCGGAGGATATTTATAAAATTGCATATGTATCCACGAACTGGAACGAGGACTATGCGAAGATGATTGCTGAGATTTATGAGAAAACTGGCAATCCGTATATTCGGGTCGAGAATTCTGGTTACGATGGTACATATGTGGAATATGTCCACGGGTATGATTTGAAAGGTGGAATCATGCTCCGGGATTATTACATCAATGACATTCCGAATGGAACCTTTGTGGCAGAAAAGCCGATGATTATGATGTTTGATTATGACATCCCGTCCCAGATGTTTGTGTCTTTGGCTTGCATCGGGGATGTGGTAGCAAGCAAGAATCGGACATTTGTCGTCATGGCTCCTGGATTCCAGACGGATTTCATCAAAGCATTACATGATAACAATATGAGACGGACCCAGACCAGAAGCAATCTGGGAGTAGTAAATCTGGTACCGGTAAAGGTGGAAACCAAACATCCGAGTGAGCGTTCCATGTATGACGATCTTCGGATTATCGTAGATGGTACTACGATCAATAAAGATAATCAGGAGATTTCCTCCATGTTTGATGCATTGAGAAATGCGATGATGGAGAAACCTCCGGAGAAGAAACCGGATATGGCTGATGACGTACATCAGGCTCTGGTTGCAAAGTTCTTTGAGGAAAGAAAGCAGGTTATCGAGGAGGCGTATGAATATCTGGAAGGATGCTGTGGTTCCTGTGACCAGATTACCGTATCCGATAAGATGGTACTGGTGGATGTTTCCGGTGCTGACCAGAAGCCAGCTATCTTAGAGAGATCGGATAGACTCAAAGCTGAGTTGGACAGAACCATCAAGCAGTGTGATTCTCTGTCTATGATTGTGAGAGATGTATCTGACTACCGGACCAGAATCAGTAAGTTAAGCTGTAACTCTGGTGTTATCAAGGTTGGTGGATATGGAGATGCAGACCTGCAGGCTTGTAAGGACTCTCTGGATGATGCAATCTCTGCTTGTCGGTCAGCATATGATTTCGGCTACGTCGTTGGTGGTAACTATGCCATTCCGGCAGCCATTGATTCTATTCGGTCCCAGCTGGTTGCTGATCAGAGAATCGAAGAGGTTGAAAATCGTCACTACCAGTATTCCGATTCCGACATCCAGACCATTCTGGATATTCTGGATATGGTATATGATACGGCATTGGCTTGTATTTATAAGGTGGCGGAGAACCTCTATGACAGTGACCCAATGTATCTGGTTGTACCGGATGGAAAGGGAAATGATATTCGGTTCAATGATAAGATCTTCGAGTGTATCGATACAGGAGTTGCCTATGATCTCTTAGAGAATCGGGAGAATGAGGATCTGATTGAGCCGGTGATTGCGCCCGTGGAAGTCTTAAAGGGAAGTTTAAGACTGGTGAAGTTAATTGCATCATCCAGTCAGTATCTCTATAAGAATTTTACTACGGAAGAGTTAATTGGAGCGAAAGATGTTTAGTAGGAGGTCATGAATCATGACTCTAAAAGAATATCTAACCAATCCTTTAGGGAAGGGAGATGCCTCCCTTCCCGGAGGGAAGTTAATCATACAGAATCTGGAACGAAAATACATCGAACTGGATAAAAAGAAAGGAAACCAAATTAAACTCACTTCCTATTACGATGGAAAAACGGGAGATGTTTACATGCATCTGGTCATTCCAACGGAAACGGAGAGAGGTAATACCTATGATGTGGTAATACGATTCTTTGATGGGAGCAATAAGAATAAACTGGCTACGTCCATTACAGATTACGACATCCAGTTATTTGCCAACACTCCATCGTTCGTATATACCCACGCCTATGTCTATCACGAGTATGGATTATCGGTTGATTTCTTAGAGCAGAAACTTGGGAAGATTGCGATCTCTCAGGCACCTGTGGTAAGGAATAAATTCGAGATTGTATCCTATGATAAATATCTCTTCTTTGCAGCGAAGTTCATCCAGGATGGACGAATGATGAGTAAGCTGGCGATTCAGGCGAAGGCTAGGCCATTTAGTCAGAAAGCACTTCTTACGAAAGTTCGCTCAATTAAGAAGATTATGGAAGAGTATCACGCAGCAGAAGCAAAACTACGGCGTGATACTAAATACGTGAAGGACCAGGAAAAGAGACTTGCTGGAAAACCGAAACGGTTAAGTTTAGACTCTGGGTCTCCGATTGGACTGGGGAAGAAAGTTCCAAAGACAACGGGAACCAAGAGTCGAGTAAAGACTGTCAAACCGGTGAAGACTTCTGGAAATCGAATAAAGAAGAAATAGGCTATATATTATTTCTTCGAAGCTTATGAATGGAGGACAAGAGATACGATGATTGACATTGAAACATGGACAAGACCCGTTGACAATCCCGAGGATTCCTATGTGTATCCGATGGATAAGGCTGTAATCTTAAACATCAAGAAATACATTCCAGAATCCTTTGAGAAAGCAATGAAAAAAGATCCAGAGATGCTGGAGAAACTAAAAACATTTGCGATTGAGAGAACCGCATTCCAGAATAAGACGAAGGACATTTGTAATTACGTAGACTATTTCATTGAGCAGTACGATGAGGATAAGGAATTGCCACTGGCATATCTTTCCTTAAAGCAAATCATCGATGATGAAAAGTATCAATTGACCGCTCAAGAATTTCAGAAGCTTCTTTACAAGCGATTATTCTCTCCAAGGCTTAAGAAAGCCATTTATCGATTGGTCCATGACAATTACCACATTGATGTGACTGTCGATGCAAAGTCTGGTCGAATTTATGATGACCCAGATGATTTCACCAATGAAGATGCAAAACGATTCTTAGCTATCTCCATGATGATGAAAATTGCAATTCCTCCCGTGGAACATTTCATCTCTGTGTACAAACAGTATTCGGCAATTCCGGTACAGGATCTGATTGTAGATATCTTCACCGAGATTTTCTATAGTATTGGAAATGTAACCGATTCGGAATTGATTTTATACGGAACGATGAAAGATGTTGGTACGGTGGATGTGATTGATTATGAAAATAGAGAAAATCATAATGATATTGATATTGATGACTTAATTGAAATGGAAGAGCAGGCAGCCGATGACCTGATGAAGAAACTGTATAAGTTTGTCAATGGAAGGCTACGTAAGCACTCTAAAAACAACCAGCTTCTCTGGTCACAGCAGTCGGCACTGCGAGGGGTGACAGAAGATGCACATAGAGACAGACTTCTTAGTAAATACATCTTCTATGATAACTTCTTTAAGTTCAACTTTAAGGAAAATTTGGTTTCGTTCTTACAATCAATTGTGGGAACACAGCTTAAATACACCATCAATATTACAAAATATAAAATGAATCCGATCCGAGTCGATAACGTAAAGGGATCGGAGGGGCTTTCCAGTATTGACAAGCTGGAGCAGTCTATGGTGAAAATTGATGAATCCCAGGTCGTCCGAATTGACTTATCGATTGTGGATGTATTGAATCGATTGGAAAAGGAAGTGGGTCCGATCTCTGATGAAGAGATTGACTACTATTCCCAGTTCCCGATCAATCAGAATTCTTTCCGCAATTATGTCTTAGAGAATCTCTACGCAAAACGATTTGGGGGATTCCAGGAACTTCGGTCGATGCCGGATCGTTCCTATACGAAGTTGGCCATTATTGCCAAACGTCAGTTAAAGAAAGCCGGTTACCAACAGCTTCCCAGTTTTATCACATCAGTCGTGCAGGGAAGAGTGAGTAATCGAATGTTACAGAATACAAAGTATATCAGTAAGCTCAGGCAGTCAGCAACGTTTGTTCATCTGATGAATGATAACTATAAGGCACTGAAAGGGTATCGGGATGATATGATTATTGAGGATGAATCCAAATTACTCAATACCATCTTCTGCTATGTCGAATACGAGACCCCAGAAGTGACCGGAGATCCGATTCCGTTCGATGAGGATATTATTTCTGATGAGTATATGACTGCACTGGATAACGTTTAACAAAGGATAATGACCATCACAGATGAGAAACCAGTCGTCTGTGATGGTTTTTATAAATTTATTTTAAGGAGGAAAGAAAAAATGTTAAGGGGACTGGGAAAGGCCACAAACGGGTATTATGTATTTGGGGCAGATCGACAATACAGAAATCTCGAGTGTTGCCCGAACTGTGGAGAGCGGCAGATCGACTGGTCAGATGGGGATTTGAGCCCATACCGGGAATTAATTCCGGTGGCATCGATGATATTCTCATCTTACGATTGTGGTATTCGAAAATTTTATCAACTACCTGCGGCGTTTCGAGAAAAACACTCGGACAAATCGGTCAATGTACTATTCCAGGCAGATGTCATTCGTGCCAATGATGATGCTGAAAACCATATAAGCAGATTGTTGATGGAGCGTTATCGAAAGAATGGCGTATCATTCCAGGAATTGAGTTTAAGACGCGTATTCTTTTGTCAGCAATGTGGGAGCTACATTGTTACTACAAGGATTGACTATTCGGAACGGAGTGATTATAATCGAAATGGGTTAGAGTTTGGAAATGATTCCATAATCATTAAAGCAGATCGATGTTCCGAATTATCCGACGGGAATACGTATAGTTTCCTGGCCGATAAGCCGGTGTATGCAATTGTAGATAAAGTTCCCCTGTCTAAGACGCCATATGATTTCGAGCTAGAAGGGGACGACACCCTATTTGCTATCTATGATAATAAACTTGATAAATGGGATTTCAGCGACAGGGTTACAGAACGATTATCCAGTTACTATGCGACAAAAGCAACCATACGTGGTGATATCAATCCGGTGGTTGTTCCTAGTGAAAAAACGATTGCTGCTCAGGTTGCCTACAAGAATTCTCCTGCAATTAAAATGGTAGAGATTCCCCGATCTGCCGCAAATCATATCCACCGAGTAAAATTGATGGGAGAGCTCCAGTCTGGTAGAGTGGTACCTCCTTTCGAGTTCGATCTATTATTGAAATATTCGAACTACGATGAGGTAACGGAATTATCATGAGAAATGCAGAATGTACACAGTCTCTTGGTAATCTGGTGAAGAACGCAATGACTACATACCACGAGAATGTGTTTAATGGGCCAAACGGGGAAACACCGAAGCTAGTGAATATGACACCACACCCCATTGACTTCTTTGATGCCAATGGTGATATCTATTTGACAATTCCCTCATCGGGAATCGCCAGAGTGATCTTTCATCGAAATTATGTAGGAAAGATCGATGGGATTCCCGTAAAGGAAACGGAATATCGGGAAGTGTATGGGCTACCGGAACCACAACCGGGAGTCTATTACATTGTCTCCATGTTAGTTGCGGTTGCTGTAAAGGGAACCAGAGATGATTGTCTTACGGTAGATGCAACGATACGAGATGATGATGGGAATAGTATCGGATGCCGATACTTAGGAAAAGTATGATGGGGCCGGTTTCGACCCCATCATTTTTTGTTTAAGCTATATATTATTTCCTTGAATCAAATATAAAAAGGAGGAAGAAAAATGATTCACGAAATTACCAAAACCATGTACCAGGAGTTTCACAAAATGGGGTACACGACAGAGCTGGCAGTAGTGGGAGGGGATGCAAATGACACCACCAATCCCAATAACTACTTAGCCACCATCACCTGCAATCTCTTTAAAAGAGAAACCAGACAGCCGATCATGGGATTCGTCATCCATGTCGGGGATACGTCGAAGGACAGTGAGAAGATGGAACTGGATTATACACTGGCAGACTTTAACATGTATCAGGAGGATATTTCCTTTGGAGAAGTTGCCGGTGTATTCGGTGCAACGAGATCCATGATGTATCGGTTGCTCCAGAAAGATACCAAGGATCTATTTGCACAGGAGGCACTTCTCAATACAATTGACTGTGCGATCGAGAGTATCCGAGTAAGCGATATGAGCAATATCTTAGACGGAGTTGATGGGACGATGAGTCCGGAGGTAGAATATCACTTTGGGATTAAGAGAATCGGAAGAGCGGTGTTATATCTGAATGAGGTAACAGTTGCCGAGAATACGGCGGATGCAGAACTGAAAGATTGCAGTGCTGATGTCTTGCAGGACATGTTATCCTTATCTCAGGATGATGAAGAATCGATCATTGATGTAGAAACCGCAGGCAAGTTGGTTCTCCGTTACAATGGAGCAATCATGAACGTCGTCGCTCAGGTGACCAATTCTACTGTGAAATTTGTAAAGGATGAAATCATGGCTTACTTCCAGATGGTATCGGCCGTCCCAGGTAATAATTCATAATTTATTCAACCGGAAGGTAATGAAAGGAGGAATGTGATATGTTTAAAGTACCAAGGGCAGAAACGATTGCTGAAATGCTGTCAACCAGCACAGTATTTCGTCACGTTGAACGAGAGTATGAATGGCTGGAGGTGTGTGGACTCTGTATAATCAGAGAAGAAGATCTGAGAAAGTTACTTTCAATTGAGAGTGCTTATCATGGCCGGGCAACGGATCGTGTTGAAGTCATGAGACCAGAAGAACCATATACTGATAACGTGGTTATGGATATTTTGCGGAAAATAAAGGAAAGCGGTGACCCAACGTATACCAAGCTCCTCGATGAATACAATCGTCGAAAGAAAGAAAAAGAAGAAAGACTTGAGAAATGCTCTAAGCAATTAGGTGAGTCCAATGGATAAGATTGGTCTCTATAAGTATCTTTGCTCACTCCCCAATGTCGTTCAGAAGGACGATTGGTGGTGCTGCACCCGATGTGTACTTTGTGGGGATTCGAAAAAGAATCCCTATAAGAAACGGTTGTATATTAACTGTGATCCGACGAAACCAGATGACCCAGTGTGGTATAAATGTTTTAATTGTAACGCCTGTAGTATTTTAACGAAAGATATGTTAAACGCCATTGCGGATGGTGCCAGTATGGATGCGTTACAGGGGTTACGTAGAGCCAATAAGTCTGCGTTTGAAAATAGTGGGTCAACCAAAGTCAATCAGTATTACAACCGAAAAGAAATAAAAATGATTTTCCCAGGTCTTCGAAATAAGGACTATTTATTACGAAAATACCAATATCTTTGCAGGGATCGTCTTGGGAGGATGATCCCTCCCGAAGATTTCTCGATGTTAAAACTCGTATGGAGTTTAAAAGATTTCATCGGGGAAAATCATTTGAAGTTACAAAACCCCGATGTGGATCCGGCAATCTTGGAGAGAGATTACTTAGGATTTGCATCAGTGAAGAATGAATATATTGTATTTCGAGACATTACCAATCGGAATAAATACCGGTGGTATAAATATAATATCTTCAATATGCATGGGAACACCAGTAGTTACTATGCCGTACAAAATGGAATCGATGTGATGAGTCGAGAACCAATTCATATCATTATAGCAGAAGGGACGATTGATACTCTGGGGATTCTATATCATCTCTATGATGGAGTTCAGGGAAACAACATCTTTCTGTCTACGTGTAATGGGGCGTTTGAGGAACCCATCCGATATTATTTGGGGAAAGGGTTAGTTGGGTCCAATATCCACATCGATTGCTATATCGATAATGACACGAAATATGATTTTCGTAAATTAAGAGAACGGTTATCTCCCTATGTAATGGGGAAGAAGAATATTCACATCTTTCACAATACGAAACAGAAAGATTTTGGATACCCAAAGGAAGAAATTGAAAGAGAGGAATTACTATTATGACAATTGAACCATACGTTGCGGTTGTAACTAGAATGACCAATAGCTTAGCAGATCAAATTCGGGTAAATCGACGGAATCATATGTATCCGGCTTGTAAGCAATGGGATGATTTAGTAGAGCGGCAGTACAAGCTGGAACCAAACGAGGGGGGGCTGGAATTATTGAAAGAATGCCCTTCCATGATAGGAGATGTGATACTTAATCACACGTTTCTGATTATCATAGAAGAGAAATCTGGCAACGCTGCAAAATCAATTATTCCATATTTTATCCAGACGTTCTTACAGAGAAACGTTTCCTGGGATATTAGGAAACTGCAATCATCTATTGAGACCCCAGCACAGGAAACGCGGGTAATGTCAAAGGAGGGATTGCTTAACGAAACCACGTTGGGAGTAATGAACTTCCACGGACCAGCTATTGCAATCGAATTATTTTTAGATTATCCAAACATGTTGCGTTATGATGTAAGGGTTGCGTTAGCTGTCGATCTTACTGGAATATTTCCAGATGGTTCGGAGTATGACTACAACATCATAGGACGGATAGTGTCTTATCTGGACGGGACTGGATTTGATATCAATTTTGATTTGGATGGGGGAAAGAGTGATCCTAAGAAATATAAGACCTATGAGGAATGGTCTAAAACCGGAATTGATTCGATCACAAAATACACCATCGGTGTCACGGTGTTGTTCGATGACGGCCTCATCGCCCACGAATTGTGCATTGATATTTTTACAGATGATGTCAACTTGGCTATTAAGAAGGCGGGTAAGTTATTTCATTCCTATTGTCGAGGTGATGGGCAGGTTGTCCGGACGAGAGTGATTCGTGAGAAGAGATATATCGCACAAAATACCGATGAAGAATAAGGAGAGATTGTCATGACCATGAGACGCAAGATTCAAATTATTTCTCCACCAAATGATCAGCTCGCTGGGGTATACCTGCCCAACAATTTGGCAGAACAGTGGAGGTCGATACTCCGGTTGGTATATCCGGTTGGAATTTCCCGTGATTTCAATTTGGTCCCAATCCCTGGAAATTCCAACAACGATACACCGTGGACGTGGGGAGAATGCGTGAAATATAACTCCTATTTACTATTCCCACATCGGAAAGGAATTGCGTCTAAAGAATTCTGTTGGGAGTTCAGGGAATTTTGCAAGAGTTTTAACAATACATTTGTATATGACTCAACCGGTGTGACGAGAACAATGTTCCCCTGGACTGCGATTGGTACAGCCGTTGAAACAAAAACCAATAATATCTCTAATATGGCATTTTCTGTAACAAGAGCCGGTAGGATTACTGCGATTGATTTCGCCGAATTCGAATATGTGGATGTTGATGCGATTAAACAAACGGAACACTTCTTATCCCTACTGTGGTCAGATTGCAGAATTATTGCTACGGATATTTCACCACTCGTACCAGCTAAAGATGCCAATCCGATGATTATTACACTTGCTAATAAGGATAATTGGGGAGGCGTGATTGCTGAACTTAAAGACTTCATCCGGCTTCAGACTGGGCACCAAACATTCTCAACTGCAACAAGTGAGATCTTTAAAGATGAAGCGTTTAGTGAAGAGGGTGGGGCATGGAAGATTGATATCGGACACGCTATTGAGAAGGCAGAAAATGAGAAGGAGGAAAAGGAAGTTATGAAGAATCAGTCAGATGAGTTATTGTTAAAGGGGAAAGATATTTCGAATTGGGTAACCGGCCAGTTGCAATATATCGCAAACGATGTATATGGTGATAACTCCTGTGTGGGAAACTTCTATTTGATCCCGCTGGTCAAAAGGGAGAATTACGATGGGCCGATTTATAATAATGATATGCTGGGACAATCCTACTTGTTATCCCCAGACGCAACCTTCGCCAGCCCCATATATGATACAATCTATCGAGAGCTCATTCGTGGGAAAGATGGAACAACAAGTGATGAAATGCCTTGGTCTCTTTACGACCAAGACAAAACAATAATGATCGGCTTATCCACTAATTTGGAAATCACATATGTGCGACCGGTTACTTTAACGAATCTATCCTCCGAAGAAGCACGCGATGGATTCAACCGCTTCTTAGAGCTAATTAATCAGCCCGATCCCCGCATCATCGCTTGCGATCTATCATTTATCTGTAAATCACCAATGGGGAATAAGCCGATGATTATCACGTTCACAGATGGTGATTGTGTTAATGATGTTCGCAACGATCTCGCTGATTTTATTCCGGCAACAACAGGTACATCAGTAGACAAGTTCAACATGGCGACCAATGGAGTATCGATAATCAGATTCAAAACAGGCGAATCTGATTATGTTGATTGTATATCCGGACCTCGTGGGCTCACTTCAAAATCTATTAAGATCTATACGGTTTCTGTAAAGTTAACCGCAATGAATACTCCACCAGTTTCTGTTAGACTGGATGTGACCGCAGAAGATGAGACAGAGGCATTAGAGGTTGCTAAGCAGCAACTGAAGTTATATTTTAAGAATGAATCCATTCCAGTTTATCCCAAAGTAATTGCAGAGTCAGTTTATGACTTAGTATCGGAACGGCCAATTCTGGATAAATAATGGTTCATTCGAAAGTGACAGGAATCTCTCTTCTTGAGGGACTCCTGTCACTAATTTTTTATTGCGTATCCGGGGATTAACACTTACGTTTTTTAGACACTATCTTAGATTTTTAAACCAGATGCTTCTATATGCACGGAACCGGCAGTATAATTCATTAGATGTCCCGTTGAAATCTAAGTATAACCGTCCATTGTCAATATTATCTGTACTCATCTCAATGGTTTTTTCGTTACGTGTATGGGCTCCACTGTCAGATGAATCGGTGGTGGACCATCCACCAATAGGAACCGTTTCCATGATCAATTTATCAAATGAATTACCACTGGTGTCATAATATCTAAATACCCATCTAGCAGTTCCAGACTGATACTCTGATGAACTGGATGATGAAAACCAAATATTGATTTCTCCAATTATGCGGATTGTTAAATAACCTTTTCGGAAATTACTCATCGTCACACTATCGATCAATGCCGAACTTAATTCTTTCCACTCATTATTACTATTCACAATCTGTTCATACAATTCACCAGCTCTAAAATAAAATGGATCATCAACATAGCCTTCCCAAGTCCCAGTTACCCCAAAGATATTGACACCTTTCTTGATATTTCCTGGGGATAATAACGAGGAGCCTACTATAATTATGCTCCCAGTCGTCCAGCGGTTTGCTGGGCAGGCCGTTTGATTTGCCGTAGTCGGAGTCACATTCACAGATCCTTGCGTTGCCAGATTCTGTGATACTATTCCGCTTCCAGAATGCCATCCCACCGGAATGGTGTAACTCCCGTTAGCGGATAATGTCTGATTTACACTTCCTCTATTAACCATAGTCCCAGCAACAAGCTCACCGTTCACCCATCCGGTCTTTGCCCACAGTATCCACCTAGAATCTGCAGTTCCTGGGGTATTATCTGATAAGCTGGAAACAGAGACTTCCCCATTACCATTGTGGTATCCATATGGAATCGCATATTGTTCTCCAGGATCTAGTGTTAGTGTTACTGATGCTCGATTTGGCATTGTACCAATCACCTTTACGTCATTTACATAGCAACTGTATCCAGTTAAGATATAGCTACTGGATACAGTTGCATCGGAGGTGTCTACACCTCCACCTGAACGGATAATTAGGCATTCACCCATAATGCTCTCCTTATCCATCAAGGTCCTATGTAACTCTTAACTCGTAGTTTCTATAACACGTTCGTAACGAACGTGTTATAGGTTTTAGAAAGTATTTAGTTATTCAATGCTAACTTTCTAAAACCTATAACTTTCTTTAACGGAGCATAATTATAGTAGGCTCCTCAAACCTAACAGCTGGGAATATCAAGAAGGGTGTCAATATCTTTGGAGTGACTGGAACTTGGATTGGATGGGTGGATTCGAAGCATACGTTGATTGATCAGACGAATACATCAAATATCACAACAAAGAATACCAATAGGGATTACACTGAATTATATTCGTATGTATTTGATGGAGATTATTTGTGGGGATTGCAACTATCCTACCCATACATTCATCTTGTGGTCACAAACCAACTTACGTTCAATGGTACAGAATCCACATCCAATATTTCCGTTGGAACAGACACTGTATTCAGCCTTGATGAATTCGCAACCAGTTATGCGCCGACGTATCTTGAGGATTTGAATAATACCACTTCGAGTAGAAAGTCTGCAAAGAGTGATATTGTAAGATTTGACTTTGCTGGGTTTACCATTGTTCGTGCTGTGAATCGTTACCGAGCAACTGGCGTTGCGTCAATTACACTAATTTCTCATATTAACATATACGCAGATTCCAGTTTGAATTAATCTGAGAATAAAATAAAGAAGTAAGAGTAGATTTGGTTTTCTACTCTTACTTCGTTCTTTGTGGCCAACACAAATATTCACCCATTTAATTCATCGCACTACTTCTTACTGCTATGAACAATTTGATAATCAAATTGTTCATAGGTTTGTATCTGATACCAGTCAGCAAGATGTATGACAAGTTTAACCGAGAAAGGAATAATTTACAATGGGTGAATGTTTAATTATTCGATCTGGCGGTGGAACGGATACATCGGATGCCACCGCGACGGCAAATGTCATTTTAAGTGGCTATACAGCCTATGTGAACGATGAACTCGTAACTGGTTCAATGCCAGTTCAGACATTAAATCAGAAATTGTCCCCAGGTGGTAGCGTTACTCTCCCAGCAGGCTACTACGCAGAAGGGACAAGTGTCATTTCAGTGAGTACATTGGCGGAAGCGACGGCTGCAAATGCTGCCTCTTCCCATATTTTGTCCGGATATAATGGATGGGTGAACGGTGGACTGGTTCAAGGATCTATGGCAAACTGGGGAAATACTGGAGCAACCCTCGCTGCGAATGGAGTATACTGGATTCCGGCAGGATGGCACGCGGGTGCTGGTGTTGTGAATCAGAGTTTAGCCATACATTGGGGTGGAACATATACCCCGAACACCGGAAACCAAGTAATGTGTTGGGCCGGTTGGTATACCGGAGGGAACATAGTAGTTCTAGGTTCCTCGTCATTAGTTCCGTGGAACATTCGAAACGGAGTCTGGATATTTGGAGTGCTGGGAAATTTTACTGGATGGGTGGATAATCAATCTCAAATCTACAGCATGGACAAACGTTATTATGTACATTGGTGGGATGACGGTGATCACGAAATAGTTTATTGGTATACGGACGCAGTGATATCATTGCAGGGATGGACAACTTGGAATTATAAGTGGGTAAAGCCATGGAACAATCCACCATGCGGTTTATACGCATGTGTCCTATCTGGTTGTGGAGCAACCTTTATGCCATCACGACCATCATCGGCGAACAGGGATTGGGATAGAAAAGCCTGGAAAGTTGTTTCCAATGACACAATCTGGGACTGGAAACCAAACCCATACACTGGAACCATAAATACATCTTCGGCCGCATTTTCGAATGGAGTGATATATGGCATCAGATCGTCAGTTGATATGGCCGGGCAACAATTTTGGTTATCGAAGTAATAGACTGTTAAATCACCACATCGGATAATTAGGGGATGGTTGGACGAACCACCATCCCCTAATTGTAAATATAGTGATTAATTTTAAGGGGCACAATTTTTGGGATCCGTGGCACTTTCCAAGGGTGGGTTGACGGTTCAATGACTGCATATGTAATATCGTTTAGTTCCCCAGTCCACGATGATTGGTATTCTGATGTATCTGGTGATTCGTGGGTTAATAACTGGTGCAGAGCAAGGTATAGTCAAGACCAAAAGACAATACAAGGATGGAATAATGTTACCGTGACAATGACTGGTTACTCGAATACAACCTGGGCTAAAAATAAATGGGAAGTTGCAGTATATATTCGATTGGAACCGGGGAATCCTTGGATTGGAAACTCTGGTTATATAAATTTATATGGTCACGACATGTTGAATAACTCGGGGAAAATATATCAAAAATTCATCGGTTGGTTTGGTAGTATCAGTAGGAACAGTTTTGTTACTCAAAATACAGTATCATTGGCAAACGCAGCTACAACCACAGCATATGGTTGTTGTGTATCATCTGTATGTAGAGGTAGACCAGAGTGGGCGCCCGAAGTTGGTTGGACGTTCACATATACATTTTCAAAATAAATTATTTTCCAAATTTATATTTTAAGACACAACGGTACTGCTCTAAATGCCCATTCCAATAACCAGAATTATGTAAAGATACACCAGCAACAATATCGCCTGACATGACTTCAGTATCTTGGAGTTCAGTTCGTGTTATAACAAGCCAATCCCCAGACCAAGATCCAATAACATCGGCTCCACTACTGGTACCAATACATTGCCAGCCACCGGAACGTCCAGAAGTCCACCAAACATCTGAACCATATCCCCACACATTACCCCATGACCAATATAGTAGTCCATCTAAATTTAAATACGTTGGTTTAGTTTGCATGTGACCACCAGAGCCACTCCACCAGCCCCAAAGCCATAGGGTATTCCAACCACGCATATTTATACCCATAACATTTGTGACCCACCAAAAAGTTTCAGTACCATCACTACCACCACTAGATCTAATCCATCGAATATTCGATGCGGTGTGCTCTGAACTAATAGAGTCAACCCATCCCACAAAGGTCCCACGGATCCCAAAAATTGTGAGATCCAAAATAAATTATCATAAGTTGATAATTAAAGTCCATAAGGAGAGTTCCTAGCAATTTAGAAATTCTCCTTATGACTTTAACTCGTAGAACCCTACAATTGTTATGCGCCTTATATGACCCGAAACAAGCCCATAATATGATTGAAGAAAGGAGTGTTATTATGAACGTGACAGTTGTGCCAAATGGACCGTGTGGCTGCCCACCGGGAAGACCACCTAAACCCCCGATTCCGAATGGAGATATTGTGCACTATGAAGATAACGTCACCGATTTCATCACGGCATCCCCGGATATGGGAGTCGTACTTAGAACAGAATCCGGAAAGGTGACCAAGTTACATAAGGGGAGTTTGGTCAGAGATCTTGTCTATGTGGACAAGAGTATGCAGCTTCAAACTATCACCGGGGTATTATCGGCGGTTCTTTGTAAAATCGATGAGCCAAAGAAACCCGTTGGAAATTGTCCTCCCCCACCATGTGTGCCGGAGGTAATTCGTCCTGTGATATTGGTACTGGATGTTTCTACCGAATACGATGCGGCAGTGTTTAAAATTCCGATTTCATCCATCAGAGACTTCTTTAGTGACGAGATCGACCCGTCCGACATTCGGGTTTGGGATATTGATTTTATCTCTGACACACAGGTGATTTTCTATTCCAAATTTGAACCGAAGATCGTTCGTTGGAATGATACGGAGGTTGATTTTACAGAAGCGAGAGGAAATGTGGAGGGAGCGACTAGATATCTGATTACCATCGACACAATGAAAGTTGAGAACGTTCTCACAGTCATTGGCATCGGTGGTGCAATCATTACTCGTTCTGTAAAGGGAATTGCTCCGGAAATTCACGATACATTTACCACAGATGTGGTTCTGAATAAGGTCAATGATCTGATTAAGAATTACTTTAACGTAACAGCAAATGATTCTGGGGTAACTATCCCGCAGAAGGAGCTATATGTAAACATTCTCAGTCACTGTCATGGGGTTGAGGATATCCTTATTACGGACAAAGATGATAACCCAGTGTGGGATTATACCCCGAGTGATATTATCCCATTCTCTCTCGGAATGAACAGCTTCTCTTACCAAGAGATTGCAAAACAGTCTGGCGATGTGCTGATGATGCACGCAGCAATGTTACTGTATCTCATTCGGAGAATGGTTGCTGACGGATATAAACTTTGGGTCAATGGATTCAACATTGAATTCGAGTTACCGGCTGACGATGTGTGGAATACGCCAATGGTTGCGTCCAACGTATTGGTATATGGTGGTTCTGATGAGAGAAATAGGGCTTGTGTCTGCAACGATATGATCACATTGACCAGATACGATGGGACTTGTGGTGTATCGTTCATCTTGTCTAATCAGGATGGAGATAAGATGCCAGCTGCAACCAGTATGATCACAGCAGCGAGAGAATCTACAGAAGAGCACCCGAATGGTGTGATTTCTGCACTGTCAATTGTTGCAGCGCAGGATAATGACCTCATCACAACAGCCGTGTATGTCGGGTACACATCAGAGGAAATCACTGAAGATTCCGATCGCACAATTGATTACGATATCATTGCTCCAGAATTTGGTAGCGTGACATTAAAGATCCGAGTGATCACAAAAGCAGAATAAATTTAGTAGAGTAAAGCGCACACCAGTGCTTTACTCTACTATTTTCGTCGAAGATCTAACTGTATTATCAACCAGATCCTCATGATTTCCCAATTAAGTTAGCCAAATATCAACATCGGTGAACCAATCTTTGCTACTATTCCCAATATCAAATACAATGTATCTCAAACGTTTCCAGTTTGTCCCCCAATCGATAGTTGTCGAACCAGAAAAACTTCTATTACTAGAGCTATTTGACGAAGATCCAGACCGAATCGTTTTTCTATTGTCGGATTGAAGATCTCCGTTATAAGAGAAATAATCTAAATAGAAGAACCAGATCCCCCAATCAGACACTATATTGTAGTGTAGCCAACTATACTTACTTAATACATTGTATGCAGTGTCATCCCATGGTAAATCAACGTGGAATCTGCTTGTGTTGGACCAAGACGACCCGTATGATTCCCATCTGGCATAAACCCCTCCAACTTTTTCCACTTTGTCTTGCACCAACCACAGTGTACTATCTACAACTCCTCGAAATGTACCTTTTACTCCAAATATGGTTACCCCATTTTTAATATTAGCTGCTTTGAGATTCGAGGACCCTACAATTGTTATGGTCCCATTTAGATTGATAAGAAAGTATCTTTAGTGTAAAATTAAGGTATTTTCTTATCAATCTAATAGTTTATGTTGAAGTTTAAATATTTTTGGGTCTCACAATTTTTGGGATCCGTGGGACGTTTACTGGATGGGTAGATGATCGTATCTGGTTGGTGCAGAATGGTGTTGTTCCCACAAATCCGACTGGGTTTACCTTAAATTATATCGACCACATTGATGTCCAAGACTTGGGTGTCCACGGATTTGGTTGCAATTTTAGATCATGGACAACCTCTATGCCAGATTGTGGTGTAATAATCAATACCACCGTGTTGCGTTCGTTCCCTAAAATATGGGGAAGTCTTAAATGCGAAAGCTTTTTAAATCTAAAAGGTTATATCGGTTATCATTATGGCCTACGTTGGTTTGCGAGCTGGACAAATTCGTCTGGGTCGAGCGTGAGTTCTGGCATAATATCAAATGCAGACACACAAACCATAGATGGGGGGTATGCTGGACTAAACGAATATATGATGGATTTTACGTCGATTGTGAACAATCGAGATAATTTTAGAATTAAGGGTATAGTTCTAACGGGAAAAATAGAATGGTCTGATGGAGATAGGGATGGGGATGTCAATTATATATTGCGTCTATCGAATTGTAACATGTGGATGACCCGGTAACCATACGTCATAGGATTAATTGAGGCATGATCGCTTAGGGGATATGTAAATTCTACCCCCTAAGCGAAATAAATTACGATTTCAAGAAATTTATCGATATTGAATTGATTGTTCCATTGGCCCGGGCACTTGCCCGTGTTGTGGATGCAACCACATTGATCCTTGTTAAATATTTTGATGGGCTATCACTGTCTCCTCGAGTTAATGAGTCTTTTGTCTGATATTTTGTTCCGGTTGTGTTAAAAGTATTTTCCGATGAACCAGCACCGACAGAAAACTTCGCCAATAACCATCCAGTTTTCAAGCTCGAGCTAGAGGTTCTGGCATCTGTATATATCCTAGCCAGGAACTTATTATCGCTACTTCCAACAGTCATATATCTTCCAGATACAGATGCTTGGATATACGGAAATGTGACTATTAAATTTTTAACATAATCTTCCGACGGAAAATCAATGTAATGCGCACGATTCCAATTTTTACCATCAACATAAATTGGAATCGAATACCCACTTGTGGTATACTGCAACGAAGTATAGGGACAACTATTATCAACCCACCCAGTAAATGTCCCACGGATCCCAAAAATTGTGATCCCACGAAGAATATATGAAGTGAGATCTATGATTAAATCTCACTTCATATGAATTATTTACTAAAATAAAAATTGAATGAGTTCAGCTTCAATCTTCCAGATGACGTTGAACTAACATCGGTCATCGTAACACTAACCCAAGCTGACGATACCCAATAATTATAACTATTTCCGGTGAGCATCAGCGGGATGGTTGATGAGAAATTCCCAGTAGCTCCAACTTTAGTTCCATCTCCAATCGACCACCCGGAATGATAGTTTGCATCTGGGGCTCCATCTTCAGGATTGAGTACTTTATTTGAGTGGCTGTACGTATAATACGATCCATTTGATGCCTTTCCCCACGCAGTGTATGACATCGTAATGGATCCATTACATGCTCCAGATCGATCGTATGCATATAAACTCGATGTCATGATTAAATTTCGAAAACCCATATCCCACAATTGTTGACCGACCGATATTCCAGTTGCAGCATTGGACGATAACGGATAACCATATCTGACGGCATATGTATTCGTATATTCATTGGGGTTACTCCAATATTCATTATAATTGGGACCATCAACCAGTGGCCAAATTGCACTAACCGTCATAGTAGAATCCACCCAACCGGTGAATGTTCCTCGAACGCCAAAGATAGTAACCCCGTTTTTGATATTACCAGCTGTTAGTGCAGAGGATCCTAGTATAACTATGGTCCATCCACAAAGTCAGTAATAAAGTTTGTTCTTAGGTTCTCCAATGTACTCGTTGAAATGAGAGAATTAAAATGGGAGAATGTTTAATTATAAGAGCTGGAGGTGGAACTGATACCTCCGATGCAACTGCAACAAGTTCTGTCGTGTTATCCGGTTTCACATGTTATGTGAACGACGAACTTGTTACTGGTTCTATGACAAATCGAGGATCGGTTTCTCAGTCATTAAATCCTGGTGGGAGCTACACGATACCTGAAGGCTATCATGATGGAACTGGTTCTGTTGGAGTAACGACCTTAGCTTCAAATACCTCAGCTAACGCGGCAGCGTCTCAGATATTAACTGGGTACAATGGTTGGGTAAATGGGGCAAATGTGAGTGGGAGCATGGCCAATCGAGGAAATGTAAGTCAAGCACTTGGTGTGAACGGAAGCTATACCATTCCAGCAGGTTGGCACGCTGGAGGAGGAAAAGTAACCCAGAGTTTAGCAACTCAGGGCGCAGTGAATGTAACGCCCGGAACTGCAAACAAAACAGCCTGCGCTGCTAACCGATGGACGACTGGGACCATAGTTATACTAGGATCCTCTAGTTTAACTGCTGGTAACATTAGAAACGGAGTAACTATCTTTGGTGTTAAAGGAACGTTTACTGGTTGGGTGGATTCAACCATGCCAATATCTGCCGGGTGTGATCTTGTTACCAGTGCTAATTACAGAGAGTGGTGGAGCAATGAAGATTACATACAGACGAATGCTGTTGCATACGGCAGCCAGTCGTATATGTACCCAAATAGAATACAGTCTATATATAATGCAGGATTTCGATACATCAATGCCCAGGCAAATGTCACAACTTATACAAATATAGGGTCTCGTAACACATATGCACAAATTGGGGTTGGTGTGCGTGTTTGTTGGATTTGGGAGGATGGCACTGTGCATTTAAAAACATTATCGCGAGATATGAGGGATCACCAAAATCCAGCAAATAACGAAGTTGAAGTTGTTTGGACCAGAGAGGCCGATGCTGGGACATTTACCAATAACGTATTTGTAAAAAAGCTAATTTATGGAAATTATAATAATAGTAGTACGAAATATTGGGCCATCGGAACTATTGTTAGCGTGTATGTAACGGATAACTCTGGGGTCGCCAGAGCAATGTGCAAGCTAAATTCATTCAATTCTTGGTTCAGTAAGAGTTAATACAACACCATTTGGTATATTAATGCGTTTGACGGGTGGCGGATGCCATCTGGAACATCCTCATAAATACTAAAAGGAAAGGAGGCTACCCACATGGTAGTTACACCGAAATTAATCGTTGAGGTGAACATTACTGGTTCCGATTCCCCTGCTACCACAATTAAGGAGGGGATACTCTGACCGAGTTAAAGTACATGGTTGACGGATCTGAGGTGACAACCACTGGAAAGATTACCGTAATCAACTTTAATTACGTTCGTCCGACTACAACTGCGACCTGTATCCACGATACCACATCTACCTTTGCAACGGCGGTTACCCCGACGACAATGATTGTGGACTGTTCTACGGAATTTGATTCCGATGTGCGGGAGGCCCCGTTTACCAGTATCACCTCTCTGATTGTTCAGAGTGAATAAAATAAAGAATGGAAAGGAAACCTTAAGTGGAATCCTTTCCATTCTTATCATCGTTTTATTCCTGAACTGTCAGGCAGGTACCGAATGCGGTCTGTGCTGCCTCCAGATTCGTAATGGTTGCAGCTGCGTTGTAAGTGACGGCAACCTTTGCACTATCTGCAGGAATTGCTTCTCCAGCATCTGTACCAATCTGCAGATTGGTAATGGTACCGCTATTGATGGTTGCCTGCAGAGCAGGATTCTCACCGTTGAATGCAACGGTTACACCGTCATCAGTGGAATCTCCGCCCAGATACATATTGGTGATTGTTGCCCCATTCACAGTGGTCTTAGTGGTCTTCATGGTTCCACGATTACCACTCTGATAGATGTTGACTGTGGTACCGGTACCAAGGGTTACTTCGGCATCTCCGGTATAGCCGTTGGATCCACCGGCGGTTACGTAGCAGTTGTTGGACATATCTGCACCACCAACGGTCATAACGACCTTATCCGTTGCAGAGTATCCCTGACCGCCACCATACACCAGAGCATAGCTAGAACCCTTGAAGGTTCCGCCATTGATGTCCATATTGACGGTACCAACGTGACAGGGAGACTCAGCTCCGATTTCAGCAGAGCCAACTTCCATACCGTTCTTCACAAATGCATGACCACCACCCTCAATGGAAGCGATGGTGCCACCATTGATCGTGATATTTACTGTTGTACAGTCGGACTCCAGAACACCGCCGCCGCAAATCATCGCGAATGTCCCATCATTGATTGTCATATTGACAGTTGTTGCATTTCCCTTATACGAACCACCAAAGATGGAACCATTATAAGTTCCACTTTCGAACGTCATGTTGGTGGACTCCACATCCCCTTCGATCTCACCGCCGACAATAATTGCGGCAGTTGCGAATGCCTGAGAACCAGTATCATAATCACTAACCTTTTCCCAGGTTGCAATGTTCATACCGTTCACAGCAGCTTTCTTGAAGGTCACGGGAATTCCGTGGCAAACCAATGTATTTCCGCTAAGTCCCTTGTCAGCTGCGTTTACCAGAGATGGGAACTTAATTGCAGGAGTTTCTGCCGGCTTGATTTCAGTTGGTGCAGATTCCGCACCGTTGACCACCAAAGTATTGGTCTCCAGAACGCTCGGTGCAGTAAACCGATAGGTATAATTGGTGGTACTAAGGGCCATAGTTGCAACCTCAGACTCTGTGGTCTGCGGAGCACTTACCAGAGCGACAGTCACCGTTTCACCGTTCCATGTTGCACTGGTCACTTCTACATCAGACTCAAAGTAAACCATGTTACCATTTACAATGCTGATGTTGGAAACCACCGGTGCTTCTGGCTCGGGATCCGGTTCCTCCGGTTCCGTTGTGGTAGAACCAGTCATATCCTTGATGGAACGAATCACAATAGCTCGAATGTCGGAATTGTGCTCTGTAGAGCAATCTACCACGATGCTGGTCGGTGTAATTGCCTTCGGGAAAACCGGCTCTGCGTCATGGATACAGGTATTTGTGACGTTGGGGTTGACGTAATTGAATCGGATGACTTTTACGACACCCGTAACGGTCACATCTTCCCCACCGGTAATATATACCAGGTTTTCTACCTTTTGTCCTTCTTTGATAGTCATGGTCTTTGTAGATCCAGACTCATCATTTACTGTCAGCTGGACTTCCATGCTAGAAATCACAGTTACGTTTGTAGCTGGCATAATTTACCTTCCTTTCCCCCAATTTCAATAATTGGGTATTGATTTTTGATTGGGTATTCCGTTACTTCACGATACCGGATTACTCACCGATTACACTGATGTAGTTCCTCTCTACGGAGCCTCTTCCTCAGTCCCATCCGCATCGTCTGATGCAGCATCACAATCGATAATTGCAGCAAACTTTACAGTACGCACAATGGAATCTCCTTCTGTAGAGCAATCCACAATCATACTAACCGGGGTGATGGACTCACTGAATGTAGACTCCAGTTCAAATCCGCAATCTGGATCCATCTTCGGTTCAACTTTGGTATAATCAAAGTTAATAGCCTTTACAGTACCAGACTCAATCGTGACCTCATTACATCCAACCATATACTTAAGATTCGAAACAGTGTCACCTTCGCGGATTACAACCTTCTTCGGATCCCCATCAACCGGCGTGATGATCAGAGACACGACTAAATTCGCAGCAACGACACGACTGTTGTCTTCTACGTCGTATACGTTTACAAGCCCACTCATTAACATGAGAAATGTCCTCCTTTCTTGGTACTTTACCCAATTGTTCCAAACCATCTATTATTGGGAAATACGAGATAGATAATGATGACCGTATTATATCATCATTATCTATCCGGTGAAAACCAAACTCATCACGACTCTCTAAGAACGAGAAGTCGAATTTTGAAATTGGTTGTAGGTTTCTTTGATAAACAACTTAAGATCAACTGACCGTTTGTCGAACAGGTACCGCTCGATAGCATTGCGTACGACTTTGCCGCATTTGTATCCGCACTAGCCGTACTCTGCGGCATATACCCAATGATAATCTGATCGGTGGTTAACAACCCAGATACCGTTACAGTCTGCGTATACGGGCCACTTCCGGTAAAACTGGAAGCCGTGATTGTTAAATCCCACGTGTGAAGAGTTACACCAGGTTCTCCGGTGTCTCCTTTATCACCCGTATCACCTTTCGCTCCAGTATCTCCTTTTGCGCCAGTTGCTCCTTTGATAGAACACACGTACACCCACTCGGCTGTAGAAGCGTTTCCGGCTGTTGTACAGCGGTATACATAACCAGTCGATGTGTTCAGATAGTAGTCATTGACCAGCGCATCGGTGATTCCGGTCGCGAACACAGTTCCTGTTGTGGATGTTCCGGTACATGCGGTGCCAGCATTCCATCTGGATCCTCTAGTTCCAGTTGCTCCTTTGTCACCAGTTGCGCCTTTGATGGAACCAATGTACGACCACTTAGCCGTAGATGCATTGCCGGCTGTTGTACAGCGGTATACATAACCAGTTGACGTATTCAAATAGAGATCTCCAACCAGTGAGCTAGAAATCCCAGTTGCAAACACAGTTCCTGTTGAAGACGTTCCAGTACACGCAGTTCCCACATTCCAAACAGACCCTCTGGTTCCAGTTGCACCAGTGTCTCCCTTTTCACCCTGAGGGCCTCTTGCAGCGTAGGACAACTGCGTCCAAGTGCTGGTACCATTCCCAACCTTGAACTGATATTCCTTGTCGCTACTAAACGCCACTTCGCCCTTTCGAAGAGTAGGATTGGCACTTTGCCACTCTGCCTCTGTCTTTACGGCTAACTGATGTCTAGCTTTGACGATTGTTGTAGCCAATGTTTGTTTACCCCCTTTCTATTCGAAATGATTGGGGCATTGGATGGGAATCTCCAGATTCCCATCCTTGCTTGTTGCCCACTTTATTACACTCGTGTGGGCCACGATTAGAAATTACCGTCCAGAACCAGCGTATCGCTTGCACCAATAGCCAGCTTCGCTGCGTTCAGAGACGTTACCTGCAGGTTCACATTCTGCGTACCATTGAAGTTAACAGCTGCCGCAGTTGCACCACCAGAAATCTGGAACGTGCGGTTGGTTGCCAGCTGAGTCGCACTCTCTGCGTTCTCGATTGTTCCGCCGCTGGTTAAGAACCCAGAGTCGTTCTGCAGTTCACTTACCTTGGTCGGCATGGAGATATCAACCGCTCTGGAACCATCGGCAGCAACCACTTCACCATTCACTTTAACCTGAATGATCACATTGCGCTCAGCGTTGCTGGGAGCATGTGCAGCCTGGCTGTGTTCATAAGCAGTCTTACCACGGTCACCGCGATAGGCGGTGCTGGAGGTCTCACCCAGAGCAATGGTTTCGGAAATTACCACGAATGCGGTACCGCTCCAACGATATGTCTTTAAAGAAGTCAGATCCACATAGATCTTGCCGGCCTCGCCAGTAATCGCAGTGGTATGGCTTGATTCCTTATAGAACTTGCCACCACTCAGATAACCTTCAACAACGTCATCTACGAATGCCGGAAGCTGGCTGGACGGAACCTTACCGGTGGAATCCAGTTCAGCAACACCGTTGTTTGCGCCCTTCAGGGTAGCGGCGATCGCACCAACATCATCTGCATCCAGGGTAATGTTTCCAGTCAGAGCATGACCATTGACGGTTCTGCTAGTCGGAACCTTTCCGTCCAGAGCAGACTGCAGGCCATCCACATTAGCAATCGTGTGGTTGTGGCTATCATCAGTAACGGTGATCACACCATTCGTAATGGTCACATCACCACCGGTTTTTACTAAACCAAGAGCTGCACCAGCAGCACTGTAGGTGGTATCGGTGAACTTTGCATCCGCAGGAACGTTGGCTTCTACCGTATGACCATTAACAGTATCCGCATCACCACCGTTTGCAGGCAGAGCTGTGGGTTTGTTCAGAATCTCAGCTGCGCTTCCGGCAGATGCATTCCAGTTGGGCTTTACGTTCTTCTGGGCACCAGCCTCGATGCCGTCCAGCTTGGTCTTAAGCTCAGTGGTAAATGCTGCCGTGATAGCATCCAGGATGGTCTTGTTGGCGTGCGTGTGGCTTGCTTCCGAAATTGCAGTCTCGAGATTCTCCGGAGTGATGTTGAAGTAGGTTAATTCGGAAAACTTATGTGTGCCGTCACCAATCTTAGCTTTCTTGGTATCGGACTCTACGCACAGTTCACCTTTCAACGGGATCGGCTCATAGGACTTCCACTCTTCTGCAGTCTTTGTGCATAACGTTAATCTTGCTTTTAAGGTATTTGTAGCCATAGTATTCTATTGCCTCCTTAAGATTTGAATTTTAAAAGTTACAATCGATGGTCTGAATATCCGCCAATGGGTTGGCCAACTCGTAATATTTTACGCTACTATCATCCCACCGATACATTTTGTCTTCTGATTTATCGATGTAAATCGTATTAGGCTTTCCGGTCACTGGGAATTTGGATGCATTTTCATATTCCTGAACCTTGGATTCCAAATCATCAATAACCGTATCCAAACTACGACCATCACTATGCTCAATGTCGGCAGTATCCATGAGGGAGAAATCCCCCTCATTTTTCTGCTTAAGCTTATCGATTACGAAAATTGGCATAGGAGTTCACCTCCTATCTTATTTAAACTCGACTGTCGTCTCACCGAGTCCAGGGTTGGTACTGCGGAATACTTTGTAGCTTTCCGTATGACCACTTGCGTTCTGGAAATCGAAGGTCTTCACCAGATCGAAACCGCCATCGAATCCGCCAACGGAGAAGGTCGGATCTGCATTGGTTGCCGGGAATGCATAGTAAATGTATTCGCCTGCGTTTGCAGTCACCGTGAACTTCGTCTTAATGTTGGTGCTCAGTCTCTTGGTCAGACCAAGAATGAACGCATTGTTGATAGACTCAGTATTCGTGATGGAACTCTTACCATAGTAGTTACCAGCAACGAACGAAATGGTCGTGCTCTTCTGAGCCGTCGCATCTCTTTCATCGGTAACCTTAAGGGTATAGGTCTTATTCTGGGTGATGTTCTGCTCGGTCAACTGCTTAGAACCAGATGTTCCTTCTGCCTCAGCAGTGATATTGGTAGAATCCAGTTCCACCTTAACCATTGCCTTATTGAAGGTCCAGGACAGGTTGACCGTATCAACCGTAGAACCTTTCTCCTGAGCGCTAGACTTATCGGAGGTAAAGCTCTTAATCTCCGGAGGATTGTAGAGCAGCTCAGCAACCTGCTGTTCCAGAGTAGTTACCTTTTCACTGATACCCTCTTCAACACCTTCACCCCTGGACGGGAACTGCGTCTCTTCACCGTTGATTACCCAGTTACCAGTCTCTTCATTGATGGTAACCGTGGGAGTCTCACCGGCAGGACCCTGCTCACCCTGAGCACCAGCAGCACCAGCCGCCGCAATCAGATTCCAGTGAGCGGTATCATCCTCGAAGGAAGCACCAGCCATATGGGAATCAACTGCCGCGTAGGTGTTACCGTTGTGGGTAACCAGATCAATGTAGGAAGCATCGTTTACATAGGAAGTACCAGTTGCCCAGGCACCTTTCATTCTCATGGAAGTACCAGTAGCACCCTGTGCACCATCGGCTCCGTCTTCACCAGGAGGTCCCTGGATACCAGCAGAACCAGACAGATCAGTCAGATACACATAAGCTTCTGCATCCTTTACATACAGCTTCGCATTGTCTGCATCCTCTACGTTTCCGGTGTTGATCAGAACGAATCCACCCTGCGGAACGTCATCCGTAGCGAATCCTTCATTCATCTCTGCAACGGAAGCATAGATCTTAGCGATGGAGAATGCATCACCCTTATCACCCTTGTCACCTTTGATACCCTGCTCACCAGTCTCACCCTTAGAGGCGATCATTACCCAGTTTGCAACGTCGGTATTAAATGCTTCGCCGGAAGTATGAGAAGTCGTACAAGCATAGGTTGCACCATTTACTGTAACGATATCGACATACTGAGCGTCATTTACATATGCAGTGGACGCAGCCCAAGAGCCCTTCATTCTCATGGAAGTACCAGTAGCACCAGTGTCACCGGTATCACCCTTCTCTCCCTTAAGGGACTCAAGCCAAGCTTCCTCAGAGCCACTCATATCGCCGTTTTCAACAGCGATCTCGTAAGCAGACTTACCATCCTGACCAGCAGGACCCTGCTCACCCTGAGCACCATCTGCACCCTTAGCAGCTACCAGAATCCACTTAGCGGTATCAGTAGTGAACTCTGCACTGGAGGTATGGGTCTCAGCGCAGGCGTAGGTCTGTCCACCATAGGTTACCAGGTCGATGTAAGTATTATTGTTTACGTATTCCGTAGTAGCAGCCCAGGCTCCCTTCATACGAATGGAGATACCCTGGATACCCTGCACACCCTGCTCACCCTGGATACCAGTCGCACCGGACATATCCGTTACGAACTCGTATGCAGCCTCACCCTTTACGTAGAGCTTTGCATTGTCCTCATCCTCAACGTTGTTGGTGATGATAACGAATGCACCTTCAGGAAGACCATCGGTGGCAAAGCCAGCATTCATTGCCTCAACGGACTCATAGACCTTGGAGATGGAGAAGCCATCACCCTTGGGACCCTGTGGACCAACACCACCGGTTTCACCCTGTCCACCCTGGATATTACCAACCTTGGTCCAGGTACCCTCTTCATCCGCAACCCGGAACAAATCCCAGGTAGTGGTATTCAGATAGAAATCACCCTGAACACCAGCAGGGTTGTTGGTTTCCGGATCCGTGGTACCAACGTACCACTTGTTTCCACTTTCAGCACCCGTTGCACCTGCGACCGGAATATCACCATCAGCAAGTGCCTGAATCAGGGATTTCTGATTATACTCAACATCAACAGCATCCACCAGGAAGAAATTACCATTATTCTTCTGCTGAATTTTGTCAATTAAGAAAATCGCCATTTTTGGTTTTTCTCCTTTCTATTTATTTTACATTTACTGTCGTCTTTCCGAGCCCAGTTTGTACACTGCGGTATACCGCGTAATCCTCTTCGTATCCACTCGGATTTGTGTAGGCGATGTTCTTTAACAGATCAAAGCCTCCTTCAAATCCTCCAACAAAGAAGGTCGGTGTTCCAAGACGGCTCGGAATACAGTAAAAGATATATTCACCAGTATTGGCAGTTACGGTAAAATCCCGAACTCTTGTGTCGGAAAGTACCTTCGTCAAAGACTGAATGAATGCATTATTTGTATTATCGGCATTTACTGCGCCAACGCCATAGTAAATACCGTTTAAGAATGTAACCGTTGTCGTACGAGATACGGAAGTATCCCGCTCATCTGTAACGGTTAACTTGTAGGTTTTGTTACCAGTGAGGTTTGCAGTACCGATCGTATACTGACGAGCATCTAAACTCATCGGCATTCCATCAATATCCTGCGACTCAGGGTCTTTATTCAAGGCCCAAGATAAGGTAACAGATGCGGCAGTGGAACCAATCTCCTTGACCCCAGCATTATGACCAAATGATGTGATCTCAATTGGCTCATAGCTCAGATCACCAACTACATCAGTTAGATCGTCCACCGCTTCCTGCAAATTATCCAACCGTTCCGTTACCTCAGTCGAAACGGATGGGCAACCGGTGTCTACTCCATTGATCCACCAGTTTCCATTCTCACCAATTTCAATGGTTGGGGTGTCTCCGCCCGTCGCACCCTTTTCGGCGAGAACCATCCAGTTGGTCATCTCGAAAGTATCACCGGATATATGAGAGTTCACACACAGATACGAAGATCCGTTATTGCTCACAATGTCGATGTAAAGGTCATTGTTGACGTATTCCGTGGAAGCAGCCCACTCGCCTCTAGGGCGAAAGTTCGCCGCATTCTTTCCATCCGCACCATCTTCACCAGGATCACCCTTTTCTCCCTTGTCACCTTTATCGCCCTTTTCTCCTTTGATGGAACCAACGCTAACCCAACCAACATCGGTCATCTGGAATAATTCCAACGAGGACGTGTTGAGATAGATTGCTCCAATTGGGGCAGAAAGATCGGGGGAAGGATCTGTATCACCAGTATTCCATGAACCGTTGGAACCACCAGATCCACCCGTGGGCTCAAAATCGATTCGTCCAATCAGTCGTTTGATATAACCACCATTGGCCGAATACAATTCGAGTACGTTGGTATCTCGCATATTTTCCATTACGACATTGGCATCGACAATAAACTTCTTACTCTTTAAGTCTTCCTTAGACTGGACGACTGTTGGATTCGGAAGCAGTGTTGGTTCAATGCGGGTCCCATTCCAAAAAACTGCAGTTGGTGTAAAGCTGGATGTAAACATGAGCTGGCCAGTAATCTGCCAGTTCAGGTTTCCAAGATTTAATTCAATCTCCTCGTCCGACCCAGTATCTGGTACGTCAAAGTCCCGAATTGCATCAAATGGAATCATCTTTTCCCGAAATGTACTTCCGGTGTTTCCATTGATCACAATTCCGATTGGCGTCAGCTTATTGGGATCGTCCTTCGTGGGACCAAGCTTTACTGTCTTTACGATGCCGGTGATTTTCTTTAATCGATATCCGACGTCGACAAACAATAAGTTCTGGATGGAACTTCCTGGTTTTACGCGAATGACTTTATCCGGATTGGTCATAGACCTTAAGATTACACCGACATCCATTGATGTGGTCACAAACTTATCCGCCATATGTCATCAATTGACTCTCCTTTCTTAAGATTAGCTACCCGGAGGGCAGCTTTTAATGAATTGTTTAAGGGCGGTCCACTGGTGACTTTTGAGTATTTTAATCACAAATATACAAATATTCATATTAAGGAGGAGTTAAAAAATGATACATTTAATGGAAGTACCAGACGATCAACTCTATGAGTCACATCGGTATTATGCGTACCTGGTAGGAATCACAGGAGATGATGAATCAGTATATTTCGATGCATTTTCGTTTGATGATCTTGTGGATTGGAAAGAGAAGTGGTGGACGGGGGAACAGGGTGATGAGTTTAAGAAACGTTTACGAAAAGTAGGGAGCACCTGTACACCGATGTTTGATATTGGAGAAGGGATGTCTCCGAAGATTGCATTTCATCCTAATGTATTAATCATATTAAAACTTTTGGAAGGGCTGCCGGATGTGGCAGTGATCGAAGAGTGGTGTGCAAAATCGATTGTTATCGCAGACCTTATAAAGAAAGAGACTATTGAGCTTAGTCCATACGATAATCGATTTTTAAACATCGCTGAGTTGAAACGAACATGCTTAGAGTTTCGGAAATCAATCATCACTCGGCAATGCTATGCAGCAATCAAAGAAGGAGGGAAGATATGGAGAGCTTTCTTTGGTCGTTCTTCGCAGGATTAATCATGGTAGCATCTCCCGGAATCATCATTGTGATTGGAATCTTGATCTGGATGATTTGGGGTAAGTTAACTAACCGGAAAAGTTGTGGGATTATGGCTAAAGATATTTTGTTCGGACGAACCGTGTGGGTATCTGGAAGATCCATTACCGGGAATTTTGATGGTTGTATCGATGACTACATTGATGTAGATTACATTGAGGTTATCGATAGACCTGAAATCACTGAGAGAACATAGTAGTTCTAGGTTCCTCGAACCTGATTCCAAGCAATATTGCCTATAACGTGAACATCTTTGGAGTCGTGGGCTCATTCCGACCAACGATCCCATACGGATGGTATCCAACCGCAAGATTGCAGACAAACTATCGGCAATACAACTCGACCGTTCCACAAATGTTGGATTATAACAAATCCAGTGATACGTATGTAACTCTATCGACGACAAGAATAGATATCATTGACTGGGGTGGTTCATCATCCAACTGGTTATCAACGGATGCTGGTTGGGCAAATGTTAATGCCGGATTCCAGTGGGTATGCTTTCGCCTGTGGACAAACCAGCAATGGTTGTGGGGATCGGTATCAATTTACTTAAACTTCTATTCCGGCTGGTGGAGATATTATAATGGGAGCGATACCCCATCGTTTACAGAGGGAGTGAATTCGATCACAGAATCAATCTACTGTGCTGGATCAACTGGAAGTCTTAATGGTAGATATCTCGGTGCTGTTTATATTCCGATGGTTTATACTTCCGGTAGTCACACGTATTTGTGGAATACCGTTCGAGTTCGCGCTTATGTAAATGAAGCGCGAGCAGATTTCTCAATTTCTGGATCCGCCATGTACTGGACACAAGGTCAGATTATTGATTAAATGAAATGAAAGGTATGGTTTGCATCAAGCATTCCATACCTTTTCTTATTAAAATCCTTGCCAGGTTCCAACAACACCAAAGATGTTGACACCTTTCTTGATGTTTCCAGCAACCAATGTACTTGCTCCTGCACATATAATATTTCCTGTAACCCATCTCCCAGACGCACATGCAGTTTGATTCGATGTAGTCGGGGTAACTGTTTTTCCTCCCTGGGTCGTCAAACTCTGGGTCACTTTACCGGACCCGTTGTGATAACCGGAAACTATTGTATAACTTCCATTCGCCGGGAGGCTATATGATACCGCTCCACGATTTGCCATGGTTCCAGTAATCTTAGATCCATTCACCCACGCCGTGTACCCAGACAAAATCTGAGCAGCTGTTGCATTTGCACTTGTCTGAGATGCCAGTGAGTTAGCGGTTACTTTACCAGAACCATTGTGATAACCCTGAGGAATCGTATATGAACCACCACAGTTGAGCGATATAGAAACCGCACCACGGTTTGGCATTGTTCCAGTAATCAGAACATCATTCACATAACCCGTATACCCGGTTAAAATCTGCGCGGCTGTTGCGTTGGCATCTGATGTGTCAGTTCCACCACCAGACCGCAGAATAGTAGCAACTGCCATAGAGTTCCCTCCTTTACTTCAAAGTCTTTAGTTAAGACTTTGTTTTGGGAACGTTATCATTGGCGCTGATCGTTACATCGAAAGCCACACTATTGCTCCTAATCCCATCCCCCAGTCAGCAGTTGATGATCCTGTTGTCATCCCATATATCCATCTATTTTTTAAAAACGATTTTAATTCAACCTTAAGTTCAGTTCCGGCCGTTCCAGATATCCAACCACCAGACCAAATCCACCCAGTACTCGAATGTGTTCCATCTGCACCATGCGCTGGGCCACCTGAATTTGTCTGAAACCATACCCATTTTGATGCATTCCTATACATATCAACAACGGCCTTGGTCCAAATGTAGTTCCAATTTCCAACGTAGTAAGAGCCAAAGTTCGGTACGTATATGCAGCTTGCTGGACCGCCAGAAGATTGAGCACCAACTGCACTAAGCACAAATTGCCTACTGGTGGCATCCACCCAACCAGTAAAATTTCCCAGCACTCCAAATATCCAGACTCCATTTCGAATGTTCCACGGAACTAATGACGAGGAACCTAGAACTACTATGTTCCCGGCCGCATACCACCCGGCCCAGCAGATAACCTGATCTCCTGTAGTTGGGGTGTAAGTACCACCCCCGTGAACAGCTAAACTCTGATTGACAACACCAGCACCGGCGTGCCAACCAGCCGGAATCCAATAAACTCCATTTGCAGCAAGGGTGGCTCCAGTATTTCCCCAGTTTGCCATGCTCCCGGCAATCCAGCCACCGTTAGACCAACCAGTGTAACCAGTTAAAATATGGGAAGAGGCAGCAGTTGCAGCTGTCTCTTCCGCCAATGTACTCGTTGAAATAACGCTGGATACACCATCGTAGTATCCAGCAGGAATGGTGACCGATCCACCGGCCCCCAATTTCTGGTTTAAAGTTTGCACTGGCATGGATCCTGCAATCAATTGATCGTTAACATAACAAGTATAGCCCGATAATACCACACTAGCAGTAGCCGTAGCGTCGGAAGTATCCGTTCCTCCCCCACCACGGATGATTAAACATTCTCCCATAAATGTTCCTCATTTCAGTGAGTACACCTATGAATTACCTAAGAACAAACTTTATTATAAAGTTTGTTCTTAGCAATACGAATATACGAGAGATAATACC
>ERZ1090881.112-NODE-112-length-40386-cov-13.656393_pt1 | contig 40386 bp, 38 predicted proteins | sample MGYA00478470_ERZ1090881 | MGnify/ENA primary metagenome ERZ1090881 (study PRJEB33644, sample SAMEA5815736) | chicken gut metagenome | biome: Chicken; feature: Gastrointestinal Tract; material: Caecum | place: Ireland | collected 2019-01-01 | study: A study of the...
ATAATTTTTTTTGCCATTAAATCAAAAAATCCTGTTTAGTGTATAGTTAATAAGACTTTTCGGGGATGTCAAGGTAAAGTTTTGTAAATTTTTGCAATATTTCTCCATATTCTCGCAATTTTAAATTTTTACATGTTTTTTTATAAATATCGGAATATTATATACTGAATATATACTCAGAAGAAAGGAAACATATGAAACTTAAGCACAAAAAATTAGCCTCAGCGTTAGTTTTACTCAGTTTTTTAAGTTACATGCCACTGTCTACCACAACAGCAATGGCAATTGATGCAGGTACATTACCTGATCTTAACGGTTCTATCAACGGTTCGGTTACAACTGACGGTAACAGAATGGATGTAGTTGTTAACGGCGGTGCAGGTGCTGTGGGTCAGTTTGACTGGAACAGCTTTAACGTAGGTTCAAACGGTCACGTTAACTTCGGTTTTACCGCTAACTCACAAACATCATTAAACCGTGTACTTGCTTCAGGCGGTCTTTCACAAATTTACGGTAAATTAACAAACTCTTGCGCAGGCGGCGACTGCTCAAGCTATATGGGCACAGGTAAAGTTATCTTAATCAACCCTAACGGCATTATGTTCGGCAACGGTGCTCAAGTTGACTTAAACTCTTTCACCGCTACAACATTTGACCTTAAAGGCGCTAAAAATATTAAAGACATGACTGCTGATGAACTGGCAGCATACAAAAACCAAATCAACGTAGTTAACGGCAACCCCGCTGATATGGTTATGAACGCTCAATTCGTAAGGGACGGCGTTTTAAAAACAAAAGACGGCGCAGCAGTTACAGTTGACGGCGCTACAATGAACATAGATAAATCTCTCGCTCTTGCGGCAGATAATGTTAATATCTACAAAGATTCATTAATTAAAACAAACTTAAACCCCAACTACGGCGGCGGACAAAATGCAGCAAACCACGACCAGTCGTTCTCTAACGTAAGAATCGTTACAAGCGACGGTGTTAACTTCAACTATCAATTAAACGGCAACATCAAGAGCCACGATGCTAACAGCGGTTCTAAAGTAGCAAACAACATCAACATCGACGGCGCTACAATTCAATCCGGTGCTGTTACAATTGAAAACGCAGGAACTAAAGCAGGTTCTGACGTAAACATTAAAAACTCAATCGTTAAAGGTTATAAACTCGTTAACAACGAATACGGCGACATCATTATCAAAGGTAAAAACGATGTAAATATCGCCGATACACACCTTCAAACAAACAACACTTCAATCAAGTCGCAAAATAAAGATACATATTCTCAAAACGGCGGCAGAATCGCAATCAGCGCAGGTAAAAACGTTAACCTTAAAAACAATAAAATTGAATCAGCCTACGCTAACAAAGACCATAAATCTACCGCAACAGGCGGAAATGCAGGCGACATTACAATCAGCGCCAACAACGGCGATGTAATTGCTGAAAATACAAATGTACATGCTAAAGGCAACCTGCTTGTTGCAGCAGCAGGCAAAATAAGCGCTAAAGATTCCGTATTAAGAGCAAGAAACTACTCCGACCACGATGCAAGCGCTGCAAACCTTCTTAAAAAAGTTGAATTAACCGCAAACAACGGCGTAACTCTTGACAATACATACACTGAATCTTCAGACTATACATCAGTATACACTCCCGGTAACATAGATGTTAAAAACGGCTCTGTAATGTATACACCTAACAAAGCCCTTAACCTCTACGGCTCTAACACAACAATTGCCGATTCAACTCTTGTATACAACGGTCTGAACTTCGTTCACCCCTCAGGTATGGTAAACAACGTTACAATTAAAGGCTCAACAGCTCTTAATGACAAAACTCCCTACGCTGACGGTTTAAAACTCACTACAAACGGCAACTTAACAATTGACAACAACAGCCTTCTTAAAAAAGAATTCACGGCTACCGTTGACAAAGACCTTAATATGAACGTAACTTTAGGCGAAGGTCAAAATCAAGACAGCATTACTCTTGAATCTACAGGCGGCAAAGTTACAATCAAAAATAACTCCGATATCAAAACAAACAAAGGCGATATCACAGCTAATGCCCTCAACAGCACAAAAGGCGAAGTATTCGTTCAAAACTCAAAACTCGCAGCCAAAGGCAACATCAACTTAAACCAAGCATTAACTCACAATGCAGGTACTCACATCACAAAAGACTCTTCATTGAGCGCTAAAAATATCAACATCACAACTAAAAACGCTGACGCTGACATCAATGCCGATATCGACAACTTTGCAAACCTCAGCTACAGCGAACGCTTAGCCCTCAATGCAGGCAGAGATAATAACATCACAGGCAAAGGCAACCTGAGCGCAAACAGAGTTGACTTCAATGCAACAAGAAACAACAACATCAACATTAAAGGCAACGTAACCACAAACGATGTTAAATTTAACGGAAAAGTTAACAACATAACTGCAACAGGTAATGTAACTCTTAAAAATACCGAAATCAAAGCTAAAGACTCCGCAGCTCCCGAAAATACAAAAACAAACATCAATGCTGGCGGCAACTTTACAACAGACAAAACAGTCCTCAAAGTAAACGGTACAAAACTCATCGCTAATGCAGACAAAGATACAAACATCGTATTAGCAGGCGCTAATAACAAAAAAGCAGGTATCGAAATCAACGCTAAATATAACAGCAACCAACTTTCAAACAAAACAGTTTCAATTAACGCAGCAGATAACGTACTTGCTATCTCTAAAATCAAATCAGGCAACCTGAACCTTGACTCAAACGATACATTCCTGGCAGCACTTACAGACTTAACCGCTTCCGACTTAGAAGGTGTTACAGCTGACGCTTCAGGAAGAGCATACATCGAAGTAGCTAACTGGGGTAAATTCAACCTCGACCCGATGGATGAATACGAAACAAACTTCAACCAACCCGATTCATTCACATACACTGACCACTTCGTACCCGGTGTACGTCAACCCGAAGCAGGTGCAGCAATCGATACATACAAAAAACACTTCATCGAATTTGATTCAAACGGCGTAATGGAAAAATTCCTCCTCGTATACGAAAAACCGTTCGGATGCCAAGAGCCCCCTGTGGTTGACCCTGAAGATCCCGGATTCGACGCAGGTGTAGGCGATAACCTCGACAGCTTAATCAACCAAATACGCTTACCGCGTCAACTGGAACCCACTTCAAGAGTAGCCCCGATTGCTAACAACACTACAGACCCCACAACAGGTATTGTTAACGCAGCTGCAAGAATCGAAGTTGATGACAATGCGACAACAAACAAAAAAGATGATGAATTTGAAATCTAATTCATAATCCGATAAGACAAACGCCCTCCCTAAAAAGAGGGCGTTTTTAATTATTAAAAAATCTCATACAAATGATAGTGTTTGTTTTAAAAAATATTTGATATAAAATAACTGTAATGCGAAACGGCAAATTTCAAAAAAGACTATTAATACCCCTCATATGTGTATCTTTATCGCTCACCCTGAGTGCAAATGCGCAGTTTAGCGCAGGCACATGCAATGCCGCACAAAAAGAAGGATGGGGCGCGGCAAAGATTTATTCTCTTGAAAAAGAACTCCGCCGCAACAGCGACCCGGATACCATAAAACAATATGTAAACACTCAAAAAAGACGCTCAACATACTTTAAAATTTTTAAAAGAGATAACATAGAAGCCTGCGACGCTCTGCGCGCGGCACTTTATTTCCTGAGAAAAGATAAAAGCTCATCCGAATACAAAAACACCCTTGCAAAACTGAATACACTCATTGAAAAGTCAGGATTTCAAAATGATGATTACAACAGGCTGGAGGTTGCAAAAAACTTGTATCTTGAGTGCGAATGGTATGCAAGTGCATATGAATTTGAAGAGCTAATCGAAAAAGGCTTTGAATGCGCAACATCTCTTGAATATCTTGGCGACATCGAACAAAGAATAAACAAAGACAGGGAATCCTGCCTTAAATATTATAAAAAATCTCTGGGATACAATCCGAATAACGCGTCTGCATTATTTAAAATTGCTACCGTTTTAAATTCAATGAACAGAGGCGATTTAGCCCTTGAATACTACACAAAGGCAATAAACTTAACCGATGACCCGGAGATATTAAAAAAAGGCATAAGCGTCTTTACCAGAGCCGTCAAAAGCAAGCCCAGAAATGCAAACCTGTATGAAATTCTGGGTGCAACGTATGAAAAAACGGGCGATTATAAAAAAACCTATGAACTATACCAGAGGGCAATATATTTAAATCCTAAGGATATTTTTCTTAAATACCGTCTGGGCGGGCTTTTGTATGAAACAAAGCAATATCCGCAGGCAACGCGCGTATATGATAATATTTTAAGAGATAATCTCTATGAGTCGCAAATCCGCGCAGGTAAAGCAAAAAGCCTGCTTGCGCTGGGGCAGGCAAATGCAGCTCTCAAGGAATATCAGGTAATCCTTGCCATATACCCCGAGTCAAAACAGGCAAAATACGGCATATACGAGATTTTCAAAGGTAAAAAAGACCTTGACTACATAATCGATAATTTCTACCCGTTAAATGAAAACTTTAAGCCCACAAGCGAGTTTTATGCTGAATTTGCCGAACTTTTAACAAGCCTTGAAGGCAATAATGAAGATGCCATAAGCCTCTTTAATAAAGCACTTGCGCTTAATCCCAAAAATGCAAATGCTTATTTGAAACTTTATGAGATATATGAACTTGCAGGCGAAGATTTAAAGGCAGCGGAACTTATTAAAAAAGCATACAAAAACCTGCCCGATAACGAGGAGATAAAAAAAGTTTTTTTTTATCTCAACAAAAGCACCGAAACAAAAAAGGATCAATTAGCGCTACATTATTTAAAAAATTCTCAATGGGCTAAAGCCATTAAGATTTATGAGCAGATTGAACCTAAAACAAGCCAGATTTATGTAACAATGGCGGGCTGTTATAAGAATTTAAAAAATTATCAAAAATCCGTTGAATGCTATAAAAAAGCACTTTCGCTTGATGATAAGCAGTCGGATACTTACTACTCGCTTGCCCTTGTCTACCTTGAGCAAAAAAGTCCTAAACTGGCTCAAACAATGCTTTCAAAAGCCGTGGAACTCGACCCCAAAAACGTAAAAGCGATAAAACTTTCAAATTATTTAAGAGGCCAGATTGTAACCGATATTTTAAATGAAGCATACACATACTACGATAAAAAGAACTATGAAAAAGCTATAGCCTCGCTCAACGAAGCCGCAAAACGCTATCCGCAGGATGCACAGGTATATTATTACAGAGGAATCGTGCTTGAGGCAATGAGTCTTTATCCGCAGGCAATAAAAGACTATAAAACAGCGGTAAAACTCAACCGCGGCTTTGCTCTGGGATATTATTCAATGGCAAAAGCTTATGAAAAACTCAACAGGGGACGCGACGCACTTGAATGTTACGAAAAATATCTCTCCGCCGACCCCAGAGAAGAAGAACTGATAAAGGAAGCGGAAAAGAAAGTTATTGAACTCGGTGAAAAATATTATTAAGGTCTGAATTTATGCAAAAAACAGTAATCATAATACCTGCAAGATACTCCTCCACCCGTCTTAAAGGCAAACTGCTTATGGAGGTAAATTCAAAACCCATTATTCAATGGGTATATGAAGCGGCAAAAAAATCGGCACTGGCGGATGATGTAATAATTGCAACCGATTCGGAACTTATTTTAAATAAAGCACAAGAATTCGGCGCAAAAGCCGAAATGACATCATCCGAACACAAATCAGGCTCGGACAGAATATGCGAAGTTGCAAAAAGACATACGGAGTATGATTATATTTTAAATATGCAGGGGGATGAACCGCAGATAACGCCCGAAGTCATCGACCTTGCCATAAAAACGCTCATTGAGGGCAATTGCGACATTTCAACTCTTGTAAGGGAAATAACCGACCCCGAGCAGATTAACGACCCTAACTGCGTTAAATGCGTGTTTGACAATGACTTTAGGGCACTATACTTCTCGCGCTGCCCGATACCTTACCCCAGAAACCCTGAATATGCAAAATATTATGCACATATAGGAATTTACGGCTACAAAAGAGAATCATTAATTAAAATGACAACTTTTGAACAATCGGATATTGAAAAAGCCGAAAGCTTAGAGCAGCTGCGCGCGCTTAAAAACGGTATGACAATAAAAGTGGCTCTAACAAAGCTAAATCCCATCGGGATTGATACCCAACGGGATTTAGATAAATTTAAAAGCTTATTTAACAGCAAATAAAAAGTCTAATTTCCTGTCCTTACGCACTTGCCGTTACTCCAGCTGTAACCTTGTCCCAGACCTTCGCAGTAAGTCTGTGCGGCGTTTTCGGTAGTTGATTCAACATCATCACCTACGCCCGTTACCGCAGTATTTACTCTCTGACCCAAAAACTGAAGGGCAGTTATAGCTATTACCGTTACCAGTGCAAGAATTAGAGCATATTCCACCAAACTCTGCGCTTTGCTTTTCTTTGCTAACTTCATTAAACTTTTTCCTTTTTACTTTCTATATGTATTTTACCATACTTTTCTCTTATGTAAATAATTTTACATATATCTAATGCCTGCTTCATCTAAACGCCTGAATGCTTCAATGAGTCTTTCCGTCGGCTGAACGATAGACACCCTGAAATGGTCATCGCTATATTCTCCAAATGCCACGCCGGGCGTAAACATAACACCTGTTTTAAATAAAACATCTTTACAAAACTCTTTAGAATGCCTTCCCTTAGGCACTTTCAGCCAGAAATACATTGTAGCCGAGCTTCTTTTCATATGCCAGCCGAGTTTATTAAATCCCTGCGCAACAATTTCGCGGCGGGAATTATATTTGTCCATAATTTCCTTAACGTATTTATAATCCATCTCAAGCGCCGCAATGCAGGCATCTTGAACAATTGAAGATGTGCCGTAGTCAATGTTTGACTTCATGGCGTATAAAACATCGATAAACTCTTTGTTTCCTACTGCAAAGCCTGCTCTCCAGCCTGCCATGTTAAAGGTTTTTGAGAACGAATGGAACTCGATTGCAATATCTTTAGCGCCTTCAATGTTAAAAATACTTAAAGGACGGTAGTTATCATAGCAGACTTCGCCGTATGCAAGGTCGGATACAAGCAGAATGTTATATTTTTTACAATAAGCGACCATTTTCTCGAGAAATTCCCTCGGAGCGGTTGCGCCCGTAGGATTATTAGGGTAATTTATGAAAAACATTTTTGCTTTTCGTGCAATATCTTCGGGAATCGAGTCTAAATCGGGCAGATAGTCATTTTCATCCCTGAGCGGAACATGGTAAACCTGTGCCCCTGCAACCCAGCTTCCGCGCGAAAGTACGGGATAATAAGGGTCGGGAACAATGTTTATATCGCCCGGGTCAGAGTATGCCATTGCAATATTTGCAAGACCTTCTTTTTCGCCTATAAGCGTCTGAACTTCGGTAATAGGGTCAATATCCACACCGTATCTGTCTTTCATCCATTTTGCAATTGCGCGTCTGAAGTCATCTTTACCGCGAAAACTCGGGTAGCCATGACTTTCAGGCATTTGAATGGATTTTAGCGCAGCATCAACTACGGGCTTTGGCGTTGCACCGTCAGGGTTGCCTATGCCAAGGTCAATAAGGTCTATACCCTGTGCACGGGCTTCATCTTTCCATTCGTTAAGTTCTGCAAATATATATTTAGGAATTTCAGAAATTCTTTTTGAAGGCTTAATTGTATATACGGTTTCCATTTTATTCTCCTTAATTTAATTATTTTATCACTTTAAACTTGTATTTCACTCAACCGGATTAAGTATCTCATCCGCTTTTAAAATAATGTTGTATCGCTCATAAATGAGCTTTCCCGCTCGCGCGCTTATCTTTTCGCGCTCACTGTCATTTTTTAGAAAATATGAAATTTTTCTAACCAAATCATCTTCATTATCATACTGCACAAGGACATCATCCAAGCCCAGGGCTGAAATATCCGCCCTTCTGTCACAGAGCATAAACCCATCACATGCAAGGACTTCAAAAGTCCTGTAGTTAAGGGAGCCTTCGCCCTGAAGGTTGATGTTTAAATTAATCTTTGTTTGATTATAAACGCGTGCAAGCTCTTCCTGTGTATTTATAAAGCCGCAGAAAGAGTTTTTATAATTCTCAAGTTCAAAATCGTTAAGATATTTTTTCATATCGCAGATACTTGATTCAAAATGTTCGGGGTAAGAAAAAATTTTTAATTTATCGGGGAAATTTTTAACAACCGTGCTTAATATTCTCTGCCTGAATTCCCCTAAAGGACGCCCTAAAAAGGTGATATCGTATTTTTTTTCAAGACCGAGATTTTTATAAACCCCGCAATCCACGCACAGGGGGAAAAACTTTGAATCAACACCTCTAAATTCGCTTAAATATTCCCTATCCCAGAAAACAGGTTTTATATTGCGCGGATATTTTAAGCACAGAGCGCTAAATTTTTCCTCAAGGCTCTCATCCCCGCTGTGAGCGTATTTTAAGGAGGGATTATCAGCAAAATAGTGTATTATTTTTATATTTTTATTTTTCTCTAAAAGGCTTAATACAAAATTAAATGCACTTTTTTCAACCATATAGCCGTAATCATAACACAGCACACAATCAAAATCACTGCAATTAAAACCCTTAAACTCTCTTACATCCATAAAAGACACGCTGTGCCCCGAGTGCTCAAAGCCTTTTTTAAAGCCTTTTAAAATGAGCTCTCCTGCAATACTTATGGGCGATATGATTAAAATGTCTGACATGGATTCCCTTAAAAATTTATATAAAAAAATTGAGCCTCGGTTTGAGGCTCAATAAAGTGTTCTTTTCGATTTTATTCGTTAGCTTCACCCGCCTCAACTTGTGCCTCGTCTGCTGCAGCAGCTTCTTGTGCCGCTGCCGCTTCCGCTTCAGCTGCTTTTTGGGCTTCAAGTTTGGCTTGAGCTTTTTTAGATAATTTTACCGTTTCTTTTTTGTTGTAGACAAGTCTGCCTTCTTCGTCACAGTTTTTCATAAGGTATGTAACGGTTGCCGTAGGCTGAGCGCCCTTTTTAACCCATTCCTGAGCGGAAGCAAGATTAAGCTTCATTTCTTTTGTTTTGGGGTTGTAATGACCCAGCTCTTCTATGGGAGCGCCTTCTCTTTTGCAGCGTCCGTCTATAACTACTATACGGTAAGTAGGGTTCTTTTTATATCCTAGCCTTTTAAGTCTAATCTTAACCACTTCTTTTTCTTATCTCCTTAAGTCATTAGTAATTGATTATAAATTAATGAAAACACAAGCAAGATTTATTTGCAAGCGAATTTAGCAAAAATGCTTGACATTTTAAAAAAAATTTATCTAAAACGTCCGTTTCTGGGCATTCTTCCCATAAGTGCCGATTTGCCGCCTTTTTTAAATGCCTGCTTAAGCCCGCCTAAGCCCTGCATCATTTTTCTCATCTGTTCAAATTGTGAAACAAAAGCATTGAGTTCGCCCAACTCCATGCCTGCCCCGCGCGCTATTCTTTTCTTTCTTGAAGCATTTAACAGGTCAGGATTTTTGCGCTCCTCGGGCGTCATGGAAGAGATAAAAACTTCCATTTTCTTAAACTGCTTTTCACCTTCATGCGAGATTTTCTGTCTGTCGTCTTTATTCAACCCGGGAATGGGGAGCATGCCTAAAATCCCGTCAAAAGAGCCGAGCATTTTAATTTGTTTTTGAATTTTTAAGAAATCTTCAAAACTGAACTGCGCTTTTAAAAACTTTTCTTCAAGTTTTTTTGCTTCCTCGACATCTATATTCTGCTGTGCCTTTTCAACAAGTGTCACGATATCACCCATGCCGAGAATACGCGAAGCCATCCTGTCGGGGTAAAAATCTTCAAGCGGTTCAATTTTTTCTCCCATACCGACAAGTTTAACGGGCTTATGCGTAGAATACACAACACTGAGTGCGCAGCCGCCTTTTGTATCACCGTCGAGCTTGGTCAGGATAATGCCCGTTATACCCAGCTGCTCATCAAAGTTCCTTGCAACATCAATAGCCTCCTGTCCTGTCATAGAGTCAATTACAAGCAGCTTTTCATTAAGGGGATACATCCTTTCAATAAGCATAAGTTCTGCCATCATAGATGTATCTATCTGCAAACGCCCTGCCGTATCAAGGATTAAAACTGTGTTTTGATTTTCTTTTGCATATTTAAGCGCGCCTTCGACAATTTTCCTTACGTCTTTTTCATCATCAAGCGAATAAAAATCGAGATTATTATCCAAACACAGGGTTTTTAACTGCAAAATTGCCGCGGGGCGGTAAACATCGCATGCCACAAGCAGGGGCTTTTTACCTTCTTTTTTAAATTTTAAACCCAGCTTTGCACTGCTTGTGGTTTTACCCGAGCCCTGAAGCCCGAGCATCATAATTAAAGACGGATTAGTATCAAGATTAAGCGGGGATTTTTCCCTGCCCAGAAGCTCAACAAGTTCGTCATTTACAATTTTTACAAGCATTTGCGAGGGGTTAACGCTTTTTATTACTTCCTGCCCCTGCGCTTTGTCTTTAATATTTGAAACAAAAGATTTTACGACATTTAAGGAAACATCCGCCCCTAAAAGTGCACGGCGGATTTCGCGAAGTGCATCCTGCATATTTTCTTCGCTAAGCTGCGAATTTCCCGCGGTTTTTTTAATTATTTCCTGTAATCTGCCCGAGAGTGAATCAAACATATTTAAATTTTACTATAAAAAAGATTTTAGTAAAATTAACCCTGATGAGTTCCCATTTTACTCAGGCTTGATGCCGCCTGTCCTGCTTGCTGATTTTGAGAAGCGGCAGTTTTCTTCGGAAAAATATTTACAAGAAGGTCTGAAAAAATTGCCGTTGTAATACCTGCCAAAATTGCAGTACCTATAATCTTTCCGCTCTGCGCCTTTTTGGCGCATTTTTTGGCGATTGCCACAATATCGTCTTTTGAACGGTTTTTTCTTGCGGTTTTAAAGAAATCATCAACTTGCCCAAGCGCTTTATCCGTAAGATTTTTAACGATATTATCAGCATTTTCTCCGGCGGTTTTAAGCTGTTCTTCGGTTACTTCGTTATTTTTAAGATAATTTTTGAATTTCTCAATAGCACCGCTGCGGGTAAGTTCTTCGCCATCCGGAACATTTTCGCCTATTGTTTCAAGCACCTCTTTTATTTTAGGAACACTTTTTGAAAAATCCTCCGCTTCAGACTCCTCAATTGCTTTTACAAACTTGGCGATATGCTCATTGTTCTCTTTTTTGCCTGCAAGTTCAAAAGCCTTGTCAATAGCTGATTTGACACCGTCTTTATCATGTTTTATAAAATCATCCACTATCTGATCGGCAATTTTCTTATGTGAAACGGGAGCCGCAAGAGATACGGCCTTGCCCGCAACACCGCCGACAGCACCGCCTATCAGCATTCTCTTTCCCTGATCTATCAAGGCCAAAGAAAGAGAGGGACGATTCTGGTTTGCACCCGGACTGCCTGCTGCGGCATTTACAGTATTTGCGGACATAAAAGCTCCTTATAAGAAATAACCTTCATACTCAATAAAAAACATAAAAAGGAAAAATATTGTTACAAAGAGTTGATTATTGTTAAAATTTCGCGGAATTTGTAACAATCATTTATAATAAAAAATCTGACTTTCGGGAATTTTTTTTCTATATCACTAACTCTTATGCCGTCTAAGAACTCATCCGAGCCTTCTTTTAACATAACTGACGGGATAACGGCGTTTTGAACGGCGCACTTTTCTATTGCGTTTTCCAAATCAATGCCTGTCACAAGCCCCGATACATTTATCTTTTCACCGAAAAATTTATTCTTTACATCAATTACTTCAAACTCCAGCCCCTCAACCTTTATTTCTTTTTTAAACTCTCTAAATATCACGGCGGCACTTGAGCCTGTGAGCAAAGAAAGCCTCTGGGGGGTTTTTAGTTTCTTTTTTAACTTCTTTTTACACTTCTCAAAATCATCTTTTAAAAGCCTTATGGCGCCTACGCCGTCTTCAATCTGGGAGAAAGTTCCGTAGTATTTCTTTTGCGGAATTTCGCGCCCAGCAATTAAAAAGAACTCATCCGACGCCATTGCAAGCTGTTTTTTAACTTCGGAATTAAAATTCTCCGCCGCATCTATTACAAAACCGGCAATCTCTTTATCAACCTGCCTTAAGCTTTCTTTTCTGAATTTTGAAATTCCCACGGGAACAATGGCAAGGGATTTCAGGATTTTTTTAAACTTTTTAAGGTCGTCAAATGTTCTTAAAAGTTCGCCTGCGTCGTTATAACCGGGGCACAGAACAATCTGTGCGTGAATTTTAATGTCGTTTTTCTTTAAACGCTCCAAATCCTGAATAATATTTGCGGCATTAGGATTGTTAAGCATTTTTGCACGCAGGCCGGGATTTGTGGTATGCACCGATACAAAAAGGGGCGAGGGGTGAAACTGCTCGAGCCGCTGCCAGTCTTTTTCTTTCATATTCGTAAGGGTAATGTATGTTCCCTGAAGATAGGAAAGGCGCCAGTCGTCGTCTTTTACATAAAGGCTTTTTCTTAAACCCGCAGGCTGCTGGTCGACAAAGCAGAAAATACATTTGTTTGCACAGGGTTTGACCCTGTCAAAAACGGCACTTTCAAAACTTATGCCCAAATCTTCGCCAAAGTCTTTTTCTATTTCAAAAATTTCTTCCTCACCGTTTTTGTGCCTTATGTAAAGTTCAATTTCTTCATCCTGAACAAGAAAACTGTAGTCAATAATGTCTCTTGGAACGCTGTTGTTTATCGAAACTATTTCATCACCCGCTCTAAGGGCAAGTTCATCTGCTATTGAGCCTTTTTGAATATCGGAAATTATTATCTTCATAACGTATCCAAAATCCTCTGAGCTTCCTGAATTTTTGCTTCCACAAGGGCTTTTTGGGTATCGTTTAAATTAAGATAAGGATTTTTAAGCGTTTCTTTTGAGCGTCCCGAAAATAAAATCAAATGATTTTTTATATTGTTTATAAATTCTTCCCTCTCCGAATCATCCAGCACATCGGAGCAGAAAAGCGCCACCCTTGCATTGTTTAAAATCCTCGCGGGGTTATTTAACTCCAGCGATAAAAGCAGATTTTTTAAATGCTTTCTGCCCACGGGTGTAATCGAGCAGGTCTTGCTCTCCATTCCCCCGCCGGACATTTTTTCATGAAGTTCAATGCATCCGAGATTTTGGAGCTTTTTTACGGCAGGATTAACCGTGCCGAGGCTTGACTTTAAAAAGGCAAAAAATATCTCATCTATTATTTTTGAAATTTTGTAAATTGTTGCGTCATAGCGGCACAATATGTATAAAATAACAATCTCGCTCATAATCAAGACAATTTTAACATAAATTTTGTTGTTATTAAATTTATTTAATTTATAATTATCTAGTAAAAAACACAGGGATGAAATTTTGTTATCGACTTTAGAAAAAACTGATATAAACACAATCGTTAAAGACACAAAATTGCAGCATATTGCAATAATTATGGACGGGAACAGACGCTGGGCAAAAGAGAAAGCACTGCCTTCGGCCATGGGCCACAAAAAAGGCGTGGACGCACTTAAAAAAACCGTTCAGGCGGCTCATAAGTTCGGTATAAAGTATCTGACTCTTTATGCATTCTCTACTGAAAACTGGAACCGAAAACAGGAGGAAGTGGATTTTTTAATGGGACTTCTTGCAAGTACTATTAAATCCCAGCTCAACGAACTTCACCAAAATAATGTAAAATTACGCTTCATAGGCTATATAGAAGCTCTGAGCCCTTCCTTGCAGGAAATTTTAGAAGAAGCGGAAAATACAACAAAAAACAACACAGGCGTAAATCTGCAAATAGCAATTAATTACGGAGCCAGAAACGAGATTACAAATGCAATTAAAAGCATTATAAAACATGGAATCCCCGAAGAGGATATAAACGAAGAACTCGTTTCAAAATTCCTGTATACCTCATCGATTCCCGACCCTGATTTGCTTATCAGAACAGGCGGAGAAATGAGAATAAGCAATTATCTTCTCTGGCAGATAGCATACTCCGAGCTTTACATTACAAAAACCTACTGGCCCGAGTTTGATGAAGAGGCGCTTAAAAATTCAATTCTGGAATTTGCAAAAAGACAGCGCCGCTGGGGCGGATAGTATGTTAAAAATTGTACTTGCAACGGGCAATGCTCATAAAATTGACGAGATAAATCAGGTGTCTGTGCCCTTCGGCGTGGAGTTTGCACTGCCTGATGAAGGGTTTAATCCGGTTGAAGACGGCGCCACCTTTGAAGAAAACTCTTATGCCAAGGCTCTTGCCGCGGCGCAATGCGAAAAAAGCGGAAGAGAATATTTTATGGCGGACGACTCGGGTCTGTGCGTGGATTTCTTAAACGGCGCGCCCGGCTTAAAAAGCGCACGCTATGCCCCGAGTGCCGATGAGCGAATTGAAAAACTCTTAGGCGCGCTAAAAGATGCTAAAGAACAGGATAGAGGCGCAAAATTTGTCTGCTCGCTTGTTTTAATCAACAAAACGGGAGAAATTCTAAACAAAACAAACGGTGTATGTAAAGGCAAAATCGCGCATAACAGAAGCGGAGAAGGCGGCTTTGGCTACGACCCGATATTTATTGTGGAAAATTTAAACAAAACCATGGCTTCTTTAAGCGAAGATGAAAAAAACCGCATATCTCACAGAGGCAGAGCCTTAATGGATATGTTAATGTGGATTAAATGTTCAAACTTATAAAAATATAGTATAATCTTACATATAAAGGATAGAATTTAAGGGTTTTAAATGTCAAAAACGGCTGCAAGTGCTGAGAATACACAGGTTACGGAAATCAGAAGTTTTCTTTTGAAGACATTTGACAGTGTTCTTGACGACACAAAGGCGCCGAAAACTTCAAAAATAGAACAATGCCACAAACAGGCAATTTCTCTTAAAGCCTTTGATTTAGTGTCAATTTCAATGTCGCTTACAGGTTATATAGGCTACAGGTGGAATCAGGAAAGGTATTATAAAACTCTTAACATTTTAAATGACGCGCACTACCTTGCAAACTCGTCAAATTCACTTCTTGCGCTTAAAATCAATATGTATCTTATGGCTCAGATTGAATTTCTGGAGCAAAACTATCCGCAATCGCTTGAGCTTATGGAAGCTGCGCTGCATATAAAACTTGAAGACACAGAGGACTTTGACGGCAAAATTCAAAACGCAAAAACAAGAATTGAAAAAATGAACAAACAAAAGGTGATAACCTCGGCTCCGCCCACCTTTATACCCGAAAACAATCAGGAAGACCCGCTTATAGCACTGCTTAAAGTCGGAAGAACCATTGCGGTTGAAACAAATATTGATACGCTTTTAAAAATAATTGCCCAGGAAATAAAACAGGCGCTCAACGCTGACAGATGTACGGTTTTTCTTCTGGATGAAGAAAAACACGAACTCTGGTCAAAGGTGGCTCTGGGACTTGGCATGCAGGAAATACGCTTTGCCTCCAATCTCGGGCTTGCAGGGCATGTTGCCACAACGGGTGAAACCGTGAATATAAAAGACGCCTATACCGATAAACGTTTTAATAAAGAAATAGACATGCAGACAGGCTACAAAACAAAAACCATACTTTGTATGCCCATTCGCAACCTGAGCCATCAGATTGTAGGCGTTTTTCAGGTTTTAAACAAAAAAGGCGGAGAATTCACAGCCAAAGATGAAGATTTACTTATTGCAATCGGATCATCTGCGGGCATTGCGCTTGAAAACGCAAATTTGTTTAACAAGCAAAAAATTCTTATAGAAGAGCAGAAACAGTTGTTCTCAAGCTTCATTGACACCCTCTCGGCTTCAATTGATGCGCGCGACAAAATTACATCAGGTCATTCAAAACGTGTTACGATGTATGCTTCTTTAATTTGTGATGAACTTAATATGAATGAAAAAGAAAAAGAAGTCATAAAACACGCCTCTCTTTTGCATGACATAGGCAAAATAGGCATAAAAGATTCCATTTTGCAAAAAGAAGGAAAGCTGACACCCGAAGAATATGACCACATCAAGCAGCATGCCAATATTACCCATGATATCTTAGGAAAAATCTATGTTTCAAAAGAGTTTGAAAATGTTGCACAAATCGCCTCTTCCCACCATGAAAGATACGACGGCACGGGTTATTTTCAGGGTTTAAAGGGTGATGACATACCGCTTGGCGGAAGAATCCTTGCCGTGTCGGATGTTTTTGACGCAATCACTTCAAAAAGGCACTACCGTTCAAAAATGCAGATACAGGATGCAATAAAAATTTTAATGGACGGATCAGGCAGCCACTTTGACAAAAAAATCGTTGACGTGTTTTTATCAATTACATGTGATAAAATAATAAATGTATTAACCTGCGATTTTAACTTGGAAATCTCGCAAAATGACAGGCTTCTTCTTGAACAATACAAATTAGCCGATTTATATGCGATTTTAACCAAGGAGGAAGAAGGCGAGTCACGCGAAAAAACCGCAGCACAGGTTTTTGACAAATATTATAATTTCACACGAAATTAAACCCGAAGAAAATATTTAATGAAGTATTATTCGTTAACAGCCTTATGTATATTAATATTAAGCGGCACAGTACCCGTGTTTGCCGCAAGTGATAATCTGCTTGAGTTTCAAAAATCAAATGTTCCAGTTTCAAATACCCTGCCGCAGCAAAAAAAATCGCAAAGCGGTATTTTCAGCCTGACAACCATTATGGACAATTTTTTAAACATTCAGGGGCAGGATGAAAACGAGGGACTTGATGAATCGGAAAAACAAAGAGCGGCATTTGTAAGCGCAACAAAAAAATTCAATCAGGGAAACGTAGTTGTAGCATACGATGATTTTTCAACACTCCTTGAAGAACTCAACAGCGACTATGCGCTTCTGGTCTTTGCAAAAAGCATGTACGAAATAGGCTTCTTTTCTCTGGGTACAAAAAGTCTTGAGAAAATTAAGCATAAAGACTTTTTAAAAGACATAACAGACGACCTTAAAAACTGCTATCTGCCCTCATACACCCTTGATAAAAACGAAGAAATTTATCTTGCAAAAGCTTACACTTCAATACATTTTGACAACTCCGCGCAGGAAATTGCTTTTGACTTAAACAAAAACACATCCCTTACCGGAAAATCAGACTATGCGAACTATATACTCTCACAGGCAATGAGTGAATCGCGCCAGCACTCGCAGGCGCTTATATTCATAAACAAAGCTTCTTCAATGAATCAAAGGAATCTTTCTTATATTAATTTCAAAATCAAGACTCTTATCGCGCTTAAGAAAAATAAGGAAGCATTAAAATTAATCGGGCAAACCAAACTTGCAGCAAAAGACGACTGTATTTTTAAAAATACTTTCATGGTGCAGGAACAAAACGCCCTTGCCAATCTTACAAAAGATGAAAAAGAAAGAAAATATCACCTTATTGCAAAAACATTCCTTGAGGGGAATTATCAAAAAGCGGTTCGGGACTGCAAAAATGCTCTCAGTTTTGACAAAAATAACTATAAAATAATGTCGCTTCTGGCTCTCGGGCAGTTTATAACAGGAGATAAGGAGAGCGCAAAAAAGAATTACCTTGCAAGTTATGAAATAAATAAAAACTACCCTCTTACATTAAGCGGACTCGGGGATATAAAGTTTGTCGAATACGATTTTGAAGGCGCGCTTAAATGCTATAAAAAAGCCCTTTCGCAAAATCCGCTCGACCAGACAAGCGCTCTTAAAATGGCGCTTATTTATAAAAACGATTCCAGATATTCAAAAGATTTGAAAAAACTTGAAAAAAAACTTGAAAAAATGGATAATGCGCCCTTTTTATCTTACCATTCAATCGCCGCAACCATTGCAAAAGACAATAAAAATTTAAGAAAAGAATACATAAGGCGCGCAACGGCACTGAATCCGCTTTATGAAAACGGATGGGTCGCATTTTTAAATTTTGAACTTGATAATAAAAATATAGATGAAGCCAAGAGTTTTTTATATATGATTTCTTTTTCAAATCAGACAAACTACATTTATTTCTACTTAAACGCACTATACGATATTGCGCTCAACAGAACAAACTCGGCTATTATCAACCTCAGAAACTGCCTGAGTCTGAATCCCGACTTTGAAGATGCAAACAAAAAGCTTATAGAACTTATCCCTTCGCAGATGAAACCTCAGGCACCCGAAGCGGTACCCCGGGAGTTTATAGATCAGCCCGTGTTGTAATTTTTTTATTTCCGGCACTGTTTTCATAAACATATACGCGCTGCCCCAATGCCTCTAAAAGCGAAGCATCGTCAGTGAATGTATTTTTATTTTCAAATTTTTTATGCGCACCCAAAATCAAATCATATTTAAAAGCCTGCGGTGTCTGCGCCTGAAAAACATTCTTTCTGTCTGTTGTTTTTTCTATAATACCGTCTTTTACGATTTTTATGGTATCAACCGCAAAAACTCCGCTGCAAACAGCCTGTTTTAATTTAACTTCTTCAATTATATTTTTTATATCGCCCGTTTCTATAAAGGGTCTTGCACCGTCATGGATTAAAACATAATCTTTAAATTTACAGGTCAAAAGTGCATTATAAACACTTTGCTGACGCGTCGAACCAAAAGGTGCAAAGGATATTTTTTCACCGTTATAAATCGGGCTTTTTTCAATAAACCCGCGCGTTGAATCCGTTGCCGGAATAACTATTTCATCCGATACATCAAGAAATTTTAAAATTGTATGCTCTATAACACTCAAGTTGTCAATTTTTACAAGGAGTTTATTTTCGCCAAAACGCAAAGACGACCCTCCTGCAGTGATTATCGTACTAATCAAAGTGCAAAAACTCCTCTCTTGTTTCGTTTTCTATATCTTTTCCGTCTATAAAAATTCTGCCCGTATCCGTGACAACACCTGCCGCTATAAGTTCGGGACAATTTACCCTTTCAAAATCGCTCTTTGATAAAGCGCACACAAGAGAATAGTCTTCCCCGCCAAAAAGCACTTCGGCTTTTGATGAACCGTCAATTTTGGGGATTTTTTCATAATCAACACTAAAACCTGCATTTGAACTTCTTGCAATCCATTCAAGAGCATTTATAAGTCCGTCTGAAGAATCCATCATGGCATACGGCTCAAGGGCGCGGCTTGCAATTGCCTCCGAGCATTTGACCTGAATATCGGGGTCAAGATGCGCTTTTGTAAATACATTATTTTCACGCGGATTCTCAAAGAGCATTTTAAGCCCTCTTGCACTTGCGCCAAAATTCCCGCAAAGGGCAAGAATATAGTCTTTTTTGGCATTTTTTCTTGATGAAATATTTCTTCCCCTGCCGCTGCCTAAAATACAGATTGAAATTGTCAGGTCTTTTGAAGCGGTTAAATCCCCGCCTATTATTTTTACTCCGTATTCAAGCGCACAGGAATTTATTGAAGAGTAAAATTTTTCTATAAAATCCTCATTCAGTCTGCCTGAAAGACATACTGTTGCATAAAGCGGATATGCTCCTGAAGCCAGTATGTCGCTTATATTGACCTTTAGCGCCTTTCTTGCAAGAAGTGCGGGAGTTGTGTATTTAAAATCGAAATGCACACCTTCGACAAGCATATCCGAGCTTATGCATAAATTTAAATCTTTTAAAAATGCGCAGTCATCCCCCAGATAAGAATTGTCCGAAAGTGAATTTTTAATGATTTCTATAAATTTCAGTTCTTTATTTTGCATATCTATTTAAGCGCTTCATAAAGCCCGAGAAGCGCCATTTTGTAGCCTGTTTTGGAAAATCCCGCCACCTGTCCCATGCACTTTGGCGCAATGTAGGAGTTGTGTCTGAATTCTTCTCTTGAATAAATATTGCTCAGGTGTACTTCAACGGTTTTTATCCCTACCGCGGCAACAGCATCTGAAATCGCAACACTTGTATGTGTATAGGCGGCGGGGTTTATAATAATACCGTCAAAACAATTAAGCGCACTTTGAATTTTATCTACGATTTCACCTTCAAAATTTGACTGAAAAAATTCAAGCGAAATATTTGAATCAAGTTCCGCCGCATAACTTATAAGTTCTTTTTCAATATCTTCAAGAGTAAATGAACCATATATTTCAGGCTCTCTTATTCCGAGCATATTAAGATTCGGACCGTTTATAACAAGAATTTTCAAAGCTTTCTCCTTTTAATCTTCATAGAGGAATTTTGCCTTTATGAGCACATCCTCATCGACTTTTTCCATATCACAAAACTTCAATTTATAAGCTTCATTTATTTTATATACACCCAGATTGCCGATAAAATCAAGCCCCGTGCCAAAAATTTTAGGAGATACAAATTTATAAAGCTCATCCGCCATTTCCTGTTTTATAATTGCCGTAAGTATGGTTTTGCCTGTTTCTACAAGGATAGAGTAAATGCCGGAGTTATAGAGCTTGGAAAACAAATCCCTGAAGTTTGCAAACTCAACAGGGGTAACGTTTTTGGGAAAATCCCTGTTGAGGTTGTTTGTGGCAAGGAACACTCTTGCGCCGTCATCTCTGAATACCTGATAGTCAAAAGATATTTTCCCGTGCCTGTCTATAATAACCCTGTCAGGCGTCCTCTCGCCTTTTATTCTGCAAGTAAGAGCGGGATTATCGGCAAGCACCGTGCCCGAGCCGCTCAGGATTGCAAAGTGCTGCGACCTTAGTTTCTGCACATACTCTCTTGAGGCTTCACCTGTTATCCACTTTGACTCGCCGCCTGCGGTTACAATCTTGGAATCAAGCGTGGTTGCAATTTTTACAAGCACATAAGGCATTTTTTTAGTTACGTTTTTTATAAAGACTTTATTCAACTCTTTGCACTCGTCTTCTAAAACACCTGTTACAACTTCAATGCCCGCGTTTTTAATTTTTAATATTCCCTGCCCGCAAACAAGGGGGTTGGGGTCATAGGTGCCTATAACCACTTTTTTAAAACCTTTTTCAACAATTAAATCCGCACACGGAGGGGTTTTACCCTGATGTGCACAGGGTTCAAGGTTAACTATCATTGTTTTATCACTAAAGTCACAATCCCCGGCTTTTTCTACAGCATCTCTTTCGGCGTGGTTTTCGCCGTACTTTCTGTGCACTCCTTGAGATATAATCTTATCTTCTCTCTCATCATATATAATCGCGCTGACCATCGGGTTTGGAGCTGCTTCAAAACGATATTTTGAAGCGGATTCAATGCATAATCTCATTAACTCTTCGTATTTTTTCATCATACTAACCTGCCATATTCTCCATAATCTTAATTACCGCGGGATATAAAATTACTATAAACAAAGCCGGCAAAAGAAACAATATCATAGGTATTGTCATTTTAGCGCTTGCACTCTGAACAAGTTCTTCAATACGCTGCTTTTTTCTTGTACGCAGGGTTTCACAATAAACCCTTAATGACTGCGCAATGCTTGTACCCATTTTTTCAGACTGGACAAGCATTGCGCAAAAGGATTGTAAATCCTGGGTATTAACACGCTTCATCATATTTTTAAGCGCTTCTTCACGCGCAAGCCCCGACATTACATCTTTTGAAAGCCTTGTAAATTCACTGCTTACGGCGCGCGACAGTCCGCTGAACTCCTGCGCCACGCGCTCTATCGCACCGTCTATACCAAGTCCCGCTTCAACACACACCGAAAGTAAATCAACAGCGTCAGGGAAAAAACGTATAAACTCTTTTCTTTTCTTTTTTATAATCCCCATAATCCTGTATTCGGGATATTTATAGGTCATATAGCAAACAAGCAGTGCACAGGCTGCGCTTGCCGTATTAAAGAAGAGAAATAAGACAATTGCACAGCATATAACGGCAATCAGAAGCGAAAAAAGTCTTTTATTTTCAAATTCCAAAATATCATCATCACCCGATGCCACACCGAGCGAATGCAGCAGGGTATGGATTTTATTTCTTGAAACTTTATTTGAAATACTTTTCAGTGAAAAAGGTCTTAACACCTGTGCAAAAGAATTATAAAGGCTTTTTGTCTTTTTTTTGCCGCCTGTTTTATTCAATCTTTTGCGCACAAAATTGTCATCGGTGTCATAAAAAGCATATATGACATATCCGGCCCACAATCCTGTTAATATCGGTAAAATTTCAGGCGGCAAAAGCGTTTTTCTCCTCTAAATCTCAATTGTAATAATTTTGTTAATCATATAAACCCCCAGAATCAAAAGCACAACAGAGAGCAGCAGCGCACTGTTGCCTTGCTGTGTATTTAAAAGAGGCTGCATGTAATCAGGCGAAAGTACAAATAAAATTCCCGCAATTGCAGGGGGGACGCAAATAAGCATAAAGCCCGAAAATCTTGCCTGGGCAGTCTGCGCCTTTAGTTGTCCCGCCATTTTAAAACGTTCCCGTATAGTTATCGAAAGTCCGTCCAAAATCTTTGCCAGATTACCGCCCACCTCTCTTTGCAGGATAACGGCGGTAATAAAAAACTTAAGGTCAATATTATCGGGTACGGTTTTTGAAAGCGAAGTAATTGCAAGCTTGGAATCCGAACCTACGGCAAGTTCATCCAGAGCGGATTTAAAAACCCCCGAAACAGGCATTGGCATTTCTTTTGTAATTACTTCAAATGCACTGTATATGGAATGTCCCGCCCGGAGGGAATTTGAGAGCAAATCCAAAGTATCGGGAAGCTGGCGTGCAAACGCAGCACTTCTCAATTTTGCCTTAAATTTTAAAACATTAAGAGGTATAAAAAGCCCGATAAGACTTACCGGCAAAAGTTTAGGCGAAGTTATAAGAAGCACGGCAAAAAAAGGCACTACACACATAATGCTTATAATTATAAATGTATCAACTTCCATATTCACACCCGAAAGTGCTATTTGGTCTTTAATTTTGTCGATTATTTTAAAGTTATTAAAATATTTTGCAAAAATTTTATAGCGGAAATTGTTGTAAAGAAACGAAAACTCGTCATCCTCATCTGTGCTTCTTGTATTTTGCACCCCTCTGCTTTTGATTTCTTCCAGCCTTTTTTGCAGCAGGGGCTGTCTGGGTATCCTTACGGAAAAAAGATTTACAAGCAAAAGAAAACTAAGTGCCCCGAGAAGAAGCGATATCAGAAAAGGACTCATCTTTTAAGCCTCTTTAATAAATCCACATTTAAAGTAGTGCCCTTATTTACAAGCTCCTGACGGGTTTTATTTTGTTCAGCCGCCGCAGGAGTGGAGGGAGAGGGGGTTTTTGTTCCGTTTTTAGACAGATAAGTGTGCCTGTAGTTTCTGTCAAAAATCTGCGGATTAACCTCTATTCCCTTCGCTATAATTTTATCTAAAAATTTAGGTCTGATACCTGTTGAAGAGTGCATTCCCATTACGGTATTCACACCGGTGCCCGTTTGCTCCCAGACAAAAATATCCTGCATGGTAATAACGTCCCCTTCCATACCGACAATTTCGGAAACTTTTGTCACTTTTCTTGAACCGTCAGAGAGTCTTGAAGCCTGAATTACAATGTTTATAGCGGAAGCTATCTGGCTTTTTATGTTTCTTTCAGGCAAATCAATGCCCGAGAACATGACCATTGTTTCAAGTCTTGAAAGAGCATCGCGCGGAGAATTGGCGTGGAGCGTAGTCAGGGAGCCGTCATGACCCGTGTTCATAGCCTGAAGCATATCAAGTGTTTCCGCCCCGCGGCACTCGCCGATTATTATTCTGTCAGGGCGCATTCTGAGGCTGTTTATAACCAAATCTCTGGCTGTTACCTGACCTTCGCCCTCAATGTTGGGTGGTCTTGTTTCAAGACGCACAATGTGCTCCTGCTGCAAGCAAAGTTCAGCCGAGTCCTCAATTGTTATAATGCGCTCGCCGTTTGGAATTTTGGCGGATAAACTGTTTAAAAGCGTTGTTTTACCTGCACCCGTTCCGCCTGATATTATAATATTCAGCCTTGCAGCAACTGCAGCCTCCAGCACCTGCGCCATCTCGGTTGAGATGGAACCCCATTTTAAAAGGCTTTCCATAGTACCCGAGTCTGCACGGAAACGGCGGATAGACAAAGACGGCCCGTCTACCGCAAGAGGCGGAATAATAGCATTTACCCTTGAGCCGTCAGGCAGACGCGCGTCCACCATCGGGGATTTTTCATCAATTCTTCTTCCCACCTTGGAAACAATTCTCTCTATTATATTTTTCAGGTGGTAGTTGTCTTTAAATGTGACCGATGTTTTATAGAGTTTGCCGTTTTTTTCGACATAGACATTTTTTGCGCCGTTAACGAGAATATCGCTTACCGAAGGGTCGGATAAAAGCGGATCCAGCGGGCCAAAGCCTTTTGCCTCCTGAATAATCTCCCTTATAAGCCTGTCGCGTTCTATTTTATTTAATGGTGTTGAGCGAAAATTCGTGGATATTTGATATTCTATAAACTGTCTTATAAGATTTTTCTGCTCGACATCACTATACTGGCTCCAGTTGGGAGTAGTATTTACCTTGTCTATTAAAAGCGCATGGAGTTTTTCTTTAAGGTCGCTGAACTCTTCACTCAGGGGAAGTTCATTCATAAAAACGCCCGTCTGTATATCATCCGTGTTAATTACACTTTTTTTTGCGCTGCTGTTTAATCTATCCTTAAGTGACAATTACTTTTTCTCCTTCTTTTTGAACAGCCCCAGAAAGCCTGACTCCTCGCGTTTTGTCTGTTTGACGGAAGTATATGTATAATTATCCGACAAAAGTGCGGCAAGTTCTCTAAAGGCTTTTGCGATATTTGACTGGTGATTAATATCGCTTACGGGCATCCCTTTGTTTATGGCATTTATTATTGTAAAGTAGTTATTGGGTATTTTATAGTAAACATTATGCCCCAAAACATCTTCGACGTCTTCTATTTTTATTTCATCGTTTTCCATGTACCTGTTTATAATAAGTTTAATTTTGTCTTTTTGATACCCCAGGCGCTTAAAGAGGTCAAAACATCTCTGGCAGTTGCGAACCGAGGGCAGGTTTAAAATTGCAACAAGAAGAATCAAATCCGAATTATCAAGCGCGGTAATGGTTTTGCCGTCAAAAGAGCTTGTCGTGTCTATTATAACGTAAGAAAACACACTTCTTAAAACATTGATAAGCGTTGTTATATTTTCGCTTGTAATAATCTCCGCCTGCTCTAAATCCGGAGGGTCTGCAAGCACATAAAGAGAGGTGTTTTTATATTTTTCAAGCGTTGAGAGCAGAAAGGTTTCATCTATTCTCTCAAGGTTATTTACTACATAAGATGTATCAAACGCAGGATTTAAATCAAGAAAAGTCGTAACATCGCCCATCTGGAAATTCAAATCCACAAGCGCTACTCTTTCGTTGGTCAAATTTGCAATTTCTACCGCAAGATTTGTGGCAATAGAGGTTTTGCCTATCCCCCCTTTGTTTGAAAAAGTGGTTATTACTTTGCATTTTGTTGTGTCATTTATATTACCGAGAATTAAATCTTTTATTTTTTCGACAGACTCAAGGAAGTCATTTTCGATAAGAGGTTTTAAAAGAAACTCTCTTGCTCCGGCACGAAGGGCTTTTATGACAAGTTCGGAGTCCATATCATAAGAAAGTACAATAATTTTTACGTTCCTTAAGTTTTTTGAAAGTTTAACTATGACATCAAGCGTAAGCTGTGTTCTCTGGGAGATATCAACAATAATAAGATTAGGGTGCATTTCGACAATTTCGGCATAAGAATTTATTGCATCCTGAAACTCGCCTGCAATATTTATGTCTTCCACTTTATTTAAAAAGCCCGTTACAAGCCCCCTGCTTGTTTCATCCGAATCTATTATTACCGTATCGATTTTTATGCTCATTTTTTTACCTAAATGTTCTCTAACTGCACCGCATCAACAATTTTGGGAGTAATGAAAATCATAAGCTCCGTATCGTTTTTTCTCTGTTCAAGTGTTTTAAACAAAACGCCTATTACCGGTATATCACCTAAAAAAGGCACCTGATTGTTTGTTTTGGAACTTGAATTATTTAAAAGTCCTGCTATAACAAGGGTTTCGCCGTCCATAAGCTCGACTGTGGTTTCAACTTTTCTTGTTTTAAAGCCGGGTATAACAACTGCATTCTGGGTGTCCAGAACACCGGAAGCGCGGTCAATCTCGCTTACTTCGGGCGAGAGTTTAAGTTTTATTCTGCCGGTTTTCTCCATAATTGTCGGCGTGAAGTTGAGGATTACGCCCGTCTTTTTAAATTCGTAGGCTATCTGCCCGTATTGCCCCATATTGGAAGGCACAGGAACCTCGGAACCCACGTTAAAACTGGCTTCTTCCCCATCTACCGCAAGCAGCTTAGGCTCGGCCAGAATCTGCGCATCGCCCTTTGTTTCAGCCGCCTGCAGTTCAAAAGCTATATCGCCTGCTTTATTTGAGAAAAAGTATTTTACGCCGCTATCCACAACCACGCGCGAAAATTTACCCAGAGGTATAATATCGCCTATCGCGCCGCTGCCTGAAATACTGCCGCCAGCCTGCTGATATTTGGCATTGTTACCTATGCTGATACCGGTTCCTAAGTTTCTTGAGAAATCTTTTGTAACTTCCGCAACTTTTACCTCCAGAAGAACCTGTTTTGTGGCGCTTTCTGCCATATCAACAAGGTTTATGTTGTATGCCTTTGCCAAATCTTTTATTTTTGTTCTTGTGGCGGTTGTGCTGACATTGCCGGATAAAACAGCACCGTTGTCGTTAAAAATTATTGATATATCTTCATTGGGGGCAATGTAGTCAACTGCTTTTAAAAATTCATCGACATCCTGACGGATAACGAGGTTGTAAAAAACGGGTTTTTTATCATCACCCCAGAAAATCAAACTCGTGGAGCCCGTTTTTTTACCGTTCACCATAAGCTGCTTTGAAGAAAGTATAACTATATCGGCCAAGTCAGGGTCTGCAATTGATATTCTTTTTACGGGCGTATCAAAGTTTAAAATCTGCGATTTGCCTATCACACCGTAGAGTTTTTCGTTATTGTCGCAAAATGCGTTTTTAACTATCATCGCGTCATTGTAATTTTGCGTCGGAGTATTTTCCCAGGGGGCGCTAATGTCAATCGAAGATGGAACAATGTCGCGATACCCCTCGCCTGCTGCGGCACCCAGGCAAACAAGCGCACATATAAAGGATAATATTAAGTTTTTACAATATTTTCCAAACATTACTGCTCCGCTCCGACAATCATTTTCTTATCCCCTGAAATAAGCTCTATTTCGGCAGATTTCCTGTACTGCGACTTTACAACCGGCACCTCTTCAAGAGAAACTTTTCTCTGCGCGCCTGTGCTGCTTATATTTCTTTTGGGAGGCTCGTCATAGGTAATATCAGACACCTCAACAAGCTCGGGCGGAGCACTCTGGGGCATTTGTGAAAGAATTGCCGAATTGCTCGCGCTGAATTTGTATCCTGTTTTTTCATGCCTGTTTCTCTGTACCAGGACTGCTTTATCATTCCCGAGCGCAGTAATAAAAGCAGGAACATCCCTGTCTTTAAGTTCAAGCATGATAAATTTTTTAGCGTCATCCTGAGAATCCAGAACACTTAAGACCTGAACATCCTGCGCCTGAATACCGCTTTTTGCAAAGAAAATATCCACATGTGTGCCTGCTTTAACATAAGAAGGAAGAGTTTCAAGCGCAACACTTACGGCACGAAATCCGTTTCTCGGCTCGCCCTGCGCAAGATCCATATCGGAAGCCTTAAAATAATCTTCCACAATGGGTGAATCGGCTTTAATATCTTTTACGGCGTTAAAACCGGCTATTTTGGAAGTATCCGATATAGCGCCTTCTATTTCAATGGGGAATTGCTTTGTTGTGAGATTATCAGCCTGTATTTTATCGCCTTTTTTAATATCTGTTTTTGCAACAACATATGTAATTTTTTTAATAGGGGCGCTGGCGCTTGTTTGTGTGAGTTTTTTAAGATTTTCATTTTCTATTTTAAGCTTAACAATAACCTGATAAGAGATGACGGCAATCGCCACCCCTACAATTACGGAAATTATAAGCTGATTTTTATTCTTTTTTATACTCATAAACTCACAAGCATCCGCTTACATTTTACATTATTTTGCAAGATTGGAAAAATCATTAAGTTTCTTTACATGTTGCAATATTTTCCCTTAAAAATCCAATAAGATTTAAAAGAGCATTTTTTGCGATGTCTTTTTTGATTTTTACTCTCTTGTTTTGCGTATCTTCATCTGCAAGAGCGGAATTAAATTTTACCGTCTTTACAATAACTTTACTGCCGGTTTTTATGCCAAAACCCATATAACAAAGTCCGACAGGCTTATCAGCACTGCCTCCGGACGGCCCGAGAATGCCTGTTGTGGCAATGGATACAGGTTCATATTCAAGAAGCCCGAGTGCCATTTCATATGCCGTTTGGCTGCTTACGGCGCCGTATGAGTCAAGGGTTTCTTTTTTCACATTTAAAAAGCGTATTTTTGCAGCATTTGAATAAGTTACAAAATTTTGTTCGATATATTCGCTTGAACCCGCGATATCCGTAAGATAAGAACTTATCAAACCGCCCGTGCACGACTCGGCACAGGCGATTTTTAAACCGTTTTTTGTAAGAATTTCTTTTATTTGTAAAAGTATATCTTCAATTTCCATAATTTTCCTATGTAAGCGGCACATCAAGCGGTTCAAGAAGTATAATATCAAAGACTATACCCTGATCGATTATGACATCGTGCCCTTTTCTGAACAGGTCAAAAATACTGTCGCCCACAAGATAAACTCCTCCGCCTATCGTACCGCCTATCGCAGCAAAAGGTGTCACGAGAAATCTTCCGCCGGGGAACAGCTCATCGCCCGATTTTATCCCCCATTTTGTGGTTTTAGAAATAATATGACCGCTTTTTTTGGTATTTCTTTTTAATTCATTCCAGTAGTTGCCGCCGCCCGAGATTGCCCCGTCATCTAGTATTTCAAAGTTGGAACATACCGCAGCGCTTATGGGAAGCTGCTTTCCCTGCCCGGTTACTATATGGTCAAAGGTCAGATATAAAAGCGCACTTCTTGAAAGGCGCGCCGTGCCTTTGTATTTTTCTACAGTTCCGCGCACAAGTGTGCCCGAGGGCAAAACCGTTCTGCCATCCACCCTTACATCATGTGTTAGTCTTGCAGAGAACATATCGCCTGCCTGCATACTTGAAGTAGAAAGGGGGTCTGCCATAACAAGATTAAGCTTTGTGCCCTTGGGCAGCCTTCTTGTCTGGGCGTCGGCTTTTATCTGATAGGCATAGGAAACGCAGGAGAATACTCCCAAAGAAAGTATAATCAAAAATGCCGAAATACCGTAGAAAATTTTTTTCATCAAACTTCCTCCCTGTCCTTAAGTTCTCTGACATTAATTTTACCGAATTTAGCGGAAAGATCATCAATATGGTGAACAATATAGTAAAAAGGCTCCAGATCTTTTTCCGATAAATCAATCATAGCACCCCATTCGGCTCTGCCATGGTGAGCGGCTATCATTTTTGCAATATTTTTAAAACCCTCTTTCATACAAAGGGTATAACCGTACTGCGAGTGGCTTATCCAGTCTTTTCTAAAGTCTTCGTTATACTCTATAAAACCTGTTTCCTGATCAATTTTATATTCAAAAATCTTGCCGATGTCATGTAAAATACATGCAGCATACAACTCCCATTTATCAACCTTGGAATTAAGTTTGGGATAAATAAGCTTTGCAAAATCCACACATTCAAGCGTGTGCACAAGAAGCCCGCCTATGTAATTGTGGTGCATTGCTTTAGCTGCAGGGGCAGTTTTAAGCGCCTCTTTGTTTTCTTCTAAAATATTTAAAAGAAATGTTTTTAGTTTTTCATTTTCAAAACTCTCCACAAAAGAAATCAGGCTGTTATATTTTCTTTCCTGTTCGGATGAATCCAGCCCGCAGAGCGCTTCTTCAATTAGTTCAAGATTATTTATAAGGCAGTTGTTATACTTTTCATTATAACTTGCAGTCAGAATCTTTACTATATTGCCCGTCTTGAAAATTTTGCCCTCAAGGCGGTTAAGAGTTTCCTCCCACAGGATACAATTCAGAATTGAAGAGTCCGAAAGATTCTTCAACTGCAGTTTACCCATTTTGGTACCTGCTTTTGTATCCCCCACTATAAAATTTATAACTTCGTAATCTGCATTTAAATCCGGCATTTTAAAATTCTAGTATAAAATATTATTTTTGTAAAGATTTATTAAATTTATTTTCACACGCGGCATTGTTTTTGCAGGTAAGTTTAACCAGTGTCTGGTTGTTAATTTCCCCGCCTATAAGCATAATAATTGAAGTATAGTAAAGCCATACCATTAAAATGGCAAAAGTACCGATTGTGCCATAAACCCTGTTATATGTTCCGAGTTCATTAACATAAAGAGAAAAAAGCCACGAACCCAGAAGCCAGAAAACACAAAAGAAAAGAGCCCCGGGGACAACGCTTTTTCTTTTAATGGAAAAATCTCTGGCGGGAAGCACATAGTAGTTAATTAAAGCAAGTATAAAAAGCATTACAAAGGCAACCGGCCAGCGCCCGATAAGCAGTGTATTTACAATATTTTCAGGCAGATGAATGTGATTTGCAACAAAGTTTAAAATTACCTTGCCAAAGATAATAAGGTTGACTGAAATAAAAAGGAAAAAAGTGTCCACAAAAACCATAAGCACCGACAAAAGCCTTGTGGTTATGAAACTTCTGTTTTCCTGAATTTTATTTGCCCTGTTAAGACCTTTTATAATAACCGCTATAGCGTTTGAAGTCAGGAACAATGTAACAAGGAAACCGACCGCCGCCATAACTCCGCCGTTTTGAAACAAAATAACTTCTTTTAAGACACTGTGGAGCAAATCAGCCACGCCGTGCGGGGTAAATGCGGATATAGCGTAAATTACCTTGTCTACAAAAAATCTTTTACCCAGCCAGCCAAACACCGCCATTAAAAAAAGCATAAAAGGAAAAATACCGAGCACAAGCATAAATGCCATCTCAGAAGCGGCGCCGGGGAAATCTTCCTCCACTATTGAGTTTTTTAAATTTATAATATACTCTTTTAAAAGTTTCAGCATTACAAATTCCTAAAGATGTTTTTTTATTTCTTCAAGTAAAACTTTAAGCGCCTCATCCGCTTTTTTTCTTATAGTGCAGCCTGCTGCTCTTATATGTCCGCCACCGCCGAATTTCTTTACAATCTCGGTTACGTCTTTTTCTTTAGAGCGAAGAGAAACTTTTGTGGCATCGGGAGTTGTTTCTTTTAAAACACAGGCAAATTCAACGGTTTTTATCGAACGCAGATTCTCGCAAATGCCCTCTGTATGCTCATCTTTAGCGCCGAATCTTTCCATGTCTTTTTTTCTTACGATTGTATATGCAATTTTGTCATTGCACAAAAACTTTGCCTCTGATACACAGTATGCCTGAAACATAACCATAGCACGCGGTTTCAGATCATAGCATTTTCTTGCGATATCTGATGTATCAACACCGAGCTTTGCAAGATTAGAAGCAATTTCAAGAGTTCTCGGTGTTACGGTTTCATATTTAAAACAGCCCGTATCGGTTAAAATCGAAACATAAAGACACCTTGCCACCTCGGGAGTTATTTCAATACCGTTTTTTTCAAACATTTCATAAAGCACTTCACCTGCACTTGAAATACCGCCCAGAACGTGGTTATACATCGCAAAACCTTTATTTGTTTTGTGGTGGTCAATATTTATCGTAACTCCTGCAGAGTTAAAAATATCTCTTGCGTTTTCAACCACTCTGTCAATTGAAGCCACATCAACACAGATTACCGTATCGTAAATGTTCTGGACATTCTCAAGTGTTTTTGCCTCCTTTAAATATGGCAAAAACTCATAAGTTTCAGGATATTTTTTACCGCAAGGCAGCTGCAGGAGAATATCCGCCCTGCCGCCGATAAAAGATTTGAGCGCGCAGGCTGAACCCAGAGTATCTCCATCAGGATTAACGTGGGTTATTATAAGAATTCTCTTTGCATTATCAATCAGTTCAAAAATCTTTTTTATCATATTTGGAAGATTAGCACAAAAAATATTTCACTTGCAATTTTTAAAATGCTCTTTTTACGTTTTTTAAACTGATAACACTTTCTTTTGAAAGCGAAGCAAAGAAGTAGCTGTTTTTAAGTTCTCTTGCATAGGAAGAACCGAGCATTTTAAGCGCGTTTTTAAAAAGTTTAAAAGCACTTGCGGGTCTTTTTGCACTTAAAAGCAAATCGATTTTCAACCTGTAGAGAGAATACATTTTTTCTCTTTCATCAAGACTCACGCGCAGCGCACTTTTTTCGCAAAACTCCAATGCAAGCGGATAATCGCCCTTTTGAGCATAACAGTATGCAAGTTTTGACGCTGTTTCAAAATCATCCTCGCCAAGATTCCACAGTTTAAGCCAGACATCAAGCGCTTCTTTTATTCTGTCTTCTAAAAGCAGCATTCTGCCTTTAAGTCTTAAAGTTTTTAAGTGTTCGGGAGAAAGTCTGAGCGCCTGCTCGATATATTTTGCCGCCTTTTTATTATCCTCAATGTAAAAAAAGGTGTCATAAGCTATTTTATAGTATTTCTCCGCTAAAAAATTTATTATCTGCATATAAAAAATAATTAATCAAATCCTCTTATGTTTCATTGTATCGCCACATTAGCCAAAAAGACCAGTATAATTTTGCAATGGGGGCGAAAACATGACAGGGAGCATGATTCCATGAAATTACAAAACGTTACATTAGGGCATGAATTTTAAAAAGGATTTAAGATATAATTAATAGAAATTAAATTTTAAAATATCATTGGTTGGAGGTAAAAAAACGTGAATTCCCTTAGCGAAAGTGCAAATGATTCAGGGTTGTCATTATCAAAGAATGCAATTAAGGTGCTGGAAAAAAGGTACTTAAAAAGAAATTTGAACGGAGAAGTCGTGGAAACTCCGGATGATTTATTCCACAGAGTTGCAGACACAATAGCCTCGGCGGACAGACAATTCGGCGCAAATGACGAAGAAGTTGCAAAAACGGCGCAAGAATTTTATGAAATGATTACACAGTGCTATTTTATGCCTAACTCCCCGACCCTTATGAACGCAGGGCGCGAACTCGGGCAATTAAGCGCTTGTTTTGTTCTTCCCGTTGAAGACTCGCTTGAAGGGATTTTCGAAACCATTAAAAATACCGCACTTATTCACAAATCAGGCGGCGGTACGGGTTTTTCTTTTTCAAGATTAAGACCCAAAAATGATGTCGTTCACTCCACAATGGGTGTTTCATCAGGGCCCGTTTCTTTTATGGAGGTGTTTAACGCCGCTACCGAAGCCGTTAAACAGGGCGGTACAAGACGCGGCGCGAATATGGGTATATTAAGAATCGACCACCCCGATATTCTGGAATTTATTCATTGCAAAGACGATTTAAGCAAATTAAACAACTTTAACATTTCAATTGCCGTAACCGATGAATTTATGCGCGCTGTTGAAGAAGACAGGGATTTTGAACTTATCCACCCCAATTCAAAACAATGCGTTAAAAAAGTACGCGCAAAAGAAATCTTTGACCTGATTACAAAAGGCGCCTGGGCATCGGGAGAGCCGGGTATTATCTTTATTGACAGAATAAATGAAGACAACCCGACCCCTGCATTAGGCGAAATAGAATCTACAAACCCCTGTGGCGAGGTTCCGCTTCTTCCTTACGAAGCCTGCAATCTCGGTTCTATTAACCTTGCAAAAATGATTAAACAAAACCCCGCAGGAGGTCTGGATGTTGATTGGAGCAAACTCGCAAGCGTTACAAGAAGTGCAATTCACTTCCTTGATAACGTTATTGTCGTAAATAACTATCCCCTGCCGCAGATAGCACAGATGGTAAGCAATATAAGAAAAATCGGGCTCGGCGTTATGGGTCTTGCAGATATGCTTATGAAACTGGGTATTCCTTATAACTCGGAAGAAGGCTGCAATCTGGGCGCCAAAGTAATGGAATTTATAGACTACCATTCAAAAGCGCAGAGTATCAATTTAAGTGAAACAAGAGGCAGATTCAACGGTTTTGATGAAAGCGTTTATGCCCGTCCCGACTACCTTTACAATAAATACAAAGGCAAGTCCGCAGGTGTTATTATCGATGAAATGTGGAAAGATTTAGATAACAGAATCGCAAAATCAGGTATCAGAAATGCTACCACAACATGTATTGCGCCCACGGGAACAATCTCTATGATAGCCGGCGCCTCGGGCGGCATCGAACCTCTGTTCGGTCTGGTATTTAAACGCAACATTATGGACGGCACGATTCTTCTTGAAGTTAACCCGATTTTTGAACAATACGCAAAGGAAAAAGGTTTCTACAGCGAAGAACTTATGGAAGAAATCTCAAAAACAGGTTCTATCGCACATATCGAAGGAATCGATGAAAATACAAAGAAAATTTTTGCAACAGCACATGATGTGTCCCCCGAAGCACATATCATGATGCAGGCGGCATTCCAGCTCCACACGGATAATGCGGTTTCAAAAACCATTAACTTTGTTGAAAGCGCAACAATTGAAGATGTTGCAAAAGCATACATTTTAGGCTTCAGGTCAGGGCTCAAGGGTCTTACTGTTTATCGCAACAACTCCAGATGGTCACAGCCCATGGTGGTTGACAAAGTGAAAACAAGAGAAGAAAAAGAAGCCGAAATGAGAGCGCAGCAGGAAGCTGCGGAAAATTCACCGCAGGCACAAAACACTCCCGCGCCTGCAGACGGGGAGCATAAAAAATTGGAAACAATAGGGGAGAGAACGGATGAAAACGGCGTAACTTTAAAAACCGTCGTATGTCCCGAATGCGGCAACTCAATTGAGATGGCGGAAGGCTGTTTTATATGCCTTAACTGCGGATACTCCGGTTGCAGCTAGAAACTTTTTAAGCCGGCAGGAAAAACCTCCGGCTTAGTTTTTTTACTTGGATTGAGAAATGGAAAACATTATAAACAATCTTAAAATGAAGTTTAATAAGCTTGTGTTTCGATTTTTAAACCGGACAAAAACACCTATGAGGCAGTTTCGGGTCAAAATCGAAACGCGCTGTCTTGTTCTGGCTCCCTTTATCGGGGCAGAGAGCCTTGCGCTCGGGGGTCTTATAGCGCAGTATCCGAAAAACTTTGAAGTTCTTGCCTTCACAAACGGCTCCTCAATGGTAAAAAATGTAAGCAGAATAGAATCGAGCAACATTAAAAAAGAGCAGTTTTTTAATGTCATGAAACATGCCAGAGTTAAGGGCTATAAAGTTTTTGACATAAATTCCGGCGAACTTAAGGGTGAGTATAAAAAAATATCAAAAATAGATATAAGCGAAGCGGATTTTATTTTTGTTCCCAATCCTTTTGATTCAAATCCAGATACTATAGCACTTCTTGAGCATTTTAAAAAAATACTCAAAACAAAAGAACATAAAAAGACCCTGCAGATTTTAATGTATGAAAGCGATTGTCCGCTTACCTATACGGATTATTATGCCGACATTACAAATATATCTTCCGCAAAAAAACAAATGCTTGAGATATACTTTGGCAATGATGAAAAATTAATTTCAGGCATATTCGGGCTTAACAGATTCCGCGCAATTAATAAAAATGCTCAGTATTGCGAAGGTTTTGCAGGATTTTTTGTACAGGATTTCCTGAAACTCCCTCTCATCTAAAGTAAAATGTACAATTGTAATATAAGCATTTTATTATATAATTGTTTTGATGACAAAAAAAGGAGGAATCAAACCATGGATAAATACGTATGCACGGTATGCGGCTGGGTTTATGATCCGCAATCAGGCGATCCCGCAAACGATGTAGCAGCAGGAACAGCTTTTGAAGACCTTCCCGGGGATTGGCTCTGCCCCATCTGCGGCGTAGGCAAAGACCAGTTTGAAAAAGAATAAACATTATTATAACTATGCAATGCCGGCAAATTAATTCCGGCATTGCATAAAAAATTTACCGGAGCACAAAAAGAATAAAGGATGCAATATGAAACTTATTAAGGATGGCGTATACTACTGCGGTGTCGAGGATTTCGGCAGAAGAATTTTTGACCAGCTTATTCCTCTCCCTAACGGAACAACCTATAATTCTTACTATATTGAGGGTTCTCAAAAAAGAGCACTTATTGATACTTCTTATTCAAAAACCATAAAAGAATTTATAGAAAAACTAAACGGCAAGGGCGAGTTTATTGATTATGTAATAGCAAACCACGCGGAAGGCGACCACTCCGAAGCCCTTGTAAAGGTTTTGCAGATGAACCCTAATGCCAAAGTCGTTACAAACAAAAAATGCATGGAACTTTTAATAGACCAGTACGGCATTCCGCAGGATAAATTTCAAACAGTAAATGACGGGGACGAAATTTCTCTCGGAGATAAAACTTTAAGATTTCATCTTGCCCCCTGGGTGCACTGGCCCGATACAATGTTTACCCACCTTGTAGAGGATAATATCTTATTTACCTGCGACTTTTTAGGAGCACATATTACCTTTGAGCAAGGGCAATTCTATGCTCAGGAAACACAGGAATATCTCTTAAGTGCAAAAAGATATTATGCTGAAATTATGATGCCCTTCAGACCTCATTGCAAAAAATATATTGAAAAAGTAGAGCAGATAAACCCCTCTATGATTTGCCCTTCGCACGGCGGAATTTACAAAAATCCCGACTTTATTTTAAATGCATATCGCGAATGGACCTGCGATACTCCTAAGAACAAAGTCGTCATCCCCTATGTTTCTATGTATCAAAACACCGAGCGTATGGTAGACAGGCTTGTTGAAAAACTGAGAGAAGAAAATGTTGAAGCGCACAAATTTGACCTTATAAAAGATGATATAGGCGATTTGGCGGTTGAACTTGTCGATGCGGCAACCGTTGTGTTCGGCGCTTCCATGGTGCTTGCAATGCCTCATCCCTATGCATTTTTCGGCGTTTATTTAACAAATGCACTGCGTCCCAATGTTAAATTTATGTCAATAATAGGCTCCTACGGCTGGGGCGGCAACCTGACAGGCAAAATCGAAGAAAACACAAATCTTCTGCAGGTTGAAAAACTCGACTATATAACCTTTAAAGGCAGGGCAAAAGAAGAAGATATCGAAAGACTTGACGCACTTGCACACACAATCGCCAAAAAACACAAAGAAATAGGCGCAAGATAAAATGAAAAAACTCAAACTGTCTGCAAAAGAAATAGTAAATGAAGCCGAAAAAGAAGTCGGAAAGTATTTTGAAAAAATAGATGAAATATGCGACTTCAATCAGGAAAAAGTTCTTCGCGCCTTTCAAAAAAACAAAATAGGCGAAGAGCACTTCTACACCGTAACAGGCTACGGTCATGACGACCTTGGCAGAGAAGCGCTTGACAATGTTTTTGCAGATGTTTTTAAGGCACAAAAAGCAATAGTACGTCCGCACTTTGTATCAGGTACGCACACTCTTGCCTGTGTGCTTTTTGGCATTTTGAGATATCAGGATACCTTAATGTCTGTTGCAGGCAAGCCCTATGATACGCTTGATGAAATAATAGGGCACTCAAGAGAAGGCAACCACCCCGAGTGCTCGCTTAAAGGACACGGGGTAGATTACATTGAAGTACCCTTAATTGACGACACACTTGTTGATTACGGTGCGATTTCAAGAAGAATTACCCCGAACACAAAAATGGCGCTCATCCAGCGCTCGCGCGGCTACAGCCTAAGACACTCGATTTCAATAAGAGAAATCGAGCAGATAGTCTTAACAATAAAAGAAAAAAATCCCGATACAATATGCTTTGTAGATAACTGCTACGGAGAGTTTGTAGAAGACAGGGAACCGCTTGAAGTCGGGGCGGACATTATCGCGGGAAGCCTCATTAAAAACCCCGGAGGCGGAATTGTAGAGGCAGGCGGCTATATTGCAGGCAGGGCAGACCTTGTGGATATGTGTGCAAACCGTCTGACAGCACCCGGTATAGGTTCCGAGGGCGGTGCGATGTTTAACCAGACACGCGTTATGCTTCAGGGTTTCTTTATGGCACCCTCCGTTGTGGCGCAGGCACACAAAGGTGCGCGCCTTGCGGCTAAAGTCTTTGAAACGATAGGCTTTAAAACTCATCCGCGCTCAAGAGAAGACAGAACAGACTTGATTCAAACGGTTAAATTTGAAAACCCCGAGGCTCAGGCAGCTTTTTGCCGCGCACTTCAAAAATATTCGCCCGTTGAAAGCTACTTAACACCCATCCCCGACGGAGTTCCCGGATATGATGACAAACTGATTATGGCAGGCGGCAGCTTTATAGAAGGCTCCACTCTTGAACTCTCGGCAGACGGCCCTGTAAGACCTCCTTATGCGGTTTATATGCAGGGCGGGCTGAACTACTCTCATGTCAAAATAGCGCTCAGGGGCATAATTGAAGAATTAAACAGTATTTAATCCTGTTTAAAAGCCTGAATAATGGCATCCGTGAGCTTTGATACCTGACAGGTTTTTATCTCAAGTTTTGATATTTTCTGTTCAATATTTTTATTTACTTTTGGAATTATTGCATATTCAAAACCGAGTTTCTGAGCCTCTCTGAGGCGTTTTTCAAGGTTATCCACCGCGCGTATTTCACCCGATAAACCTATCTCGCCTATCATAACAGTCTTACTCTTAAGAGGAATATCGCGTGCACAGCTTAAAACCGCAAGCGCCGCGCCCAAATCCGCCGCAGGCTCAATGATATCAATTCCGCCTATAACATTTATGTAGACATCCTGCTTTGAAAGATTCAACCCGACACGCTTTTCAAGCACCGCAAGAATTTGAAGCAGTCTGTTGTATTCAATTCCGCGCGCAACGCGTCTTGGGTTAGGATAAGGAGTAGAGCCCGTCAGGGCTTGAATTTCAAGCAGCAGCACCCTTGTACCTTCAAGGGCGGCAATAACCGAACAGCCGCAGTTTGAAGTATCCGAAGGATTTAAAAACAATTCCGAAGGGTTTAAAACCTCGCTTAATCCGTCATCTTCCATATTAAATACACCCACCTCGGATGTTGTTCCGAAACGGTTTTTAATTGAGCGCAAAATGCGATAACTCTTGTATCTGTCCCCTTCAAAATTTATAACGCAGTCTACCATATGTTCCAAAACTTTGGGACCTGCGATATTTCCTTCTTTTGTCACATGACCTATTATAACCGTTGTGATATTTTTCTGCTTTGCAATGTGCATTAAAATATTCGTACATTCACGAATCTGCGACACGGAGCCTGATGAACTTGTTATCTGTGAAGAAAAAACAGCCTGAATGGAATCCACAACAAGAAAATCGGGTTTTATTTCATCAATCTGCCTTACAACCTCTTCAAGACAGTTTTGATTTGTAACATAAAGATTGTCCGTATCCACCCCGAGCCTTTGCGCCCTTAATTTAACCTGCTGGGGGGATTCTTCCGCACAAATATAAAGCGCACATACTAACCCTGTACCATCTTTTTTGGAACACAGATTTTTACAGGTCTGCAAAATAAGGGTGGATTTACCTATCCCCGGATCACCCGCCAGAAGCACAAGAGAACCTGCTACAAAGCCGCCGCCAAGCACCCTGTCAAACTCCTGCATATCGGTTTTAAGGCGGATTTTTTCATCGTTTTCTATATCATTCAACCTTTTGGCACAAAGGTCATTATTCAAAACAAGCGCAGGAGAAGAACCTGCTTTTAGCTGCGGCGCCTCCTGTACCGTCTCTTCACAAAATGTCGCAAAATTACCGCAGTCGGGACATCTGCCGAGATATGAAAAACTCTCATACCCGCATGATTGGCAAACCCATTTTGTTTTAACTTTAGCCATAAAAATATTTTAAGCTTCTGAAATTAATTCTTCAATAGATTTATTAACAACTTTTGCAAATTTAAGTGCATTAATTAAAGATAAATTATGCTTACCGCGCTCTACATTGCTGATATAAGCTTTGCTAAAATTTGTTAAATCCGCAATATTATCTTGCGAAAGGTTTAACTTCATCCTTGCAATTTTAAAATTAAAACCAAAAGTCTTTAGTATATTTTGTTCATCCATAATATTATTTTATGGTCTTAAGAATATTATTTCGATAAACTATAATTTATTTTACTAAATCATTATTTATATTTACGGTTATGAACAACAATTTTAAATTGATAAAATTTGACCCTCCCGCATGTGCTCACATTCTCAAGACTCGCTTGTTCAAGCGGCGCGCGGTCGCGCTGC
>ERZ1090881.114-NODE-114-length-40356-cov-82.298305_pt1 | contig 40356 bp, 28 predicted proteins | sample MGYA00478470_ERZ1090881 | MGnify/ENA primary metagenome ERZ1090881 (study PRJEB33644, sample SAMEA5815736) | chicken gut metagenome | biome: Chicken; feature: Gastrointestinal Tract; material: Caecum | place: Ireland | collected 2019-01-01 | study: A study of the...
TCTCTCTCAATGGCCGCAAAATATGCAGCAAAATTCAAATTAATGCGGCACTATGCCGCAACTAACGGGGGGTAATCCGATCAACGCTACTCTTTACGCAAAGGGTAGCTATATTGCGGAATATATTTTAAAATAAATTATGTCGCAAGGCTTACCGCCGTAAAGTTCAGCGAGCCGGCGCGAGCGAACTTTACATGGATTAACTTTTCGCCATAGCAAGTTTAAAAATCATTATGTTCGGAAACAGAGCAGGCGAATTTAGTTCGCCGATACCTCTTTTTCACGACATTATTATAAAACTCGCCGCAAAGATTTTGCTTGTAAAAGATTTGCGGCGAAAGGCGTCAGTTGTTTGTGTACATCTGCTTATACGGGTTATCGGTGTTGGGGGTGAGCACGAAGAAGTTGTGCTCGAGCAGCGTCTTTGAATCGTACTCGGGGAAGAAGTTGCACCATTCGCGCACAAGCTCGGCAAGCTCTTCAATATCCGCGCCCCATTTTTTGACCGCAGATACCTGCGAGGGAAGCGATCTGGGCAGTTCGTCGCATCTTAAATACATAACGCCGCCATGCATGCCCGTGCCGCAGAAGTTATTTATTATGGGCAGGCCGTCCTTGTTCTGACCGAGCACGACTATAACGCCGCCCGCCTGATATTCGCCGAGGAAGGAGCCAGCCCTGCCGCCTACCACTATCGCGGGCTTGAAGTCCATATACGCCTTCATGTGTATGCCCGCGCGGTAGCCGATGTTGTCGCGGATGTATATCCTGCCGCCGCGCATGGCATAGCCGGTTGCGTCGCCGGCGTTGCCGTAAACGATTATCTTGCCGCTGTTCATTGTGTCGCCCGTGGCCTCCTGGACGTTGCCGTGAACTATGACTTCACAGCCGTTCATGTAAGCTCCGAGCGCATTGCCGGGCACGCCGTTTATGATAATGCGCTTGCCCGAGAGGCCGTCGGCGATATAGCGCTGTCCGACGACGCCGTTTATGGTGATATCGGTATCCTTGCTTTCGCGCACTATTCTGTTGAGCGCCTGAAAATGGACGTTTTCATCTACGTTGATTTCCAATGTTACCCTCCTCACGAAATTCGAGCGCGGCCCGCGCTAAATTTTTGTGAAAACTTTTTTTATACCCTCTGCGCCAACTTTTCCTTGCGCTTATCCTTTGAAAACGCCAGAAGCTGCGGCTCCTGCTCCAAAAGAGAGAAATCTACTTCCGAGAGAGGCGTTTTGCCGCGTATGAGAGAGGTGTATATGCCTGCGCGAAGAAAGTCGTTTATGAGTATGAAGCCGACGAGATATCCGTCCTTTACAAACAGCTTTTTATACACGTTATCGTGTACATCGGCGAAAACTTCCCCCTCGTAAACGCCCGCCGTTAAAACGTGCGTATCGAAAAAGCCTATGGCGTTCATGGGAATGGCGTCGTTCTGGACAGCCATGCCGCCGGCCATGTTCACGCCCGCCACATTTCCTTGGAAATATGCGTTTGGCAGAAGGGCAAGTATGCGGTTTGCGCCTATGGAGCTGTCGAATCCCTCGGCGCAGTCGCCCGCGGCGTACACGTCCTTAAGGCTCGTGCGCATGCCCTTATCTACCACTATGCCGCGGTTTACCTCGCCGCCCGCTTCCTTTACAAGGTCGGTGTTCGGCCGCACGCCCACGGCGACGACTAAAATATCGAAATCAAGTTTTTGTTTGCTGTTTTTGAGATATGCGGTATTGCTCTCGAATCTTTCGGCGCTGTCCGAAAGGCAGAACTTCACGCCCCTCTCCTCCAGTCCGCGCTGCACTATCGCCGCGCCCTCGGAATCGAGTATGGAGGGGAGTATCCTGTCGGCCATGTCCACCACGGTGACGGACTGTACCCTGTTTAAAATGCCCTCTACGCACTTTAAACCTATGAGGCCCGCGCCTATCACCAGCACGCGCTTATCGGGGGCAAGTTCGCGCTCGAGCGCGAGCATGTCGTCCATGGTCATGAACGAAAATTTATGCTCCGCCTTATCCAGCCCCTGCATGGGAGGGACGAACGGGCGGGAGCCCGTGGAAACGAGCAGTTTGTCGTAGGCAAGTTCCCTATTATCGTCGAGGACGACCTTTTTGCGTTCGGCGTCGATTTTTACGGCGGTGCGGCCGTAATATACCGAGACGTCGTTTTTGCCGTAGAAATCTGCGGGGCGGTAGTCCATGTTCTCGCGCTTTACGCGGCCGAGAAGATAATAAGAGATGAGCGGCCTGCCGTAGACGGGGTAATTTTCCGCCGAAACGACGGTAATTTCGCCCTTTTTATCCACCGAACGTATGCCCTCTATGCACGCCGTCGCCGCTATTGAATTGCCTATGATCACATATTTCATACTATTACCTAATTTTGTTACTCATGCTCCGCGGCTCGTTTGTTAAATAGTTGCAAGCAAGACAAGGCGCGCGAGGAAAACTTGAGGGAGCTTACTAAAGCGTAAGTGACCGAAAGTTGCCGCAGCGCAACACAGTATTGCGCCGCAAATATTTGACAAACTAGTCTCTTTCTTCAAAGACGATAGCATTATTCGGACAATGCTTCACGCAGTTGGGCTCGCCAATGATATTGTCGGTGCAGAGGGCGCACTTCTGGGCGGCCTTGCCGTCGGGTGCGGGCATTATCGCACCGAACGGGCAGACGAGAACGCACGTAAAGCACCCCACGCACTTATCTTTATTTATGCGCACAACGCCCTCTTCGTCCTTGGAAAGGGCGCCCGCTATGCAGCTTTTTACGCATATTGCATTGGTGCAGTGGCGGCAGTTCACGGCAAAATGTATGGCGTTGCCGTCCTCGCCCTCCACCTTTATGCGGGGAACAAACCGATCCGTTTTGCCCTTGAGCTTGAACATGGCGTCCAGCCCCGAGTTTGCATACATGCACTCATATTCGCAGAGGTGACAGCCGAGGCACCACTCCTCGTTTACGTAAATTCTCTTCATATAAAACCTGTTTGCGCGCAGGCGCTGTCAGCGCGCGGCGCAGTTTGAATAGCTGAATTATTTTGCCCGAAAATCAATACATCTTTATGCAGGCCTCGCGCTCGGCGCCGACGGATACGTAGCGTATGCGGCAGCCGCAGAGCTTTTCGAGAAGGCGTATGTAATCGAGCGCCTCTTTGGGGAGATCCTCGGGCTTTTTGCAGTGGGATATGTCGCAGTTCCAGCCATTCACCTTTTCAAACACGGGCTTGCAGTAGTCAAGGACGTCGGTAAAAGGGAACTCGTCGAGCACTTTGCCGTCAAGCTCGTAGTGCGTGCATATCTCTATCTCCTCGTAGCCGTCCAAAACGTCGAGCTTGGTGAGCGCTATCTCGTCAGCGCCCTGGCAGCGTATGCCGTAGCGCGACGCCACAACGTCGAAGGGGCCAACCCTTCTGGGCCTGCCCGTGGCGGCGCCGTATTCGCCTCCTAACTCGCGGAGACGCTCGGCCTTCTCGCCGAAATATTCACAGGTGAAGGGACCTGCGCCCACGCAGCTGGAATAGGCCTTCATGATGCCTATCGACTTGTCGAGCTTTAAATTGGGCACGCCCGCGCCTATGGGCGCGTATGCCGCTATAGTCGAGGAGCTTGAGGTATAGGGCACGATGCCGTAGTCGATATCGCGCAGAGCGCCCAGCTGGGCCTCGAACATGATATTCTTGCCCGCCTTGTTGGCATTGTTCAGATACACGCCCGTATCGGTGACAAACTCCTTTAAAGGCTCGCCGTAGGTCATGAAATAATCTATCATATCCTCGACCTTGACGGGATCGTAGCCGTAGGCGGTGACGGTGAGGTTCTTCCACGCAACGATATCGGGCAGGCGCTTGAACATGAGCTTGGTATTTAAAAGTTCGCCCATGCGGAAGGCCTTTTTCATGTATTTGTCGGCATACACGGGCGCAATGCCGCGGCGGGTAGAGCCGTAGGGTTTGCCCGTAGCCTTTGAAAGCCTGTCTTCCTCCATCACGTCCTGCAGAACGTTGTAGGGCATGGTGATCACGGCCTTGTCGCTTATTTTAAGATTTTCGGGCGTGATTTTTATGCCCGCGTCCCTCAGTCTTTCGATCTCGCCGCAGAGATGCTTCAGATCGATGACCATGCCGCAGCCAAGTACGTTTACCACGTCCTCGCGCAGAATGCCCGAGGGAAGCAGGTTTAGAATGAACTTACCCTTTTCGTTGATGACCGTGTGCCCGGCGTTGTTTCCGCCCTGATAACGGCACACAATGTCGAAGTCGCGGGAAAGAAGGTCTACCATCCTGCCCTTGCCTTCATCGCCCCAGTTGATACCACAGATACTTGTCAACATAATTTAATGATCCTTGAATTTATATTCTTCCCTTTGGCTCTCTAACAAAGGGTCTAATGCCAACACATGCGGCAATATGCCGCAATTATTCAAATATCCACCGCATTATAATCAAGTAATTAATAACTTCATAGAAGCGAGCAGTACGCGGAGCCGGCGGAAGTCGTGAAGGAGCTTACTTAGGCGTAAGTGACTGAACGAAGCCGTAACAGCGTCAAAGTAATGCGACGCTTATATGAAGTTTGGCGGACCAGGAGAATGATTTTTGTAAACAAAAATCATTCTCCTGCATGCTTAATTCCTAATATTCTAAGCTCGGTCTCGTTGAGCCCCACGCCGCGCAACATCAGCCTGTTGCCGCGGAGGGCCTCTATGGAGTTTATGCCCATGCCGCCCATCATCTCCTGGATCTCATGAGTCCAGGCATGCACTAAATTTACGAGGCGCTCTTTGCCGATATCGGGATTCAGGCGCTTTACCAAATCCGGCCGCTGGGTGGCTATGCCCCAATTGCACTTGCCCGCATGGCAGCTGCGGCAGAGGTGACAACCGAGCGCAAGAACGGCGGCGGTGGCTATGTAGCACGCGTCAGCGCCCAGCGCTATGGCCTTTACCACGTCGGAGCTGGAGTGTATTGAGCCGCCCACTACTATCGAAACGCTGTCGCGTATGCCCTCCTGGCGCAATCTCTCGTCGACCTGCGCGAGGGCGAGTTCGATGGGAATGCCCACGTTGTCGCGAATCCGTGTGGGAGAGGCGCCCGTGCCGCCGCGGAAGCCGTCTATCGCAATGATATCGGCGCCGCTTCTGGCAATGCCCGAGGCTATTGCCGCCACGTTATGCACGGCGGCCACCTTTACTATCACGGGTTTTGTGTAGGCAGTTGCCTCTTTGAGGCTGTATATGAGCTGCCTCAAGTCCTCTATCGAATATATATCGTGATGGGGCGCGGGCGAAATTGCGTCCACTCCCTTTGGTATCATCCTCGTCTTTGAGACGTCGTCGGAGATCTTCATCCCGGGCAGATGCCCGCCTATGCCGGGCTTTGCGCCCTGGCCCATCTTTATCTCTATGGCGGCGGCCGTCTTCAGATACTGCTCGTGCACGCCGAATCTGCCCGAGGCCACCTGCACTATCGTATTATTGCCGTATTTATAGAAATCGGTGTGCAGTCCGCCCTCGCCCGTGTTATAGTATATGCCCAGCTCCTCGGCGGCGCGCGCCAATGACTCGTGCGCGTTGTAGGAGATCGAGCCGTAGCTCATCGCAGAAAACATTATGGGCGTTGTGAGCTTGAGCTGCGGGGGCAAAGTGTCTTTAAGCCTGCCTTGCGCGTCCCTCTTTATCTCCACGTCCTTTTTGCCGAGGTAGACGGTGGTCTCCATAGGCTCGCGAAGAGGGTCGATGGGCGGGTTGGTCACCTGCGAGGCGTTTACGAGAATTTTATTGAAATATATCGGATTTTCGGCGGGGTTGCCCATGGACGAGAGCAGAACGCCGCCCGTCGCGGCCTGCCTGTACACCTCGTTCATGGCCCTCACCGGCCAGTTATAGTTGAGTTTGTATGTGTCGTCGCTCTTGACGATCTTGAGTGCGTGCGTGGGGCACATGCACACACAGCGGTGGCAGTTTACGCACTTGGTGCTGTCGGCAATCATCTTGCCGAGGTCTTTATCGAACTTGTGCACCTCGTTGGCGCACTGTCTTTCGCACACCCTGCAGCCTATGCACAGGTCGGCATTGCGCACGACCTCGTACTCGGAGGGAATAAACATATCCATCATCTTATCACTCCTTCGCGCAGGGTATAAATGACGGGCTGGCCGCCCGCGGGCGCAAAGATACTGTCGAGCTCGGGCTCGATCACTCTTATGCCGCACTCCTCCGATGAAACGAAAGCAAGGTCGCCTTTTTCTGCGCACACCATGGAACGGAGTTTCAATCTGTCGTTGAGCGCCATGAGGCCGCCGTCGAAGCCGAAGATTATAGAGAAGGGGCCGTTTATGAGAAGGGACGGGAAGGCCTTGCGGAGGAATATCTCCTGGCGCTTTTCGTCCTCGCTTTTGTCGTCTATAGTCGACCAGAAGGAGGCCGATATCACCTTTGCCACCTCCTCGAGCGTGAGGCCTTTGACCCTCAGGAGAAAGTCTATTACATAGGTTATTACCTCGGTATCTGTCTGCAGATTGCATTTATAGCCGAACATCTCTATGTAGCGGCGGTTGGCGTCGTATGAAGATATCTCGCCGTTATGCACTACCGAATAGGACAAAAGTCCGAAGGGATGCGCGCCGCCCCACCAGCCGGGAGTGTTCGTGGGATAGCGGCCGTGACTGGTCCACATATACCCCTCGTACTCCTCGTCTAAAAGGTAGAACCTGCCGATATCTTCGGGGAAGCCAACGCCCTTGAATATGCCCATATTCTTGCCGCTGGAGAATACGAACGCGCCCTTTATGTCGGTATTAATTCTGTTTACACACTTTACCACATACTGTTCCTCGTCCAAAAGCGAGTTCGCAAGGCGCTTGGAGAGAGGATATAAAAAGTAGCGGAATATGAGCGGCTCGCCGTGGATGCCCTTAACTTTGCGCGTCTTCATCTCGGAGGAATACACCACCTCGAAGTGGGCGGCGAGGTAGTCCTCGGTCTCCTTTCTTGCGGTACGGCTGTCAAAAAACAGATGGAAAGCATAGTAGTCCTTATAGTCGGGATAAATACCGTAGCCCGCAAAGCCGCCGCCGAGACCGTTGGACCTGTCGTGCATGGTGGCGATAGAGCGTATTATCTTTTCGCCCGTCATGGGCCTGCCGCTCCTGTCTATTATGGCGCTCACGGCGCAGCCCGAAGGTATCCTTACTTCTCCCTCATTAAGTTGTAATCCGTTTTCCGACGTAAACATGTGTGCTCCACCGCGGGAAAGGTCCCGCAAAAATGATATATACGCCGCCGCTCAAAGCGGCCCCCAAAGGCGCAGCCCGCGCCGCGCGGCGCTTTAAAACGCGGATATATCCGCTTTTACAGTCCTTTGTTATTATATAAAAAACGACACTTTAAGTCAAGCGTAAATGTTTGTCAAAGGCAATTTACCATGCTAAAGAGCGTTCGTTAAAATTAATATAAAATATAAGCTGAAATTATAGTTAAACGCTTGGATGAGGCACGAAAAGCGCGCGGGGGCGATATTGCACCCCCGCGCGCACATCATATGTTGCAGTTTATTTCCCGTCGGGCTCACCCACGATGTCCGCAAGGTAATTTTTTACGTCCTCTTCGGAGGCGGCCACGCACTCGAAAGTTATCTTATCCCCCGCCTTCAATATCGTCTTGCCGTCGGGGACGAAGCGCCCGCCCTGCGCTCCCTCCACTTCGGTGACGACGCCGCCCGCGGGCCACAGCACCGAGCGTATGCTGCGGCCGTCGGCATAGGAGCCCTCCTCCACCGCAAGGCACACCCTGCGCTTTTCGGCCCCCTCCCTGATCCGCTGATCGTGAACGATGAGCTCCAGACACTTTTCAAACACCGACTGAGTGCGGAAGAGCTCGCCCACGATATAACCTATGCCCACTCCGAGGAGGGCGGGCAGCAGGCTCTGAAACTGGCCGGTAAATTCAAATATCATCACAAGCCCTGTGATCGGCGCGCGCACCACGGTAGTAAAGTATGCAGCCATGGTTATGATTATTATATAGTCGGCCATGGAAACGTCCATGCCCGCGCTTTCAAAGCCTGCGCACAGCAGCGCGCCGAGGCCCGCGCCCGTGGCGAGCACGGGCACGAATATGCCGTACGGCATGCCGCAGCCGACGGCGAGCACGGTGGAGATAAAACGCATCGCCACGACTATTGCAAGCGTGGCCGCCACAGATATACCGAAAATCCTTTCAAACTCGCCCTCGTGAAGGGAACCGAGAGACTGGATAAATTCGTGCCCGCCGCCCATGGCGTACACCGATATGAGGCCGAACGCGCCAGCGGCGAAGAAGGGAATTATATACCTGCCCGCGCCTTTGAAAAATGTTATTTTGCTTAAGCCTCTGCGGCAGAGCAGCATGAGGTGATAGAAAGCCACGCCGAGGAGAGCCGCGCACAGGGCGGCGACGGCCGTGTACAAATATCCAATGGGCTCCATGGGCGAAAATTGAAATGCGGTAAATGTAAAGCCCGCCGAAAAGCCCATGGCGGAGCGCATGAGGTTGCGCACGGTGACTGAGACGAGCACGCTTATCGCCGAGCAGGTGAACACCTGCGCCGAAAAGGAGCGGAAAGCCTCTTCCATGGCAAACACAAGACCTGTTACGGGTGCATTGAATGCCGCCGCAAGGCCTGCCGAAGCGCCTGCAGCTATCTGCAGCCTGCGCACCATTAAAGAGCGCCTGAACGTCGTGCCCACGGCGTCGCCCGCACAGCCGCCTATCTGCAACGATGGCCCCTCGCTGCCCGCGGGCAGGCCCATGAATACGCACAGCACCGACGCGGCGAACATCGAGCACATTACGGCGTACCACTTGAAATGCAGTATGCCGCGCGCCGCACCCTCTATCTGCGGCACGCCGCTGCCCCGTATCATAGGAATGAGGCGGGTGGCCGTGCCTATGACAAGCGCGCCCGCAGACAAACCCAGAAACAACAGGGGTATAAACGCGGGATTTTGCACGATTTTTGCATACAGCTCAGCCGAAACCTCCTCCCCTATGCCCGTGACTATGTTGTAAAGCGTCACCACCGCGCCCGAAAAGAGGCCCGTGAGTATGCTCAATGCAATGAGGTTTACACCGTATTCCTTAAGCGCATTGAACCGCCTTTTAAGTTTACCTTTTCCGCCCATTTCTCTCTCCGAAAAGTTTATGCAGAATTTACAGAAAAATTATATCACGCCTCAATGCGTTTTGTAAAGGCAATATAAAATATGTGCAACAATTTTGCGCAATACTAAAGGAGGCGGCGCTCACGCGCCGCCTCCTTTGGGCTTTAGTCTAATTATGCTGTACTTACCTGTATTTACAGATAAAAGCGTTGATGCGAAAGTTTATAAATTCAACTTTCATTAATAAAAATTAACCTCTTCTACCACGGAACTGAAGGTATTGCCCGCATCATTAATAACGGCTATTATGCCTTCATGATTTTCCGCTGTGACGGTTTCGCCATTCACTGTTTTACCGTCCATACTAACCAAAAGGATACCAGAAGCCGAAGAACCTTCGGGAGTATACTCCACATTTGCAATTACGCAATCTTCAATCACTGAATTGCAGGCAACTTGTACGGCATTTTGTGCAGTGAGAGCAGTTGCTCCGCAACCAGTAACAGTTACTCCATTCAATGTAAAGAGATTAATATTTGCGCGGGCAACAAAGCCGCCCTTCTGGAAACCTTCAACTGTGCCGTCATTGAAAGTGACATTGTATTCTCCAGTTGCGGCAGCCGAAGCCACTACAGCAATACCCGTCTGCACTCCAAAATAGTTTGCATCATCTGATGTTGCTATACCGATATTGCGTACATTTACTTCGTTCGCCGTAAGCGAAGCATTGCACACAGCAATTCCGACAACATCGTATCCGCTAACCGGAGTTCCGCTCGAATAAAATGCATCGTAAAAATTCTGAATATTTCCCTCTACGGAAATATTGTTAAGAGTAACTTCGCCGCTCTTTATATACACAATGGCAATCATATTCCAACTATTTCCGCTCTCAGAAGTAGTAATTGGCGTGAGACCGTAGCTTTCATAACCGGTAGGCACCCCGTAGCCGGCGCTTTCAGCATATAATGCATTTGCTGCAAACGTAATGCCGGCACCGAGAGCGACGCCCGTTACGGGAGTACCGTAGATATCGCTGCTGCCGTACATAAGGCCGATATCGGCCCAGCATTCAGCATCCTTGAATGTTACATTGCTGATATCAACACCGGTTGCAAATGCGATCGAAATACCGCACTTTGCATAATTTTCTATCGTTACGTTGCTTACCTTTGCATTGCTTACGCCGTGAAGGTTGAGACCGTGACCAAGATTATTGCCTATGAGAACAACGTTTGTAATAGTTACGTTTTCGCTCACGTCATCCGTATCGCTGGAATCACTGCCTTCAGCAGGATCTTCTATGCCGAAAGTTGCTTTGACGGGCGAAGCGTCTGCCGATCCGCCGCTAAGTTTAACGGTAAGATTCTGAATTGTCACATTGTCGGCGCCCTGGATATATATTGCAGCCTGACCGGAACTGCCGTCATCCAAAGCAGTTAAAGTTGTATCCGTACCATTGCCGTTGCCCTGAATGATAACATTGCTGCGCGTGATTTCAACGCCGGTGTCAATAGTGCAATCTGTGAGCAATGTAAGCGTAACCGTATCGGTGCCCTCGATCGCATTGAGGGCGGCAACAGCCTCTTCAAATGTTACATATGCGCTCGCACCTACGGTAGCAACCATGCCGGCAGCAACCGCATCCTCTTCGGAGCATACTACATATGTACCATCTTCAGATTCATAGCTTACATAGCCTTCGGCTACAAAAGTTCCTCCGAGGTTATCATCGCCCAAAGCGGGATCGCGCCCGGTGAATGTGCCGCCATAAACAACGAGATCGTCAACCGAAGCACTGTTGGAAACATTTACGGTAAGAGGAACGCTGTCGCCATATTCATAATCCGCATCACTGCTATTTATAAACGTGCCGTCGTTTACTATAACTTTACCGCCGCCGCCTGCATACAGACAGGATTCTTTAGGCGTATCAACAACGATTGTACCGCTATTAACGATTACCGTAGCACCTTCCTGCATAGCCGCAACGGGAACAGTCGTATCGTCGGCGCCCGTCGCATCGATAGTGCCGTTGCCATCGATTGTTAAAGTACCGCCAGCATTTACACGAATAGCAACATAATTGCCAATACCTCCGCCGACAGAAAGAGTACTTTCACCAAGGTCAAGCGTAACATCGCTGTCTACAGTAATGATCTCAGGCACACTGATATCTGCCGTGAGCGAAACTTCGGGAGCCCCGAGAGTCAGCAATGCCGTCAATTCCTCAGTCGTTGCAGCAGAATAGCTATCAGCCGTAAATTCTACATTTTCAACACCGTTTCTATAGAGATCGACCGCCTCTTCCGTAGTGGCCGCCTCATATGTCGTTCCGGGTGCGGCCTCGCTTCCGGGGATCTTCACTTCCTTGGTCGTCCCGTCGGTTAGATGGAACTCTATCACCGTATAAAAACATCCGTCCTCGGCGCTGTATTCATAGCGGTATGTTATATCCTCTATGCCTACGCCGTCCTCGCCGTCTTGTCCGTCCTGGCCGTCCTCGCCCCGCAGCGATTCCAGCCATTCCTCCTCCGTGCCCTGAAATCCGTGTTCAACCGCTATTTCATAGGCCGAAAGTCCGTTGCTGCATCCGGCCAACCCGACCGCCATGCTTGCCGCCGCCGCTATCGCGGCAACCGCAAAAAAATACTTTCTTCATTTTTTGCCTCCTTTATAAATATATCTATATTTTACCCCCCCCCGCAAAAAGTCAACATTTTTCAACAAATCCGCTGCCGATTTTACATTTATTATGCAACCCGCTGACAGTACACGGCGCCATTCACGCAAAACTTTGCACTGCCGGACTTTCATCCGCAGACAGGAGACGATAAACTTTTGACCGCAAAAAGAGGAGTCCGCAGGCCTTCCGGTCTGCGGACTCTTCTTTGTATCTATGAGAGAGCTGGGTGAGCAAATCCATCGCCCCGTGCGGTCTTAAACTTTAAAACCGCATGCGGGCATATTTATTTTACAGTCGCAGGTTCGGGCTCGTTGGTGAGCGCGTCTATACCCGTCTCGCCGGTGCGCACGCGCATTACGTTTTCAATGCCCGATACAAATATCTTGCCTGCGCCGTACTTGCCGTCGTCGCACACCTTCTGCGCGACTGCGACTACCAGCTTGGGATCCACCGTGCTTACGACGATTTCAACCTGCACCTTGGGGATGAGACGCGTGGTAGTTTTAACGCCTCTGTACTGGCCCGTCTTGCCTGCCTGCGTGCCGCACCCCATTACGTTGGTAACGGTCATGCCGGTCACTCCTATCTTGGCCATCGCATCCTTCAAGGTAAGGAATTTATCCTGCCCTGTTATTACAGTGACCTTGGTATACTTGGTCTCGTTTGCAGGGGCAAGGTCGATAGACGCAGGCACAACGCCCGAAATATCGACGTTTTCACCCTCGCCGTCGTACGAAGGAATGGAGGGAACAAAATCGGGATAGGACGAAGTGAGGCCGTGCTCGCTGATATCGAGACCGACGAGCTCCTCTTCCGCATTGCAGCGGAGGCCGTTCCACGTTCCGGCATACGCAATCACTTCCGCGGGGTTGACGGTTTTGTACTTTATCATTACGGGGATGTATTTGATTGCCGCGAAGAATATCGTCATGCAAACGGCAGTCCACGCGAGAATGGTTATTATACCGAGGCACTGCACTCCGAGGAGGGACGCGTTGCCCGAATAGAAGAGGCCGTCGTCTACGTCGAACAGGCCGACGGCTATTATGCCCCAGATACCGTTTGCAAAATGCACGGGCACGGCGCCGACGCAGTCGTCGAGGTGAAGCACATGCTCTAAAAGCCATGTCGCGCCCATAACGAGGAAACCTGATACGACGCCAATCACGAGAGCGCCGATTATATCGACGTTGGAGCAACCCGCCGTCACGCCGACGAGGCCGGCAAGCGTTGCGTTCATGCTCATCACAAGGTCGGGCTTTTTATTGCGTATCCATGTGTAGATCATGGCGACGAGCAATGCGACCGAAGGAGCTATGGTAGTTGTTACGAATACCCTTGCAAGCTGGCCCGTTTCGGTTGCGGCGGCGCCGTTGAAACCGTACCAACCGAACCAGAGGAGCAGTACGCCGAGGGCGCCTATCGTCATGTTGTGGCCCTGTATGGCGTTAACCTTTACCACTTTGCCGTTTTCGTCGCGCTCGAACTTGCCTATGCGCGCGCCGACGAAGATTATGCCGATGAGCGATGCCGTACCGCCCACCGAGTGTATTGCGCCCGAGCCCGCGAAGTCGATAAAGCCGAGCCCTGCAAGCCAGCCCTGGGAATTCCATACCCAGCCTGCCTCTATAGGATATACAACGAGAGAGATGAGCGCCGAGTATATGCAGTAAGCGAGGAAACGGGTGCGCTCTGCCATTGCGCCGGATACTATGGTAGCCGCGGTGGCGCAGAACACAAGATTGAACGTAAAGTTTGCCGCCGTGCTTATTGCCGTTGCATATTCGGCAGAAGCGGGATCGCCGTGGAAGAGCGTATCGAAGCAGGTGAAGATATCGAGATTGGGAACGCCGATGAAACCTGCCAGGTAATCCATGCCGAGCATCAGGCCGTAACCTAAAAAGAGGAAGCAGACGGTGCCGATACAGAAGTCGACAAAATTCTTGAAGAGAATATTGCCGGTGTTTTTGGCCCTGGTGAAGCCCGTCTCTACCATTGCGAAGCCGCACTGCATTAAAAAGACGAGAGCCGCGCCTATGAGGAGCCATGTTGTCCAGGTCAACATAAATTTATATCCTCCAAAAAAAAGATTGACTGATTTATATGCCGGACGTCGCCCCGCGCGAACGTGCGGCGGGGCGGGCGCACCATAAAAAACAGTATAAAAATATTGTTTAAACTTATATTAGATATAAATTAATATTATATTGTTGCGTAAAAAGGTAAAGTTTAAGGCGCGCGGGTTTTGCCTGCGGCAACAGCCGCGCGCCTGGTCGATCATATTATTCTATTGCGTGACGCGCATGCCGCGTCCAAATCCAAAGCAAGTCAACAGACGTTCCTTTTCCGGAACTCAGCTGTTTTATTATTTTACACTGTACAGGATATCCGTATATGAAGGATAGGGCCAATAGTCCTCGGCCGTGAGCGTCTCCATCTCGTCGGCGATCTTTCTCACCACGCCCATCTGGGGGAGCACTTCGTGCGCCATTGCCTTTGAAGCGGGGCGCACATCCTCTTTGTCGATAGCCGAGAGTATGCTCTCGAGCTTTTTTACCTCCGCGCCGAACTTATCGTTGAGGTCGGACAGTCTGATTATAAGGCCCTTTTCCGTTTCACAGGGTATATTTTCAGATATAGTCTTTTTGGCCGCAACATTGGAACACAGTTCTGCGATGTAGTCGGATACGGCGGGAATTATGTCCTGCTTTGCCATCTTGAGCATTGTGAGCGCCTCGATATTTATTATCTTGACGTAGTTCTCAAGCCTTACCATGGCGCGGGCCACAGCTTCCTGCTCGGTATACACGCCCTGCTTTACGAACACGTCGATGTTGGGCTGCTCGAAGAACACCTCAGTCGCGTCGGCGGTATCCTTGTTGTTCAGAAGACCGCGCCTTTCGGCCTCGGGCTCCCATGCGGGCCCGTATCCGTCGAGATTGAAGATTATGCGCTTATGCGCCCTTATCGTATCCGTTATGAGCTGACGCGCCGCCGCCTCTATATCCTTTTCACCCTCGAGCTTATCGGCAAAATCGCAGAAAGCGTCGGCTATGATGGTATTTAAAACTATGTTTGCGTCGGCCACGTTTGCCTGCGAACCGAGCATTCTGAATTCAAATTTATTCCCCGTGAAGGCAAACGGCGAAGTCCTGTTCCTGTCGGAAGCGTCCTTGGGGAATATGGGAGACTCGGGAACGCCTATCGAACCCTCCTTGGCGCGGAAAGGCACGTATTCCTTGCCGTGAGCGATACTGTCGACAAGCGCGCCGAGCTGGTCGCCGAGGTATACCGAAATTATCGCGGGAGGAGCCTCGTTAGCGCCCAGGCGGTGATCGTTGCCCGCAGAGGCAACGGCGCCCCTTAAGATGCCCTGATAGTCGTCCACCGCCTTAATAACTGCGGCGAGTACGAGCATGAAGAGCGTATTTTTTTCGGGATTGGACCCCGGCTCAAGAAGATTGAGGCCGGTATCGGTAGACATAGACCAGTTGTTGTGCTTGCCGGATCCGTTTATGCCCTCGAAGGGCTTTTCGTGCAAAAGGCAGATGAGGCCGTGCTTCTGCGCTACCTTTTTCATGAGCTCCATGGTGAGCATGTTGGAGTCTATCGCCACATTCGTCGTGGCATATACGGGGGCCATTTCGTGCTGGGCGGGGGCGACCTCGTTGTGCCTCGTCTTGGAGGGGATGCCGAACGACCACAGCGTTTCGTCAAGGTCGGCCATAAATTCTGCTATGGCAGGCTTGATTGTGCCGAAGTAGTGGTCCTCAAGTTCCTGGCCGCGGAGCACGGGCGCACCGAACAGCGTTCTGCCCGTCATGCGGAGATCTATGCGCTTGAAGTACTCATCCTCGGAGATGAGAAAGTACTCCTGCTCGGGTCCGACAGTAGTCGTTACCTTTTTGCACTCTATACCGAAGAGCTTCAATATCCTCTTGGCCTGCATATCGAGCGCCTTCATCGATTTTAAAACGGGCGACTTCTTATCGAGCGTTTCGCCCGTGTAGGAGACGAATATGGATGGTATGTAGAGCGTAGTGCCCTTTACGAATGCGGGCGACGTGGGATCCCATGCCGTGTAACCGCGCGCCATATATGTTGCCCTCGAACCGCCCGAAGGGAAGCTGGAAGCGTCGGGCTCGCCGACTATCAGGCTCTTGCCGGTGAGGCGCATTATTACCCTGTCACCCTCAGGCTCGATAAAGCTGTCATGCTTTTCGGCAGTGAGGCCCGTAAGGGGCTGGAACCAGTGCGTGTAGTGCGTTGCGCCCTTGGATACGGCCCAGTCCTTCATGGCTGCGGCGACGGCGCCGGCTATCGATACGTCGAGCTGTGTGCCGGCCTCTATCGTGGCGCGGAGCGATTTGTACACTTCCTTGGGGAGCCTCTCCTTCTGCACGGCGTCGTTGAACACATTTTCGCCGAACTTTTCGGGAAGATTCATATTCTTTTTCTCCTTTAAAAATTATTTAACGTAAATGGTTTCAGGGGCTCTCTCACATTCTCCCCCTCTGCACATATCGGGCGGGACAACGGGCGTTGCCGCGCCCTCCGTTTGCGATTACAACAAGATTATAAAATAAATAAATTTGGCTGTCAAATGATATGACGGCCGTTGTTTTTCGCAAGTTTTTATAAATAATATAAGCTTAGCTTATATAACTTTTACTCTTTGTTAGCACTCGCGCGCGACAAAAGATACACAGTTCACGCAAATCTTTTTGCTGCGCAAAAATCTTTGCCGTGAGATTTATAATAAGGTCGCAACAAGGCTTAACGGCCGAACTAAATTCGCCCTTGCCTTGTTTCGACTTTATTAATTTAGAATTTGACTACCTCCGTCATAGAAATGTTGAAATATTTGCACACTCTATCCGGCCTAAACTTTGCGCAGAGCAGAAAACCTGCGCAAATCATCACTTGCGCCATTGGCGCAATCATCACTCATCACGCTGCCGCAGGCAGCTCATAACTGCGTGAGCGGCGCCTTCCTCAGAAGCGGCTACTCCTCATCCTCGAAGCGCGCGGGCTTTATGAGGTGCGTGCCCTTTACGTCGTTATGCGCCGCCTCCGCATCGTCGGCCATGATCCCCCGCTGCAGCTTGGAATAGCCGTATTTTTTGCGTATGGCGTCCACCGCGCGCTCGGCGCGTTCGCGCTTTTTATAGTCGCCGTCCACCTCGTCGAAGGTGAGCTGGGTGAGGTTGTTATCAAATCCCGACACGGTGACTCCGAGGGCGCGCACTTTAAACGGCGGCTTCACTCTCTCGCAAAAGAGCGCAAAGGCGTGGTTTGCTATCTCGCCGCACAGCACGGTGGGGCGCACCTTTTTTTGCGCGCTGAGGCTCTTTAAATTGCTGTCGCGCACCCACAGGTGCACGGTGTCCGCCCTGCCCAGATCTGCCTCTCTGAGGCGGGCGGCAACGCTCTCCGCGAGCACGAATAAGTTCTTTTTTACCTCGTCGAAAGCGGTCAGATCGCGCGGATAGGTGAGCGAATTGCCTATCGACTTCAATTCCCCGCTCTCACTCATGGGACGAACCTCTTCGTCGTCCAGCCCGCGCGCATATTTTAAAAGCGTGTCGCCCATCTTGCCGAGAAGGCCGTGCACAAGCTCGTCGGGAGCGTTTGCAAGCGCGCCTATCGTGGATATGCCCCGTCTTTTGAGTTTTTCGGCGGTTGCCTTGCCGACATATAAAAGATCGCCCACGGACAGAGGATAGAGCTTCGCCTTGTATTCGGAAACGGGTATCACCGTGGTGCCGTCGGGCTTCTTTAAATCTGAGCCGAGCTTTGCGAACACCTTGTTGAAAGAAACGCCCACTGAGACGGTTATGCCCAGCTCCCCCTTCACCCGCTCGCGCAACGTGTCGCCCAAAAAGGTAAGGTACTCGGGCGCAAAGTGCCTGTTCTCCCCTTCGCCGACGTACATATCTCCCGCAAATTTGGGAAATATCTTTGTGCTGCGCGTAACGTCAAGCCAGCACTCGTCTATGCCGTACGGCTCGATGAGATCGGTATATTCGGCATATATGCCGCGCGCAAGGCGGGAATACTTCATGTATTCATTGAAGTGCGGCGGCACCACAACGAGGTCCGGGCACTTCTTTTTGGCCTGCCACAGCGTTTCGCCCGTCTTTACGCCGAATTTTTTTGCCTCTTCGCTCTTGGCGAGCACTATGCCCTTGCGCTCCTCCTTGTTGCCTCCGACGGCGAGGGGCACGCCCGAAAGCTCGGGATGCAGTTTGCGCTCCACCGAGGCATAGAAGTTGTTCAGATCGGAATGGATCACAATTCGCTCCATAAATCACCGCCCGCATGCGCGCCTGCCGCGTACCTTAAAGCGCTCCGCGCCCAAAAACTTTATTTTTTCGCGCGCAAAGCGGTATTTTAAAAACGGGCGCGCAATAAACGCGCACAGCCGCTTAAAATCGCTCCAAAAGTGCCTCAGCTCCCAGTACAGGCACATTAAAAAGCCGAGCGGGCAGCCCAAAATGACGGCGGGGAAGAGCTGCCACAGCACGGGCGCATACTCCCCCGTGCCGTCGGCGGCGGGTTTGAACCACGACGGCACGAACGCAAGAATAAAATCGAGCACAGCCGTGCCCTCCATGCTGTAGAAGGGCTTGAACGCCATGCCGCCGTTACCGTTGGATATTACCTCCGTCTCCTTCTCCAGCCCGAGAGCGACGAGGATCACCTCGTTGCACACTATGACGGCGAGATTGAGGATATATATGAGCGGAACGAAAATGATGCGCCTGTAATCGAGCTGATGCCTTGAAAAGAGCACCATGAGAAGGGGCACCGCCCAGAGCACGGTATGGCAGAAATAGTAGCGCACCGTGTCGAAGCTGAACACGCCTGCTTCGTCTATCGACATGGGTATCCAACTTGCGCCCATGCCGCTTATCACTCCGATATAGAACATATAGTCGCGCATTATCCCGCTCTTTGAAAGGTAAATGAAGGGAAATATCATGGTGCTTATCGCACAGACATTTTCGGGAGTGACAGTCTGTATATAATAGCCGAATTCACCCTCTGTATTGTATGGCGGAAACAGCATTTTCAAAAAGTGCAGCGCAAAGTTTACTGCGAGCAGGGTAAACAAAACGGCATCCTGCACGCGCGCAGACATATTGTGCAGCACAAAATAGAGCAAAAGGAATATTGCCGCCCCCAAAAGCGGATACATATAGTAATACGGATTTGTAAAATCGACTGTCATGGCACCACCACAAATAAACCGCGTCAAAATAAACGGCGCTGCAAGTATTATATCACCTTTGCCGCGCGAGCGCAAGAGGAGCCCGCAGACAATTTGATTTATAACATATTTGACACTTTCCGCGCAATATGTTAGACTGAATTTAAAGCCGGCGCATATCATGCGCCGCGGCGCGCCGCTGTATTTATTTTTGCGGCCGCACATTTACAGGTATATCATGACTACTGAAAAGATGACAAGGGAGAAAAAGGCGGGCATAGCCGCAATAGTGCTTTCGGCGCTGTACGCGCTTGAATTTTTCGGCACGGGAATACTCATTTTTGCCAACATGCACTATACCTTTGCCGCAATGCCCTATCTGCTCTCAGTTATAGCGCTGCTGCCGCTTTTATTCAGTATTCTCAATTTTACGCTGTTTAAAAGGCAGAATGTTGCAATATTGCTCATCTGCGCAACGCTCATAATGGCGTCGGGGCACTTTTTGTTTACGGCATATGTGCTCTCCAAACTGACGTTCGTGCTGATAACCTGTCTGCCTCTTTTCGGCGTGCTGGCGATAGTAGCGCTGTTTTTATACCTCATTCTGCTCTATCCGCGCCTGAATAAAAGGGACAAAAAAATTTCGGTGATAACGCTCAGCATCGTCATATTTTTTGCGAGCGTGTTCGGAATATTCAGGCTCGGCTTTTTTTACTTTACCTCCGACGGGGTGGTGTTTGCCGTTGAGGACGAATACCAGATAGCCTGGTCGACATCTGTAAAATCAACGGGATACGTGACCATAGGCGACGAGGTATTCTATGACGGGGGCGCGGGCGAGAACGACGTTTCCACCCTGCACAAAGTGACGGTGCCAATGGACCTTCTGGACGAGGCAAAGGAATATACCATTCACTCCGCGCCCGTATATTCGGAGGCGGCGTACCTATCGATAAGCGGCGGCGAGCGCACGAAGACCTATAACTTCCGCCCCGCCGACCCCTCCGACGGACTTCAGATATACAACATAAGCGACAACCACGAGTGCGTAAGCGGCGCCGGCGACGCGGGAAAATATTTCGGCGACAAGCTCGACGTGCTGATACTAAACGGCGACCATATAAACGACGTCTCCTCCCTGTGGCAGATATCCATGATATATCAGCTTGCAAGCCGCGTGACGGAGGGAACGCGCCCTGTGATATTTGTGCGCGGAAATCACGAGTGCAACGGCAAATATGCCGCAGAGCTGCCCGAATATGTGGGAAGCAACGACGGAAATTTATACTACACCGTACGCCTGGGCGGGGCATATTTTATGGTGCTCGACACAAACAACGATATGTCGGACGACAACTTTTTGATAGCACCCGCGGCGAACTTTGAGCAGCTGCGCAAAAAACAGACCGAGTGGCTTGAAGGCACGACCGACTTCGGCGAAGACTGCGAATACCGTTTTTTGCTCGCGCACATGGCGTTTGCTCTCTCTGACTACGAGCGCTTCCCCGGGTGGCGGGACGAGCTTGTGGCGGCGACCGACGGAAAGTTTGACCTGTGCATAAGCGGGCACTCGCACGTTTTAGACTACGCCGAGGCGAAAACGGACTCGCGGACGAGCTACCCGATATTGCGCGGCTCGCTGCGCAGCGACAGCCGCATAAGCGGCGAGAGCGTGTGGCCAGGGCACTTTACAGGCACGGCCATAGAGTGCAAGGACGGAAAAATCACCGCACGGTTCACCAACAGCAAGGGCGATGTACTCGCCGAATTTGCAATCAAATAATTAAAAATTAATTTATTTTTAAAATTAAAATTTGAATAAATAAAATAAATGCGCATATGTTTTTATGCGCATTTATTTTATATTGAATATATTAAAATTTTTAACTGACAATATTTTATTCTGTAATTTGCTTTACGAGGCCGCCCAGCACGTCGAAATATTCCCTGAACGTCTTGGAGCACACTTCGGCGTTTTCAATGACTATGCCGTCCGCGCGCAGACCCGTCACGGCAAAACTCATGGCAACGCGGTGATCGCCGAAGGTATTTATGTGCGCGGACTGCGGCTGCGAAGGATAAACGGTAATGCCGTCCCTTTGCTCTTCGCACTCTATTCCCATGGCACGCAGGTTGGTCGCCATCGCCGCTATCCTGTCGCACTCCTGCCCGCGGATATGTTCAATGCCGCATATGTGCGTGGGTTTTGAAAGGTAGGGCGCGACCGCCGCCATGGTGAGGGCCTGGTCGGAGAAGGCCGACATATCTATATCGCCGCCGTCGAAGCCGCCCTGCATCAGCTTTATAAACTGTATATCGCCCTGGCAGTTGTGCGGCAGAACGCCCCTCACCCTTATGTCCGTGCCGAGTATCCTGTTCATGGCGTAAAAATAGCACGCCGCCGAAATATCGGGCTCGATATCGTATCTGCGCGCCGAATATGCGCCCTTCACTACATACACAGGGGCTCCCTGCTCCCTCTCAACGTTCACGCCGAACGACCACATGATATCGGCCGTCATATCGATATACTTCATGCCGTGGCTGCCCGCGGCCCTCACGCGCAGACCGTCCTTTGCGCACACGCCCGCCATAAGTATGGCCGACATGAACTGGCTGCTCTTGCTTATATCGACGGTCATCTCCCCCTCGGGAGCCGACGTGCCGCGTATTCTGAACGGGAAGCAATTTTCGTTTTCCAAAAACTCAAACCGAGCGCCCGCTTTTTCAAGCGCGGAGATGAGATCGCCCATTGGCCGTCTCTTCATCTGTTCAGATGACCGCACGACAAATTCACCCTCCGAAAAGGCCAGAAGAGCGGTTATAAAGCGCGCCGCCGTACCCGCGCTGCCCACATACACCTCGCCGCCCTTTACGGGAAGAACGCCGCAGCAGCCTTCTACCGTGACTGCGGAGCCGTTTAAAGAGATTTTTATGCCCAGGCTTTTGAGGCTGTCGATAAAGGTGAGGCAGTCGTCCGAGAGGCCCGCGCCGTACAGCGTGGATTCGCCCTTTGCCAACGCCGAAATGAACAGCGCGCGCGCCGTTATGCTCTTTGAGCCGGGGACAGACACAAGCGCGTTTTTGTTTTTTATTTTTTTATAAATATTAGGTACGGAATAATTCATAATTGCAATTTAAAAACCGCGTTGATTACGGCATATATGTGGGTCAATTTGATATTTTGCCACATATGCATATGCAAATTTATGCATATAAAATATTTAAAAAAAAATAATTTTTTGTCGATTTAACACTGTTCCACGTGTGACTTCCTGCGCCGCACGATATCGCCCGCAGAGAGGGCGTAGGAGCACCTTACGCTGTAGACCTCCTGCACACGCTTGCAGTCGTCCACGCGCAGGCCGTTTGAATCGTAAACCTCTTCAACGGCGAAGCTCTTGCCGAAGTTATCCGTCGGCGAGAGCACCTCCAGAATATCGCCGACATAGAATCTGCCGCGCATCTCTATCTTTGCAAAGCCGTTCTCGTACCCCAGAACATTTCCGATATAGTCGCAGTCGCCCTTGGCCTGACTATCGGAATAGTTGACGGTCTGGTGGTTTTCGCCGAGGGCGTAGGCCGTGGTGTAGTCGCGGTGCGCCGCCGTTAAAAGCTCGCGCTCGACTGTGGGTGAAAAACCGCCGTCTATGCACCTGCGGTAGGCGTTTATGACGGTGGCGAGATAATATTCGCTCTTCATGCGGCCCTCTATCTTAAAGGAATACACGCCCGCCGCGCGCATTTCATCGAGGTGCGCCGACATGTTCAAGTCCTTTGAATTGAGGATATATGCGCCCCTTTCGTCCTCCTCGAGGGGGAGCCAGCCGCTGTCGCTCTTATCGTCGTTCTTCCTTATGGAGTAGTTCCAGCGGCAGGCCTGGGCGCACTCTCCGCGGTTGGAGGGGCGGCCCGTGAGGTAGTCCGAAAGCAAACATCTGCCCGAATAGGATATGCACATTGCGCCGTGGACGAAGGCCTCGAGCTCGATATCGGGCACGAAGGCGTGAATTTCGGCTATCTCTTCAAGCGAGAGCTCGCGCGCGAGCACGGCGCGGCTTGCACCCATATCGCGCCAGAACCTTACGGCGTATTTGTTGGTTATGTTGGCCTGAGTCGAGATGTGCACCGAAAGTTTGGGCGCAGCCTTTTTGCACGCCGTGAGCACGCCCGGGTCGGATATGAGCGCCGCATCAGCGCCCGCCTCCTGCAGGAAGGCAAAATAATCCTCCATGCCGGCAAGGTCTTTGTTTCGGGCGTAAATATTTACTGTGACGTACACCTTTTTGCCGCGCGCGTGCGCGTATTCCGCCGCCTCTTTCAGCTCCTTGCGAGAAAAGTTATCGGCAAAGGAGCGCAGTGAAAAATCTTTGCCGCCGAGATATGCCGCGTCGGCGCCAAAGTAGACCGCAGTCTTTAATTTTGAAAAGTTGCCCGCAGGGGCAAGAAGTTCAACGTCTTTCATAGTCACTTTTTTACCGAAACGGCCATGCCGTCGCCCACTTTTACAACCGAAGTTATAAGTTCGGGATCTTCAGTCACCGCCGAAAGGTATTCCTCTATGTGCTGTGCGAGCATCTTGCGCTTTCTGGGCACCTCGGCCTCGCCGCTCGCCCAGCCGAAGATGAGAACGTCGTCGGCAATGAGCACGCCGCCCGGCCTTAAGAGCTGCTTTAGGCGGGGTAGGAGTTTTATATACTGCACCTTGGCGCAGTCCATAAAGATAAAATCAAATTGCCCTTCAAGGGCGGATATCAGCTCGCCCGCGTCGCCTAAAAGGGCGCATACGCGCGGAGATATGCCCAAACCATCAAAATTGCGCACGGCTTCTTCATAAAAATTTTTGTCGCGTTCAACCGTGGTTATATGCGCATACGGGCATACAACAGCGAGTGCCGCGGCAGTCGTGCCGACGGCCGTACCCAGCTCTAAGATTCGCCGCGGCCTTACCGCCGCAGCTAAAGCGATCAAAAAACTGAGCGAATCGTCACGCGCCACGGGGATCTCTCGCGCAAACGCGCCATCCCTTATACGCTGCAATTCAGGAGGGATATCCGGTTTGTTCCACTTGTTAACGCCCGACGTATTGCGGTGCGCATAAGAAAATTCGTCCATAGTATTAAATAAATTTTTAAGTCAGAAACCGCAATAGCGCCTCCCCTTGCATAGGGGAGGTGGCTTAACCGGGCGAAGCGAAGTTAAGTCAGAAGGGTAGATTTTTGTAACGCGGTGTATAAGCGTAAACCCTTCAGTCGACTTCGTCGCCAGCGTCTCGCCGCCATTAAGGTAATGACATGGCGGCTCGGGCACCGTTCGCGCGTGTACTTATGCGCTCACTCATCTCGCCCAACCCCAACAATGGGTGTCCATTGTTGGTTGAAATGTCAGGCTCGACCTTAAAAAGCGGAGCCTTCAATGCCGTTAAAATTTCTCTTACCTCCCCGCTCAGATGCCCCTTGGAGATGCGAGCACTTTCTAAAATAATTGACGTTTCAAGCAAGGTTTCCTTGCGCAGAAAGGCGAACAACGCATTTCTGCAAACAGCACATATGCGCTGTTTGCGCGTTGTGAGGTGAGCGAGGGCAAATGTAGGCCCGAGCGGTGACCGCGCGAGGAGGCGTAGCCGACGACACTTTGCGGAGGTTCCCTTTGGGAAGCCGCAAATCGCGGCGGTATTTTACAGTTCGCCGCACGAGAACAATTTGCTGCGGTCAGCACGTTTTGCCGTTTCCCGCAAGCGGGAACCCCTCGGCAAAGCAGCGCTCCGCTCGCGCACCAAAGGGGGAATTGCCCCGATTATATTATCGAGGGCCCCTATAAATCGGGGCAAGAGGGGCCGGCCCCTCAAATCACGGAAAATTTAGTGCGCGGCCCGCGCTAAATTTTCGTGAACACTTACAACTCGACTACAACGGGAACAATCATCGGCGACTGCTTGGTCTTTTTTAAGAGATAATTTTTAAGCGTCTTTTTGATGGCGCGCTTGAGTTCGTCGACCGAGCCTATGGAGAGGTCGTAGCCCTCTATGGCATTTTTGATGACCTCGCGCACCTCGGTTATATAGTCCTTGTGAAAGCCGAAAATAAAGCCGCGGCTGTTTACGGCGGGTTCGCCTATGACTTCGCCGCCCGATACAACCACAGAGACGATAAACAGACCGTCGGAGGCGAGCTGGCGCCTGTCCTGCATGACAGTAGATGTCTTTTCGTCCTCTATGCCGTCGCCGTCGATGAGACGGGAACCGGAGGGCACGTTGTCCCCGCGGCGGAGCGCGGAGGAAGTGAGCATTACACAGTTGCCGATATCGGGCAGGAAGATGTTGCTCTCATTCATGCCGAGTTCAAGGGCGAGCTGGGCATGCTTCTTTAAATGCCTGTATTCGCCGTGCACGGGGATGAAGAACTTAGGTCTTAACAGCCTGTGCATTATCTTATGTTCCTCGCGGCAGGCGTGGCCTGAGACATGGATATTCTCCAGGCTCTCATAAACTACGTTAGCGCCCTTGCGGTAGAGGTTGTTGATAACGTTATATATGCCCTTTTCGTTGCCGGGAATGGGCGAAGCAGAGATGATTATAGTGTCGTTCCCGCCAACGGTGACGGAAGGATTTTCACCGTTGGCCATGCGCGTCAAGGCGCTCATGGGCTCGCCCTGGCTGCCCGTGGAGACTATCACGAGCTCGCTGTCGGGAATCTTTTTGGTACGCGAAACGTCGACAAGCACCCCGTCGGGAATGTGCAGATCTCCGATATTTTCGGCCGCGTCGACGACGTTGAGCATGCTCCTGCCCGAGAGCGCGACCTTGCGCTTATACTTTACGGCGAGGTCGATTATCTGCTGAAGCCTGTGCACGTTGGAGGCAAATGTTGCGATAATGAGTCTGCGCGTGGGATTTTCGTTGAATAATCTGTCCAAAGTGCTGCCCACCGTCTTTTCGCTCATGGTGTAGCCGGGGCGCTCGATATTGGTGCTCTCGCCAAGGTAACACAAAACTCCGCGCTCTCCGATTTCGGCTATCGTCTTTAAATCTATGGGCGCGCCCGCGACGGGGGTTAAGTCGATCTTGAAGTCACCGCTGTGGAATATCAGTCCCTGCGGCGTATCTATGGCGAGCGCCACCGCGCCCGCTATGGAGTGGTTGACGTTTACGAACAGCACGTCGAACGCGCCGAGCTTTACCCTGTCGCCTGGAGAGACGATTATCTCCTCCGCGTCGTTTATGCGGTGCTCGCGCAATTTGTTGTCAACGAGCGCGAGAGTGAGCTTAGTGCCGTAGACGGGCGCCTTTATTTCGCGCAGAAAGTAGGGCACGCCGCCGATATGGTCCTCATGCCCGTGCGTAAGCAGCAGCCCGCGCACCTTGCTTTTGTTTGCGACGAGATAGGAGATGTCGGGCGCGACGAGGTCGATGCCCGGCAGCTCCTCCGTGGGGAAGATTATACCCGCGTCGATGATTATTATGTCGTCGCCGTACTCGATCGCCGTCATGTTTTTGCCTATTTCGCCCACGCCGCCGAGGAAAATTATCTTTACCTGCTTTTCACGCTTTGAGCGCGTTTTTTTCGCGGGTTTTTCCGCCTGCGCTGCGGCGGGTTCCGCAATGCGCTTTGCCCGCGGCTTTTTTACGGGTTTTTCTTCCTGTACAGGCTTTACGGTCTGTTTGCGCTCTCTCTTCTTTTTTACGGGCTTTTCGGGTAAAATTTCCGCCCCGCCTGCCGACGCGCTTTTTTTAGCGCTCTCATTCTGCGGGGTCTGCTCTCTCGCACTTTCGGCGGAATTTACGTTGCCGAGATACAAAAATTGCGAAAAACCGCCCGAAGATGTGAGCGGTGTACCTTCTGAGGGCTTACCTATCCTCCCGGTACGCAATCTTTTTGTGGTTTTGGTCTTTTTTTCGTTTTCCAATACTTTCTTCTCCTATTACAATGCGCGGCGTGCAGGACGCGCCGCGCCGCCCGTCGCTCCCGACGGAAAAAACTAAAAAATAAAATAAAATTATAATTTGATTAAATTAAAATATTAAATTAAAATATGAAAATAATTAAATTCAAATTTATAAAAATGCGGCGCGCGGCCGCAAAAACTTCACGATTAGAAAAACGGTTCGATAATTTGTTGAAATATATTTGAGGGGTTGATAAAAAAAACTATCAACCCCCCTTCGATTCTGTTTTATTTGTTCTTCGATACATCCTTTACAAGGCCGTCTTCAATGAGTTCTTCGATACTCTCATAGGGATACATTGAAGCGTAATCTCTCTCCTGGATATGACGCTTTTCGCCGTTTCGCTTCGCGAGCATATCGTCGATCAGGCGGATGGCCTTTTTTACGCCGAGAGGGCTCTTTATCTTTACCATCATGGGAGTGCCGTGCATCGACTTGTTGTCCGACACGTCTACCTGATGGTATACCGAAGTTTTATATTCGTTGGGGTCGAGGTTGAGATACAGGCAGAGCGTCTTGCCCCTGATTTTAAGCTTTGCTATCGTCTCCCTGCCCTTGTTGAAGCGCTCGGCGCCCCATGCAACGGAGGAATTGACCTTTCTGTATGCCAGCATGGCGTTCTTTATCTGGCCGTAATAGCGCTTTACGTCGTCGGAGCTCTGAATTATCCTTGCGATGAAGCTGCGGTTGTACTTCATCATGTTGGCGAAGTCTACGCCGCCCTCCATATCCTCCATTCCGTCGGGCTGGGCCTCGCCCTCGGCGGTCTGCTCGTCAACGTCGTCGAAGATGTTCTCCATCACCTCGTCGGCGGGTTCTTCTTTCACTTCGTTTTCGTCCACGATGTCGCTCACGGTGACGAGCTCGCCCTCGCCGTTCTCGTCTTCGTCGGTCTCCGGCGCGGATTCGGCCGGTTCCTCTGCAGGCTCTGCGGCAGCCGCGGCAATCACCGCTCCGCCCGCAAGCAGCGCCCTTATCTCTTCGAGCTGCCTGTTTATATCGGATATATCGTCCTTTATCTGAACTATATCTTCATATTCGTCGTCATAATCACCGTCGCTGTCGGCAGGGGCGAACAGTTCATCGAAGCGCTCGGTAAGGTCGTCCACCTTGCGGCCAAGCTCGTCGATGTCCTTTGCGGCGGGTTCTTCGGCCAAAATTGCGTACACTTTTTCGAGGCCGCCATTTATCTCGTCGAGCTTTGCGCCCGTAGATTCCGCCACCGTGGCGGAAACGCTCTCGGTTATCTTCTTTATGCCGTCGTCGTCGATAACGATATCAAAGTCGTTGCCTATGGGCACGGTCTCCGCCGACACAGCTTCAACGGCGCCGGATGCGGAAAGTTTTTCGGCCACGCCGTTTACTATGGCATCGTAGTCGATCTCCGTCGCGGGAACGGAGGCGAGCACCGCAGAGGCAACCTTGTCGGCGATGTCGTCGCCGTCGACCTCCGGCATGATATTGGAGAGGGCGGCCGCCGTTTTGTCGGCAATGGCGTCCTCGTTTACGCCGCTTGCTGCAAGCTTTTCAGATACTAGGCGGGCGAGTTCCTCAGGATTGACATACTCCTCAGCATCGGCGGCGGCAAGCTCGTCATATGCGTTCTTTTCGGCAAGGCGTTTTGCAATGCCGTCGTAGTCAAGCTTTTCGGCCACGGCCTCGGCGAGCGAACGGCAGCCTTCGTCGTCGACGATGATGTCGAAGTCGTTGGGCGAGAGCGCGCTGACCTTGCGGGCTATCTCGTCGGAGAGGGCGTCGGAATCTATCTGCGCCGATACTTCCACAGGCGTAGCGGAGCCGTCCGCGCCTATGACTGCGGGAGGTATCACTATCTGTTCCGCCACCTTGGAAGCTATGTAATCGGCGGGCACTATCTCCTGGGGCATGCTTTCGGCCACGCGCCTGGCTATTTCGTCGCAGCTGAGATCGGAGAATATCTGCTTGCCGGCGAGTTTATCGGCAAGACTTTCGGCGAGCTTGTCATAGTTAACGAGTTCGGGGACATACCCCTCGCCGCTCTCCGACGGATGCACGCCCAGGGCGTACTTCATGACCTTTTCTTCCAGAGAGGAGATCATGCCCGAAAGTTTTACGAATACGCTTTCGCATTGGGCGGCAACGTAATTTATCTCCTTCCTGAGCTGGGCGTTTTCTGAAAGCAGCTTATCCAGGATAGAGCTGTTCTGCTTGCTTATGTAGGCAGTCTCCTGCGACACCTTTTCAGCCACGGGACCTCCCGATCCCTCTGCCGCAAGCAGTTTATCAAGCTTTTCCGCAAGCTCGGCCTGGCGTTGCAGAATGACGTCGGCCTTTGTGGCGTAGTTTGCGGTCTGGCGTTCGCCTTCGCCCTTTTTGTTGAAAATAGACATAAAAGTACCTCTCTGCCGCAGCGGACGGCCGGTTGTCCGGCACATACCCCCGCGCTTTTTGCTTACAGAACAATTTTACAACAAAAAACGGAGAATGTAAATATAATTGCCCGAACTTTTTGTAAAACGCGGCAAAATTTTTTTTAATTGACGGGCAGATATGCCGCGTTTAACGCCTTTTTGCGCCCGGGATGCGTCCCTCTGCCGCAAAAGATAAAAAAATAACAATTTCTTTGCCCGTAAGGTTGAAATTTTGAAAGCACTGTAGTATAATAAAGTCATTATACGAAACTTCGCATGAGTGCGGGGAGGCCGCTTACGGCGGCGCGGGCGGCAGATACGCATGCCCCGGCATTTCGCAAATTTATTTAAGGGAGACAATTATATGAGAGTTTACAACTTTTCGGCGGGGCCTTCCACGCTGCCGCTGAACGTACTGCAGGAGGCCCAGAAGGAATTTTTGGACTTTGCGGGAACAGGCATGTCCGTGACCGAAATATCGCACCGCGACAAGGCGTTCGACGCCGTGGTCAAAGAGGCCGAGAGCCTGGTACGCGAACTTCTTAACGTGCCCGACGACTATGCCGTGATATTTGTGCAGGGCGGCGCCTCCACCCAGTTTGCAGCCATACCCCTGAATTTGATGCACCACGGCAAGGCCGACTATATCGTCACCGGCAACTTTGCCAAGAAGGCATGGCAGGAAGGCCAGATCTACGGAAAAGCGGTAAAGATAGGCGACAGTTCCGACAAAACCTATACATATATTCCCGACGTGGATACTCTGCCCTATTCCGAAGACGCCGACTATGTGCACATTACCTCAAACAATACCATATTCGGCACGAGGTATATAAAATTCCCCGAATGCAAGGCTCCGCTCGTTGCGGACATGTCGTCGGAGATATTCTCGCGCGAGGTCGACGTTAAAAAGTTCGGCGTAATATACGCAGGCGCGCAGAAGAACCTTGCGCCCGCGGGCGTGACCATAGTCATTGCAAGGCGCGACCTTATACAGGACCCTTTAAAGATCTGCCCCACAATGCTCAAATGGAAAGTGCAGGACGAAAACGGTTCGCTCTACAATACCCCTCCCTGCTTTTCGATATATATGGCCGACCTTGTGCTGCGCGATTTAAAGGCAAAGGGCGGCGTGAAGGCCATGAACGAGGCAGACGTATACAAGTCAGACCTTTTGTACGACTTTATCGACAACTCTTCGCTGTTTAAAAACAACGTAGTAAAAGAGTTCCGTTCGATAATGAACGTTCCATTCGTCACCCCCTCGGCCGAACTCGACGCAAAATTCATCGCCGAAGCAAAAAAGGCGGGTCTGGTGTCTTTGAAGGGCCACAGGCTCGTTGGCGGCATGAGGGCCTCGATATACAACGCGATGCCCGTGGAGGGCGTGAAGGCGCTCATCGAATTCATGAAGAAATTCGAACTCGAGAACAAATAAGTTTTAAATACATACTCAAATATTAAACACTCACCCAAATACAAATAAATTCAAGGGGGACTTAAAAATGGCAAAACAGATACTCAAACTCAACGCGATAAGCCCGCTCGCCGACGCTATATTCGCCGGTTACGGCTACGGCGACAGCTGCGAAAATCCCGACGGCATAATGGTGCGCTCGGCGCAGATGGCCGACTATAACGTGGGCGACAAACTCGTCGCAGTTGCGCGCGCGGGCGCGGGGACCAACAATATACCCGTGGCCGACTATGCAGAAAAAGGCATAGTGGTATTCAATACCCCCGGCGCAAACGCAAACGCCGTTAAAGAACTGGTGATATGCGAGCTGCTTCTGGGCGGCAGAAAGATAACCGAGGCCATAGACTGGGTAAAGACCTTGAAGTCTGAAGGCGACAACGTGGGCAAGCTCGTCGAAAAGGGCAAGTCGAAGTTCGTGGGCAGCGAGATAAAGGGCAAGATGCTGGGCGTTATAGGCCTCGGCGCCATAGGCGTGGAAGTCGCCAACGCGGCGTACGGCCTGGGCATGGAGGTATGCGGCACCGACCCCTACCTCTCCACGCTCAACGCGCTTGCGCTCTCCCCCCACATAAAAGTTGTGGCCACGCGCGAAGAGATATATAAAACCGCAGATTTTATAACGATACACGCCCCCGCCACTTCCGACACCAAGGGCATGATAAACAAGGATACCATAGCTCAGATGAAGGACGGCGTAGTCATCATCAACGACAGCCGCGGCGAGCTTGTGAATACCGACGACATCATAGCCGCCCTTGAGAGCGGCAAAGTCGGCAGGTACATAACCGACTTCCCCAACGCAAAGCTCATCGGCGTTAAAAACTGCATATGCGTGCCCCACCTGGGCGCAAGCACGCCCGAAGCCGAAGACAACTGCGCGGTCATGGCTGCGCACCAGCTTGTCGACTACATTGAAAACGGGAATATTGCCAACAGCGTCAACTACCCCTCCGTTTCGCTCGCGCGCGACGAGGGAAAAGGCAGAATACAGATCCTGCACCGCAACGTAAAAAACATAATAACCAAATTCACGCTCGCCATATCCGAACAGGCGCTGAATATCGCGCACATGGCAAGCTCCAGCCGCGGCGAATACGCATGTTCGATACTCGAGATCGACGGCGCCGTCCCCGACAAAACGATAGAATCGATCAAAAAGGTCGAGGGCGTTTTAAGAGTCCGTTCGCTGTAAAACAATTCACGAATTTTTCGCCTTGGCCGAATGCGAAAAATTCCGTGATTCGGGAAACTAAGTTCCCCTGTCGGCGATTATTAAGGGCCCACATATTATATAATCGCCGACATTCCCTTCCAGCGAGCCTGCTGACCGCAGCAAATAGGGTCTTTCTGCGGCGGGAAACCCGCCTTGAAACGCTCTATTAATTTATTCAAGAATTTTAATGTAAGCAAGCCGCCGCGCAGGCTCTGCGCGGCGGCGATTTTTTAAAACTGTACGCCGGATAAAAGGACGGCTGCATGCCGAATAAAATGCGCGCCCGTGGGCATAATTAATTAAAAACACGGAGGTAATATATGTCCGGCAAAAAGAAAAAGATCAGAAAGATGAACGACAGGCAGTACAGCGAATATATAGCTCTGCTGCGCGCAAAGGACGAGGAGGCCGAGCGCGACAATAGCGACGGCTGAAACATTCGGCCGCGAAAACACAATACGCACACACCCGCCTTTAAAAAAGGCGGGTTTTTTAATGACGGATCGCAGAACGGCCGACGACGCGGAAATACGGTAAAATCTATACTTACTGTGAACTTTATGAAAAGTTAATGAATATAAATCTCCAGTGCGGCAAATTCATTGACTTGCGTTTGAAACGTGAATATACTGTTTAAAAAGTTATCAATTGATAACTGTTTTACGGAGGCTCCCGTGAATATAGACAACTATACCGACAGAGCGACTTCGCTGTTCTTCCGGTTCAAGGAGACGATGCAGCGACTATTGCCGTCAGGCTCGGGAAAAATTTTCAGCGTACTCGGCGGTCTGCACGAATTTGAAAAGCGGCACGGCAGGCCTCTGACGATATCCGAGATGGCACGATTTTCCGGTCTTGCCGTACCGAACGTAAGCAGGCTTTTAAAACCGTTTGAGGAAAAAGATCTGGTTAAGAAAGTTAAGCACGGCCGGAAAGTGAGCATTGTTTTGACCGAGAAAGGAAAAAATGTGTTGGCGCAGTCTGGACAGAAGTTTATTGCCAACATTGCCGACGCGATATGCGCGCTGAGCGAGAGCGAACGCGCCGCCTTCCTTACTTCGAGCGAAAAAATACTTGATTATCTGGAAAGAAAAGAGGAAACAAAAATGCAGGAGAACATAGATGCTTAAACTGTATAAAAATTTAAAGGCGCTCGACTGGCTGCTTGTCGCGCTTATTGTCGGAATAACGGTAGCCCAGGTGTATTTCACCATGGAGCTGACCGACCAGATCTCGGCGATAGTGGGCGCCATTCAGTCTGTAAGCCTGGGCCTTGGCTCCACGGCCGACATATGGCGCGAGGGCGGCATAATGCTTGCCTTTGCCGCATGCAGCGCGCTGTGTCAGGTCGCTTCGGGCATAGCCGCCTCCTTCGTGGCCAGCCGCCTCTCGGCAACGCTGAGAAGCAAGGTATACGCAAAAGTTGAAAGCTTTTCGATAGCGGAGATAAACAAGTTTTCAACCGCGTCGCTGATCACCAGGACGACGAACGACATTCAGCAGGTGCATATGGCAAACATTCTCACCCTGAGAATGTTGATATATGCACCCATTATGGTAATATGGGCGATTTGCAAAATAAACGCCTCAAGCGGGGAACTCACGCTTGCCACCGCCGTCGCCGTCGTAATACTTATAATATGCATAGCTGCAATAATGCTGGCGGCCATGCCGAAATTCAAGCTCATGCAGAAACTCACCGACAGACTGAACGGAGTCACGCGCGAAAATCTTACGGGTCTGAGAGTTGTGCGCGCATATAATGCAGAGAGTTACCAGGAGAAAAAATTCAGCAAGGCAAACGACGCATTTACCAACACACAGCTGTTCACAGGAAGAGTGATGGCGCTCATGAGTCCTCTGATGATGCTGGTGATGAACGGCCTTACGCTTGCCATCTATTGGATAGGCGCCTCGCTTATGAATGCCGGCCAGATAGAGTATCAGACCATCGTATCGTTCATGACGCTGGCCTCACAGGTGATAATGGCGTTTCTGATGCTTCTGATGATGTTCATATTGCTGCCCCGCGCGCAGGTTGCGGCAAAGAGGATAAACGAAGTGCTTGAAACCCCGCTCTCAATATCCGACCCCGAGACGGAAGAACAGCCGAGCGAAGTCGGCACGGTAGAGTTCAGAGACGTGAGCTTCCGTTACCCCGACGCGGACGCGGACGTATTCGAACACATCTCCTTCCGCGCAGAGAAAGGACAGACGATTGCCTTTATCGGCAGCACGGGTTCGGGCAAATCTACCCTCATCAACCTTGTGCCGCGCTTTTACGACGCGACCGAGGGCGAAGTGCTCGTCGACGGCGTAAACGTCAAAAACCTAAAACAAAGCACGCTGCGCAGCAAAATCGGCTACGTGCCGCAGAAGGGCGTACTGTTTTCGGGTACCGTTGCCGAGAACATAGGGTTCGGCGGCGTGAGCGACATGGACGCCATAGAGGAGGCCGCCAGGATCGCCGAGGCCGACGGATTTATAAACGAGATGCAGGGCGGCTACGCAAGCATGATATCGCAGGGCGGTAAAAACGTTTCGGGCGGACAGAAACAGAGACTTTCTATTGCGCGCGCCGTGGCGCTGAGGCCTGAAATAATGATTTTCGACGACAGCTTTTCCGCACTTGACTATAAGACCGACAAAAAAGTGCGCGAAAACCTGAAAGAGCATCTTTCGGGCGCCACGAACCTGATAGTAGCCCAGCGAATAGGCACCATCATGGACGCCGACAAGATAATCGTACTTGACCAGGGAAAAGCCGTGGGCGAGGGCACGCACAAAGAACTGCTTGAAAACTGCCCTGTATACCGCGAGATAGCTCTGTCGCAGCTTTCTAAGGAGGAACTTGGCTTATGAGACCTGCACAATACAGCGGCACCAAGCTGCAAAAGGGCGAATTCACAAAAAATATCGGCAAGCTTGCCGTATTCATGAAGCGCTATATCTGGCCGATAATCATCTCCCTTATATTTACGATAGGAGCCACAGTGCTCTCTATATTCGCGCCGCAGATACTCTCCGACCTCGTAGACGTAATTACTGTAGGCATAGACGGTACGCTCATCGACATGAGCGAAGTTGCGCGCTTTGCGATCATGCTGATAATATTTTATGTATGCAACGCGCTGTGCACCTATGTTTCAAGTTATACGATGACGACGGTGTCGCAGAGAATGTGCCGCGCGCTCCGCTCGGATATATCCAAGAAGATAAACAAAGTTCCCTTAAAATACTTCGACTCCCACCCCTACGGCGACACGCTCTCGCGCGTTACAAACGACGTGGATACCATAGGCAACTCCATGCAGCAGGCGGTTTCCATGGTCGTGCAGTCTGTGTGCATGCTGATAGGCGTACTAATTGCGATGTTTGTGACCTGTTGGCAACTGGCGCTGTCGGTGCTGATAATAGTGCCGCTCATGGCCATCCTGCTGATGGTGATAATGAAGTTCTCGCAACCGCAGTTCAGAAAACAGCAGGACGAACTCGCCGTTCTGAACGGAAAAGTCGAAGAAAATTATTCCGGACAGCTCGTAATAAAGGCGTTCAACGCCGAAGGGCGCACGGGCGCAGACTTCGGAAAGACCAACAAGCGCTTAAAGAAGAGCACCTTCCTTTCACAGGCGCTCTCCGGAATAATGCAGCCGGCAATGAGCTTTATTTCCTACTTTGCCTACGCCGCGGTGTGCGTGGTTGCAGGCATACTCATAAGCCGCGGCTCGCTGGGTGTGACGTTCGGCACGCTCTCCGCGTTCCTTGTGTACGTCAACCTGTTTCAGAGCCCCCTCTCGCAGATAGCCCAGGCAGCAAACGTGCTGCAGAGCGCGGCGGCTGCAAGCGGCAGGGTATTCGCCTTCCTCGGAGAAGAAGAACTTGAGGATGAGAGCGGCAAGGAGCGCAAACTCACGGGCGGCGTGCGCGGCGAAGTCGAGTTCAAACACGTAAAATTCGGCTACTCGCCCGACAGGGTGATAATACCGGACTTTTCGGCAAAAGTTCAGCCGGGCTGGAAGGTGGCGATCGTCGGCCCCACGGGCGCAGGCAAGACCACCATGGTAAACCTCCTGATGAGGTTCTACGAGGTAAACAGCGGCGACATCACGATCGACGGCGTTTCAATAAAAGATATGCCGCGCGAGGAAATACACGACCTGTTCGGCATGGTGCTGCAGGACACATGGATGTTCGAAGGCACGCTGCGCGAGAATATAGTATACTCCAAGCAGGCCGACGACGAGCAGGTGCGCGCGGCATGCGAGGCGGCGGGCATAACGCACTACATCTCCACCCAGCCGGGCGGGTTAGAGCACTATGTTGAAAACGGCGACGAGATATCGGGCGGCCAGAAACAGCTGATAACGATAGCGCGCGCAATGATCGAAAATGCGCCCATGCTGATACTCGACGAGGCGACTTCCAACGTCGATACCCGCACAGAAGAGATAATACAGACGGCAATGGATAACCTCACGCGCGGCAGAACGAGCTTTGTCATAGCGCACAGGCTGTCCACAATAAAGAACGCCGACCTCATACTTGTGATGCGCGACGGAAACATAGTGGAGCAGGGCAAGCACGAAGAATTGCTTGCACAGAACGGCTTCTACGCAAGCCTGTACAACTCGCAGTTTGCGGGAGAGTGAAAAAAATTCACGAAAAATCTTTTGCCTTTGGCAAAATCTTTTTCCGTGAGAGTTATAGCAATGTCGTGAAAAAGAGGTATCGGCGAACTAAATTCGCCTGCTCTTTTTCCGAACATAATTATTTTTAAAATTTACTGCGGTATAAATTAGTTCCTTGTAAAGTTCTTAACGCTCGCGCCAGCTCGCTGAACTTTACTGCGTGAAACCATGCCTGCGCAGAGTGATTATTTTAGAAATAATCCGCAAAAGCCCCCCTTGCCAAAGGGGGAAAAGCGAGCAAGGTCGAGCGTAAAGGGGGATATATACCACTCGACGATTGTTAAGATTATTTGCAAAGCCGCATTAAGCCCCACATTAATGGAAGGTGCTGCATGAAACGGTCGTAGAAGTTCTGCGGCAAAGATTTATTCCTTATACGTCAACGGCAGAGGGGCGGGCGTATGCACTGCGGTAATTTTTCTGTCCGCCCGTACTGCAGGCACGCCGCCGAAGGTTAAAAGCCTTCGGCGGCGTTTATTTTTTACCCCTATCCCCCGATAGCGGAGGGAGTATACATCGCGTATGCGCGGCAAAACATATGTTGAACCGGGTATGCGCAGATATATGCCCTGAAAAACATATTTATTTAAATTAATTTAATTAATTTGCAAAGAAAAATAAATTAAATCAATATTTTTAATCCGGCACATATGTTGCACTCCCCCTCCGTATACACTTGCGCCGCGGCCGATATGTTTGAAAGCGCATACAAATTTAAATGGGGTATTATACACATATTTTTTATGCGCCCGCACACATATGCGGTAAGACATATATGCGTGCAAACAGGCGCAGAATGCGGTTTTTGCCGACAAAGCGCATATGATTTTAAGCGCATACGGCAAGTTCTCCCTCCCTTCGCCAAAAAATTACGTCATAAAAAATGCGGAGTAATAAAATTTTACTCCGCAGAAACAAATTCAAAATTAAAACATTAACGCAAAAAATAAGATTGCAAACAATATTAACAGAAGGGCGCCGATCACTGCAAGAGCCATTACTCCATTTCGTATCTTATTTAAATTGCAGGCGTTTTTTATTTTTAAATACTCCTCCGCCTCTTCCGACGACATCTCCGTTTTATTCACCACAAATTCGCCTTCCTTAGTCTTATCCCTTACGACGGAAAGTATTTCGGCGACGCCGATATACTCCTTCATCTCCAGCAATTCATCTCTCTGCTTTTTATTCATGCTTTCCCTCCTTAAGTATGATTTAATGTTATTATAACACAAAACCGCAGAATAAGTAAACTGTTTTTATAAAATTGCACGCCGCGCAGATAAAAACTTAGTTTTACGGATAAATAAAAAATTCCGCCCGAGACCCGAGCGGAATTTTTATGAAATTTTTTATAGTATTATGCATATAACGCCGCCCTTGCCCTCGTTGGCCATGCGCGTTATAGCCTTTCTGAGTTTTACGCGGGTGTCCTCCTGAATGGAATTCATTTTGGCGCTTAAACCCTCCTTTACCATAGACTTTAACGAGCGGCCGAACACGTCGGTGTTCCACGTTGCCTCGGGGTCGGTTTCAAACCCCTTCATCATACCCGCGACGAGGCTCTCGCTCTGGGCGCTGTCGCCCATGATGGGGCTGACCTCGCCGCCGACGTCCACCCTTATTATATGGTAGGTGGGCGCGGACGCACGCAGCTTTATGCCGACGGAACTGCCCTGCTTTACCACGCCGGGCTGTTCATATGTTAAGTCCTCGTCGGCGGGGGTGACTATGCCGTAACCGTTTATGCGGGCGCAGTCAAGCGCGTCGCGCACCTTGTCGTACCCGCGCTTTGCCTCTGCGGCGGAGCGCACGTAGCGCATCAGCGAATACTCCCCATCTATCTCGTCGCCGGCGATCTCGGAGAGCATTTCAAAGAAGATGCCGTCCTGCGCGCGGCAGACTATATTCGCCCCGCCCGTAGAAAAATTAAATTTCAGCTCTATGGCGGGCGACCAGAATTTTGCACCCCCGCAAAGATCGTCGAGCGCGGAGATATCTTTGAATTTTTTTATCTGCCCGCACTTTTCCCTTACGCGCGACAAAAGTTCGGATATGGCCGAGCTGTCGGCGGGCAGAAAGCGCATCCATTCGGGGATATCTATACCCACCGAGCGCACGCAGAACTCACCTGAAAGCAATCTTAAAAGGCCGTTCAAAGCGCCCTCGTCCCAATCCTGAGGCGCGGCGCAAGCGCAGCCGTACGTCTTTTCCAGCTCCTGTCCGCGGCCCGTTACTATGATGAACGGCCTGCCGTTTGCGACTTCGGAATAATTAACGCCGTCGCTCTCTGCAAATATTAAAGCGCCGCAACCGTTCTCCTTATCAGAAAATTTAAGTCCGCCGCTCTCTGCGGCGCAAAATGCCGAATATAATTCGCCGTTGCCGCACACGCCCACCGCCGCGCCGCCAAGGCGTTCATTCATACCGCTGCAAATTTCGCTATCGAGCATACCACCCCTCCGCTTACAGTTATGTATACGCTATTTTATTTGCGCGTCGCCGCATTTAGAACCTGCGCAGCAATTTTTCTGCGCTTGACAGCAAGGCGCAGCGCGTGTTAATATATCGTCACTACATACCGCGGAGGAACTATGAACACAGTCTGGTCGCAATTCATCCAGGGGGAGAACACGCTGTACTACAGCCGCAAACTGCGCTTTTGCGACGTGTTTGCCGAAAGATACCGCTCGCTTTTAAAACTCGACGGCAGGCGCAGGCTTAAGATACTTGAAGTGGGCTGCGGCCCCGGCGCGCTGGCGGGCGCGCTGCACCGCTGGTACCCCAAGGCGGAGATATGCGGCCTCGACCGCGACAGCAACTTTATAGAATTTGCGCGCGCGCACGAGGAGGGCGTGGAGTTTGTTGAGGGCGACGCCACGGCGCTGCCCTTTGCCGACGGCACGTTTGACGTTACCATATCATACACAGTGAGCGAGCACATAGAGCCTGAAAAATTTTTCGGAGAACAGCTGCGCGTTTTAAAGAGCGGCGGCGCGTGCATAGTGCTCTCCAACCGCAGGACGATTGAAGTAAAGGCGCCCTGCCTTGCCGAGAGCGAATTTGAAGAGCAATTCTGGCGCAGAGCGGCGGAACGCGACGGCAGCTTAGAAAAATACGCCGTGCGAAAGTATCCCCTCACCGAGGCCGAGCTGCCGGCCGCCATTGAAAAATACGGGTTCGGCGACATTACATGCGACTATCTTGCGACAGGGCTTACTCCAGACGACAAAAAATTTGCGGCGATTGCGCGCGACATAATCGAAGAAGGGCGCAAGTCCGAACTTGACGGTCTGGGCAGCGCCGCCCGCTCTTTGCCCGATTTTGTTACGGCGGAAGATGTGCAGCGCATGACGGCGCTCATCGACAAAAAATATGACGAGCGACTCGCGCAGTACGAACGCGGCGAAAGACAATGGGACACGGCCGTAAGCCTGATAATGATTTTGCGCGGGACAAAGAACTGAAATGCACTACATGCGGCGCACGATATCCAATGCGACGCTTATGCATATCAAGAAGCAGAAACTGAATTTATAAAATAGAGTGCCGCGCGGCTTTTAATCTGTCTCTTATACACATCTGACGCTGCCGACGATCTTACGCGTGT
>ERZ1090881.116-NODE-116-length-40294-cov-17.836005_pt1 | contig 40294 bp, 28 predicted proteins | sample MGYA00478470_ERZ1090881 | MGnify/ENA primary metagenome ERZ1090881 (study PRJEB33644, sample SAMEA5815736) | chicken gut metagenome | biome: Chicken; feature: Gastrointestinal Tract; material: Caecum | place: Ireland | collected 2019-01-01 | study: A study of the...
ATAAGAACTCAAAAAAATCTATGCTTGTAGGCTAATTTCATCGAAAAAGAATATAAAATTTACCGGGAATGTTGCGTTGTCGGTTTTTTGGGTGCAGTCGGTTAATGTGAGCCGAATATCTCCTTTTTCAGTCAGACGAGTTCCTTCCGTTGTAAGATTGTATTGCTCGGCTGAGATTTCAAAAACAAAGCAAAGCCTTCCGTTTGTTATGCCTTTTGTGTCTCCGATAAACAATGTCTTTGAACTTAATGCCTTGCTTAATTCTTCATTAAACATGAGGAGGCTGGCTTGTTCTTCTTGTGTATAGAACATAGCAACGTCGTTTTGTGGACTGAATGAGAACGATGAAAAATCAAATAAGCCGGACAGAATCAGATAATAGCCGTCATATCGCTTTCCATCTACGAATAAACCGTTGCTGACAGAGGCGCTGTCAAAAGTAACAGAGCTGCCATCTTCGCGTGTGTATAACTGATTGAGCTTGTAAGAGGGCACATCATGAGAGGGAGAGTAGGAAGGGGCAAAGAAGAGGGAAACAGGAATAATCACAATGCAAAGGAGAACAATCGTAAAAGCAGCCATAACAGCATGTTTTTTTGTAAAAACATGTTTTACTTCTTTCGATGTACTGCTTGTTTGCGCCACAAGAGTTCCTATAATTGCTTCCTTTTTTTCTTCGCTCGCCTTTATTTCTGAAACAGCTTTCTTGTATTCCTTAATTTCCATCAGTCAATTCTCCTTCAATAATCAGCTTCAAATGTTTTCTTGCTCTTGAAAGAGCGAGAAAGATCGCATTTTCAGTTTTGTGGAGCATCTTTCCGATTTCTCGTGCCGAATAACCTTCATAGTAGTGTAAAAACAAAACATTACGTTCAAATTCCGGCAATTCAAATATTTCGTCGGACAGTTCATCGGATTTGACCGTTGCTGCAATCTATAAATTGTTTTTAAGGGGTAAAACTTTTCTTCGCGCTGATTTCAAATAATTTTTACATTTGTTAATTGTTACACGAATTATCCATGCTTTCATGTGTTCCTCGCTGGAAAACGGATACTTTTTTATCAGTGCAACAACAACTTCCCTATCCACGAATCAGAATTACAAAACCTTGTGGTTCGAGCCATTAATATGGCACTCGGCAAAAAAGATACGATGAATGAAACCTTGCAAAGAAATGTTGAGGCGGTGCTTACCGGAACAGACGGTGTTCCCATTGCTGAGATTGATGCCCGACTGGAAGAATTGCAGAAGGAGCTTCTGAAGGTCGCAAACGCCAAAGGAAATTATGACAGCATTGTGGATGAGATTTATAGCCTTCGTGAGGCGAAGCAGAATGCCCAAGTGGATAATGCGGAGCGTGAGGGTATGAAACAGCGAATCAGCGAAATGCAGCAGTTCCTTACAGAGCAGACGCAGAACATCACTGAATATGATGAGCAGTTGGTTCGCAGGCGCAGCATTCCGTACAATGTGTTAAGTGCAAACGGTTTACCGTGATAAGTGACACCTTTTTCCGTCAGGTCGGCGATGATATCCTTTGCGATGACGCCCTGCGCATATTGCTGAAAGACGTATAAGACGATTTTAGCGCGCTCTTCGTCGATAAGCACTCTTTTGTTTTCCACCCGATAGCCGTAAGCAATACGCCCGCCGGGAAAAAGCCCTTTGCTTCTGTTTTCGTGCAATCCGCGCTTTATTTTTTGCGAAAGCTCCGCCGAATAGTATTCTGCAAGACCGATATAGACGTTTTCCAGAAGGATGCCGTCAAGATTTTTTGTTCCGTCGATATTTTCAGACGTGCGCTGCGTAGCTGAAATCAGCGTCTTTTTATGTTTTTTCAATCGTTGTTTGTTGACGGCGATTTCGATAGAGTTCCGCCCGAAACGGTCGATGGCGTACACAAGTACGATATCCCACGGTACGGCTTTTTCACAATCGGCAAGCATCTGCTGAAAGGCAGGGCGATGGTCGTTCGTGCCCGTCATAGCTCTGTCGATATAAGTATCTAAAATCGTCAAGCCGTTCGCCTCCGCATATTGATTGCAGATTCGGAGCTGTCCTTCGATGGACTGCTCGTTTTGTTTTTCGCTACTGTAACGTGCGTAGATAACTGCACCTTTCATTGTCTTGTACCTCTGTGTTCGGATTTGTAGTTCACATACTATCTTTTTCGAGATGGGAATGTTAGTAAGCCAGCCTATACAGTTTCCCAACTGACCGTGGCTTTTGCATAAATCTTCCCAAACAAACCAAAAGCGTATGCAAACTTTTCTGTCGAACTTTTTTCTTTCGACAAACCGAACCCATCGGGAAAAGACAACGCCGTCAAGGGCGTAAGGGGCAACGCCCGAAAAATTATTGCGTGCTTATACGGTAAAACAGCCGACCCGCTTTGGCGGATCGGCTTAAAGTTTTCAGCGACAATTTTTCCCCTTGACGGCAACGGCTTTTTCCGATACCATCCGCAAATCGAAAGAATTTACCCGCTCTCCCCGCAGTTTGGGAAGATTTTGGGTGCAGTTATCTTTATTATAATTTCTTTCGGAGCGAAGTATGGTTATTGTATAGGCGGAATATCTTACAATCTTCCGCGAAAAGTTGTACGCTCCAAGAAAAACGCGGAGGTGTACCATGCAGGAAATAGACGTTAAAAACGATTTTGATGCGAAGATCCTCATAAACGGCGTTCCAGATCATCGGCTTATCATTGCCGACAAGGAATCCGGCTTTTTAGAGGCTCTCGAATTACAGATAAGCGAGCATTTCAAAGAAAAAGATAACAATCATGAACAAAGAGGGTGTTGAAACGCCCTCCTTGTTCTTTACTGTCCTTTTGGAATATATATATGAATTTTTTTGTCTGATTAGAGCATTTCTGACTGAATGGAGCAGAGAAAAAATTTATATTATGTTATAATCACATTGCTTGTAAAAAACGAGCAAAGGAGAAACTGCAATGGAAGATAACAAAACACAAGAGCTTTCCAAAAAGGACAAATACCTTTTGAAGGGCAAAGATCTGATTTTTATCGGCGTTTATACAGCTATTTATTTTGTAATCAATATGCTGTTTATGTTAATAAGCGGGCTGCATCCTGTTATTTGGATATTGTTACCCGCTTTCATAGCGCTATTTTCCGGAATACCCTTTATGTTGATATGTGCCAAAGTGCAAAAGCCCGGCGCTGTTTTCATAATGGGGGTAGTTGTTGGCCTTATTTATTTTGTAACAGGGATGTTTACTTGGATAATACTTTGCACCTTTATAATTGCCTGCGCTTTGTCGGAACTTGTACGTTGGCTAACAAAATACGGCAAGTTTTGGGGCAACACAGGCGCATTTATGTTGTATTCATTGGGTATGATCGGCTCGCCTTTACCCGCATGGGTTATGAAAGACAGTTTTATGGAACAACTTGTAAATCAAAACATGCCGTCTGAATATATTACGACGCTTGATTCGTTGATTTCGCCCGCAATGTTGGTTGTAATGATAGTTGCTCCTATTGTTTGTGCTTTGATCGGGGCAATTATTACAAAATTTATGTTCAAAAAGCATTTTGCGAAGGCAGGGATAGTTTGATATGCGTGAAAAGCGCAAAAAGCATTTGGCCATAGATCCGCGATCCGGCTTGTTAATGATTATTTTGGCAAACGTAATTTCCTTTTCTCAAAATTCTTTATGGGTTGAATTCGGATTGATAGGCTATCTTGCGGTTTTATTTTTTATATGTGGCAAAATAAAAGCCGGGGTAAAATGGGCAGTTATTTATGTGGCTGTTTATCTAATTCAATGTTATTTACTGCCCATTTCTCCAAAAATTATTGCGGTGGCTTTTACTATTTTTCTGTCTATTACGCGTAGAATTTTTCCCTGTCTGATGGTTGGCGGCCTTATAATTGCAACCATATCTTTGCGCTATTTTATAGTCGGACTTCGTAAATTAAAATTTCCAAATAAATTGATTATAACAATAGCAGTTACTTTGCGTTATTTCCCTGCCATTCGTGAAGAAATCGGGCATATTCGTGACGCTATGAAACTGAGAAAAGTCCGCGGGTTACAAAAAGTCGAAGCTGTTATGGTTCCTCTTATGATTTGTGCAAGCAACACCGCCGAGGAACTGTCTGCCGCAGCTGTAACGCGTGGCATCGATAATCCCGTAAAAAAAACGACGACGGTAAACTTAAAATTTGGGCTGCTTGACATGCTCAGTATTTTGATTATAGCGGGATTCACCGTTGCTGCTTTCATTTTGTGAGGTTAAAATGATTCAGATAGAAAACGTATCGTTTGGTTATAGTAATGAAAACGGTGCATTACATAATATCGATTTAACCGTAAATAAGGGTGAGTGTATTTTGCTTTGCGGAGAAAGCGGATGCGGGAAAACTACGATCACAAAGCTTGTCAACGGGTTGATTCCTCATTTTACAGATAAATGCGTGTTATCGGGTAAAGTAACGGTAAACAATGTTAATGTTGCAGAAACAGAATTGTATCAATTGGCAATAACGACAGGCTCTGTTTTCCAAAACCCGAAGAGCCAGTTTTTTAATCTCGATACAGACAGCGAACTCGCTTTTGGCCTTGAAAACGAAGGTGTTGCTCCCGAGCTGATTGAGAAAAACGTAAAAGCGGCCGTATCTTCACTGAAAATAGAAAATCTGTTGGGGCGAAGTATTTTTTCGCTATCGGGCGGTGAAAAACAAATTCTTGCTTTTGGCAGCGTTCTTGCTATGAATACGGAAATTCTTGTTTTGGATGAGCCTACCGCCAACCTTGATACGGAAGGTATTATTAAATTGCAGGACCAAATACGGAAATTGAAGGAAACCGGGCACACCGTAATCATTGCCGAACACAGGCTGTATTTTTTAGAAGGACTGATAGATCGTGCCGTATTTATTAAAAATGGCGAAATTATAAAGATTTATAGTGGGCGTGATTTTTTTGCACTTTCGGACGACGAACGGATTGAAATGGGTTTGCGCACATTGAAACCCGAGCTTTTATCTCTTCCGTTTGTAGAAAAAACGATTACCGGAAAAGGATTGGAAGTTGAAAATTTGGCTTGTCGGTATAAGCACAATTCTTATATAATCGAAAATTTATCTTTTCGCATAGATTATGGTGAGGTTTTAGCAATAACAGGTTGTAACGGTACAGGGAAAACAACATTGATCCGTTGTCTGTGTGGCCTGATGAAAGAAAAAAAAGGAAAAATCTATCTGGACGGACAAGTTGTTAAACTACGCAAGCGTAGAAAACAAAGTTTTTGTGTTATGCAAGATGTGAACCATCAATTATTTAGCGATAGTGTATATGGAGAATGCGAACAAACGGGCAAGGATAAGAAGGAAGAAATTGATCGCTTGCTTGAAGATTTTGATTTGCTTGATATGAAAGAGCGACACCCTATGTCCCTTTCGGGCGGGCAAAAGCAACGTCTTGCCATCGTAACCGCCATACTTTCAGAAAAGCGTATTTTAGTTTTCGACGAACCGACAAGCGGATTGGATTACAGGCATATGTGCGAAGTATCTGCCGTTATAAAAAAACTTGCAAAAGCTGGACATATCGTTATTGTTGTTTCTCATGATAATGAATTTATTATGAGTTGCTGCGATAAGGTCTTGCGTATTTGCAAAAAAGAAGTAAATACGCTATAATACAGCTATGAATGAAGAATTTGAAAAAGCAAGTAAATTGGGGAATATGTCCGTGTCTAACGGAAAAGATTGCGTTATCATCCGTGTCGAGGGGCAGGCGGGAGAAGGTTTTATGACCGCCTATCCGCTTTGCGATGGCGTTGAAATTCTATATAACGACTTTCATATGAAGCATTGCGTTTCATATTATCATCCCGAAACGCCGAATCTCATATGTTTAGACCATTGCCGCGAAGGTCGATTGGAACAGCACAGCGACGATTTATATTACTACTTTGAGGCAGGGGATTTTCGTATAGATAATCGCAAAAAACACGACGGAAACTTTGAAATGCCCCTTGCTCATTATCACGGCATTACGATCGCAATAGATATCGATAAAGCGGAAAAATCTCTTTCTTCCGAACTCGAAACTTTCGGGATCGATCTGCGAAAGATTTATAAAAAGTTTTGCGAAAAGCAGTCGGGGATTCCTTGTATTGTCCGTCAAAATCAGACTATTGAGCATATCTTCTCGGAATTATATAATCTTCCGGCAGATATAAAAAAAGCTTATCAAAAGATAAAAGTTTTAGAACTTTTATTATTTCTTTCTGTGTTGGATTTTTCTGGTGAGCGAAAAGAACATTTATATTTCTATCGAACCAACGTTGAAAAAGTTAAGGCAATCTATAAGCTGATGACAGAAAATCTCGATAAGCATTACACGCTTGAATGGTTGGCAAACGAATACGATATATCCCTTACGCAAATGAAAAGCTGTTTTAAGGAAGTTTACGGTGCGCCGATATTTTCATTTATGCGGGAATATAGGATGAACTATGCCGCAACACTTTTGAAAACCACACGCGACAGCGTGGCCGATATCGGAATACAAATTGGTTATGATAATCCGAGCAAATTTATCGGTGCCTTTAAGGAGATAATCGGTAAAACGCCGCTTGAATACAGAAAATCTTTTGTCTGAATGGAGCATTTCTGTCTTAACAGAGCGGAAGAGAACAATAAATCCTGTTATAATAGAGTCGTTGAAATACTCAACGACTTTTTATTTTACAGGAGGCTTTGAATGGAAAAAACTAAAAACAAACGAAGCTGGACAAAAACTCTTTTGTCCTTTGCTAAGCCGTGCCGCTGGAAAATGATATTTTCGGTCATTTTTTCTATAATCAGCGTATTATGCGGTTTTGTTCCGTTCTATGGCGTATATAGAATTCTGGCTATATTTATTGAAGACACGGCAACCGCATCGGAAATTTGGTTATGGGTAGGCATCTCCCTTGCCGGATTCGCAGGCAAATTATTGTTTTTCGGTATATCAACGGTTTTTTCCCATATTAGCGCATACACGATATTGGAAAAAATACGGCATAAAATTGCGGACAAATTGATGCACGCCCCGCTTGGAACAGTTCAGACAAAAACCATCGGAGAACTTAAAAATGTCCTTGTGGATCGCGTAGAAGATGTTGAACCTCCGCTTGCTCATGTAATCCCGGAAGCGAGCGGAAATCTTGTCTTGCCACTCCTTATTTATGTGGTATTGGCAATTATAGATTGGCGGATGGCTATGGCAGCGCTTGTTACTCTTCCCGTTGCCGTGGTGCCGTTTCTGTTTTTATTGAAAGCGTTTAACAGAAAATATGCGGACTATATGGCGTCAAATAACCACGTCAACAGCGTTATCGTTGAGTACGTGGAAGGCATAGAGGTCGTAAAAGCTTTTAATCAGACGACAAGCTCTTATGAAAAATTCTCGAAAGCCGTAAAATCTTTTCGTGACTATACGCTGGACTGGTACCGTTCGACGTGGCTCCCTATGAATTTGATACTTGCGATCTTACCCACTACGTTGCTCGGTACTTTGCCCGTAGGTCTTGCTTTGTATGCAAATGGATCGCTCTCGGTCGTAAATCTTTGTATGTGCCTCATTCTTTCTCTATCAATCGTGGCATCGCTTTTGAAATTACAGGGTTTTATTAACGAGATCAAATCGGTGCAATACAATATCGAAAACATTGAGAGCTATTTGGAGCTTCCCGAACTTTCGGACAGCGGCAAACGGATTAAATTGACGAACTTTGAAATTGATTTTAATAACGTGCATTTTTCTTATAGCGGAGACAGAAAAGATGAGGTTTTGCACGGGATAGATCTGAAACTTCCCGAAGGTAGATTTACTGCTCTCGTCGGACCTTCGGGCGGTGGGAAATCGACCGTCGCTAAATTGATCGCAAGGTTTTGGGACGTAAATGAGGGTGAAATAAAAATCGGCGGCCATAATGTAAAGGAACTGTCGTTAAAACAGCTTGCCGATACTGTAAGCTTTGTAACGCAGGATAATTTCTTATTTAATTGTTCTCTCAAAGAAAATATCCGTTTAGGAAATCCGAATGCTTCTGATGCTGAGGTATATGCAGCTGCGAAAGCCGCGTGTTGCGAAGAATTTATTTTGCGGCTTGAAAACGGCTATGATACATCTGCCGGAGATGCCGGAAAGAAACTTTCCGGAGGCGAAAAACAACGTATAGCGATCGCTCGTGCGATTCTGAAAAATGCACCTATCGTTATATTGGATGAAGCTACTGCTTTTACGGATCCTGAAAATGAAGACAAAATACAGCAATCTATTATGGCTCTTACAAAAGGTAAAACTCTGCTTGTTATAGCACATAGACTTTCCACCATTCAAAACGCCCATCAAATCGTTGTTTTGAAAGAAGGCAACGTGGAAGCTACGGGAACGCAGGCAGAACTTTTGGAACACTGTGCGTTGTATCGCGATATGTGGAGTGCGCACATCGGTGCAAAGAATTGGGCCGTGTCGCAGTAAGGAGGTGCAATATGTTCAGAACAGTTGGTAGAATTTTACATTGGTGCAAAGATTACAAGGCGAGAATTTTTTGGGGTTGCGTATGTTCCTTTTTTGAAACGTGGTTTGCGGCTTTTCCTACAATGCTTGCGGCGTATATGCTCGGTATGGTGATTGATGATGCGCGAGGCCTCACAACATTTGACACAAATTATATATGGATCTCACTGCTTGCCATTATCGGGTTTATTATTTGCCGTTGGTTGCTTGCATACGGTCGCAACCGCTTGCAAGAAAGCATTGGTTGTGAACTTGCGGCAAAGCAACGCATTGCAATGGGAGATATGCTTAAAAGAGTTTCTCTCGGCTATTTTTCGAAAAATAATATCGGCAACATCGTCGCTACTATGACAAATGAATTTTCCACGCTTGAATTGCAAAGTATGAAAATGGTCGATCGCGTCATAAACGGATATGTCAATATGCTTGCAATCATCCTTGCTCTCTTTGTAATCTCATGGCAGGCTGCTTTGGTTGCTCTTGGCGGCGTAGTCCTTTCTTTCCTTTTCCTTTTGCTGATTTCTCGCAGAAGTTCAAAAACAGCCCCTGTTCGCATCAAAGCTGTCGAAGATATGGCAGATTCGTCTATCGAATACGTAAGAGGTCTTCCCATCGTTAAATCATTTGGGAAAGAAGGTGCCGCTATCGCTAACTTTCAAAAAGCTTGTAAGGATCTGAAAGATATAAACATCAATATTGAATTAGGATTTACCCCCTTGAACTGTATGCATTTATTGATGTTAAAAATCGCATCGGTCGGACTCGTCGCCGTTTCTGCGTTGCTTTGCCTTGTTGATATGATTTCGTTGCCTTATATGCTTATGCTTTGTATGTTTGCTTTTACGATTTTTGCAGGTGTAGAGAATATCAATGATGCGGCTCACGTGTTAAGCATTGTCGATACCGCCTTAAACCATTTAGACGACATTGAACAATCAGGCGCTATCGATGAAAACGGGAAACCCGTAACTCTCACTAATTATGAGATTAAATTCAATAATGTTACATTTGGATATGACAGCAGAAAGATTTTTGAAAACGTATCGCTGTGCATCCCTGAAAACACAACAACTGCCATTGTCGGACCGTCAGGCGGCGGCAAAACAACGCTTTGCAATCTGATTGCCCGCTTCTACGATGTTCAAGGCGGGAGCATTACGATAGGCGGGCATAACGTAAAAGAATTTACTTGCGACAGTTTGCTGAAAAATATTAGTATGGTATTTCAGAACGTCTATCTGTTTAACGATACCGTGCGCAATAATATCCGGTTCGGTAAAAGCGACGCTACCGATGAAGAAGTTATCGATGCTGCTAAAAAGGCTTGTTGCTACGATTTTATAATGGCTTTGCCGAATGGATTTGATACCGTGATCGGAGAGGGAGGTTCATCCCTTTCTGGCGGGGAGAAGCAGAGAATTTCTATTGCCAGAGCAATATTAAAGGATGCTCCCATTATCATCCTTGATGAGGCAACAGCAAGTATTGATCCCGAGAACGAACATTTAATTCAGCAGGCTATCGGAGAACTTACACACGGTAAAACAATTATTACAATTGCGCACCGTCTTGCGACGATTGAAAATGCGGACCAAATTCTTGTCGTTGCGAACGGCGGTATTGCCGAAAGAGGCACTCATAAAGAACTTATTGCCCATGAAGGGATATATAAGAAATTTATGACCATTCGTGAAACTGCTGAAGGTTGGAGATTGTAAATGAAAATGTACGCCTCTTGCCCTATTTGCGGGCATAAATTATGCAAAGGCGAAAATGGTTCAGAAGTAGATATTCTTTGTCCTCGCTGCGGAAAGCTCGTTCGCGTTGGGGTAGCTGGATTCGAACCAACGAATGACGGAGTCAGAGGTTGTATTAAAACGCAATAAATGGCTATTGTAAGGGTTAAAACGGCCTAAAATATACTAAAAAACCCGAGTTTTGACCAATCTACCCTTATCTTCCCCACAAATTACCCCACAATTGAAATTATTATTCTAATTAGGTGGATTACATAATGCAATCCATCTGTCAGATGTTTATAGGATAGAAACAGGGCAATACCAAGCGTTTTTGTTGTAGGGGATCAGCTCATCATTCATACAGATAATTAAACCTGTCTGTATTTCAAGATTTAGTTTTTCAAGTGTCTTAAAGTTTTTATCGGCATCGGAAGGGTTCTTACTTTTTTTGATTTCGATCGGATAAGCCTTATTTCCTTTCAAAATCAGAAGGTCGATTTCTTTCTTATCGATATCGCGGTAGTAATACATATCAACGTGTTTTCCTGCATTATAGTAGCTTTTTATCAGTTCGGAAACGACATAGGTTTCAAAGTATGCGCCCGCCATGTTGCCGTTTTCAAGCGTATCTGCATTCGGCCAACGGCAGAGATATGCCGCAAGTCCCGTATCCATAAAATATACTTTCGGTGTTTTTACAAGGCGGTTTGTAACGTTGTTAAAATAGGGGTGAAGAATGTAAATGACACCGGAACGTTCCAAAATGCTTACCCAATTTTTCACGGTAGGGGCGGAAACGCCGATTTCTTTGGAAATTTCGTCGTATTTCAATTCCTGTGCCGTGCGCGCTGCCATATAGACGAGAAAGGAATAAAACTCGTTCAGTTTTCCCACTTGCGCCAAGTCCTTGATATCTCGTTCGAGATAGGTGTTCACGTAGTCCATATAATAACGATCACGTTCTATGTCGGATACGTGCAATTTCGGCATACCTCCACGGAAAATCAAATCGAATATTTCGTGGATATTTTTGTGCTTCATTATTGTCGCACGTTCTTTTAACGCATTGATTTCGGGGCAGAACAGCCCGACTTCCCGCCCATCGAGTTCCGCTTGGGAAAGCCCTGCTAAATCAAATACGGCAACTCTGCCCGCAAGCGACTCTGAAACGTTCTGCATCATGCGAAATTTCTGAGAACCGGTCAGCCAGAACATTCCGTTATTGTCTTCGCCGTCGAGAGCCTTTTGATCCACGATACGCTTCATTTCTAACAAAATGGATGGAACGCGTTGAAACTCGTCAATCAAAAGAGGAGTGCCGTATGTTTCGAAGAAAAGCGCGGGGTCTGTTTCGGCAAGCCGACGAGCGTTCATATCGTCAAGCGTTACATATTTACGCCCGGTTTCTTTGATATGGTTGAGCATTGTGGACTTCCCAACTTGCCGTTGTCCGCAGACCATAACGACGGGATAATTTTTTGAAGCGAGCTTCACTTGCTCTTCCAGATGTCGACGAATATACATAAAATCACCATTCCGAGAAAAATAAAGTGTAACTTTATTATACTCAAAACAAAGTGGTTTGTCAAATAAAAAATGTAACATCGAAAATAAATATTTTTTAAGGATACCGTTCTCGAAAGGGAACGGCATTTTTTTATTTATAATTGTAATGAGCTTTTCAAAACTTGGATTATATTTACCTTTTTTTCAAAAGCTATTGGCAATGAAATGATTGTATTTTATAATACGGTTAGTTATCGTATTATAAAATCGCGCGGGCTATAGCCCGCATTCGGTATGATATACCGAATGAAATATCTTTAACGGAGGATATTGTGAGTAAGTTGGTATTCGATTTTAATGATAACAAATGCGAATTGGAAATATCGCGGGTAGGGCAGGAGCATTGTCTGCCCCGAAAGTTGCATGAAAAACGGAAGGCGAGAAAGTACTCTTTGCACTGCATTTTTTACGGCTACGGCACGTTGATTAAAAACGGGAAAGAAATCAGCTTGACGAAAGGCAATATGTTTTTGCTTTACGAAAACGAGGAACAAGAATACTTTCCCGATCCGATGGCACCTTGGGCTTATTATTGGATTGATTTCATCGGCGAAGGCGTGGAAAAAGTGCTTGCCGCTTGCGGGTTTTCAAGAGAAAAACCCTATATTTATTTAGGTGATAATGCCAATAATATATACAATCTTTTTCGGTCGCTTGCGGAAGAGTACGACGGCAGCTCATTGAATTCGCTCAGTTGTATGGGGTATACGCTCTTATTGTTTCAGAACCTGATCCAATATTGTAATCAATATGAAAAAAGGTTTACCGTAAAATCGGCGCGGTTCAAAGTCTTTCGGGATATTCTCATCTTTATCAATAATAATTACCGCATGAATTTTACGCTCGACGAAATCGCTGAAAAAATGAACGTTACCAAAAAGCAGCTTATTACGATGTTTAACGATTTTGCGGACATGACTCCCGTCAATTATATCAACCGTTTCCGCATATCCACTGCGTGCGTGATACTGTCGGAATCTTCTGTAGGGATCAAAGCCGTTTCCCAAATGGTGGGGATCGAAGACGAGGCATATTTTACGAGAATGTTTACGAAATGGAAGGGGATGAGTCCGCGCGAATATCAAAAGGCGCAGGTTTGCGAAGATCCCTATCAATGGTTAAAGGAAAAAAATCTTGATTTCTGTTGAGGCGACTCATTGGGATTCGGGAAATAAATAGTATAAGGAAGGAAAAGTCATGAAAAAATCACTGAAACTTGCCGCTCTTGCACTTGGCGCGTGCATGCTTTTGCCGCTTGCCGCGTGCGGAGACGACGTTCCGAAGGGCACGACGGAAATTTCGTTCTGGTATGACGCCACGATCACGGCAAACAAGTACTACGAAGAGCTTGCCCGTACTTACAACGAGGGACAGGGAAAAATCGACGGCGTGTACGTCCGTCCCGAATTGACGGGCGGCATCAGCACGGGTGCGCGTCCGTACCTTACCAAAGATTCCCCCAACGTCATGACGATCGACGAGACGGTGTTCAAGGATTTTGCAATCGACGGTCTGTATACCGATTTGACGGAATATTACGAAAACGATAAAGAGTTCTATAACGAGAACGACGTTCCCGCAGGTCTTGCAAACCGCAACCGTTTCACGCGTAACGCGGGCGGAATTTCGTATGCCGGCGAGGGACAAAAACTTGTCGGATTGCCGTTCGGTTCTACGCCGTTTGTCGTTTTATACAACAAAAAAGCGTTTAACGATTATAAAATCAATATCGTTTCCTGCGAAGAAGAAAATCTGCAAACGCAGTATCCTTCCTTACAGCCGCACGGCTATGCGGAATATCTGAATTCGCCTTTCGATGGGGCGGTTTCGTCAACGAATCTTGCGGGCGAAACGGTTTATAAGGTGTTCAACAACCGCATTTCCATGAATTGGGAAGAAATGCGCTATCTCGCAAAATGTTTTACAAAGACGAAGGAAAACGGAACGGGATATAATCCGACATCGCCTACGGCATACGGTTACGTCTCCGAATGGTGGTTCAATTATGCCTGGTCGGTCGGCGGCGATTGCGTAGGCTATAACGGCGAAAAGTACGAGTTCACGCTCGGCGACAAAACGCCGAACTACCTTGTAACCGCAAAGGACGGCGTGACCGTAAACAACGTTCACTATGCGGCAGGCGAGACGTTGCGCTACGAAGATAAAGTAAAGCTCACTTCGAAGGATGGGCTCTACGAATTGCCTTCTACCTATACGGCGATTGCGGAGATCAACCGTTTCCCTATACCGGAAGGTAAATCTTACGACGACGGCGTACCCGGTTACGGTATTTCTTATCCCGATTCTGCGGACAGGACCACTGCGTTTACTTCGGAGCTGGTGGCGATGGCAACGCTCGGCGACGTCACGCTTGCCGAATTGGATAGAAATATGCGCGGGAACTATGATATCGCACCTTGCCAGCAGTACCGTGCGTACGTGGGCGGAAGCGTTTATTATAACGGAGCAAAAACGTTTGAGAACGAGTATTTGAAAGTCATCGGGAAAGACGGTTATACGGGTGCGCTCAAAACTGCCGACGGCACCGAAACCGGTACGCCGGTAAAGGGAAAGATTGCCGCTTGTTCGAAGGCGCAGACGCTTGTAATTCCCAAAAATTCCAACGCCGAAATGTACGAAGCGAGCTGGAAGTTTATTCGCTGGGCGGCGGGTCCCGACGGACAGAAGATATTAGCGCAAACGGGCGTTGTGCCCAATCAGACGAGCGTGTCTTTTTCCGACGATTATCTGAAAACGCGCGCCGATATCAATTTGTACGCGCGTTCTTTGACTGCGACCGGCGGCGAAATCGGCGACTGGGCTTACTTCCAGAACGGCAATTGGGTCAAAGGTTGGTCGGGTGATTTTAACGACGAAGTTCGTTTCGGGAACATGGCGTTTGCAGACTTCTTCACAAATAAAAAGTCGGCGGCAGAGACGGCGATCAACGGCATGAAGATCGTGATAAAGGGAAGATATTAAAATGGAAACGAGGGAAGAAATCATAACGGCGGTATCGGCTGAGGGGCGGAGCGAGACCCGAAAGCCGCCGCGTAAAAAGACAAAGTGGACGAAGGAAAGCATTGTCGGTTTGATTATTCTGCTGATCCCGCTTGTCGGCTATCTGATTTTCAGCGGCTTTCCCGTTGTCATTTCCTTCATCATTCAGTTCGCCGATATGGATCGTTTCGATCTCGGAACGCTCCAATGGAACAACTTTGCGAATTTTTCCGCAGTGTTTACAGACGGAAGATTCTGGCATTCGATCGGAATTACGCTTTGGTTGCTGGCGACGCAGTTCGTATCGCTGTTTATCGCTCTTGTAATGGCGGCGTTCTTGTCTCGTGACGTAAAAGGTTCGAAAATTTTTCAGATCATTTATTTCGTACCGTATATCTGTTCTACGATCGCCATTTCGGTCATGTGGATGTGGATTTTCGACGGAAGTCTGCAAGCAGACGGAATCACGCGCGGGGGAGTTCTCAACAGTATTCTCGGTACGAATATCAACTGGCTGGATAATCCCGACAATCCCGCAACGCTTACCTGGGCGATCTTCGTTTCGATCGTCTGGCGCGCGCCGGGATACGGTATCGTTATGTATATTGCAGCGTTCAAAGCGGTAAATCCTGCGCTTCACGAGGCGGCGCAGCTTGACGGAGCAAACGGCTTTCAGCGTTTTGTACACGTAACGCTTCCCGGAATTGCGCCTACTACGCTCTATCTTGCCATGGCGGGCGTTACGGCGGGAATGGGGATCTTCGGCGAAGCGACGATCATGGCGCCCATTAACTGGGATCAGGTTGCAGGGCGGAACGATATGGGACTTACCTCCATGTATTATATCTATCTCGAAGGCGTAAAGTCGGCGCGTATGCCGACTGCGGCGGTTATGAGTTGGTTTATGTTTATCATTACCTTTATTCCGTCGTTCCTGCTGTTACGCTGGCGGAATAAAAAGGAGGAAGCGTTATGAGAAACGAAAAAACTTCCTCGAAACGCAGAACGAAACTGATTGCCGATATCGTCACTTATATCGGATTGGCAATTTATTTCCTGATTCTCGTTTTGCCGTTTATTATCATTATTATCACTTCGTTTGCTTCCGACTACGAGATTTCGCACAGCATCGGATTCGTATGGGCGCCGAAGTTTTCTACCGAAGGGTACGAGGTGCTGTTCAAAAACGATCCGTATGCGGTCGGCGGAGTGCCGTCCATCTTGCGCGGATTTTTGAATACGCTTTGGATGACGACCATCCCTACGGTGGTGGGACTGCTCGTTTCGGGTGCGGCGGCGTATGTTTACGCCAAAGTGAAAGTGCCGGGGAAAAACATTCTGTTTATGATCGAAATCGCGACCATGAGTATTCCGCTCGGCGCGTTCGGCATGGTGAGCTATTTGTTCTATTCGGCAATCGGCTGGCAAAAGAGCATTCTGCCGCTATTTATTCCGGGAATGTTCGGAAGTGCGGGAACGATTTTCTTTTTGAGAATGTATTTCGAGGGGATCAACAAAGAAATCGTGGAGGCGGCTAAAATCGACGGCGTCGGTACGATCGGAATTTACTTCCGCATGATGATCCCGCTTTCGATTCCCGCGTTTTTAGCGCAATTCATCTTTGCGTTTGTGGGCGGCTACAACGATTATCAGGGACCGCTATTATATCTCGTCGGCAATAAATCTATGTGGACGTTGCAGCTTTCCATGTCGCAGATCGTTTCGTTCGTCGGTTCGGAGGGCGGTTACAAAAACGTGCAGTGCGCTTCTGCGCTCGTCGGGCTTCTTCCCATGCTCCTGCTGTATTGCTTCGTGCAGAAGTTCTTCATTGCGGGAATCGCGGTAGGCGGCGGAAAAGAATAAAAACAAGGAGAAAACTATGAGGAAAATAACAAAAACAGTTTGTATCGCGCTCACGGGCTGTCTTGCCGCGGCGGCGCTTGCGGGCTGCGGGTCGGAAACAAAAACCGTGCTCGAACTGCCATATTACGACGGCACGGAATACACGAGCGAGCTTCACGACGTTCCCGAATACAACCGCGAGCTGTGGCGTTCCAACGTAAATGCAGCGCGCATCATGGAGCTTGCCGATCCGCAGGTTTTCGACAATACCTCGCGCGACGGATACTACTACATCTATGCGACAAACGATATGACGACCTCCCGCACGAAGGACTTTATCGAGTGGGAATTCATGGGCACGATTTTGGAAACGCCGAGCGGTTGGGCAGACCGGTGGGCTCCCGAAGTAATCTACGACGAGGAAACGGAAAAGTACTTGTACTTTTTCAGCGCGACGGCGCAGGCGGGCGCGTCCTGCGTGCTGTATCTTGCAACCTCCGACCGTCCCTACGGACCCTTTGAGCTCGTGGACTTTACAGATGCGGAAAGCTGCTTCGGCGCGGGGAACGTGCACACGTACTCCGACGAAAATTCGACGCTGACGAAGGACGATTTTCAGAACGCTTTCGACAAATACACTTATTTTGATCCCGTCAAATTCGGCGCGGTGTTGAATCAAAAATACGGAACGTCGATTTCGACGACGCATATTCCCACGATCGATCCGCACCCGTTTATCGTTCCCGAAACGGACGAGGCGCACGGGGGCGAAAAGTATCTCTACGTTTCGCTTGACGATCCCTATTATTCGGGATTGGATCGCGGAATCTTGGCTATTCGATGCGATAACTGGTTCAAGCCCGACTATTCCACGGCGGAAGTGGTTACGCGCGTAGGCTATTATACGATCGAGGACTACAACGCAGCGAAGGCGGGCGGCGACGTGGAGACGGTATGGTTCGAGCTGGCGGGTACGGCGCTCGTCAACGAGGGACCCGAAGCTTATTATCATAACGGGAAATATTATCTCACGCTCTCCTATTGCGGATACGGTGATCCCGGATACGGCGTCGTGCAGGCGGTCGGCGATTCGCCGCTCGGACCTTTCCGTAAACTCACCGAAGCAGAAAACGGCGTGCTCTTAAGCTACGATGCAGGCGGAAACACTAAGGCTTCGGGAACGGGACACCATTCTTTCTTTGAAATCGGCGACAAATTGTATATTGCTTATCACCGCCATTCGGTATACGGTACGACGGACGGCGGAAGAGAGCTTGCCTTAGACGAGATAAAATGGTTGAAAACCGAGGATATCGACGGAAACGAGATCGAGGTCATGTACGTGAACGGACCGACCGTGACCGTACAACCCAGATTCGATAACGAAGCGGAATACAAAAACATTGCAGAGCAGGGAACGGTAAAGCTGGAAAAGGGCAAGTTTGCTAACGGCTCTTCCGCCGAGTATATGAATGACGGATTGCTTTCGATGAATACTGTCGTCAATCAGGACTTTGTAAACGCACACGTGAAGGAAACGCAGATTACTCAAACGAGCACGTTCTCTATCACGTTCAACGAACTGAAAACCGTGCGCGGATTTATGGTTTACGACTCTAAGCTGAAAGAAGAAGTATTCCGTAAGATCAAGAATATCGAATTTATCGGCGAGGAGAACGGACAGGAAATCACTTATTACATTGCCGAATTAAACCTCGACGAGCGCTCGAATATCGTCATCAGCAGTTTCGACGGTTCGGTGCGCAACACGGTACGCGGCGGCGGAGTGTATGCGGAATTCGATGCAATCAAGGTAAAGCAGATCAAATTCACGGTGGAAGTTCCCGAAAATCAAACGCAGGTCGGCATTGCCGAGATCGCCGTGCTCGGCAAGGTGCAATAAGGAGGGAAGAAGATGAAAAAGAAATTGCTTGCGGTTACGCTTTCGGCAATTACGCTTGCGGCGTCATGCGGAGCTTTGGCGGCGTGCAATAGCGAAACGCAGTACAACGTAATAAATTCGAATCGGGAGTATACTTTCGAACGTTATAAAAAAAGTACTGCCGTTCTCGATGAAGAGGTCACGCTCGACGGCGAATTTACCGAAGATTTTTACACGGGCAGAAATTGGTTTTACGGAAAAAAGCGTTTGGGTCAGGTCACGGCGGACGTAAGGCTAACGACTTACACGGGTAAAAACGGCATTTATCTTGCCGCGCACGTAGAGGAGAGCACGATCGTCTACTACAATGCTGCGAAAATCTCTTCGTGGAACAGCGGACTTGAATTTTATTTCGCGTTCGGCGAGGCAAATACGTGGCAGGACGGCTTTTACGAGATCACCGCAACGGCGGGCGAACAGCTCGACGTGCGCAGGGCGGAGATTTCGGCAGGCGGGAGTTTCCGCAACATGGCGCTTACAAGGGAAACCACGCCCCAAATTGCGGTAAAGCGCGTGGGCGATTTGTTGGGCGAAACGTGTCAGGAATATCAGTTCGAGATATTCTTGCCTTATTCGTTGTTTGGGCGGACGACCCGTCCCGACACAATGAATATCGACATCTGCCATCACGCCGCGACGAGCTCGGCGCTGAAAAACGAACGTGATCGCTACGACTTCGGCGGAAACGAGCTTTCTTTCTACGGATGGCTGAATCCGAAGGGGGGTTATACGTTCAATGCAAACGGCTTTGTAAGCAACAAGCTTGCGATTTCTGCGACGGGCGGCGGAACGGTTGCGGAAAGCCATGGCAACGATTATGCGGTAAAAGACGACGTCGTCGAGTTTATCGTAACGCCCGAGACAGGAAAAAAAGTGCAGAAAATAGAAGTCACGAATAACGGCGCGAAGAGCGACGTTACGGTAGAGAACGGAAAATTTACAGTCGTCTGCAAGGGCGATATTTCGGTAAACGCGATGTTTGCCGACGAAAATTAAACAGGAAGCGTCAATCGAAGATTGATAGAAATAAGGAGGAATTATGAAACACAAAAAACTGATCGGCATTTTGGCAACGAGCGCGCTTCTGCTCGGTTCTGCGGCAACGTTTGCGGCGTGCGGCGGAGGAAATCACACGATCGAACGGGTGGAGGAAACGCAGGCGACGTGTACCGAAGGCGGACATGCGGCGTATTACAAGTGCACCGACGACGGCTGCGATAAGCTCTTTTCCGATATCGAGGGCAAGCACGAAATCACGTGGGACGACGTGGAAAAGACAGATCCGCTCGGACACAATATGACGAAAGTCGACGCGAAAGACGCTAGCTGTACAGAGGACGGTGCAAAGGAGCACTATCATTGCGAACGTTGCGAGAACGACTTTAAGGACGAAGCGGGTGCAACCGCGGAGACGGACGCCGCGATTCCCGCGCTCGGTCACGACATGAAGGTTGTGGATAAGGTGATTCCCGTTACGGGTCATCCCGGCGTTAAGGCGCATTACCGTTGCGAACGGGAAGACGCGGAATATTTCGACAGCTTCGGCGACAAAAAAGTGACGGACGAGAACAGGCATGAACTCGAATACGATATGCTCACGACCGCGCCGAGCGGCTGGTTCGACGTGCATCACGATTTCTCTCATACCAACGATGCCGACCCGTATGTTACAATCACGGGCGAAAACGGCTTGAACGTGGCAACGAACGAGTATTATACCGATATCGCGTACACCGCCCGCGTGCAGAAGGCAAACGTAAATAGACAGTTTATCGTCCTCTTCTTCGAAAATCAGGCGATTTATTCCGTTTCCGTCGATAACGGTAAAATCAAGTGCGACAGCGAAATGTCGGGTTGGGGTTACGGAACGGAGCAAGGCTATTCTTACTTAAATGACGGAGAATGGGAGCATACGCTCTCCGCGGGCGAGCAGGACTGTTACGAGGGCAACGGCTTAGAAGTGACGCTTGCGCGCAAAGGCAAAACGGTAAAGGTGCTTGTAAACGGGCAGGTAGTTCATTCCGTAACCCTTGCCGACGAGTATGAAGCGACGCTTGCAAAGGGCGGTATGCTTGTATGGAACGCCGTTCCGAGCGTTAAATATTACTTCCGCGCAGAGGCGCAGGCGAAAGCGCCCGAGGCGCCTAAGGTTACGGTTGCTCCCGTCGATGCGGCGCAGGGCAGCGTTACGCTCAACAAGGAGACATTTGCTTACGGCGACGAGCTCGTCGTCACTGTTACGCCGACCGACGATTATGTATTCGATACGTTGTTTGTGAACGGGCGGGAGATCATCAAGCTTACGGACGGAACGTATACGACCACGGCGACGAATATTGTAAACATTTCGGTCGTGTTCAAGGCAAGAGAATACGGCTCGGTGAATGCGACCGTTACGGGCAAAAAGCACGGCGTTACCGGCAATTCGATTGCCGAAAACGCTGCGTTCGAGTTGGTTGGCAAAAATCAAACGTATTCGGGTTCGCTTTCGAATGGGAAACTGAACGTAAATAAAGTACTTACGGGCGAATATACGCTGAAAATTGCAAATCACCTTAGCGGAACGATTAGCGTGGAAAAAGATACGGCATACGAAACGGCGATAGTGCTCGAATACGATATGCTTGCAGTGAACAATACCAACGGAATCGGTGCGGATAAAGTCGATCTTTCGCATCAGAACGACGAAGAGAGCTACATTAACGTGACGGGTAGCGACGGACATCTCAACGTGACCGCCAATGAGAGATATAACGACGTGATGGTAACGGCGATCTTCAAACGCGAAAATATTTGGAATCAGCGTATGGGCTTCCTGCTTGCGTTCTCCGATAAAGAGGGCGTACAGCTCGGTTTCGATACATTCGACGACGCAAGCAACGTTACGCTTCACTTCTGGTATGATGGAGAACATCATTCGGGATATGCGAGCGTAAGAGATTATTATAACTTCAACAGCTTTGCTCGTTTGAACGGGAAGTTTAACTTAAACGGCTGCGCTCCGTTAAAATCGGAATGGCTTGCAAAATTCAACGGCGACGGATTGGAAGTTTCGCTTGTAAGAAAGGCGAACTTGATTCTCGCGATGGTGGAAGGCGAAATCGTCGGTGCGGTTGAAGTGGATTCGAAGTACGCGGCGGATACCGTTCAGCTTGGATTCTTTGCGGAGTGGGTAAATCCCATGCAGATTCCGTTTGAGATCACGACAATGCTTCCCAATTTTGAAACTCCTACGTTCGAGCTCACGCAAGGACAGAACGGCACGGTGACAAAGACCTCGGGCGACACCTATTCCGTATGGGAAAAGATCACGCTCAATATCGAACCTGCATCGAACTACCATTTAAAACAGCTCACCGTCAACGGCGTTGTGATCACGGGCAACAAGACGGAATATTCCTTCTATCCCGTAGCTGGTGCAAACACGGTAGTTGCGGAGTTCGAGCAAATTCCTTACGGCAATGTTTCGTTTAGTGCGGACGATAAGTGGAATGCGGACGGACTTGTTATAACGTTCCAAAGAAACGGAGAAACGAAAACGGTTACGCTCGGCGACAATGCCGTGATTGAAAACATGATGATGGATCGCTGGACGGCGACGGCGGTTGTCGGAAATGTGACCGTTTCGCTCGGCGAAATTTATATCGACGCGGAAGAAATCACCCTCGATTTGGCGAAGATGTTCAATGACGCCGCTCTTGCGAATAACAGAATCGTGAGTGCAAATCTGGCTACGGGCGAATTTGTTTACAATACGCAGCCTGATGGAGCAACACTGTGGCTCAATACGGTTGATATTGCACAGGGTAGCACCTTTGTCGCAACTAAAATTTCTCTTCCCGCTGAATCGAAGGAATTTTTGAAAAATTCGGGCGATAAACATGAAACGTTCAGTATTTACCTGAAAGTCGGCAATGAGGAAAAGAACGTTACGCTTTGGTGGAAGCAGGATGAGAATGCGTTCAAGTTCTTCTCGCTTGATAATTGGCAAGGAACCGACAATCTATCTGCCGAGTTGAAAAACGCGTTTATCGACGGCGACGGGTTCTATGTGGTTTGGGCTTACAATACCGAAAGCGGAAAATATGAAATTTATGCGGGCTTGACCCCTCAAACCGTTACGAAGATCGGCGAATGGGATACGGGTCTTCCCCAAAACGGATCGTTAGCGGCGATCGGTTTCGGTGATGGGTTCAAGTGGGGCGGTGAGTCTTATCAGCTCAACATTCAAATGAACTGTGGCTCAACGTTGAACGAGGCGCTCGGAATCGAGGAGTAAGCCGATATACAGGCGCAGGCACTCCCGCCGTTAAAACGGCGGGAGCAAATTTTAAGAGGTTTGCTATGAAATTTTTGAAACGAATACTCGGCGTATTTTTATCGGCGGTGTGTCTTCTTTGTTTTGCCGCTTGCGGCGAAACGGACTACGGCACGCTAACGGTTGCTGATATCGAAAACTTAAAAATCGGTGAATCGCGGGAAATATCCGCCGTGTTTTCAAACGAAGAATACGCTTCGGCAATCGAATACGAATTCAAGGGCAACGCAATCAAAATCGAGGACGGAAAGGTGACCGCGCTATCGGGCGGGCGCACGGTTCCCGTTACGGCAAAGACAAAGCATCACGCAACGACGTTCACGGTAAAAACTTCTACCGAGCGGTACGATAACGGCACGCTTACGATTGAGAATATCGAAAATCTCCCCGTCGGGCAGAGAATAAAAATAAACGCCGTATTTACGCCGTCGGGCGTGTATGAGCCCATTTCTTATACGTTTGAGGGAAACGATATCGAGATTTCGGACGGTTACGTTCGTGCGCGTGTGCCCGATAAAACGGTTACCGTAACGGCGAAAACGGCGCATCACGAAGTGACGTTTACGGTGTCGACCGTCTCCCCCGACGAGGTAAAATATTACGATATTTATATCATTGCGGGGCAGAGCAATGCGGCGGGCTATTCCTCCAAGGGCGGAAATCTCGGCGGCGTATTCAAAAATATCAGCTATGCGGGCGAAGTCAATGCACCGCGCAACGGCGGAACTCCTGCGCAAAGCTATCTTTCTTATCCGTTTTTGTCGGAGGTGAAAGAGGGGCTCGGAAAAGGCTCGTCGTTTATCGGTCCCGAATACGGTATGGCGGAGGCTTTGAACGGTCATTATTCCGAAGGCAACCGCGCTATGATTTTGAAAACGGCGGCGGGCGGTACAAGTCTTTTCAATTCGACGGGCGGCGAAAACAACGATTGGGGAAATTGGTATCCCCGTTCACAATGGGGCAGGAATACCGTGAACGCTTCCGCAAGTCCGATGGGAGTACTCTATCAGAGTTTGGTAGATAATTTTGCTGCCGTTTATTCACAGCTTGTCGAATACGGATATACGCCGCGTGTGCAGGGTATGGCGTGGATGCAGGGCGAGGCGGATTTGGGCAATCCGAACGGCTATAAAACGCTGTTGAAGGCGTTTATCACGGATATCCGCACCGACTTAAAGGAAATCACGGGCGACGAGAGTCTTGAAAGTATGCCGTTTGTAATCGGGGAAATTGCAACTTCGTTTGCCTATGCAAATAATTCGCAGGTACCCGCGTTCGTAACAATGCAGCGCGCCGTCGCCTCTGAAATGGAAAACGTATATACGGTCAAGACGGATGATTTGATCATCGTAAATGCCGACGGCACGGTAAACGGAACGGACCAATATCATTTTAATAAAAACGATTCCCGTACGCTCGGCAAACGCTTCGGCGAGGCGCTTTGGAACAATGCCCGCCGCGACAATAATTGAGGGGCATTTATGAAATTTTTGAAACGAATACTCGGTATATTTTTATCGGCGGTGTGCCTTCTTTGTTTTGCCGCCTGCGGTGAAAAAGATTACGGCACGCTAACGGTTGCCGATATCGAAAACTTAAAAATCGGTGAAACTCGGGAAATTTCCGCCGTGTTTTCAAACGAGGAATACGCTTCGGCAATCGAATACGAATTCAAGGGCAACGCAATCAAAATCGAGGACGGAAAGGTGACCGCGCTATCGGGCGGGCGCACGGTTCCCGTTACGGCAAAGACAAAGCATCACGCAACGACGTTCACGGTAAAAACTTCTACCGAGCGGTACGATAACGGCACGCTTACGATCGAAAATATCGAAAATCTTCCCGTCGGGCAGAGGGTGCAAATAAACGCAGTGTTCACGCCGACTGGCGTGTACGAACCCATTTCTTATACGTTCGAAGGGGATGATATTGAAATTTTAAACGGATATATTACGGCAATCGTTCCCGATAAAACGGTTGAAATTACCGCAAAAACGAGGTATCATGAAATTATGTTTACTGTAAAAACTGTGCGCCCTGTAACGCTTGTGCGCAACGTAACCGCATGGGTGGGATATCACGCCAGTCCGCTTCCCGACGTGTCTTATTTCAAAGAGGGCGAAGCGATTACGTGGAGCGGGGAAAATCCCGAAATCGCCGTGCTCGATAAGACGAAGCGCACCCTGTCTGCGGTTGCGGCGGGATCGTTTACGCTCACCGCGCAGACCGAGGGCTATTCCGAGATTTATAATGTTACTGTAAAGTCCGTTTCGAAAACAGGCAAAAAATGGCAGCTCGATCAGGATAAAACGGATTATGCCAATCAAATGAAGAGCAAGTGGAACACCGACGGAAACGACGGAAAGACGACGCTGTTTATCGGCGATTCCTTCTTCGACGTGCGCTATTTCTGGACGAACTTTTACAGTTTGTACGCTGGGAAAGACGCGATTTGTGCGGGGATCAGCGGGGCGACAACGTACGATTGGGAACAGTATGCAGAAACGTTTTTAAGGCAAACCGCACCGAAGAATCTTGTTGTAAATCTCGGCACGAATAATTTTTACGACGATCACGATTCGTCGGAAACGGCAACCGAGAGTTTGCAGAGAATGTTCACGCTCATTCACAGCATTCTGCCCGATACGAAGATTTATTACTTTGCCATTACACAGCGGAGCGATACCTCGTATAAAACGGGCGTGAGCGAAACGAACGCCGCCATGAAAGCCTGGTGTGAGGGATATTCCTTTATAACCTTCCTTGATACCGAACAGGCGTTGACGGTGGGCACGCTTCTGGAAGACGGAATTCATCCCAAATTAGAGACTTACAGTGTGTTTATGGGTGCGCTTGCGGAAAGCAAAATCGAGATGGAAAATAAATAAAAACAATATGGATTTGACAATCGAAAAGCCCAAACTTCAAAAGAGCGAACAGAGAAGCTATTACTGTACTTGGCTTGCGCAGAATTTTATTGCGTCGGATGCGGGAGAAAAGCGTGCCGCCGTGCGCCCCGAATTTACGGGCGATCAGGGGGCGAACTGCGCGCGCGATAAAATAAACGAGCACACGGTGTTCGGCAATGGCGGTATGGCGCAAATCAACGCGCGCGCGGATCTCTATCTCGTGCTCGACGACGGCTGGGACGTGCCGTATCAAACCGATCCTTCCGTAAGCAAACACAGCTTCGGCTCGCTCGAAGTGAACGAAGAGCGTTTTCCTTTTGCGAAGGGCAACCCCGCGGAGCGGCTGCGTGCGCTGAACGGGCGCGTAAAGGGGCTTGGCTGGAAGGGGCTCGGTATTTGGGTCGCGGCGCAAAGGTGCGGGAAAGATTACAAGTTGCCGTTTTCCGAAGCGGACGAGGAATATTGGCGGGAGCGCATATTTTGGTGCAAACAAGCGGGCGTAACGTATTGGAAGGTGGACTGGGGAACGAGTGAACACGATAATGCGTTCCGTAAGTTTTTAACCGAAACCGCACGGGAAATCTATCCCGCGCTTACGATCGAGCACGCCGTTTGCTGTCCGCCCGTCAACGGCATGACAGAAGCGTTACAGTGCGGCGCGGTCGGCAGATTTAAGGGCGATAAAAAAATAAGCGGACTTTCAAAGGAAGCCGTTTTGTTCAGCGAGGTGTTCCGCACTTACGACGTAACGCCGCAGTTTTCGGTTGCGAGCACGTTAGACAGAATCGCGTACTTATTGCCGTACGCAAAGGGCTATCTTAACGTAGAGGACGAACTGTATCTCGCGTCGGCATTGGGATGTCAGATGGGAATTATGCGTTCGGTCTACGGAAAGGGCTTGGACGACTGGGACGACAGCGATAGACTGCAAGAAGCAGATGCCGCGCTCGCGTGGCAAAAATTTGCGCCTCCGTTTGCGGGCGGTAAAGTGGAAATCAGCGAAGAGATCCTTGCGGACGAGTGGGCTTTCAAAGAAAACGAATTTTGGTATCAGCCGATAAACGGGCGGACGATTCGTCAGGGCGCTCCCGCCGCGGTATCGCGCAATGCGCCGTTGCCCGAAGTGAAAGATGGAAAAACGGGAGAAAAACCGTTCGTCGTCTGTGCGCTTGATCCGAACGGTGCGTATTCCGTCGCCGTGCTACCGCGCACGCTGAACGGGAAACGGGCTTACGTGGGGGGAACGGTCGTTTGTACTCTGCCCGAAATGCCCGAAAAGATCGCTTTGTTTGGTTTTGCCGAGAGTTTTGAATTTAAGTGGCAGGGCAGAGCGACGAGCGTAACGGCTGTAAGTCTGCTTGGCGGAAACGAGCTTGAAATACCGTTGTCCGAAGCGGGCAACCGCGTTTATATCGACGCGGAACAAATGAAAAAAATATGGAATGCCGACGATAAATCTGCTCCCGCGGTTTTATTTACGATACGGGGAAATTGATCGCGGAAGGAGAATTATATGAAAGAAATATATTTGGGCGCGGCGTATTATCCCGAACTGTGGGATGAGAGCGAAGTGGAAAAGGACATTGCCCGTTGCAAAGAGCTGGGCGTGAACTGTCTGCGCGTGGGCGAGTTTGCCTGGGGCAGAATGGAGCCCGAAGAGGGCAAATACGATTTTGCGTGGCTTGTGCGCGTAGTGGATAAACTGCACGAAAACGGCATTGCTACCGTGATGTGCACGCCCACCTGTACGCCGCCGAGATGGATGCTCAACAAGTATCCCGAAATGCGGCGGATTATGCCTGATTTAATTCGCTCGGACGTCTCGTCGCGCTGCCATGTCTGTAAATCGTCGCTTGTCGCGCGCGAAAAGAACCGAAAGATCGTTACCGAAATGGCAAAGGCGTTTTCGGGAGCAAAGGGCATTATCGGCTGGCAGATCGACAACGAGCTGTTCCCGTACGGCGACGGCTGTTTCTGCGAGAATTGCAAGAAGGGATTCCGTTCGTATCTGAAAGAGAAGTTCGGCACGACCGAAAAACTCAACAAGGCGTGGGGCATGGCGCGCTGGTCGCTCGGTTACGATACGTTCGAGGAGGTCGAACCGCCTTATCCCGGGCAGTGGCGGCATCCCTCCTTACGCAAGGCGTGGTGGGATTTTCAGTGCGGGCTTGTCAAAACGTATTCCGATGAACAGGCGGAAGTGTTACATAATTACGGCTGTGAGAACGTGGGCACGGATATGATGGCACAGAACCACTTGGATTACTATGCCGTAAACGAGAACTTAGACGTCGTGCAATATAACCATTACGATACGGCGGACAGACTGTATACAAACGCCTTTGCCTACGACTTTTTGCGCTGCGTAAAGGATAAGCCCTTTTGGGTGACGGAAACGCAGGTGGGCTGGAACGGGAGCGAATACGCGGAAAGCGGCTACCGCCCCGTGGGCGCTTGCTATGTTAATACGTGGTTACCCGTATCAAAGGGCGCGGAGATGAATTTGTATTGGCTGTTCCGCGCGCACCCCAACGGGCACGAAATCGGGCACGGTGCTCTGTATTCCGCGGCGGGCAGAAGCTACCGCGTGAGCGAGGAAGTAAAACGCGCGGGCGAAGATTTTAAAAAATGCGAAAAATTCTTAACAGAAACAAAAATTGAAAGCAAAATTGCTTTGCACTATTCGGCGATGGCGATGAATTCGTTTTCCTTCGCGCCGCTCATCAAGGATTTTGACTACCGTCAAACAATCCTCGAAATATATCACGCGGCGTTCCGGCATTATAACGTAGACGTCATCGACACGCCGCATGATTTGGAAGGGTACGAAGTGATCGTATCGCCGTTTCTGGCAACCGCCGACGAACACGGCTTTAAAGAACGCATTACCGAATGGGTGAAAGAAGGCGGCACGTGGATCGTAGGACCGATGTCGGACATCATGGATACGAATGTGAGCAAATACACGCACGCGCCGTATAGCTTTTTGGAAGAGCTTGCGGGCGTGTATACGAAGTATCAGAAGCCTGTTGCAAACGAAGTATTCAAAGCGCAGTGGATGAACGACGGCGACTGTAAAATCGGCATGTGCTACGACGCATACGAGTGCTTAGAGGGGACGAAGAGCCTTGCTCACTATACGGCGGGCGAGTTCACGTCGCTCTCGGTGATTACCGAGCGGAACGTAGGAAAGGGAAAAATCATTCTCGTGGGAAGCGTTATTTCGGACGGCGATTTACTGCGGCTTGTGGGCCGTGCGCCGATTGCGGAAGCAAGCGATAACGTTGTACTCGTAGAGCGGATCGGAGAAGAGCAGGGAATGATTGCCGTAGAAATCGAAAATAAGAGCGGATATCTAGTATTGGACGGAGAATATACCGATCTAATAACAGGAAAAAATTTGACGGGCAAAATCGAGGTTTCGCCCTATGAAGTTTTTGTATTGAAAAAAGGAAGTAAATAGTATGATCAAAGCAAACGGAAAAACCTTTTTATTGCAGGGAAAAAATTACAGCTATGCGATGCACGTGCTGGAATCGGGCTTTTTACAGCACTTGTATTACGGCGGAAAAATTACGGAAACCGATTTGGATTATTTAATCGAAATCGGCGATACCAATGCGCCGCATATCGATATGAACATGGACATGGCGTTCGATAGAATGCTCTCCGAATACGGTTTTTACGCGCGCGGCGATTACAGGGAAGCGACCGCCGTCTTTGAGCGGAAAGACGGGGCAAGTATGTCGCGTCTGCGCTATCAAAGCTACCGTGTGGAAAAGGGCGCGCCGAACGTAAAGGGTATGCCGCACGTGCGCCAAGGGGACGAGACGCTTGTCATTACCCTCAAAGACGATTTTTCCGATATCTCGGTGGATTTGTATTACACCGTTTGCGACAATTCGGACGTGCTTGTCCGCAGCTCGGTCATTCGCAACACGGGGCGCGAGTCGATCATGCTTAAAAAAGCGTTCTCCTTCCGCGCGCAGCTGCCAAACGGCAATTACCGCATGATGCGTCTTGCCGGCACTTGGGGACAGGAGCGCATTCCCGAAATTGCGCCTATCGCGCACGGAATTACCCGCTTGCAATCCATTCAAGGTTGTACTTCCCATAACACGAATTGTTTTATGGGCATTCTCAAAGAGGGCTGCACGGAGGATTCGGGCGAGTGCCTCGGCATACAGCTTATATACAGCGGCTCGTTTGCCTTAACGGCAGAGTGGTGCAAAAACGGTCCGCTCACGTTGCAGGGCGGCATCTGCGATACGGGCTTTTCATGGGAGCTGAACGGCGGAGAAGAATTCGTTACGCCGCAGGTCTTGCTCACCTATTCGGGCGAAGGAATCGGGGGCATGTCGCGGAGCATCCACGACTTTTTGCGCGAGCGCGTAATCAACCCCGCATACGTCTATAAGCGTCGCCCGATCGTGGTGAATAACTGGGAGGCAACTTATTTCGATTTTAACGAAGAAAAGCTTTTCCCGATCATCGACGAAGCGGGAAAGCTCGGGATCGATACGTTTGTATTGGACGACGGCTGGTTCGGAAAACGCGACAGCGACTGGTCGGGACTTGGCGATTGGTTCGTGAACGAGAAAAAGCTGAAAGGCGGGTTAAAAACGATTATCGACCGCTGTAAGAAGAACGGCTTAAAATTCGGCTTGTGGTTTGAGCCGGAGATGGTGAACGAGGACAGTGATTTATTCCGCACGCACCCTGATTGGGCGATCCATAAAGACGGGGTAGAGCCTTGCAGAAGCCGTCAACAGCTTGTATTGGATTTCACGCGCAAAGATGTAGTAGACTATATTTTCGGCGTCGTTTCCAAGGTGCTCAAAGAGAACGAAATTTCCTACGTGAAATGGGATATGAACCGCAATATTACCGAGGTGTATTCGGCTCAGCTTCCTGCGCACCGTCAGGGTGAGTTTATGCACCGCTATATTTTAGGCGTGTATGATTTGGCAGAGCGGCTGACTTCCGCATTCCCGAACGTATTTTTCGAAGGCTGTGCAGGCGGAGGCGGAAGATTCGACGCGGGTATGCTCTATTACTTTTCTCAGATTTGGACGAGCGACGACACCGACGGATTCGAGCGTACAAAGATCGAGTGGGGGACTTCTGTTTGCTATCCGCTGTCCGCCATGAGCTGTCACGTTTCCGTCTGCCCCAATCACCAAACGCAGAGAATCACTCCCTTTGAAACGCGCGGGAACGTAGCGAGCCTCGGCGCGTTCGGGTACGAGCTCGATCTTTCCAAGATGACGGAAGAGGAAAAGGCGCTCACCAAAGCGCAGATAGAAAGCTACAAGCGCACGAGTGAGCTGATTTTGAAAGGTGACTTGTACCGCTTGATGAATCCGCTTGAAAAGAACTATTTCTGTGTTATGGTCGTCAGCAAGGATAAGAGCGAGGCTTACGTTGTGGGAGAACGTATTCTGGGAATTCCATGCGACTATAATCAATACCTCTATCTGTGCGGCTTAGATGAGAACGCGCTCTACAAAATTGAGGAGCTGAACATTACGGCAAGCGGTAAAGCGCTTCAAAACGCGGGCTTGCTTTTGCCGAAGCTTTCCGATTTCGGCAGTTGGGCGTGGCATCTGAAAAAAGTATAAACGGAGAGTTATATGAAAAAAACAGAATATCCGCGTCCTCAATTTCAAAGAGAAGAGTGGTTGTCCCTCAACGGCGAATGGGAGTTTGCCTACGACGATTCCGACGAGGGAATTAAAAACGGGTATGATACGGGAACGGTTTTACTCCCCCTTAAAATTAACGTTCCGTTTACCTATCAGTACGAAGCAAGCGGTATCGGTGATACCGCTTGCCACGAACGTGTATGGTACAGAAGAACATTCAAAGTAAAGCCCAATAAACGTGTATTATTGTGCTTTAACGGCAGCGATTATATTACCGACGTATGGGTGAACGGTAAACACGCTACAACGCACACGGGTGGGTTTGCGCCCTTTTCTTGCGATATAACCGATTATCTAAATGGGGAAGAAAACGTCCTCGTCGTACGGTGCTACGATAGTTTGGAAACAGCTGTTCCGCGCGGAAAGCAGAGCTGGAAGGCCGAACCGTTCGGTTGTTACTATGTGCCCAATACGGGTATCTGGCAGAGTGTTTGGCTGGACTTCTTCGGCACGGATTGTGTGGAAAGCTATACCTTACAATCAGATATAGACAATCGAGCAATCAGGGGTGAAATTCATACGCTGTACGGAAAGGCAGACGAGGCGGAAATCACTCTTTCTTTTCAAGGGAAGCTTTTACAAAAGCAGCGCATTGTGTTGCCGCAGAAACGCACAAGGTTTGCAATCGAGCTTGCAGACTGCGCATTCGATTTTAACGACATGCTTTGGTCGCCCGAAAAGCCAAATTTGATTTACGTGGATGTGGTGCTTTATGCAAACGGTGTGGAGTGCGACAAGGCGCATACCCGACTTGGAATGCGCAAAATTCATATCGACAAAGCGGGAAAAATCTGTCTGAATAACCGTCCGTATTTTCAACGGCTCATTCTTGATCAGGGCTATTGGGTGGAGAGCGGCTTAACACCGCCAAGTGCCGAGGCGCTCAAAAAGGATATTGAGCTTGCCAAAGCAATGGGATTTAACGGCGCGCGAAAGCATCAGAAACTTGAAGATCCGTATTTTTACTATTATGCGGAAGAGCTAGGCTTCCTCACTTGGTGCGAAATGCCGAGCGCGTATACGTTCTGCGTGGAAGAGGTCGCGGCAATTACAAACGAGTGGCAGGAGATTATCAAAGTTGCCAAAAATTTTACGAGCAATATTGTCTACGTTCCGCTCAACGAAAGCTGGGGTGTGCGTGAGATCGGCGTAAACAAAGAGCAACAAGAGTTCGCGCGCAGTTTGTATCATTTAACCAAGTGTTTAGATTGCGAAAAGCTCATTTCCACGAACGACGGATTCGAGAACGTCAATCCGACGGATATTGTTTCCATTCACGATTACGACATTGCCAAGGCGGAGCAGTTCCCCATAAAGTACAAAGCGGGGGATTATAACGGACTCTGTCCGCAGGGTTGGAAATTATTCGCCGAGGGCAATTCTTACGAGGGACAGCCCGTACTGTTCACAGAGTTTGGAGGCATGATGCTCAAAGAACAAGGCGTCGAAGGCTGGGGCTATAACGGCTGTGAAGAGAATGCAGAATCCTTTTGCAAGCACCTCGAAGAGCTTGTTAAGGGCATTGCACAAACGGAGTTTCAGGGCTTTTGTTATACGCAGTTGACCGACGTACAGCAAGAGGTGAACGGGCTTTTGCGTGCCGATCATACGCCAAAGTTTGATTTGGCGAAGATAAAGAATTTAACAGAAAAAATCATATAAATAATTTTTTTGAATCTATTGAATGGTTAACCACCATAGAGCAAATAAATAGTTGCTAAATAAGGTTAAAGTCGGTGATACGAGAATTTATCAGCGACTTTTTTATGCTCTTTTTTCGGTGTCTTTCGCTTTATTGAGAGTGAAAGAGAATACAATTTGGAGGTTAAAACAATGACAATTAGACCGCCTTAATCGGCAGACAAGTGGAAAACAAAAGCCCCCTGCAAGGGCGAACGGGATACAAAAGCGAAGCGTTGTATCTTAGTGAGATAAGGTTACAAAGTAACCGACATTAAAAAAAGGAGAAAACAGTTATAAGTTATCAAGTTATACGAGTGCAAAAATTTACAAAGGGATCGTTAGGTAAAATAGGTGGAGAATCCGAACGGACAAGCAACGGACACCGCAACGAAGATATTGACAGCGAGAGAACGCCGCTCAATTACTATTTTAAAAAATCAGACGGCGGGTTTACATCCACATGGAAAAGTATTTTGAATGAGCTGAATGCTACGTTCAAGGAAACGAAGAAGTCGACGGCGTTTGAAGGGATTATAGTAACCTCGGATAAGGCATTTTTTCAGCGGCTTGGTTACGTTGCGGGAGACGAGCCGCCACCCGAGGTGATGAGATTTTTTAATCGGGCTTACAATTTCATATTGCGAGAAATCGGGTATCACGGCACAGATCAAAACATTATCTCTGCCGTGATTCATTTTGACGAAACCACGCCGCATTTACAGCTTTATTATCTGCCTATCATTGATAAGGGCAAGAAGAAAGTTTATGCCAAAGGCGTGGACGGGAAAGTTTTGCGGAACGAGAAGGGTTCACCGATACAAGCAAAGGATGAACACGGGAGAGCAATCTATGAATTGAATGAATTGGAACAACCCAAAGTGTGTTCGTCAGATTTTTGGGAACAACGAGGCGGGCAGTTATCGTTCGGTAATTTACAGGACGCATTCTATGATGAGGTCAGTATTCGATACGGATTGGAACGCGGCGAAGTCGGCAGCAATAAAAAACATACCACGAAGTATGAGTGGCAGAAGCAACAACAGGAAGCCGAGCTTGCGAAAATAGAAGCGCGGGCAGCAATCCGTGAAGATCAGGCGAGCTTTGCTACCGCTATGCGGGACAGGGCGATGAATGAGCTGAATGAGATTAATGAGCGGAAAGAAATAGCAAGTGAGGAACTCAAACCGTTACAGAAGTATTTAGACGCATTCAAAGAGGCGTTGAAGGGTGATTTGCCACTTTCACCTACGAAGTTACGGAAAATGATAGTAGGGCTGACAACCGAATATAAGCGGCTTGAAAGCGAAAAGAAAATTACCGACAGGGACAGAAAAAATCTTTTTGAGGAATTGCAGAAAGTAGAAAAACGTATTCCCGAATTGGAAAAGTATAAGGCCTTCGTTTCCCTTTTAGTCGATTATGCGCCCGATAAATTAGAGGAAGCGAAACGAGCGGCGAACGAGAGAAGGAATACACCAAAACCGCCAATCAAAATAAAGACAAGCGGCAATTATAAATTATAAAAATTTATAGTGCAAATTGCTTGCAATTTGCAGAAAAATAAGGTAGGATACAAACCCAGTCGGGAATGTATCTCTCATACAACTTAATACAAAATGACAACTGAATAATTGAAAAATTATAAGGAGAAGTTTTGTGAATATGGTAAGAGAACATAGTAGCCATTTAGCGAGAGAACATTGTAGCTACACAAATAACAATGTAAGGAGATTTGAAACAACAAGAACTAATTGAAATTTTAACGCAACTCAACACTCTTGATTTGAAGGGCGAACAGAAAACTGAAATGACAGCGAAAGTATTGCAGATGGCGGCAGATTCCGTTACTCTCGAAACGCTGAAATCGTTACTCGTATCCGACAAATCAAAACAGACGGCAACACCCGTATTCGAGGAAGCCGTCAGACCTTTGGGAAGAAAGTCAAAACTCGGGTTTACTTTAACGAAAAAGGAGATAAAAAGTATGCCCGAAAAACACAGAAAAATATTTGCCTGTGAAAACAGGATCATTCCGTATCGCTTTCATAAGGGCGTGTACGAAGCACATTACCGCAGAGACGGTTTCAAAGTATTCGCTTGCGCAAAAGACTTTAACCAAATGCGCAAGAAGTTCGCAGAAAAGCTGTTAGCGCAGATGAACGGAGAAATGCCTGTAGTTATTATTGAGAAGGCAAAGCCGTATCGCGCCGCGTTATTCCGCGATTATCTGAACGAGTGGCTTGAAATCAAGCGTAAAACCTGTAAGCCTTCTACTTGCAAGGAATACGAGCGATTATGTAGTTACAATTTAATACCTGCGTTCGGAGAAAAGCGTTTAGACGAATTAACTCGTCCTGTACTTCAAAAGTATTTGTTTGATTTGGTAGAAGAAGGGAAACACCGTACAGCGGAGAAATTACAGCAAATCCTGTGTTGCGTCTTTGATTTAGCAGTGGAAGATTTGAATATCGTTTCCCCGATGAAGAAGATCGTATTGCCGTATCACGAAGCGAAGAAGGGTTCCGCACTTACGAAAGAGGAAGAACGACAACTTGTAGATTGGTGTATTGCTCACAAGGATAACGAAGCGGCTTCCGCATTGCTTGTGTTGCTCTACTTCGGTTTACGTCGTTCCGAGCTGATAACCTTAGAGGTTGAAAACGAAATGCTTTCTTGTACCACGAGTAAGGAACGAATGGGGCGAAATGAAGTTAAAAGGAGTATTCCTTTCACGCCCGTGTTCAAGCGAGTATTGCCATACGTAGACTTTGAGAAGGCAAAGAATACTAATGTGAACACGATTTACACGACCTTCAAGCGGCTATTCCCGAAACGCCACACGCATGAACTAAGGTACAATTTTATTACGAGAGCCAATGTGCGCGTTCAAAAAGGAAACTATGAAAAAATTTATCGTATCAAAGCAGTCAAATATCAATGTATCTATTAAAGCCGTAATCGGAAGATTTGGGCTTTTTTACTGTAAAATATTATTTCTAATACTCACGTTCATTATAAACGATTTAATAAAATGCCCTAAATCAACATCGAAATAGAGAAAGCACCTATCCAGTTGAATAGGTGCTTATGCTTTAGGTTAATGTCGCCCTTTAACCTGTCTTTATAGGAGTGAGAAAGTCGTTACCTTCCTTCAACCTCCTTTTTTAGATTTTTGGATAATTGCGAATAAATATAGTCGTATTGTTGAAGTTTACCTGTTTCCGAAAGCTTTTCTTTGGCTTCGGTATTGATAATGACCAAATCACTGATATACAGCGTATTGTCTAAACCGCCTTTAATTTGTGCAAGCTCGCCACCGTTTTTCATATAGTCATACATTTTGCTCTTATCGTCAAAATACATAACCGAAAAATCAATCTCATAACTTAGAACATAGTCAAGCGGACGGAAGTAAGCGCTAAAATAGGTATTCAATAAAATGCAGCGGTTAAGTAATTCAGAAATATCATCTTTTTGCGGCATATCGTAATTGGTAATCAGAATACGCAATTCAGATGATAAGCAATTGTTAATCAATCCATATCCACCATACGGCTTGAAATCCGGGTAAGATATATTTTCTTCTGAAAACAACTCCTCAATGAAATCTACTACCGCGTTATTTTGCAGCCCTTCCACTCTAATTAGGACAGATCCGACAAAGCGCTTTTTGTTTTGGATACCTTTTAGCTTCTTGAAAAATCGCAGTCCGGAAGCAGAATCATAAAAATTGAGTTCGTTATCGGCTTGCTTTTCCTGCTGGGGTGTCTTTACTACGGATTTAATCTCATAATGGTTTTGAACTCTGACGATCTCAAACTTCTTGCCATTAGCATAAAAGCACGGGAATTTATCGGCTTTTTCATCATTGGTTTTTATATTACAGCAAACCAAATTATGATCAGCCGTCGTTCCGCCCTTGCTTTGGGGAAGAATATGATCGACATTCCACCCGTATTGACTATTACGATCACCGTAGGCGCCTTTGGCAATTTCACGTCCCGAAAAATCTTTTACTTTCGTTTCTTTGCCGAAAGACTTAATCCATAACCGCATAGCCGTTTCATGGTTTAAGTCCATAGTTTTAGTTGTCATCTTTCATTCGGAAAGACAATTTTTCACTCCTATAATTAGTCAACAAAGAAAACATGTGGCTAACCATAGGGGCGACCTATTGCTATAAACCTCAAAGGGCAATCCTCATAATAGCATTACAGAAGATTCATTAGCCAAATTTCAAAAGAAATCTTTCCGTTTCTTATGTTGCCCTTAAATTATAGCGTATTGTAGCGCGGCTGTCAAATTTTTACATGGAAATAATTAAATCACACAAATATTTCCCGAATTTACCATAGGTGGCTGTTGTTTTCTGATATAAAACTCTATATAATCCGTCTCTATAAGCAAATTATTACGCTCATCAAGTTGTTTGACGATATAGGCATATCTTCCATACGCCAAATCAGTAATCGACTTAAAAAATATTCCATTTTCCACCGTTGTTTTCATAATCAATGACCATGAAAGCACATTTTCCTGATCGACGGGACCATAAGGCCCTCCGACCTTTTTTACTTCTGTTTTTTCAGGGATAAATAATGATATTTCGGTATGGTCATAGTTATCTACGCACGGCTGAAAATAGATATTAATTAAACTTTCACCTACAGAATGTTTGATTGCTGCACGCTTTAATATATTCTCTTTCCGCAAGACCTCCTGCATTTCATTATATGCCTGTTTGTCTGCCTCCTTATAGGCAATCCCAATTTCCAAATCGTCCGCAATATTTTTTATAAATTTAAATCTTATTGCGTCAATTCTATCATTGAAATCTATTATAATTTCTGAAAGCGGAATATCTACATATGAATTGTTTTTCCTGACTTGAACAGCAGAGACAAACGGACATCTATCTTGAGAAATTTTTAGCACATATACTGTCTTGGTTATATCTTTATCCTGTTTGATTGTAAAATAATTAGTTGTTTTGTCGTAACTGCCATAAGTATCGTCTTTACATGATTCGCCGACAGGGGCGCAATCAGAAAATAAAAATGTCCCTTTACCATTATCTTTTATGTGTGATAACAAATATTCCTGATATTTATTCATTGCGTCTCTCCTCATTTCAACCCGCAGATGTATTGAATACAAAAATCAAGCTCTTCTTTTGTCATGCTGTCAACTTTCTTTTCGGAATGAACGACACTATTGCGATACTTACGAAGTTTTTGGAGATAGGGGACAAATTTTTCTGTACGCCTTTCCATATACCCCCAGCCATCGTCTTCTTCATAAGACCCATGTTGCGAACAATATTTTTCAAGCATTTCCGAAAAATCTCCTTCGTAATGATATTTACTTTTTAATACAGCTTCCAACCGCACACATAGCTTTATTGCTACCAATTCGCCATTTCCTTTTGCCAGTTCATTACGGAAAAATTCTTCATTTAACTCTTCGATGATTTTGCCGGCGTTATGACTTTCTTTAAAATCATCAATGACTTGCTTTTTACAAAGTTTAATGTATTCTACGAGTTCATCGATGTTATAAATTGTTTTCGAGTTTCTTCTTTGCGGTAAATTATGAGCCGATACTTGTATCTCTCCAGAAAAACGTTCTTTACTTCTTAATTGAAAATATTTTAAATTGATGTTTTCTTTTTCGTTTTGTCTAAAAAAATCATAGGCAGTACGCCCCCATCCCATAAAGGGTAACTTTCCCTTGTCTGAAAGCCATGATATGATTCTATCTTTTTGCTCGTTCAGCACATAATAGTTTAAATTTTCATCGTTGTTATCGGCCGCATACTCAAAGATAAACCGCCAATTATCACTTTCAACAGCTTTCCTTACCTTTCCCAAAATATCATTCAGCAATTCATATTTTGAAACAGGATGCTTTTCCAATGTTTTCTCAATCAAGTCGGCATCATTTACCGCCAAAAGTTCATCTATAACAACAATTCCGTTATGTATAGAGGATTGAATAATTATATCTTGCGCTGAAACAGATTTATCAAGCTTTAATTTCGCCACACGGATTTCATCGTCTGAAACAATTCCACACTTGAATGTCCAATATTTCATTACGTTTCTATTTAGTGCATTCATTCGATCGATCATTTCAAAATCATTTTTTTGAAGAGCCGAATTTAAAGTTTTGTCGAGTATCCTGACCAAACCGTGCCCATTATTGCTATACTTGAAACCAATAAAGAAATAGTTAAAGGCGTAATTGCTTTTGTCGTTAAGATTGTCATAGGCATACTGATTATTTTCTTCTGACAAAGCAAGAAGCCGCCCTAAAAGATCGGTATTTCCGACTTCATAGCAAGCATCGATCAGATAGGGAAACGCATGATACCATACACACTTTCGCCCCCGCTGTTTTCCCAACAAAAAATCGATCGTAGTTTCATTGATTCTTTTATCGGTAGCGATCATCGTGAAAAAGTCATCCGGCAATACGCAGATATACTGATCGTTCCTCTGTCTCTGCCCAAAATGTTCCAATGCACCGACGGGCATCAGCCCCATTATGTCCTCAGGAGAATCAAACTTATAAGAACATATCCGCGGTTTTAACCAAAAGCCTGTTTTATTCAACAGTTCAAGGTGATTTGACAAAAGGCAGAACTTCAAGAAGGTTAAAAGATCGAATACGCCTTTCGCTCTGTCGTCTGCCGCACACAAAGCAGCAAATACGTTCAGGCTTTCATATTGTTTGATATAGTCGATGAGGCACTTATTACTTTCATCTTTCTGCGAAAAGTCTATCTCTTTTAGCAAAGTTATGTCATCATTTTTGGCACACAACTCCGCTTTCGACATTGTAATGATTTCGGGCTGCACCTTTTTTCCGGTCATAAGATAGTCAATACTGACACCAAAAAGATCTGCAAGTTTCGGAAACATCGTAATTTCGGGATATCCTGTTTCGCTTTCCCATTTACTGACCGCCTTATCGCTTATGTTTAACCGTTCAGCAAGTTCAACCTGTGTCCACCCCTTCGCTTTACGCAATTCCGCTATCGTT
>ERZ1090881.118-NODE-118-length-39882-cov-13.758556_pt1 | contig 39882 bp, 34 predicted proteins | sample MGYA00478470_ERZ1090881 | MGnify/ENA primary metagenome ERZ1090881 (study PRJEB33644, sample SAMEA5815736) | chicken gut metagenome | biome: Chicken; feature: Gastrointestinal Tract; material: Caecum | place: Ireland | collected 2019-01-01 | study: A study of the...
TTCTCATAATACTTTTAAGACAGCCCATAATATATCATGCTCCGCAAGGTTTTATTTTTTATAATTTTATTCTATCATACAAAAATGGATGATAAAAAAATAATTGATTTCAAGGAAGTTGATATCTCAAAGGCAGCAGGCAGCATACGCTCCTACCTTGAAATGAAAAAACAATATGCAGATTGTATTTTAATGTATCGCATAGGTGATTTTTACGAAACTTTTTTTGAGGATGCACTTTTGCTTTCAAAAATCTGCGATGTCGTTTTAACCAAAAGAAAATACTCAAACATCGGAAATGTTGCACTTGCAGGTATTCCCGCCGGAAGTTTTGAAATTTATTTGAAAAAACTGCTTGATAACAATGTTAAAGTTGCCCGCGCAGAGCAGTTTAAAGACGAAAACGACAGATGGATAAGAAAAGTTACAAGAGTGTACAGTGCGGCAACGGTTTATGAAACGGAGCTCCTTGAGCCTGATAAAAATAACTATCTGGCTTCCGTTATGAAAAACGGCAAAAGATACGGTTTTTCATACTGTGATGTTTCGGAAGGCGCAATTTATATAAGCAAGGGGACAAAAGATGAAGTATTTTTTGAACTTGTAAAAATTCTGCCAAATGAGCTTTTGCTGCACTCCTCCGATTTACTCTTTGAGTTTCGCGATACTATTCGGGATTTTAAAAATACCCGTGTGTGTCTGGAGTATTTTATAGCTCCTGAGGGCGATACTTCCGAGGGTGATTTTAAAAGTGCGAAAACCTGTGCAAACGCGATTTTAAATTACCTTAAGGATAATCAGAAAGATTTTATGACAAAGCTTGATGGTTTTGTTAAATACAGCATGGGTGATTATGCTTCTCTTGATTTCAATACACGCCGTTCGCTTGAACTCACGCGAATGCAGGCTGATTTTAAGAAAAAAGGCAGCTTGCTGTGGTTTCTTGACAACACAAAGACACCAATGGGCAAAAGGCTGCTTAAAAAATGGATGAATGCCCCTCTTTATAATGTTAATGAAATTATAAAAAGGCAGACGCTGATTGCACAATTTTGCGGCAATGAGAATCTTTTTAAAATTCTTGAGGATTTTCTGGAAGATTTTTGCGACATTTTGCGCTTCTGTGCCAAAATTTCAAACAGCACAATAACATGCAAAGAACTTGTACAGGTTGCAAAAGTTCTTAAAAAGGCGCAAAACGCACGTGTGATATTTGAGGAATGCAGAGGGCAGGCTTTCGGGCTTGATAATGATTCTCTTGATATTTTACTTGATTTTTCGGACATAGTTGAGAGAACTTTTGATTTTAAGTGCGCTTGTGAAATACTGCCCGTAAAAGACGGAGTTAATGCACACCTTGATAGCCTGAGGGCGGATTTAAAAGAACTCTGCGGAAATCTCGACAGGCTTTTAAAAATTCAAAAAGAACACATCTGTGACAGAACTGTACTTAAAGACTTTCCAAATCTTGGTTATTGTTTTGAAATCCCCTCAAGGTTTGAAGGAACGCTTGATGGGAGCTGCCTTGTAATGCAGCGTCTTGCCAATTCTGTCAGGTATACTACTGCGGAATTATCAGATACAGGCGGGAAAATATTTTCACTTAGATTTCAGGCCGCGCAAACGGAAAAAGAAATATTTAAAAAGCTTAAAGAGTATTCTGCCGAACTCACTTTTAAAATAAGAGCCTTTGCGCGTGATGTTGCCATACTTGACGTTGTGTATTCAATATCAAAATGTGTTCGCGAGTATGATTTTTGCCGTGTGAGTTTTAACACGGATAAAATATTTGAAATTAAACAAGGTATACACCCGTGTGTTTACAAACTCAGAAACAATTATGTGCCAAATGACACATCTTTTGGCACACTGGTCATTTTAACCGGTGCCAATATGTCCGGTAAATCAACTTATTTAAAACAAAATGCCGTTATTGCCATACTTGCCCAGATGTGCGGTTTTACATGTGCAAAAGAAGCGAATATTTCGCCCAGAGATAAGATATTTTTCCACGGTGCAATTTTTGATAATTTAAGAGAGAATGAATCTGCCTTTATGGCCGAGATAAAGAATCTTGCACGAGTTACGGCAAACTCGACATCTAACAGCCTTGTTTTACTTGATGAGCCGGTAAAAAGTACAAATGCCGCAGATGCCGGAGCTTTCTTGCTTGCGTTTGCGCATTATTTTAGCGAAAAAATAAAAGCAAAAACAATTATCTCGACACATTTGCTGCAAAGTGCGAAATATGCAGACAGGGAAGGTCTTTTTGATGTGTTTAAACTTGATTTAAACACAAGAAAAATCAAAAAAGGCACGGAGGAATGCTCAAGTGTTTATGACTCGGCAAGGGCGGCCGGTCTGGATGAAAGTATAATAAAACTTGCGGAAAAATACGCTTCGGGGCAATTATAAAATACTTTTTTTGGCGGATAATAAAAAGTTTTAAATACTGCAATAATATATCTATGAACCAAAGAAATTTTATTGCTTACATCTGGAATAATATGCATCCTGTTACCCACTTCTGGATTATTATAAGTTCAGTAGGGGTTGTTTGTCTGGGCGCGCTTTTTCATATGGGCTAGATAAAGAACTGGGTAAGAAAGTAAATTGCATTTTTATTTGTATTTGTCTTCTCGTCATTTGAAAAGACATAGTTTAGTGCGAATTTTAACCTTTGTTTAAATACGAAATAATTTATGCCCACACTGTACTCGTGATTTATGTTCTTTGATTCGTCAAGATTGCGGTCAAAGTAGTCATATCTTGCAAGCAGCTGAAGTTTAGGGGTGATGTTATACCCTGCCGTTGCAAAAAATCCCTGGCGTTTTCTCGGGTCAAAATAATCGCCGTTAGAGCCGTCTGCGTATGCGTATTCAAAGTTCATCAGAAACTTTTTGTATTCATAAGTTAAAGCTGCACTGTAAACGCCGTAGTTTTCTCCTCTATGGCCCACATCGGCGCCTGCGTATAGTTTAAGGTTTTTAAAATAGCTCCCTTCCTGCTTGTAAAACGGTTTTACCCCTATCCTGCCTATAAATTCGGCGCCGTCTTTAAATCCTTGTGTAAATCTTGTGCTTGTGTAGCCCCCCATATTATACTCAAGGGCGCCCTTGTTTCCTATAAAAGATATACCTGTTGATATAGCGTCGCCAAATTCTCTTGAAATCTGCGCTCTTTGTGCAAAAGGAAGCGCAAAAGAACTCATTGAACCTTCAAGGCCTATAGGGGAGCGTGATACACCTACTCTCATTTTGTGATTTTTAGAAAAATTGCGCTCTATATAAAGGTTTGAGAATTTACCGAAAAAGGCATTTCCAATGTCGTCGGTATTTCTTGTAAAGGCATATTCCGTAAAAAAGCGGTATTTTTTGCTGCCGAATTTTGACTCCGCTACTGCATTTATATCAAAAGGAAAAGTGGTATTTAAGTTTCCTCTCTTCTCTTCAAAGCTTGTAATACCTTGAAAACGAAGTTCTCCCGAGATTTCGTCTATAAAACTGTTGTCAAATTTAACGGATTTTTTCTTTGCAAAGGTCTTTTCGGTAAAAAGCCTGAAATCAAGATTATCGTCATCATCAAATTCTACATCCGTTGTGGTATCGCCGTCTATGGTTTCATCCAGAGTTATTATTTTATCTTTTAAAACCTCTCCCTTTTTGACATCCGGAATAACTTCCCCGTCTTCTTCTATTGCAAGATTTGAAGCGGGGAAAAGAAATAAACATAAAAGTACTAAGACGATTTTAGATAAAAAATTTCTCATAATATGCAAAAATGTGTCAGATATCTATTGTAACATAAAACTTAAAAATTTGTTGGTTTTTCAACTGTTTATGGTATACTAAGTAGGTGCCCGCGGTATACGGGCAATACGGATTATAAGAAAATTCCGGAGCGGCTTTTAAAACCGTTCTTTTTTTTCAAAAAAACAGGGTAAAAAATGCGCGAACATTTTAACAAAAGAGAAATATTAAACAGTTTAATTCCGGTTGTGGAAAACACCGCAATGCGCTATAACCTTATCCCGCTTGAAGTTTCTCTTGAAAAAGAAAACGCCCACTGGTTTTTAAGGATTTTTATATACTGCCCCGACCATCCCGTATCACATCTTGACTGTGAGAATATAACCCGCGGACTGGGGGATTTTCTGGATGAACTTATTCCTTTTAAATATTACCTTGAGGTTTCTTCCCCGGGTTTAAACCGCAAGCTGAAAAGCACCAGAGAGTATGTAATTTTCAGAGGAAAAGATGTAGTTTTGAAAGTCAAAAATCCTCTTGAGGGACTAAGCTCAAAAACATTCAGGGCAAAGCTTGTTAACTATGAGGAAAATGTCGGGCTTACAGTTTTACCAGAGCAAACACCAGAAGAGATTTGCATAAGCCTTGATAATATTTTCAGCGTCAGGCTTGATGAAGATATTAATATAAACAATCAAAATAAAGGAGAAGATAATGATTAAAATAGGAACGGCTCTTTTTGAAGCGGCAGAACAACTCGAGCGCGAGAAAGGAATATCTAAAGATGTGCTTGTAAGTTCGCTTTGCGACGCGCTTGTTGCAGCGTATAAAAAACATATAAGGGATAAGGATGCTGAAAATGTAGAAGCGATTCTCGATGAAAGCACGGGTGAAATCGGCGTTTTCAGAACAAAAGTGGTTGTAGAAGAAGTTGAAAACGAAGACCTTGAAATCTCTTTAGAGGACGCTAAAGAGATTGACGAAGAAGTCGAAATTGACGATGAAGTTAAAATCGAAGTAACTCCTGAAAACTTCGGCAGGATAGCCGCCCAGAGTGCAAAACAGGTTATAACCCAGAGAATAAGAGAAGCTGAGAGAAAGCTTGTTCTGGACGAGTTTTTATCTAAAAAAGGTACTCTTATAACAGGTATAATCCAAAGACGCGATGAAAGAAACGTTATTGTAAATATCGGAAAAACCGACGCCATTATGCCTTCGCGCGAACAAATTCCGGGTGAATACTATAAACCGGGCAACAGAATAAGAGTGTTTGTTCTGGATGTTAAAGAAACTTCGCGTCTGCCGCAGGTTATAGTATCTCAGGCGCACCCTGAAATCGTAAGAGAACTTTTTGAACTTGAAGTTCCCGAGATTGAAGACGGCATTGTTGAAATTAAGTCAATTGCACGTGAAGCGGGCTTTAGAACAAAGCTTGCCGTATGGTCAAATGACCCTTCGGTAGATTCAGTAGGCGCCTGCATAGGTCCTCGCGGTTCGAGGATTCAAACAATTGTGGGCGAACTTAAAAATGAAAAAATCGATATCGTAAGATATTCGCAGGATCCTGTTGAATATATTGTAAATGCGCTTTCTCCCGCACGTATAATATCTGTTGATATTCTTGCGGATGACGAGAACAGAAAAGAAGTATTTGTCATAGTTCCTGATGATCAGCTTTCTCTTGCAATAGGAAGAGAGGGGCAGAATGTAAGACTTGCACACCGCCTGACGGGTTGGAAAATAGATATTAAATCCGAAACCCAGGCGCGCGCTATGGAAGATGAGCGTGAAAAACAAATGCTTGAAGAAATGAAAGCGCAGGAAGAACAGCAGGAACAGGCTGTGGAGCAGGAAGTTGAGCAGGTTCTTGAAGAGGATGAAAAAGTCCTCGGCGAGGCTCAGGATGAGGTGCAAGAAGAACAAGCACAGGAAGAAGATGCTTAGAGTTCTTGTTGTCGGCTATGACAAAATGCTCAACGCGCTGATTTCAGGCAGTGTGTATTCAGGACACAAGGTAGTAGGCGCACTAAGATGTGACAGGGTAAATTATTCAAAATTTACCCTGTTTTTGAAAGATATTTTCGCTCCAAGCCATGATTATTCTCTGCTCAAGGCTTTCGGGGTATATGATATAAAAGCTCCTTCAATTAATTCCGAGGAATTTGTGAAGGAATTTAAAAAACTTGAGCCCGATGTTATTCTTGTGGGTTCATGGGCGGAGCGTATCAGAGCGGATATTGCGTCGCTTCCTAAACTCGGCTGCATAAATTGCCACCCGTCTTTGCTGCCGCGCCACAGGGGCGCAAACCCTTATTTTCAGGCGATATTTTCGGGCGAAGATTTAACGGGTGTTACATTTCACTATGTAAATGAAAAATTTGACTGCGGGGATATACTTTTGCAGGAGGCGGTTACGATTGATGATGATATGACCGCCGGAGATTTAAGAAACAGATGTTCAAAGTTTGCCCAGGGGCTTGCGGGAGAGCTTTTAAATAAACTTGAGCGCGGGGAAATCGTGCCGCAAAAACAGGATGAGAGCCGTGCAACTTATGAAAAACAGATTGAATTTAAAGATACAATTGTTGATTTAAGAAAATCAAAAAAAGATATTCACAATCATATAAGGGCGCTAAGACCGTGGTATATGCCGATTTTCAGGTTAAACAGCAGAAAAATAGACATAAAGGCGCACAGGTTCCTTGCTTTAAATGACAAATATGCCTCTGCTTCAATCGGCTCAAAGGTTTTTGAAAATAATAAAATAATAATTATCCGGGCGCTTGACTGCCTTGTGGAGATTACGAAGTAATGTTTTTTATGACCTCGCAAGAGCTGAGTGCTTTATTAAGAGTGTAAAAATGTATACCCTCTGCGCCGAATTCAAGCAGTTTTTGACATTGTTCCGAGGCAAAGTCAATACCTGCTTTTATTGTATCCTCTTTTGAATCTTTATATTTTTCAAAGTATTCAACGGTTTTTGTTTCAATTTGCGTCCCTGAAAGCTCAACTATTCTGCTTAATTGCGAAAAGCTTGCGACAGGCAGTATCCCGGGGATTATGGGAATGTCTATGCCTTTTTTAATACATTTGTCAAAAAACTTATAATAATTCTCATTTTTAAAGAAAAGTTGTGTGAAGGCAACTTTTGCGCCAAGGTCGCATTTCTTTTTTAAAACGTCTATATCATCTTCAAGACTTTGAGCTTTAGGGTGTTTTTCAGGGTATGCAGCAACAGAGAATTCAAGTTCCGAGAAGTTTTTCAGGTATTCTATAAGTTCAAGCGCACTTTTAAAATCTCTGTAGCATACATCAATATCCTGCGGTTCATCCCCTCTGAGTGCCAAAATATTTAAAATTCCGAGGCTCTCAATTTCTTCTATGTATTTTTTAATATATTCCCTGCTTGAGCATACACAGGTGAAATGCGGCATAACAGGCTGCTTGAGGCGGTTATTAAGTTCTTTTATAATTTCAAGCGATGTATCCCTGTTTGAGCCGCCCGCACCGTAGGTTACGGATATTAAGGCGGGTTTCTGTTTCGCCAGTGTTTTTAGTTCGCAAAACAAATTTTCCATTTTTTTGTCCGGGTTTTCTCCCTTTGGAGGAAAAACTTCAAAAGAAAATACAGGCGCGTTTTTGCCGTTGTAAATTTCACTGAGCCGCATTTTTGATTCCTTTTTCTATTGCCCAAAACAACCCCCTGTCGCTAAAGTGTGCCTTTAGTTTGAGAGTTATAAAATTAATTTCGTTTTCGCTTTTAATAAGATTCTTTATTTTTACTTCGTCTTTTTGTGTTGTAACTGCATATTTTGCGCCGTTATCAAGAGATTTTTTTGTTATTAAATTGATATCACTTTGATTGTATGCGTGGTGGTCGGCGAATGTTTTTTCAAATACTATATCAAAACTTTCGCGCAGATAATCATAAAACTGCTGCGGCTGGCCTATGGCGCAGAAGGCGGAAGCTTTTTCGCCTGCCGGGATTATTTCAAGAGAGTTTTTCATGTTATAAAAACTGCCGCATACAAAGCTGCAGGATGAAATTTTTTCCGTGCAGGCTTTTTTTGAAATTTTATTTAACGCTTCCTGTGCGTTTTTATCATTTTTGTTTGACACAATGATATAATCTGCCTGTGTAATGCGGCCCGGGGGTTCTCTTAGCGGGCCGAGGGGCAGTACAAAGCCGTTGCCGAACATTTTTTTTGAATCGACAACAAGCACACTGAAATCTTTTTTTATTTTTCTGTTTGAAAATCCGTCATCTAAAACCACAACTTCGCACCCGTAGTTTTTATGTGCGTATTCTGCCGCTTTTACCCTGTCTTTACAGACAAGCACAACGCAGTTTTTTGTATTTTTGGCAATTAAAAGCGGTTCATCGGCGCATATGGTGCCGTCATCAAAGTAAGTTCCGTTTTTATCTTTTATAACATTTACTTTGCCGTTATCAAATTTTGAGCCGTATCCGCGCGAGATTACCGCAGTTTTTTTGTTTAATTCGTTTGCGCTGTAGTTTGCAATTTCACACACTATGGGTGTTTTGCCCGCTCCGCCTGTTGTGAGGTTGCCCACGCAGATGACATAAGGCTTTACTTTTTTTCCTTTTAAAATATTGAGAGTGTAGAGCAGGTTTTTTGCGGAAATTGCGGCAAAATAAAACAGAGAGGGAATAAACGCCGCAAGCCAAAAGAAAACGCAGGACAATGTCGGTCTTTTTTGGTAATGATATTTATTTATAAGAACTTTTAAATTTTCCATATTTAAAACATCAGTCTAAAGAGCAGAAAACGTTTGTTAAGTTTTTCCGAGAATTGTCTTAAATTCCTTGATATTACGACAGTATCCGAGATAATGCAGTCCATATTTGCTTTTTGATTCGGATCAAGATTGTTCAGGTTATTAAGAGTTTTGTTTATGTTTGATGAAATTTTATTTATATTTGAAACCGTGCCTGATATGTCTTTTTTGAGTTTGTCATCTTTTGTGAATTCATTCATATAAGATGAAATATCTGCAAGGTTTCTTGAAATTTCATTCAAGTTGGTAACAATTTCTTTTGTCTTTTTGTCCTCAAGCAGAGTGTTTACGTTTTTGGACAGTTCACCTACCGATTTTGTGGTTGTGGTTATGGATTCTTTTAAATCTTTATCCGTTGCGATTTCGTTTACACTGTCGGTTAAAACAATGAGTTTTGAAATGAGTTTATTTGACTGGTTCAAGACCTCTTCAAGCTCGTCTTTTGATGATTCTATCAGAAGCTGTGCTTTATCAAGTGTGGTCGAAGCGGCAAGAGTCAGCTCATTTATGTTTTTAATGCTGTCTTTAAGCTCGCTTACCATTTCATCGGAGAGGATTTCGGATATTTTTTCATTTGTTTCGTTAAGGGATTTTGAAGCCTTGTAGTTTATTTCCATAAAGTCGCTTATGCGCATAGGCTCTACCACGGTATATTTCAGGCTCTGATCGGGTGCGTAGAGTTTTTCGCCGTTGAGTTCGTAGAAAATAAGTTCATTGTTTTCTATTTTAGCCCCCAGACTGTCATTATCCAAAATCAACCCGGGCATAGTGATTGTATATTTTATTCTTAAGGTATTTCTTGTATGAATTTTATTTTTCAAATCAAAAGGAATCTGGCTTGTGGGTAAAACGGTGCATTCTTCGACATAGCCGATTTTATACATTTTATCGGACAGTTCCATAAAAATATTCTGCCCCTTTTTAATCATAGTTGTACTTTTAAGGGTTTCTACAAAGACGGTCTGAATCTCCGGCGGGGTGATTTCAAGGAACTGCTCGCCTATAAGACCCGACTGCTGTATTGAAATTTTTGAAGCGGGAGGAATTTCTACATCCTTTTCGGTGATTACAAATCTTAATTTTATATAGCTGTCTTTTCCGTTTATAACGGGTGTGATTTCCTCTACCTGCCCTATTCTTAACCCCATCATCTGAACGCCCGAGCCTGCACGCATGCCGTTTATATCTTTAAAGACGACATCTATTCTCTCGCCTGAGGATAAGCTTCTTCCCTTAATCCACAAAACCGTGAATATAAGAATGAATATGGCGCTCAGTGTCAAGATTCCGACTTTTAGTGATGATGATGTTTTCTTAGGTTCCATAATACTTTCCGATTTATTTTATTATTATACATAAAAAATGTTATAGTGACTTAATTTGCATAGGCCCCTTTATGGAAGCGGTTACAAATTGATGGGTGTAGGGGTTTTTGCCCTCTAAAAGCTCTTTTGTTGAGCCTTGATAGACAATTTCGCCTTCATACAGCATAATAGCCTTGTCTGTTGCGCGCTTTATGGTTGACAGCTGGTGCGTAACCACAAGACAGCTTGCGTTGAGTTCTTTTTTTAGCTCTACAATGTAGTTTTCAATAAGTGTGGATGATACAGGGTCTAAACCTGCCGTCGGCTCATCGTAGAGGATGATTTTAGGGTTTGTTACAATTGCGCGTGCAAAGCCGACGCGTTTTTGCATGCCGCCTGAAAGTTCCGAGGGATATTTGTTTTCTATCCCCTGCAAGCCCACTATTTTAAGTTTTTGAGCCACGATTTCCTTAAGTTCGCTTTTTGTGTATTTTCCTCTGAACTCTTTTCTTTCGGTAAGCGGAAAAGCTATATTTTCAAAAACCGTGAGGAAATCAAAAAGGGCGCTGTACTGAAAAGTCATGGCAATATCAGCGTCGGATGGTGTTGTGATTATCTCGCCCGAGTTGGGGTATAAAAGTCCGCAGATAATTTTTAAAAGCGTGCTCTTGCCGCTTCCCGAGAAACCCACGACACCCAGAGTTTCGCCGTCTTCAACTTTGAAATTTATGTTGTTCAAGACTTTTTTATCGTTAAATTCTTTTGTCAGGTTTTTGACTTCTATGCCCATTTTTTGTCCTACAGATAAAATACCGACGCAAAAATATAGTCCCAGACTGCAATTGCGACAAACGACCATACGACCGCGCGTGTGGTTGAAGTGCCGACTTCAAGCGCGCCGCCGCGCGTGGAGTAGCCGCAGGAGCAGCTTATAAGTGCTATTGTACCTCCAAAAAAGGAAGATTTTAGCAGTGCGACAAAAATATCTTTTACAAAAAGACCGTGCCACATTGAGTTTATAAAGTTTAAATAGGTTATCTCCGCTGTCATATTTGAAATCACCGCCGCGCAAAAAAGCCCGCAGAATGTGGATACAATAACCACAAAAGGCATCATAATCACACCTGACAGGAATCTCGGGACGATAAGATATTCAACAGGGTCAACATGCAGCACCCTCATGGCGCTTATTTGCTCCGTTACCGCCATGGAAGCGATTTCAGAAGCGTATGATGAACCTATCATGGAAATTATTGCAAAGCCTGACATGATGGCTGAGAGTTCGCGCACCATAACAAGAGCGCTAAGTGAGCCGACATAATTGCCTGCGCCCTGTTTTGCAAGTTCCGGTGCTATTTGCATAGCAATGATTATTGAAGTCATTGCAACGATTGTAAGTGTTATGGGAAGAGAATCTACCGAAAAGCGCGAGCACTGCTCTATAAGTGCGCTTCTGTCGACTTTTAGCACCGTCATTGTTTTAATAACACGCAAAAAATCCTTGCCTATGTTGCCAAGGGTGATTAAAAACTCTTTTATTTCAGACCAGAGCAGGTTTAAACCCTGATAGAACAATGTTTTTTTAACGTTAATCATTAACTTTATTATATTATTTAATATTTTATTTGCAAAACGGAGCGCAAAAAACCCGCTCTATGGTGTAGAGCGGGTTTTTTATAAATAATATTAATAAACTATTGGGCAAGTTTTTCAGCTGCTTGTTCAGCTGCTTGTTGCACAACTTCAGCTCCTTCGCCTGCTGCTTGTTCAGCTCCTTCGCTGCCTTTTCCTTTAAATCTTTTTTGGATGGATTCGTAAATATCTCCAACTTGTTTACCAATTACCTGGCAATAATCCCAAGCGCCGTCTTTAACATATTTCATTACCTTTTTAAAGCCCTTGCCTGCATCTGCAATAATGCCCTGTTCAATTTGTTCGTTTACAACTTTTTTGCCATGCAGACCTGCTGCAACTGTTCCTGCTATTGCTGCTGCACCTATAACGCCTGCTGCAATTGCGCCTTTGTTAATTTTTTTACCTTCCCCTTCTTCCGCACCGCGAAAAGCCTGTGCATTTGAGAAAGAATTGATACCGTTCACTTGCATATAAAATTCCCTTTCCGAATATTATTATCAACTTGCCTTCTGCAACTATAATGCATATGATTTTTTTAAATTGCTATCATGAACATTACAGGGACATATTTTGTTACATAACTTTACAATGAACAACCTAACTGCGCTTATTATAACATAAAAATTTCCCCCGAGGAAGTGCCCGGGGGAAATTTAATATTTATGTATCAAAGCTTGCATCATCCCTAGCTTGCTTTTCTAATTCTCGCCTTTTTTCTTCTGAGAGTTCAACTCTTGACTTTACATCATTTTTATTTCCATTTTCTGTTTTATTTTTATCGAGTTGTTTGTTTTCGACTTTGGGGTCGGGCTTTTCAAAGAAATTTTTAATACTTTTTGCGTTGTTTTCTTTGTAGCCTTCAATTGCCTTTTGGAGCGCTTCTGTGTCAACTTTGCCGTCCTTATTGACAATTTTACCTGTAGCTTCGTCAATTAATTTTTGCAGTTCATCGCCGGATTTTTCAGGGTTTGCAAGTTTAACTTGTTGTTCAATTAATTCTTTTACTTTTGCGGTATCCAATTTGGATGCGTCTTCTGTTATTTGTTTTGTTATATCATCCATCAAGCCGTTTGCCTTCAAGGCTTTTGACGCTTCGCGTCCTGTTTTTGTGAATATTGATTTAACACCTGTCGTGAAGTTGTTCCATAAGCCTTTGGCACCTTTTAAATTATCGGCTTGTTTTGCGGCGTCATCCGTCAGGTTTGCAAGATTTAATTTCTTACCTTTTTTAACCGCATAAATTGCTGTGCCGATTGCGGCTATGCCTGCGCCGATGGCTAAAAGAGGGCTGCCGCTGTCTTCTTTTTCGGCTGTTGCGGTTGTGCTATACATTGCTGTCGGGTCATAGCCTTGAAAAGCGGTAGTTCCTGCGTTGGAGTATGTATTTGCGTAAGTGTTATTTACCGCGTAGGGATTTGAATACGAATAATTGTTGTAACCTGTAATACCATTCAATGACATAATAAAACCTTCCTTCTATAAACCTAAACTTCCTATGTATAAATAAAAAAATCCTGTCTTTAAAAATTGACAGGATTTTTCAAATTGTTAAGTTTTGTTAACTTATATATTGAGTTTAATATAGCACGGTTCGTCAATGCCGTTTATTTTGGCGATTTTATCCAGAGTGTTTTGTTCTACCGTGTCATCGGTGTTAATAATCATAATACTCTTTTCGTCACACCTTGCCTGACCTTTTTCGTATGATTTTTGTGCAACCTGCATGCGTGAAATATTCACGCCGTCATCGCCTAATACCGTTGCAACGGAAGCAATCATACCGGGTTTGTTTTCATGCGGTACAAGAAGCATGTGTTTTTCGGGCTTGATTGATGTATTGTAATCGTTAATTTTAACAATTCTTTTAATGTGTTTTGCAATCAAAGCGCCGGAAACGCTTGTACAGCCGGTATCCGTGTTTAGAGTTACGGAGATTGAACCTATGTAGTCTGTTGACTGCTGGGATTTTTTGGTTGAAATTTCAATACCGCGCTTTTTAGCCAGAAGCGGTGCGTTGACATAATTTACACCTACAAGGTTGCTTGAGAGCACACCTTTTAAAATGGCCGTTTCAAGAGGCGAGGTGTCAAGGTCTGCAAGTGTTCCTTTGACTTCTATTTCAATGGATTTTAAATTTCCTTTGGATATCTGCGAAGCCATCTGTGCAATATTTTCGGAAATTGACATATAGTCCTTAACAGGCTCCAGTTTTTGCGGTTTTAAAGACGGAATGTTGACTGCGCTTGTAGCATCACCGCCCGTGAGCACCGATACGACCTGCCGTGCAACATCAAGGGCGACATTGACCTGTGCCTCGTCCGTGCTTGCGCCGAGGTGCGGGGTAAGCACGACATTTTTGCCGAAACCTAAGAGAATATTATTTTGTATATTTTTTTCATCTTCATATACATCGAGCGCGCATGAGGCTACCTGACCGGATTCAAGTGCTTCTTTCAGCGCTGCTTCGTCAATTATTCCGCCGCGTGCGCAGTTAACTATTCTGACGCCTTTTTTCATTCTGTTTATGGTGTTTTTATTGATAAGCGATGTTGTTTCTTTGGTTTTAGGCGTATGAACGGTTATAAAGTCGCATTCGCCCCAGAAATCATCAAGGTGTTCAATGTATTTTGCACCCATATTCTCGACCGCTTCGCGTGATGTATAAGGGTCAAATACAATGATTTTCATACCCAGCGCCAGTGCAACTTCCGCCACATGGTGTCCGATTTTACCGAGTCCTATAATACCCAGGGTTTTGCCAAAAACCTCGACACCTGTGAATTTTGAGCGCTCCCATTTGCCTTCTTTAACGGATTTTACGGCTTCAGGGATGTTGCGTGCCATAGAAAGCATCATCGCAACGGTGTGCTCCGCCGCTGCGTTTGTGTTGCCGTCAGGCGAGTTTACAACTATAATGCCGTGCGATGTGGCGGCATCAAGGTCGATGTTGTCGACGCCAACGCCTGCGCGGCCGATTATTTTAAGGTTTTTACCCGCTTCAATGATTTTGGCGGTAACTTTTGTCTGGCTTCTGACCAGAAGCGCGTCATATTCGCCGATTATTTTGCATAGTTCATCTTCTTCCATTGTGGGGAGATTATCGACAGCCGCCGCTTTTTCAACAATTTTCACGGCTGCTTCGTTGATTTTATCAGTAATTAAAACTTTTGCCATTTTGTCTGTTCCTTATTTTTTGAGTTTTTCTATGGTTGCCTTAAGGCTTGCAAGCGCCGTTAAAACGTCGCGTTCGGATACAAAGCCGAGTGTGCCCATTCTGAAGATTTTGTCTTTAAGGTCGTTTTGTCCGTTGGCAACAACGATGTTGTAATCTTCCTTGAGTGTTTTTCTGATATCGGGAACGCTCACGCCTTCGGGCGGAAGGACTGAGGTTATTGCCCAGCTTGCAATTGTTTCATCCTCGACAAAAAGTTTAAGACCCATATCTTTAATACCTTTTCTTAAAAGCTGTGCGTTATGTTTGTGGCGTGCAAAAATATTATCAAGACCCTCTTCTTTCATCATTTCAAGGGCTTTATCAAGCGCTATGAAGAGATTTACCGCGGGAGTCCAGGGGGTGGTGTCTTTTTCAAGATTCTTTTTGTAATCGTCCCATCTGAAGTAGAAACCGGGGTATTTGCACTGTTTATGAAGTTCCCAGGCTCTGTCGTTTGCAACAAGGAATGCAAGTCCCGGGGGAATCATAAAGCCTTTTTGAGAGCCTGAAATAAGAACATCTATGCCCCATTCATCCATTTTGCAGTCAATTGCGCCTATGGATGTAATGCCGTCCACAACCGAAACGGCACCATGTTCGCGGATGATTTTTGCAAGTTCTTTGACAGGGTTTGTAACACCTGTTGAGGTTTCATTGTGAGTGAGTGTTACAACTTTTATCTCCTTATTTGTGTCGGCTTCAAGAACTTTTTTGAGTTCGACGGGGTCAATAGCTTTACCGTAAGGAACTTCAAGTTTTTGTACAACCGCGCCGTGCGATTCGGCGATTTTTGCCCAGCGTGCGCCAAAGTTGCCGATGACAAGCGATAAAACCTTATCTCCCGCATTTACAAGGTTTGATATGGCAGATTCCATAGCACCCGTGCCTGAGGCGGTATAGATATGTACGTCAAATTTTGTTTGAAAAACCCATTTTAAGTTTTCTTCAACTCTTCTTACAACTTTTGAAAACTCGCCGCTTCTGTGGCCGATGGGGTGTTTTGCCATAGCTAAAAGCACGCTCTCGGGAACCGGTGTAGGGCCCGGAATCATTAAAAAATCTTTGTCTTTCATTTTTTCTTCCTTCTATAAAGCTAAACTACTGTCAACACTTTTTGGCAAATATGCCTGAGGGTAGCTGTACGATCGGGTAAACCCGGCGTCTTCGTACATTTTAACAGCATGAGAGTTGTCAAGGTCAACACTTGCGTTGATTTCACTCAACGTGACAAGCCCTGACTGGTTCAGTTTAACAACATCGCCGACTACTGATTTTAATAGCAGTTTAGACAGCCCCATGCCGCGGTGTTCCTTTAAAATTCCCACAAGCGGAATGTTGCCTATACTGTCGCCCGTCACATTTGACAGGCAAAAGCCGATAAGTTTGTTTTCATGTAATAAAACTTTTGAAGAATGCGACAAAAATCTGCCGTATACTGACTTTGTTATTTTTTCTACAATATCCCTGCAGCCTTCAATAGAGCCGAATCTGACATCAAAGTTAATGTCGGAGGATTCATCAAAACTCTTTAAAATGACTCCTGCAAGCTCATCCGAGTATATGTCGCTGTAGGGGACGATTTTATACCCTATTGGGATAGAGTATAAATTAAGCTGTTCGATTTCTTTTATAAGTCTTTTATTGTTTATATCAAAGACCATCACACCCAAATCGATAAACTTGAAGCCAAAGTTTGCGGCTCTGTCGCGATAATCCGTCTGCACGCCGAGCATGGGATAGCTTACAAGCGCCTGTTTACGCCTTTGCGTGGTTTCAAGCATAAAATTTTCCATAAGCGCGTCGCGTTTTTCGTCGATATTTTCGCTGCCCAGAATGTGGATTAAGAAAAGTTCAATAACGTCTGAGGATGCGCAGGAATAAGCAAGAAAACCTGTCGGAATGTCGTCTTCCAGTAAAATAATGCAGTTTATGAGTTTTTTATTAAAGTATTCGATAAACTCGTCATAATTAAGAGGCTCTATTTCAAACTTATAGTCGGAGGCGCATTTTGACCTGAAGTTATTATACACTCCTGCAAAAATTTTAAAATAATTTTCACTTAACACACGGGTTTGATACATTCCGAACTTTCCTTAATTAATTTGCTGCAATTATATCACACTGGCATTCCGATATCAAATGGTGCATTTTTTCTTTCTTTGTCATAATGTAGCGTTCGTTAAATTTATTGATATCAGGAGTTATTGCAACCCTTTCTTCTATTTCTATTCCGTAACCCTTGAGCGCTATTATTTTTGTAGGGTTGTTTGTTATGAGTTTTATTTTTTTATATCCCAGGTCATATAAAATCTGCGCGCCAGTGCCGTAGTTTCGCATATCGCTTTTAAAGCCGAGCGAAATGTTGGCTTCTATTGTATCCTGCCCTTTATCCTGAAGTGCATAGGCTTTAAGCTTGTTGACAAGACCTATGCCGCGCCCTTCATGGTCTAAAATATACACAAGCGCGCCTTTTCCGTATTCGTTAATCATAGTTAAAGATGAGTGCAGCTGCTGGTTGCAGTCGCATTTCAGGCTGTGAAAAACATCTCCCGTAAGGCAGCAGGAATGCATTCTGACAAGAGGAGTTTTATCCGAGCCGTCATCTTTTACAAGAGCCACATGCTCTTTTTGTGTAAGTTCATCTATATAGCCGCAGATTTCAAACTCGCCGAAAAGCGTGGGCAGTGTGGTTTTGATTTCACGTTTTACAAACCTTTCTTCCTTAAGGCGGTACTCTATAAGCTGCGCTACGGTTATAAATTTTAATCCGTGTTTTTTTGCAAACTCTACAAGGTCGTCGCGGCGCGCCATTGTGCCGTCTTCTTTCATAATTTCACACATAACGGCGGCTTTTTTTAGTCCTGCAAGGCGGGCTAAATCCACACCGGCTTCGGTGTGCCCCGTGCGCTTAAGAACCCCGCCTTCTCTTGCGATAATCGGGAAAATGTGTCCGGGTCGCCTTAAATCCTCGGGCTTTGTATTTTCATCAAGTATAACCTGAATCGTCTTTGCTCTGTCGTATGCGCTGATACCTGTAGTGACGCCGTATTTGGGGTCGGCATCTACGCTTTGTGTAAAATTTGTGCCTTTAACGTCGGTATTATGCTCAACCATAGGGCTTATACCTGTTTTTTCGGCACGCTCTTTATCCAGTGCAAGACAAATAAGCCCTCTGCACTCTTTTGCCATAAAGTTAATAACCTCAGGGGTTACAAAAGAAGCCGGAAACAAAAGGTCGCCTTCGTTTTCTCTGTCCTCATCATCGGCAACAATAACACCTTTGCCGTTTTTAAAGTCTTCAATAGCTTCTTCTATGGTATTAAAAATTATTTCACTCATTAAATACCCCCTGGTGTTTGTGTTTTTAAAAGCCGTTTTCTTTTAAAAATTCTTCGCTTAATCTGCTTATTTTATTATCTTTTGCTGACAAAAATTTTTCAATATATTTTGCAAATATGTCAATTTCAATGTTTACAAAATCACCGCTTTTTAAATATTTTAAGTTGGTACACTCAAATGTCTGCGGGATAACCCCGGCGCAAAAAGAATTTTCTCTCAGGGTGCAAATTGTAAGACTTATTCCGTTTAGTGCAATTGAGCCTTTTTCTATTAAATATTTTGTATCGTATTCAAATTCAAAAATCCTTGCTCCGCCTTCTTCCCTGAAGCCTTTAAATTTTGCGCACCCGTCAATATGCCCCTGTACGATATGCCCGTCAAGCCTTGAATTTATAAGCATTGCACGCTCAAGATTAACCCTGTCACCCTCTTTTAGAGAGTCAAGATTTGTGCGCGACAGACTCTCGCGCATTGAAAAGACACTGAATGTGTTTTTTGTTTTATTTATTACTGACTGGCATGCGCCGTTTAAGGCAACGGATTCTTTGATTTTTAATTCATCGCAAAATGCGGCGGATATTTCAAATACCTTTCCGCCGTCTTTTTTTGATATTGATTCAACCGTTCCGATTTCTTCGATAAGTCCTGTGAACATAATACAATTCTAACATAAAAAATAAAAACACAGAGGGGTTGTACTCTGTGTTTATAAAAGGGTTGTTGTTATTTACTTCGGTTAGGCCAATACATCAAGTTTTTGCCCGTTGACGCTTAATTCGCGTCCGCCGCAGCAGTTGATGTTGAGTTTTTCACCTTTTTCAAATCTGTTCATTGCGCTCTGGTATTTGCCTGCAGCACCGAATGAGACAGGTTTTGAGCATTGTGTTTTAGAGGCTATTGCCTGAATGGGTTTAATCATTATATCCCTGACCTTCCTCACGTCCCGAAAAGTTGTTAACTACATCGGTTTGTGCCTTTAACGGATTATTATTTTATAATCGTAAAAAAAACATGTCAAGCCCGAAATGTAAATTTTTATATTATCTTTATATTTTTTTAAGAGATGTTTGTTTTATAATTTGTTTTATGAATGAAAAAACAGTAGCAATAGTAGGGCGTCCAAATGTCGGCAAATCCACTCTTGTAAACCGTATTGTCGGGGCAAGAAAGTCCATTGTGGATGATATGCCCGGTGTTACGCGAGATCGGATATATTTTGACGCAAGCTGGCAGGGGCGGAACTTTACAATAATCGATACCGGCGGGATAATTACAAACGATGACGACGAGTTTGTAAATAATATTCTCTCGCAGGCAAAACTTGCCGTTGAAGAGGCTGATACGATAATATTTCTCGTAGATGCCAAAGGGGGTTTAAGTCCTTATGATTATGATATTGCAAATATTTTAAGAAAATCAAAAAAAGAAGTAATTCTTGTTGCAAATAAAGTGGATTCAAATGCCCAAAAAGACGATGTGAGTGAATTTTACGCTCTGGGTTTCGGCGAGCCGCGCTCTATAACGGCACTGCATGGCTGCGGGGGTGTGGGCGACCTTCTTGATGAAATAGTAAAAGATATCGAGCCTCAAAAAAGTCTTGAGGATGAGCAGGAAACAATAAAAATTGCAATTGTCGGCAAGCCCAATGCGGGTAAAAGCTCGATTTTAAACAACCTTTTAAACGAACAGCGCGCCATTGTGAGTGATGTTTCAGGCACCACGCGCGACAGTATAAACTCAAAAATTACTTACGATAATCAGGAATATATTCTCGTTGATACTGCGGGAATCAGGAAAAAATCCAAAGTAGACTACGGAGTGGAAGCTTTTGCGGTAGACAGAGCCATACGCGCCATTCGCGAGGCTGATGTGGCGCTTCTTGTCGTAGATTCACAGGAAGGGCTTACCGATCAGGATAAAAAAATTGCCCAGATAGCGGAAGAAGCAGGCTGCGGCTTGATTCTGGCTTTTAATAAATGGGATTTAAAAAAAGGTGTGCAGACACATACTTATGAAAGCGAAGTTGAAAAAGACGCGCCTTTTTTAAATTATGCAAAAAAACTTTTTGTAAGTGCAAAAACGGGACAAAGGCTGCATTTGATTTTTGAAACCGCGCGCGAAGTGGCATTTGAACGCGCCAAAAGGATTTCCACGGGGCTTTTAAACAAGGTTATAAATGAAGCATTCGCGCTGAATCCGCCCGTATCCATAAAAGGAAAAATGCTGAGGGTCTATTATACAACACAGCCCAAAACAAAACCGCCCACGTTTGTTTTGTTTATAAATAACAAAGATCTGGTAAAAGACTCTTATAAAAGATATTTGCTTAAAAAACTGCGCGATTCTTTCGGATTTTTCGGAGTTCCGATAAGAATTTCATTCAGACAAAAAGGAGATAAATAATGGAGTTTATATTAAATGCTTTTTTGACATTTTACTCAATGGAATCTTTAAAATTTCTTGCAGGATTCTGCATTCTGGCTTATTTAATCGGCTCAATTCCGACAGGCTATATAATTGTAAAACTTAAAACGGGACAGGATATAAGACAGGTAGGTTCAGGCTCAACGGGTGCAACTAATGTCAAAAGGGTGCTCGGTAAGAAATGGTTTTTTATTGTTATGCTGCTTGACGCCCTTAAGGGTGCTCTCCCCGTTTTGATTTCAAAGTATTTTTTATCGGCAGGCATGCTGCTTGACCCGTATGGTATCTATGCCGTTGCCTGCGCCGTTTTTGTAATTGTTGGCCACTCAAAACCCGTGTTTCTAGGCTTTAAAGGCGGAAAGTCCGTAGCCTCGGGTGTCGGCACCATACTTGCGCTCTCTCCGCTTGCAGGTCTTATAATAGCGCTTATTTGGGGTGCTGTTACATACATAAGCCGCTATGTTTCCCTGGGTTCAATTGTGGCTCTTGTTTTATCGCCTTTTATAATGTATTTTCTCAATGCCCCCGCTGCATATGTCGCCTACTGTGCGCTTGCTGCGGTGTATATTGTTTATCTTCACAGAGAAAACATAAAAAGACTTATAGACGGGAATGAAAACAAAGTAAGATAGTTGCAAAAAAAATATCAGCATGTATTATAGATATTGTCAGAAAAATCCCAACATCCAAATAGCAAAAATATTCCCTCATATCGGGTTTGTTTTGCTGTTTTTAAATTTTTAAGGGAAATAAATAAAGGTAATAATATAACGTAATTTGAAAGGTATAAAACGTGGAAGAAAAAGAAACAGTTCAAAATGAAGCGGTAGAAGAAGTTGTAAGCGAAGTAACCGAAGAAGTTGCAGCTGCTGACGACGCTCAAGCCGCTGTTGAAGAAAAAGCAGTTGAAGTACAGGAAGAAGTTCAACAACTTAAACCTCAAAGAAGAGGTCAGAGAAGAAGAAAAATCGAAACGGTTGAACCCGTGGAATCCGAATGGAAAGAACAGGTTGTACAAATCCGCCGTGTTACAAAAGTTGTAAAAGGCGGTAAAAAATTAAGTTTCAGAGCAATTGTTATTGTCGGAAACAAAAAAGGTCAGGTAGGTATGGGCGTGGCAAAAGCTGCAGAAGTTATTATTGCTATTCAAAAAGCGGTTGCAGATGCCAGAAAAAACCTTATTACAGTACCTATTTTCAAAACGACAATCCCTCACATGGTAACAGGCCGCTCCGGCGCGGGTTCGGTTGTATTAAAACCCGCTTCTCAAGGTACCGGTGTTATCGCGGGCGGTGCGGTTCGTGCAGTGCTTGAATTATCGGGTATTGAAAACATTCTTTCAAAATCACTCGGTTCAAAGTCTCCGCTTAACGCTGCAAATGCTACGCTGGACGCTCTTAAGAGCTTAAGGTCATTCTCTGACGTTGCCCGCTCCAGAGGCATTGATATGAAGAAAATGTTAGGTTAAGGAAGGTATCTGAAAAATGGCTAAAAAAGATGAAAAAATAAAAATACAATTGGTAAAAAGTACTATTGGCGCACCCGAAAAACATGTTAAAATTGTTCGTGCGCTCGGATTAACAAAAACACATCAAATCGTTGAGCACAGCCCGAGTGCTACAATTATGGGCATGGTTAACAAAATCCCTCACTTGGTACAGGTAGTAGAATAGAAAGTAAAGGTAAATAAATGATAACATTAGAAGATTTAAAACCCGCCGAAGGTTCGGTAACTAAATCTAAAAGAGTAGGCCGCGGACGTTCTTCAGGTCATGGTAAAACATCTTGCCGCGGACATAACGGCGAAGGCCAGAGATCCGGCAGAAGCTCAAAAAGAGGTTTTGAAGGCGGACAAATGCCCTCATACCGTCAAATGCCCAAATTAAAAGGCTTTAAAAACAGATTTGCTCTTAAAACGGCTGAAATTAACGTTGCCGATTTAGAAGCAATCAATGTTGATACGGTAGATTTAAATTACTTAATCGAAAACAAAAAAGCTCACCCTTCTTGCGTAGTATTAAGAGTACTCGGCAACGGCGAACTTAAAAAAGCAGTTACGGTTAAAGCTACATACTTTACACCTTCTGCAAAAGAAAAAATTGAAAAAGCAGGCGGAAAGGTTGAATTAGTTTAATGCAACAACAAGCAAACAGCCAGCAGATGCTGGAGAGTTTAATGTCCAATCTCAGAGCAAGCGGTTTAAAGCAGAAGTTGATTTTCACTTTTGCAATAATCGCTTTGTTCAGATTCGGCGCTCAATTACCGATTTACGGTATTAATAACGAAGTATTTCAGGCAATGGCGGCAGGAAACAATATGATAGGTTTTCTTGACCTGTTCTCAGGCGGCGCCCTGGGCAAGGTTTCAATCTTTGCCCTCGGTATCGGGCCTTATATTACCGCATCTATTATTATGCAGCTTCTTGCGGTAATCATACCCTATCTTGAAAAACTTCAAAAGGAAGAAGGAGAAGCGGGCAGGCGTAAAATCCAGCAGCTTACAAGGCAGTTTACGGTTGTGCTCGCACTGTTTCAATCGTTTGTGTTTGTAACAATTCTATCTAAGCTTCCAAACTCTATAATGCATACTGTACACCCCGTACTCTTTTTCCTCGGTTCAATGGCTGCACTTACGGCAGGTTCGGTGTTTGTAATGTGGCTTGCTGAACTCATTACGGAAAAAGGTGTAGGCAACGGCGGCTCGCTTATTATCTTTATAGGTATTATCTCGGGTATTCCGCTTTATGCCTCAAGAACGGCAACTCTCGTATCTCAGGACGGCGCTTTGCAGCTCGGTCTTGTGGGTCTGCTGGCAATCTTTGTTGCAACTATAATTTTTATCATAATATTTCAGGATGCGGTAAGAAAAGTTCCCATTGTAAGCGCCAGACGTCAGGTAGGAAACAAAGTCTACGGCGGAGCCAATACGAATATTCCCTTTAAACTCAATCCCGGCGGCGTTATGCCCATTATCTTTGCGGTAGCAATACTTCTTTTCCCTGCGACCATTCTGAGTTTTGTGCAGCAGATGAAAATGCCCGAGGGTATTGTGAGAAATATTTTTGAACAGATGAGTTTGTTTTTAAGCCCGTCATCTCTCAGTTACTATGTAATATACTTCCTTTTGATTGTGGCTTTGACATTCTTTTATGCTTCAATTATTCCCAGCATGCAACCCAAGGAAATTGCAAATAACCTTAAAAAATACGGTTCCGCAATCCCTGGCGTTAAACCGGGCAAGCCTACGGCAGATAAGCTGGATGAAATTTTAAGCAGGACAATTTTTATAGGTGCAATATCACTGGGTATCATTGCCCTTGTGCCTACCGTTGCAAGTAAGATTACAAATATAACCACAATGCAGGGTTTAGGTGCAACTTCTCTTATCATCATGGTCGGTGTTGCGCTTGATTTTATTAACCAGATTAAAACGCATATGCTGGCAAAGAATTATGAAAGTTTTCTGCAGCAGTAAGGATAGATAAAATGAAAAAAGTATTTATATTTTTAGGTCCTCCCGGGTGCGGCAAAGGTACTCAAACATCAAGACTTTCACAAAAGCTTGATATTCCGCACATCGATACAGGTTCTCTTTTAAGAAAAAATATTCAGGATAACACCCCCTTTGGTATAGAAGCTAAAAGCTATATAGACAAAGGTCAGCTTGTACCGATTGAAGTTGTGCAAAATGTTATAAAAGACAGAATTAAAAAGGACGACTGCAGGGACGGCTTTATTCTGGATGGCTTTCCCCGCTCGGTTGAACAGGCGGATGCGCTTAAGGATATCTTAAAAGAAGTTACAAACTTTAATTTAAAAGACCATGCTGTTGCAATATATTTTGATATTGCAAATGATGTTCTGGTGAAAAGACTTGTAAACAGACGCTCTTGCCCTAAATGCGGTATGATATACAATCTTTTGAGCTCTCCCCCCAAGCTTATGAACTACTGTGATATCTGCGATACACAATTGATTCAGAGAAAAGACGATAACGAAGAAACAGCCAAACTGCGTTTTGAGACATATGAAAAAGAAACAAAACCGCTGCTTGAATACTTTGATAATGAAGGCATTCTGGAAGAAATTAATGCAGACGCTCCAATAGGCGATGTTTGGCAGAGTATTAAAAAAATCGTTTGCGAAGAGGACTAGGAAAATAAATTGATTACCAAAAAATCACGTGAAGAATTAAAGTTAATGCGCCATGCGGGTTCTATCGTGGCTCTTGTTCATCAGGAAATGAAAAAGGCGGTGTGTGAGGGTATTTCAACCCTGGAGCTTGATATAATAGCGCAGAAAATTATAAAAGAAAACAGGGCCATACCGACATTTTTAGGTTATCACGGTTTCCCTGCTTCAATTTGTACTTCAATTAACGAACAGGTGGTGCATGGTATACCTTCAAAAGATGTGATTTTAAAGGCCGGAGATATTATCTCAATTGATGTCGGCGCAACTTTTCACGGGCTTGTGGGTGACGGCGCCTGGACATATCCCGTGGGTGAAATAAGCGAAGATAAAAAAATGCTTCTTGAAACTACGGAAAAAGCCCTTATGGCAGGTGTTTCAAGAATGATGAACGGAAATCTGCTTGAAGAAGTATCCGCCGCGGTTGAAGATGTTGCACTCGCAAAGGGTCTCGGTATAGTTCGCCAGTACGGCGGGCATGGCGTGGGCCGCAACATGCATGAAGATCCGTTTGTTTTCAACTACAGGACGGGCAATAAAACAATACTTAAAACAGGCATGACAATTGCAATTGAGCCTATGCTGAACCTCGGCAGGGATGATGTCTATGTACTTGATGATGACTGGACGGTTGTGACAGCGGACTCCAAGGCGTCAGCGCACTTTGAACATACTGTGCTTGTAGGTGAAGACGGCCCCGAGATTTTAACGAAATTAAGTTAAGTATTTGGGCGGCAGCTTTTTTACTATTTTTAAAATTTTATTGAGATATTTTTCCGCATTTTTAAATTCAGCCTCACAGCTTTTTGTATCTTCAAGAGAAATGTATTTTATGGAAAGATTTTCCGTGTCGAATATTTTTGAAGCGCAGTATAGATATACTATGCTCTGTAGGTCTTGGGCAGGGTTTTCGGGGATGTTTTTTGATTTCCAATCGTAGATTGTATATTTTTCCCCGTCTTTAAAAATTGCATCAAAGCGGCCTGTCAGATAAAAAACGGGACTGCAGGCACCGCATTTTACAAGGAAGGTTTCTTCAATTTTTATAAATTTTTCTCTCTCTTTAAATATTTCAAGCGAAAAAGCTTTTTCAACAAGCTCTCTTTCTTTGCCGGACAGTGAATTTTTTATTTTATCAACATCAAATCCGCGAAGATAGTATGAAATAAGCCCGTGTAACTTCTCGCCGGTTTTTGCACTGTTGGTTTTATTTATAAAATCAAGGCGTGCTATATATTTGTCAATGAAATTTTTTTCGCTTTTTTCAAGAATTTTTAGCGAGTTTGCACTGAATGTGTTCATAAGCTTATGCATCCTCCAATGTGTCAAAAACGGCACATGGTTTTTGTTCTTTTTCTTTTTTAAATATTCTGGCGGTTTTTGAGCAGGTCATATATAGTTTTATTTTGGCTCTTGTGATTCCCACATAAAGCAGCCTGTAGTTTTCTTCCAGAATTTCTTTTTTAAGCTGCTGTGCGGATTTTGGTTTAGTTTTAACCGATTGGATAAATTCGGAATTTTTCTTTAATTTAATATCTTCAAACCTGAGTCCCAGATTATCGGATGACATCTCGGGAATAAAGACAAAATCAAACTCGTCCCCTTTAGCTTTATGAAGTGTCATGATTCTGATTTCGCCGTTATTTGACTCTTCTTTAGGCGTAAAAAATCTCACGCTTTTATTTATCCGCCCCGATATTTCATTCATTCTTAAAACCGTATCTTCAAACGTTTTTGCATTTTTATATATATTATCCGCGATAGCGTATACCATAGAAACATTTGCAAACTCGAGTGTGTTTTTAAAATAAAAGTCGCCTATTTCAAGTATAAGCTCCATGGGGCTTGATGCGCGCTTAAGCAGAAAGTATTTTAAATCCCACCACAGGCGGTATTTTGAGCCGTCTTGAGACAGAAAATCATTTGATTGGATAAAATCCAAAATGCCTGACTCATCTGCATAGATTGGCATTTCAAGCAGTGTTTTGATACTGTTTTGGATATTTTTTTTATTTTTGAAATCGCATATAAAATTAAAAATTGCAAGGGTTGTTCTAAATACGGGGTTTTCATTAAGTGTTCCGGCAGTGCTTTTTGTTTTTATGGCGCAGCTTTCCATATATTGCGCCCACAGTCCTATTGCCCTGTTGCTTCTCAAAAGTATGCCTATTGATTTTTCGGGGTATTGTTTTTTGATTTTTTTAATTTCCTCAACCACAAAAGCCTTTTCAATGGATTCTGTTTCAAAGAGTTTTAAACAAAGTGCGTCGTTATTGTTAGGGTTTTTACCTTCAACAGGCTCCATTTTGATTTTTAAAAACGCGTCAGGTGCGGTTTTTAGACCGTTTTCAATTGTTTTGTTTGCAAAATCAATGATTTTTACCCCGCAGCGCTGGGATTTGTTCATTTCCACATTGCTGTTTTCGCTTATAAATTTTTTAAAGCCTTCAACATCGGAATTAGAAAATGTTGAAGTTATCGCCTGATTAACATCCCCGCATCTTATTATATTTCCCCATCTGCCCCCGAGGATTTTTATAAGCTCCTGCTGCACGGGAGAAGAGTCCTGTGCTTCATCTTCAATTATCACACGCGCAAGGTTTTGATAGTATGAGCGAATTTGAGAATTGTTTTTTAGTAATTTAAGCGCATAAACAAGAAGGTCGTCATAGTCAAGAAAATTATTTTCTTTCATTTCTTTTTGATAGCTTTCAAAGATTCTCTTAAAGCTCGGGCTTTTTATGTTTTTTATATCTGAATCTATGTCGCTTTTAAACTCGCTTAGAGCCCTTTCGTACAGTTCGACTTTATCGTAGTCAAGTCCTGTTTCGAGCACCGCCCTGCTCAGGATTTCACGCCTTTTAATTTCATCTGTTATTTCAAAATCGTTATCAAGATTTACAAAAGTGTAGTTGTTGTTTTCTTTTAAAATCCTGAGTGCAAGTCCGTGAATAGTTGAAATTTGCGGCATTTCAAGCATATCGGGATATGCTTGTTTTATCCTTTCTTTAAAATTTCTTGCGGCTGATTCCATAAAAGTAAGTACAAAAATATTCTCGCTTTTAAGGTCTTTTATTATTTCCCCCTCAAGAAGCTTTAAAATAAGTGCAAGCATAATGGTTGTTTTCCCTGAGCCTGCCACGGCGCTTACCGCCATTTTGCCGCATTTGTAGTTGAGAACGGCTTTTTGGTCGCTGCGGGGTATGATTTTTGCGGGCGGTTTGTGTGTTAAATGTGTTTCGTTTTTAAAAAATTTATCAACCGCACCGAAGTTTTCAAGACCCAGAGTGTCATATATGCTTGAATACACATAAACCTTCTCATCTGCACACAGATACAGCTTGTAGAGAATCCTTGCGGTTCTGTCGAGCGTGAGTTCAAGATTGTCCTCGGGTGTGAATGTTTTTTTATGCCAGTTTTTTTGAAAAACCCATGAGTTATAAAGCATTCCTATATCCTGTTTTATCCAGTCGGAGTTTGAGCAGTCAAGGAGGAATAAATGCTTTGTGCAAATTTCATTGTCTATAAGTTTTTGCGCAGTTGCAATGATTATTGAATCCTCGGGTATTTCATCTTCGCTCAGGGGATTTTCCGAGATAATTGTGTTTTCGAGCTGTTCTATGAGTTTTATTTTTTCAAAATTGTTTGAGAATACTTCTTCAAAGTCGCCTATCTGCTTTGCAAGTTTATTGAGTTTTAAAATTGAACTCTGATTTTGTATGGTTTTTTCTATATATTTTGTGCAAATTTCATAAAGCTGCACGCTTAAGGGTTTGTCTTTCAGGGTGTCCGTAAAGTCCAGAAATTCTTTTGTTTTCTCGCATTTAATTTCGTTTAAATATTCTTTGATATTTTTTTTGTATTCATAATTTGCGATTATGTAACCGTTTGTTATTTCAAGTGTTTCATCATTGTTAGGTTTTATAATTTCAAGGAGAATGTTTTTTAAGGCAAAGGGGCTTATGGGACAATCGGGCGAGTTAATCATTTTTAAAATTTCAACCGCTGCGGCAACTGTCGGATTCTGGTTCAGTTTTTCACTGCCCGAGAGAAAAAATACATTCTGTTTGATTTTTTTAAAACAATGACGCAGATACTCGTCTGCCACAGGTGTTACAAGTGCGATATCAGAGGGCTTGATTCCTGATTTAATAAGTTTTTGAATTTTATTGATGGCGCCTGTTATCATCTCGTCGCGCCGTATAAAACTTTCGCTCTCCGTGCTGCCGGATGAAAAAGCTTTTTTATTTTTAACTGTGTAAAATACTTCAAGGGCTGTTTTTTCATTGGGACGGCTTGCTCTTAAATCAACAGCTTTTTCTTTGAGAAATTCTTCAAAATTAATGTGCGCCGCGCTTAAATACCCGAGTCTTGAGGAACCGCAGGGGTCTTGGGCGATAATAAATTCTTTTATTTCTTTTTTTATGAACTTTAAATATTCAAATACGGCAGGAGTTATCTCGTCCCCGTCATCTAAAATTACCGCACGGTATGGGTTTTTGGTATTTTTGTAAATATATTCAAAAAGGCTCACCTGTCTTAAGTAGTCAAATGCCCTTAGCTCAAGCGTTTTGAGTTTGTATTGTTTAAGCGCCTGACGTACTTCATCTCTGTATGATTCGTTTAAAATTTCTTCCTTTTCCCTTATTTCATTCTCTTCAAGCGCGTTTTGAACAATAAGGGAGTATCTTCTTAAAAGCTGGTGGAGAAGATTTATTTTGGAATTGTATCCCTTAAATTCCACGTTTTTTATACAGTTTTTAAAAATATACTGAGATACTTCAAGTCCGCACATGTTTGCAAAAACGGCAGGATGAGGAAAGTTTATATTGTTTTCGATGAGCGGCCAGTTTTTTTCTATAAAACTTCTTGCAAGCCCGAAAAAACTGAATATATTCAGATTTCCGATATTCCCTTCGGGCGAGAGTTTTTTTATTTTTTCGGTGAAATTCTTCTTTTTCCTGCCGTTTTGAACAAGCACAAGGATTTCATCGGCACAGAACCCTCTGTCTTTAAGTTCAATGTATTTTTGAGCCAGAATGTCGGTTTTATTTGAATTTATTGTGGAAAAAATTATCATAAAATGTCGCTCGGGTCTACATCGGTTATCATTTTTATGTCGTTTGGCAGAATTATTTTTCTTAAAAATCCCAGAACCGTATCGTGCCCTTTTTGTTCGAGTTTGTTTTTAATAAGTATATTATAGCGCCACTCTCCTCTTATCTTACCTATAACACAGGGGGTCGGGCCGAGAACTATTATTCTTTCATCAAGAGAGAGTTTTTTTATGTAGTTTTCAAGATGCGTTGTAATTTCAAGGCAGGCATGCTCGGCTTTAAATTCTTCTTTTGAGCTTATAATTATTCTTATTATCTTTGAATACGGCGGATAGTCGTACTCTTGTCTTAATTCTTTTTCTTTTTCAAAAAAGCTTATATAGTCCTGCTCTTTTGCTTTTTGCAAAAACAGGTTTTGAGGGTTGTATGTTTGAAAAATAACTTTTCCTTTGTGCCCTCCTCTGCCCGAGCGTCCCGCAACCTGGGTTAAAAGTGAAAAGCCGCGCTCGGAGCTTCGATAATCAGGCAGGTTGAAACTTAAATCTGCATTTATGACACCCACAAGCGTTACATTCGGGTTATCGAGACCTTTGGCTATCATTTGTGTGCCGATAAGGATGTTTATCTCACCGTTTTGAAATTTTTGCAGAATTTCTATGTGTTCGTTTTTTTTATTGAGGCTGTCGCTGTCAAGGCGCGCAACGCTCATCCCTTCAAATATTTTTTTTGCAATTTCTTCCACTCTTTGCGAGCCGGTGCCGAAGTTTTCAAGTTCTTCGCTTCCGCAGTTTTCACATTTCGGGTGTTTGACTTCGTACCCGCAGTAGTGGCAGCGCCAGGAGTTTGTCTGAGAGTGATAAATCAGCGGTATTGCACATTTTTTGCACTCCAGTACCTGTGCGCATTCCATACATTGTGTATAAGTTGAAAAACCGCGCCTGTTTATAAGGAAAATTACCTGTTCACCGCGCTCTATCGTTTCTTTTGTTCTGTTTATAAGGGTTCTTGAAAATATTCCCGGATTGCCGTCGATTCTTTCGCTTTTCATATCAACAATACTGACATCGGGCAGCTGTGCATTGTTGTATCTGTTTTTAAGCTCGAAAAGCGAATTTGTATTCTGCGCCTCCCAGAAGCTTTCAACATCGGGCGTTGCACTTCCCGAGATTATTTTTGCACCGTGAAGCTTTGCAAGCTCTTTTGCCACATGTTTTGCGCAGTATCTGGGATTTGGCATTGTTTGTTTGTAGCTTGTATCATGCTCTTCGTCAATTATTATGAGCCCGAGGTTTTTAATTGGTGCAAATACAGCCGAGCGTGCGCCGAAGAGTATTTTTATTTCATCCTGTCTTAGTTTTTGCCAGACGCTGTATTTTTCCGCTTCCGATATCGATGAATGCCATATCGCAACTTTATCGGCTCCGAAACGCTTTATGGTGCGCATGGTAAGCTGCGATACAAGCGCTATTTCAGGCGCCATAAAAAGAACGTTTTTGCCCTCTTTTATAGTGTCTTCTATAAGCTTAAAATAAATTTCCGTTTTGCCCGAGCCTGTAATGCCGTACAACAGAGAGTTTTGCGCATTAACATGCTTTATTTCCTCATAGACTTTTTGCTGTTCGGGGCTTAGTTTGTGCTCTTTGTTTTCTTCGTTTTTTTGAAGAGCGGCATTTTCTTTTCTTGGTTTTCTGTAATTTTTAACGTTTTTTTCAAAAAATTTCTGCGGAAGTGCGGTTTTTAAAACCGTAGGAAGGTCGCAAAAATAATAGTTTGCAACCCATTCGAGCAGCTTTAGATATTCAAGCGTAAAAAGCGGCTCCGTATCAAGAATTTCATCTATGTACTTAGCCTTTATTCCCTCTTCAAGATAGTTTGAGAATCCCGCGATGTAGCCTTTTATTTTCCTTTTCGGGCCGAAAGGCACACTTACGGGCTGACCGATTTTTATATCGGAGCGCATATTGTCGGGTATTAAATAGCTGAAAGTTTTAGTCCCGAGTTTTGCAACATCTGTAAGAACAAGGGCGTATTTATACATTTTAGAGCAGTTTCTCCGGAATATTTTTCAGATTTAAGTCAATTGTGTCAAAAATTGTTTTCTGCACAAACGTTCCGCCTGTGAAGTCACTGTTGGCGGGTAAGATTTTTATACTTGAAGTGTTTGCACCTTCTTTAGATATGGTTGCAATGTATTGTTTATTTGAATTGAGAAAAAGGATGTAGCCGCTTTTTGACTGCATTTCCGCCACTTCAAACTGCCCCGTTGAATTAAGTGCGCTGAGAGTCAGCATATAAAGTTTGTCCGCACCCAGAGGATAATTTTTATAACAGCTTGAAAGCAGGGACTCATCCGCAAATGCGCTCTGTGATAAAAATATCGCACCAAGAATTAAAATAAATTTTTTCATTATTCCCCCTCTCTCCAGGTTTTGGCATATTTTGTATCAACTCTCAGAGGCACCTTTAGCGGCTGATTAAGCTCCATTGCTTCAACGGTTAAGTTTTTAATCTCTTCAAGTTCTTCTTTTGGCACTTCAAGTACAAGTTCGTCGTGCACCTGAAGAATGATTTTTGATTTATAATCTTTAAGTTCATTATGCAATTTAACCATTGCCATTTTTATTAAATCGGCGCTTGTGCCCTGAAGAGGCGCATTTATTGCAGCTCTTTGCGCAAATTCACGTATTTTTGCGTTTCTGGAGTTAAGCTCGGCGCCAAGGTATCGCTTTCTGCCATACAGTGTTTCGACATAACCTTCCTGATGAGCCGTAATAAGTGTATTGTTGATATAGGTGTTGATTTTCGGGTATGTGGCAAAATATTTGTCTATAAATTCCTGTGCCTCAAAAGGTGTAATACCGAGTGCGGATGACAAGCCGTAGCGTGTTTGACCGTATATCAAGCCAAAGTTTACGGCTTTTGCCTTTCTTCTCATTTCTTTTGTAACTTCATCTTTGCTTACTTCAAAGATTTTTGATGCCGTGATAAGGTGTATATCCTCATTGTTTTTAAATGCGTTAATAAGGACTTCATCACCCGAAAAATGCGCAAGCAGACGAAGTTCGATTTGAGAGTAGTCTGCCGAAAAAATTACCGAGTTTTCTCTGTCCTGCGGTACAAAAGCCGCTCTTATGCGGTTGGAGAATTCCGTCCTTACGGGAATGTTTTGAAGATTGGGGTCAGAGCTTGAAAGCCTGCCCGTCGTTGTTACAATTTGATTAAAATGAGTGTGGATTTTTCCGTCGTCTTTTGTAAGTTTAGGCAGATTGTCAATGTATGTGGTTTTAAGCTTCATAAGCTGCCTGTGGCCTAAGATGTCGCGCGCTATTTGATATTGTCCGGCAAGTTCGTCAAGAATTTTGGCAGAGGTGGAAAACCCTGTTTTGTTCTTTTTGCCGGGTTTGATTTTTAATACGTTAAAAAGCACTTCTGATACTTGTTTTGGCGAATTAATATTAAAGGTTGTGCCTGCCTGTGTGTAGATTTTTTCTTCAAAATCAAGGATTTTTTTATCTATTTCAACACTCAATGTTTTAAGATAACCTATATCAAGGCATACACCCGTATCTTCAATATCTTTAAGAACATATGCCAGAGGCAGTTCGACTTCGCTTGTGAGTTTTTTTTCTTTTTCATTGAGCGAGTTTTTGTAAAATTCATGCAGTTTAAGAAGATTTCTTGTGAGCTTATATCCGTCGTTTTCATCGGGCATAAAATTAAGGTAGTTTTGAATCTGCGAAATTAAATCATGTTTTCTTGAAGAGTCTTTTATGTAGCTTGAGAGCATAACGTCTTCAATGACACCTTTCGGGTTGATATAGTTAAGTTCGCTTTTTATGTCATATACAACTTTTTTTATGTTTTCGTTATCAAGGACTTTTGAAACAAGCGGATCGTCTTTTCTTAAAAGTGCACAGCTGTTGTTGTGCGCCACAAAAAGAGAATTTGGCATGGAGGGTAAAATAGCGGATAGTGCAATAACTTCACCTTCTTTGATATTTTCTAAAAATTTTCGCGCCTCGTCTTCCCGCGTTATTTTAATAACATCTTCTTCCCTGTTTTCTTCCGCAGCAGAGAAAAGTCCCAGCTGGATATTTGTATTGTCTTCTTGAATTTTTACAAAAGTTTCTTCCTTTACATTGTTGTCATCACAGCTTGTTACAAAAGGGTTTAGAAGTTTATCGAGATTTTTAACAAAGCTGTAAAACTGCACCTTTTGAAAGAAGTCGCTCACCGCTTGTTTGTCTGGTATTTCAAGACACGTTTTTGAAAAGTCAAAGTCTATGTCTACATCTTTTTTTATTGTTGCCAGAAACTGTGACAGATAAGCCATTTCTTTTTGTTCGGCAAGTTTTTCTTTTATTGCTTTTTTGGTTATGTTTTCAATATTTTTATAAATGTTATCAAGGTCTTTATACTCTTCAAGCAGCCATACGGCGGTTTTTGCACCTATGCCTTTAACGCCGGGGATGTTGTCCGAGGTATCGCCGCAAAGCGCCTTGTAGTCCACAACCTGCACAGGTTCAACCCCGAGATTTTCTTTTACCTGCTCCCAATCGTAGCTGTTTAAAACACCTTTCTGCGGAATTAAAACTTTAATCTGCCCTTCTTTATCGACAAGCTGGAAGCTGTCTTTATCGCCCGTCAGAATGTATGTATCATGCCCCATCTCTTTTGCACGGCTTGCTATTGTTCCTATAATATCATCGCCTTCAAATCCCTCTTTTGTACAAATGGGGATATTGAGCGCCCCGAGCCCTTCCATAATAAGCCCCAGCTGCGAGCGCAGGGTGTCGGGCATGGTTTGCCTGTTGGCTTTGTAGTTTTCGTATTTTTCAAGCCTGAAAGTATGTCTTGAAACATCAAAGGCAACGGCTATGGAGTTTGGTTTAATATTTTTCCCGCCTTTAGAGGAAGATGAAAGCAGGTCAAAAATTGCTTTAAAAAAACCGTAAATTGCCCAGGTGGGCTGATGGTCAGTTGTCTGCATATTTGTTCTTTCAAGTGCAAAAAACATCCTGAAAGCAAGAGCATGACCGTCAATTAAAATAAGTGTTTTTTTATCCTCGCTCCTCATTTATCCTCGCTTTTTATCCCGGCAGTTAATTATATTTTACCCTAAAAATCATCCTTTGTGATAAGTTTTACGTTATTTAAAATTGTTATTTCGTAAGGATTCGGATCCTGTGCAGGCATGAGTGAATTTACCCATTCCATTGTAATAGGAAACCCGGGAGGAAGCGGCATTTCGAGCTTATCCCACGGGATGGGCTCGCCTGTTTCGGGGTTATTTTTAGGGAAATTCTGCTCCCATTGTTCATCGATTAGAGGTTTTTTGTCGTTTATTTCGTTTTCGATTTTGTCTTTGATTGTATCTTCTATATCACTTAAAGCTGTGCAATCCGTTGCGTTTGCACTGAATATTCTTAAATAACCTGCCACATTGGTATCAATCTTTGGCGTACAGGATTTTGAAAGGTCAAATTTTGTTTCGTTTGCACATATAAGGTGGTAGTTTTTTGTGCCTACCGTCCTGAGAGTTGTTGCGCTGTCTGCTTTGCAGCCGATATCCGACCATATGTAATTGTTGTTTTTATCTTTTGTACCCGCAAAAATAAAATAGCCCCATGAGCCTTCTTTTGTTTTAATTTTAAATTCGCTGCCCTTTTTGTCTGTCATTATGTTATTGAGGGTAATGATATCACCTGATTTTTTGTCTTTTTCAACCTGCTGTGTTGTCTGCGCATAAGAATTTGCTTCAATTCTCACTCCGCCCACACCTGCAAAACGCAAAAAATATGTCGGGCTCATAAGCTTTGCACTGATTTTAACTTTAAATATTCCGCTGCCCTCATCCTTGTATTCGCTTGATACCAGCTGCGCGTCTTTTGTGGTGTCAAATTTTGATTTATACAGGTTAAAAAGTTCTTCACTTTCATCAACGAGCGAGTCTTTATATCTTGCAACACTTGCAAGGGCTGTAGTTTCAACGGCTCTTTGCAGTTTTACGCGATTTAGCGTAATGTATGCCATATCTATGCCAAACGCACAGAAAGCAAGGAAGGCGACACAAAAAACCGCTACCATAATCGATATATCAGCTCTTTTTTTCTCAGGGCGCAGGGGCATTATCTCCTCCTCCTTGTTCCTGCTCCTGTGCGGCAAGTTCCTGTTCTTCGCGTGTTTTTTCAACATAGTCTTCCCACATTTGTTCGTGATCTTTGTTCCATTTGTCTTTATAGTTGTTAAAGATATTATTTATACTGTCATTGAGTCCGTTTGAGCCTGTTTGTGAATATGTATTAAATTCATCCGTCAGAGTGTTATTTTGTATATCGTAGGAATTTGGCGCAAACAGAGCCTTATTTGTAAGTGCAATGCTTTTAAAATAAAATTTTTCGGGAACCGCGTCAAAAAACAGATTTACAAGCTGAAAAGCATACGTATAGTTATATGTTGCAATGCTTACTATGAAATCGTCCGCTTCAAGGGTGTCTATTTTTAGAGTATCGGCATAAGGAACCCTTCTTGCAACAAGGATATTATAGGTATTTTGATAAATCTCGTTTTCTATATCAACTAAGTCGGCATTTTTTTCTCTTTGAACCGATGAAACAATACCTACTGCCCGATTCAGCGCAGAGTTAAGCTCTATGCCGGTGTTCAAGCCATAGGCAATTTCTGTAAGCAAACCTATTATTCCTATTAAAAAAGGAAAAAACAAAACAAGTTCTACAAGATGCTGAGCTTTTGAGTGTTTATACCCAAAAGCTCTTCTTGATTCTTTTGAATTTTTATTCGTCATCATCCTGCGGCGGGCCGCCCTTAACCATAAAGCTGTAAGTCAGGTCTTTGTAATCCACTTTTATCGGGTATATGCCGGGGTCTTTCATAAACATGTAGAAAAACCTGTTTTCCTGCGGTCTTACAACCGCGGCATTGTTGATTGTGTGCTTGCTTATGCCTTCCACAACAGCGCTTATTTGTTTGTATGCCCCGTCACTTGTGCTGACATTTGAGGGCTCGGCAACAGGGCTTGTCTGGTTCAGGCGCTGGTAAGTATTTGCAATGGTTGCAATGCTGCTAAGTGTGCCTGACGCCTGCGACATTGCAGCAAGTGCGCCTGCTTGTGAACTTTGATATGCCCCGAGGTAGTTTGATGATGAAATTAAATCTACCGGTATATCATTTGCACTCATAACAAAGTCTTTTGTGTAAAAGACATAGTCGTTTGTACTTGAGTTGTTATTAATCTGGATGTATGCCGCAAGAATATCAGGTACCGGGGTTTTTGAAATTCCAACCCTCATTGAAATATCTTCCGCGGGCGAAACCTTATTGTATGTTGAGAAATAAAACATTTCATCGGTTTGAATCATTGCGGTGTTTTTTGCATTGTAATCTTCGCCCACATAAGAAAGAGTGGAGCACCCCCCGAGTGCCAGTGCGCTTAATAAAAGCGCACAGAGCATAAGGGAAACTTTTTTAAATTTATTGACAATTAGCCTTTTCATCTTCGCTTACTCCTTTAATTGTAAGGTTGACTCTGCCTTTATCGTCTATTTTAATAACTTTAACAATTACTTCCTGACCGATAGTGAGGTGGGGTTCTATTGTTTCGATTCTTTCCTGGCAAACCTGTGAAATGTGCACCATGCCGTCTTTTCCGGGTGCCAGCTCGACAAATGCGCCAATCGGGATGATTCTTACAACTTTGCCTTTTACCACCATTCCGACCTCAGGTTTAAATGTCAGGTCTTTAATCATTTTAATTGCGATATCGGCGCCTTCTTTATCATTTGAAGTAATTGTTACCGTGCCGTCATCCTGAATGTCGATTTCGGCACCCGAAGCGTCGATAATGCTTCTTATCATTTTTCCGCCGGGCCCGATAACGGTTCCGATATCATCTGTAGGAATTGTCATCGAGTATAATCTGGGTGCAAAAGGTGACAGGTCTTCACGCGGTGCGGTAATTGCTTCTTTCATACATTCCATAATATGCAGTCTGCCGTCTTTTGCCTGATACAGAGCACGTCTTAAGGTTTCATTGGATATGCCTTTGATTTTCATATCCATCTGAAGCGCCGTAATGCCTTCCGAGTTACCCGTAACTTTAAAGTCCATATCGCCAAGGAAGTCTTCTATGCCTTGGATATCCGTTAAAACGATATCCGTGTCGCCTTCTTTGATAAGACCCATTGCAACACCTGAAATCATACATTTAACGGGAACACCCGCGTCCATAAGAGCCATGGAGCTTGCACAGGTTGAACCCATTGATGTTGAACCGTTAGATTCAAGTACATCTGATGTTACACGGATTGTGTAGGGGAAATCTTTTTCATCGGGAAGCGCGGGAACGTTAGCACGCTCGGCGAGGTTTCCGTGTCCCACTTCGCGTCTGCCGGGGCCTCTTAAGGGTTTTACTTCGCCTACCGAGAAGCCGGGGAAGATGTATTTGTGCATATATGATTTTTTAAGAAGCGGGTCGACGCCGTCAAGTTCCTGAGCCATATTAGGGCCTGCAAGGGTAGCACAGGAGAGGATTTGCGTTTGTCCTCTTGTAAATACCGCAGAGCCGTGGGCACGGGGGATTACACCGACTTCGCACCAGATGGGACGCACTTCCGTTACTTTTCTGCCATCGGCACGAACACCCTCGTCTTTAATCATTGCGCGCATTATTTTCTTTTCTAATGCCTTAAACTCTTCTGCGACAAAGTCAATGCCTGTTTCTTCCATCATTTTTTTGATGGGGTGCTCGTCATCAAGTGCTTCAATTTTTTCTTTTACAATGTTTTTAGCTTCTTCAAGCTTGTTTTGTCTGTATTCACGGTCAAAATTATGATAAGCATCAACAATCATATCGTAAGTGTTGTCTTTTATGATTTGAGCTAATTCTGATGTGTCGTAAGGATTTACAAAGTTTTCTCTTTCAACTCCGCAAGCGCGTGCAAATTCAAGCTGCGCGTCGCATTGTTTTCTTATTTCAACCTGTGCAAACTCAACCGCTGCCATAATATCATCCTCGGTTACAAATTTGCAGCCCGCCTCAACCATAATAACGCTGTCATGTGTACCTGCGATAACTATATCCATGTCGGATTTTTCGCATTCCTGATGGGTCGGGTTGGCAATCATTCTGCCGTCAATTCTTCCTACGCGGATTGCGCCGACAGGACCTTCAAAAGGCGCACCCGAGAGCATAAGAGCGGCTGATGCACCGAGAATTGATAAAACATCGGGCTGGTTTTTCTGGTCATAGCTGAATAATTGCGAAACGATTTGAACGTCATTTCTATATCCTTTGGGCCACAAGGGGCGTATGGGGCGGTCAATAAGTCTTGATACCAAAATCGCTTTTTCGCTTGAGCGGCCTTCGGTTCTTGTATATCCGCCCGGGATTCTGCCGATTGCGGACATTCTTTCTTCATAATCAATTAATAATGGGAAAAAGTCTATACCTACGCGCGGTTCTTTACTTACCGTTGCGTGGATAAAAAGCATTGTATCTTCACACCTTACGGTAACAGAAGAAGTTGCCTGTTTTGCATACTTGCCTGTTTCAACGGTTACAACCTTATCTCCGATTGTAACTTCCATCCTCTTAACTTCAGGTTTGTTTGATGTAATTGTCATTTTTCTTTCTTTCTATGTTTTACACTTCTATATCTCAATAAGATTTTATAATAAATACGATATAATGAAAAGAAAAAATAACCGATTGCAAAACTTTGTAAATAAAAAAAAGAGGCACTATGTTGTATAGAATTAATCTACCTACCTGGAGCGTGCCTCATAGAATTAAGATACGAACTTAGTGTAGAAAATTTTCTACGGGGCTTGTGCCCCGTTAAAATTTTCAAACGAGCCTTAGGATGTGAGCCCGTGGCGGCAAAGCGAGGAGCTTTGGCGGACAGGGCGACACTGGACTTAGCTTTGCTCCTGTGGGTATCTCGCGCCGTTGCGCTCGATTATCCTACGTCGCCTATCGACAGTTGCGCCTGCGGTCTTGCTCCTCGCAAGCCCTTAGGCTCACTCCGGCTCACGCTTTTTACTCTTGCTCACTTGCATCCCACCTTATCCTCAAATAACCGCTAGAGCCGTTACCTCCCGAGCCTTGTTCAAAGGAGTCACCTACTACTCCTCCGCCTCCGCCTCCGCTTCCTC